>Ga0209048_10000784_pt1 | contig 33740 bp, 28 predicted proteins | sample FrelakmetCRP12CR_FD_187146 | JGI IMG/M metagenome (GOLD analysis project Ga0209048, IMG submission 187146) | Freshwater lake sediment microbial communities from the University of Notre Dame, USA, for methane emissions studies - CRP12 CR (SPAdes)... | ecosystem: Environmental > Aquatic >...
TGCTCAAGGAGACGGTCGACGGTCAGTTCACCACGGTTGAGGACGTCGCCGAAGTCGCGTTGCTGTTCGCCTCGTTTCCATCGAATGCGCTGACCGGTCAATCCTTGATCGTCAGCCACGGCTGGTTCATGCAATAAATCGGCGCTAGATCTTGAGCAATCTTCGCGCGTTGCCTTCGTAGATCGCGTGCCGCTCCTCCGGCGAAAGGTCGAGCCGGTCGACGATCTCGATCGTCGTGCGCGTGTACATCGAGCCTTTTTCCGGATCGAACGGCGAATCCGACGCGAACAGGACGCGCCCGGGGCCGAAGAAGCGGAGCCCGCATCGGGTCGCCTCCCACGCGCCGAACAGCGCGGTGTCCGCGTAGAACAGCCGGAAATAGTCGACCGGACGCTTCTTGAGCTTCCTCAGCAGTTTCGTGTAATCGACGTCCGACGTGCGCTTGCCGAGCTGATCCCAGCCCGGGCCGACGCGCCCCTCGAAGTACGGGATCATCCCGCCCATGTGGTGGGTGATGACCTTGAGGTCGGGGAAGCGGTCGAACAAGCCTTCGAACACGATGTGCGCCATCGCCACGCTCGTCTCGTACGGCCAGCCGAACGTCCACCAGATTTCGTAGTGGCTCTTCTTCTCCTTCTGGTAATCGGGGAAGTCCGCGCCGCGAGCGGGATGGAGCCAAATCGGCAGGTCGAGCTTCGCCATCAGCTCGAAAAGCGGCAGCGTCTCCGGCGCGGTGAGCGGCTTGCCGAGGACGTTGGTGAACACCTGCACGCCGACGGCGCCGAGGTCGCGCACGGCGCGGTTCGCCTCCTTCAGCAGGCCGGCGGGATCGTTCATCGGCAGCGACGCGACGAACGCGGGGAAGCGGTCGGGATGCTTGCGCACGAGTTCCGCCATGCCGTCGTTCGCAAGGCGCGCCATGTCCGTGGAGACGGGCGGCGGCCCGAACACCTCGATCGGCGGCGAGCCGAGGCAGATCACCTGCGCGTAATCGCCGAATTGATCCATGATCCGGAAGCGGGCGGAGAGGTCGACGATCGCCGGAATCTCGCGCACGCGCTTGTGGATGTCCTTTCCGTTCGGCGCGACCTTCAGCATCCGGTCGTAAAACGCCTTCGGGAAGATGTGATTGAAGATGTCGAGTTTCAAGGCGATCGCTCCTCGATGGGCCTCAGTCGGCCTTGATTCCGGCGGCACGGACGATCCGGGTCCAGCGCTCGAGATCGGCGTCGATCAGCCGCGCGAGATCCTCCGGCTTTCCCGGCGTCGGGTTCAGGCCCTGCTTCACGAGGTTCGCGCGCACGTCCGGATCCACCAGGATCGCGTTCGTTTCGGCGTTGAGCAACGCCGTCTCGCCTGGCGGCAAACCCGCAGGTCCCAGCATTGCATACCAGATGTCGACGTCGATATCGGTGACCCCTTCGTCGGCGAGCGAAGGAACGTCCGGCGTGGCGGGCGAGCGGTGCGCGCCGCCGGCGGCGAGCATGCGCAGCTTGCCGGCCTGCACCTGGCTGAGTGCGACATGAACCGGCAGGAACATCACCTGCACCTGGCCGCCGAGGAGGTCGGTGACCGCGCCCGCGGTCCCCTTGTACGGCACGTGGGTCAGGTCCACCTTGAAGTGCAGCTTGAAGAGCTCCATCGCGAGATGATGCGGCGTGCCGCTGCCTGGCGACGCATAGTTGAGCTTGCCGGGTTGCGCCCGGGCGAGCGCGACCAGTTCCGGCACCGAGCGCGCCGGCACCGAAGGATGGACCACCAGCGCGAGATTTCCCACCGCGGTCGGGCCAATCGGCGTGAAGCTCTTCGCAGGATCGTACGGAACGCTTTGCTGGAGCGCCGCGTTGGTCACATGCGTGCTTGCCGTCATCAGCAGCGTGTAGCCGTCCGGCGTTGCCTTGGCCACGGCTTCGGTCCCGATGTTGCCGCTGGCGCCCGGGCGGTTGTCGATGACGACAGCCACCTTGAGTGTGTCGGAAAGCTTCTGGCCGACTACCCGCGCGAGCACGTCGATGCCCGTGCCCGCCGTGTACGGGACGACGATGCGTATCGGCCGGGCGGGGTAGGGCGCCTGCGCGGTCGCCGGCAACACGGCAACGACCCCCGCGACGATCGCCGCCAGGAGCAACACACCATGCCGCATTCGTCGGCGCACGGAATCTCCGATGGGTGGCGTTCCGGTGCCCGCCTCGATCCGGACGCTGCGCGCGATGCTAGCCGTGCGCTGCAGGCACTGTCAATCGGCCCGCGCTAAACTGCGGCAATTACCGGCGTCCACCAGAGGCCCGTCGTGCCCAGCAAGGAAATCACCCGCTCTGTCCGCCAATTCGTCGAGCCCTACAAGATCGTCCGCGGCAAGAAATTCCGCCTCAAGGATTTCGATCCCGCGGATACCGGCGGATTGGGCTCGGAAGCAAAACCGCAGGCGAAGGAGCTGCTCGCGCGGGGCGTGAGCTGGCTGGCCGAGGAGCAGGACAAGCTCTATGCGCAGAACCAGTGGTCCGTCCTGCTCGTCTTCCAGGCGATGGACGCCGCCGGGAAGGACGGCACGATCAAGCACGTGACCTCCGGCGTCAATCCGCAGGGCTGCCAGGTCTACTCGTTCAAGCAGCCTTCACCGGAAGAGCTCGACCACGACTTCCTGTGGCGGACGACGCGCTGCCTGCCCGAGCGCGGTCGCATCGGAATCTTCAATCGTTCGTACTACGAAGAAGTCCTCGTCGTCCGGGTGCATCCGGAATACCTCGGCCGCCAGCATCTGCCCGACGCGTTGATTGGCCGAAAGGTCTGGGATCGCCGGCTCGCCGACATCGCGAACTTCGAGCGCTATCTGGCGCGAAACGGCACGCTCGTCCTCAAGTTCTTCCTGAATGTCTCGCGCAAGGAGCAAAAGCGGCGGTTCATGGAGCGGCTGGACCAGCCCGAGAAGAACTGGAAATTCTCCGCGGCCGACGTCAAGGAACGCGCGTACTGGAACGACTACATGAAGGCGTACGAAGCCGCGATTCGCGCGACCGCGACCCCGGACGCGCCGTGGTATGTCGTCCCCGCCGACAACAAGTGGTTCACGCGGCTGGTGGTGGCCGCGGCGATCGTCGAGGCGATGGAGCGGCTCGAGCTCGCGTACCCGAAGGTGGGCGCCGCGCAGCGACGTGCGCTTTCGCTCGCGCGCGCGGCGCTGGCAAAGGAGTAGCGGATCAGGACTTCCGGGCCGCGACGCCCTGTTCGCGCAGGGCGTCGAGCGTCGCGTTCATGGTGAGCGCCTGCGGGTCGAGCTTGAGATGCAGCAGGGCGGGCCGCCCGGCGGCGAGCGCGCGCTCGAAGGCCGGGGCGAAATCCGCCGTGCGCACAACCGTCTCGCCGAAGGCGCCGAACGCGCGCGCAAGCGCCGCGAAATCGGGATTGACGAGCGCGGTGCCGTAGTCGCGTGCCGGATAGGTGCGTTCCTGGTGCATCCGGATCGTTCCGTACATGCCGTTGTCGATGACGACGAAGACGATGGCGAGCCCGTATTGCACCGCGGTCGCGAGCTCCTGGCCGTTCATGAGAAAGCAGCCGTCGCCATTCCACGAAAGCACGACGCGGTCGCTGTGCACCGCCTTGGCGGCGACCGCCGCGGGCACGCCATAGCCCATGGATCCGAGATACGGCGCGAGCTGCGTGCGGAAGCCGCGATACCGGTACAGCCGGTGCATCCACGTCGCGTAGTTGCCGGCGCCGTTGGTGACGATCGCGGTGTCGGGTAGGCGCAGGTCGAGCCAGCGCACGATCTGCCAGAGGTCGAGATCTCCGGGAACAGGCCGCGGCGCTTGCCACGCGAGGTACTCGGCGTGCGCGTCGGTGGGGCGGCCCTCGGCATGCCCCGACCCGGGACGAGGAAGCGCCGCCAGTGCCGCGAGAAACGCGCCGGGCGTTGCCGCAATGGCGATCGCCGGCTGATAGACGCGCCCGAGTTCGTCGGCGCCCGGGTGCACGTGGATCAGCGTCTGCGCAGGCACGGGAGGCACGAGCAGCGTGTAGCCCGACGTCGTCATTTCGCCGAGGCGCTCACCGATCGCGAGCAGCACGTCGGCCTCGCGCACGCGCGCGGCCAGCCGCGGATTGATCCCGATGCCCACGTCGCCGGCGTAGAGCGCATGTCGATTGTCGAAGAGATCCTGGTTGCGGAATCCGCACGCGACCGGCACGGCGTACGTTTCGGCGACCGCCTGCAGCATCCTGCACGCGTCGGTGTCCCAGCGGCTGCCGCCCACGAGCAGCAGTGGCCGCTTCGCGTTGGCAAGGCGATCGGCGGCGGCGGCCACGAGTCCTGCATCGGGCGCCGCCACCACCGCATCGACGCGAGGAGCGTCGACACACGCTGCCTGTGTCGACAGCATGTCTTCGGGCAGCGCGAGCACCACCGGACCCGGCCGGCCGGACATCGCGGTGCGGTAGGCGTGCGCGACGTACTCGGGGATCCGCTCCGCGCGATCGATTTGCGCCGCCCACTTGGCGACGCTACCGAACATGCGTCGATAGTCGATTTCCTGGAACGCCTCGCGGTCGACGAAGTCGCCGCCGACCTGGCCGATGAACAGGATCATCGGCGAGGAGTCCTGCATCGCGGCGTGGACGCCGATGCTTGCGTTGGTCGCGCCGGGCCCGCGGGTGACGAAGGCAATGCCGGGGCGCCCCGTCAGCTTGCCGAAGGCCTCGGCCATGTACGCCGCGCCGCCCTCCTGCCGGCACACCACCAACTGCAGGCGGTCGCGCGCGTCGAAGAGCGCGTCGAGGACCGCGAGGTAGCTTTCGCCCGGAACGGCGAAGGCATGCGTCGCTCCCTGCGCGAGCAGGTTCGCCACGAGTATTTCGCCGCCGGTGCGGGTGGGGATCACGATACTGGGAGGACGGGGTCCGGCGGGCGGACGATCGCCCATTCTATATAATCGCCGGCAATCTCTGCGCGCTTCGTCGCTTTCCATGCCCACCCCCGAACTCATCTACGACGCCGAACTCTTCGTCGCCACGGGCCTCGCCCTCGCGCTCGCCACGCTGTGGCTGCGCCGCGACCTGCGGCAGAACATGTTCAACATGTCGATGGCGATGGGCGTCGGGCTCGTCGGGCTCGTGCTGCTCGCCCGGTTCGGCGGCGCCATCAACGACGCCGCGATTACCAATGTGGCCCGTGAGGTGCTGCTGCTGCTGATCGCGATCGGCTTCACGCGCATCATCCTGATGTTCGTGTTCCAGGGCGTGCTGAAGCGGCTGGCGATTCCGCGGATCCTCGCCGACGTGCTGATAGCGGTCGTGCTGGTCGTGTTCGGTCTCGTCCGGATGAAGGTGGTGGGCGTGAATCTCGCCGGCATCATCACGACGTCCGCAGTGATCACCGGCGTCATCGCATTCTCGCTGCAGGAAACGCTGGGAAACCTGTGGGGCGGGATCGCGCTGCAGCTCGACAACACCTGCCGGATCGGCGACTGGATCCGGATGGAAGGCGCGTCCGGCCAAGTGGTCGGCATTCGCTGGCGCTACACGTCGATCGCCACGAACAATGGCGAAACCATCATCATTCCGAACAGCCAGCTGATCAAGAACCGCGTGACGGTCCTCGGGCGGCGGGGCGACGAGCGCATCCCGTCGCGGCGCGCGGTCGAATTCAAGGTGTCGTACGACGTCCCTCCATCGCGCGTCATCGCCGCCGTCGCGGACGGGCTGGCGCACGCGGAGATCCGCAACGTCGCGGCCCGCCCGCCGCTCGTCGTGAACTGCACCGATTTCGAGGACAGTGCGATCCATTATTCGGTGCGCTACTGGTGCACGGACCTTGCGCACGACCTCTGGACCGATTCGCAGGTGCGGCTGCATGTTGCCGCCACGCTTGCGCGCCACGGCATGGAAATGCCGCTGCCGCAGCGCGTGATCGTCCAGCGCACCCCGGCGACCGCTCCGGAACGACGCGAGCACGAGATCGACGCCCGCTGCGCGGCGCTCGCGCGGATTGATCTGTTCGCGGCGTTGACCCTCGCCGAGCGGCGCGCGCTGGCTGCGGAACTCGCCGACTGCCCGTACGTCGCCGACGACGTCATCGCGCGCCAAGGGGAAGCAGCGGACTCGCTTTATATCCTTGCACACGGCCGCGTCGGCGTCTACGACGACAGCGCAGGCGGCACCGGTGCGCGCGACCATCTCGCGACGCTCGAAGCGCCTTCCGTTTTCGGCGAGATGGGACTGCTGACCGGCCAGGCGCGCGGCGCGACGGTCATCGCCGAATGTGAAGTCCTGTGTTATCGCCTGGACAAGACAGGCTTCGACGCAATCGTGCGTGCCCGCTCGGAGCTGATCGAGCCGATGTCGATGGTCGTCGTTGCGCGGCAATCCGCCAATGACGCGAAATTGCAGGCGCTGTCGGCCGACGCGCGGGCGCGGCAGGCATCCTACAGCGCCGCCGAACTCGTCCGGCGAATCAAGAGCTTTTTCGCGATCGACAAATAGCGGCGGCGTCAACGCCCTGCAACCAGCGCTTCGCGCGTCAGCAGGAATACGCCGTCCTCGGATCCCGCGGTCTCCAGCCACACGAAGGGCAGGCGCGGATAAGCGAGCTCGGCGGCGGCCCGATTGCGGCCGACTTCCACCACCAGCTTGCCGCCGGGATTGAGGAACCTCGGCGCTTCCTTCACGATCGTCCGCACGGCATCGAGGCCGTCGTCGCCGCCGGCGAGCGCCAGCGTCGGCTCGTGCCGGTACTCCAGCGGCAGGTCCTCCATCGCCAGCGCGGTCACGTACGGCGGATTGCTGATGATGAGGTCGTAGCTCTTCTCCGACAGGTTGGAGAAGAGGTCGGAACGAATGAGATTGATCCGGTCGGCGAGGCCGTAGTCCGCCACGTTGCGCTGCGCCACCGTGAGCGCATCGGACGACAGGTCGACCGCGTCGACGTCCGCCTCCGGATAGGCGTGCGCCAGCAGGATCGCCAGGCATCCGGATCCCGTGCACATATCGAGGGCGGTGGTGACCCTCTCGGGTGCGCCGACGTACGGTGTCAATCCGTCCGGCAGCAACTCCGCAATGAACGAGCGCGGAATCAGCACGCGCTCGTCCACGTAGAAGCGGAAATTGCCGAGCCAGGCCTCGTGCGTGAGGTAGGCGGCCGGCACGCGCTGGTCGATCCGGCGCTCCAGCAGTTGCTCGATCCGCGCACGCTCGAGTTGCGTCAGCCGGCCGTCGAGGAACGGCTCCAGCTGGTCGAGCGGAAGGTGTAGCGCGTGCAGCAGCAGGTACGCCGCTTCGTCGTACGCGTTGTCGGTGCCGTGACCGAACGCGAGCTTCGCCTCGCCGAAGCGCGTGACCGCGTAGCGCAGCCAGTCGCGCAGCGTCTCGAGGTCGTGTACGGCGGTCGTCATGCCGCCGCGCCTTGCAAGAGCAGGCGGTCGAGAATGCCGCGGTAGATGCGCGACAGGAGCGTCAGGTCGGCGATCTTCACGCGCTCGTTCAGCTTGTGGATCGACGCGCCGACCGGCCCCAGTTCCACGACCTGGCGGCAGATGTCGGCAATGAAGCGCCCGTCGGAGGTTCCGCCGGTGCACGACACCTCGGCGGTGACGCCGGTCACGTCGCGGATGGCCGCGCACGCGACGTCGACCAGTGCGCCCCGCGGCGTCAGATAGGGCTTGCCCCAGCCGGTCCAGACGAGCGCGTAGTCGAGGCCGTGGCGCGTCAGCACCGCTTCGAGGCGCTGTTGCAGCGATTCGCGTGTGCTCGCGGGCGCGTAGCGGAAATTGAACATGACCTCGAGCGCCCCTGGAATCACGTTGGTTGCGCCGGTTCCGGAATGGAGGTTCGAGCATTGCCAGGTGGTCGGCGGAAAGAACTCGTCGCCGTCGTCCCAGCGCATGGCCGCGAGTTCGGCCAGCGCAGGCGCCGCGAGATGAATCGGGTTCTTCGCGAGGTGCGGATACGCAACGTGCCCCTGGACGCCTTTGACCGTCAATGTCGCCGAAAGCGTGCCGCGCCGCCCGTTCTTGATCATGTCGCCCAGGCGTTCGACGGAGGAGGGTTCGCCGACGATACAGTAGTCGATCGATTCGCCGGCTGCCGCGAGCTTTTCAACGACTTTGACGGTGCCGTCGACGGACGGGCCTTCCTCGTCGGAGGTGATGAGCAGCGCGATGGATCCGTGCGCCGCCGGATGCGCGGCGACGAAGCCCTCGACCGCGGTCACGAATGCCGCGAGCGAGGATTTCATGTCCGCGGCGCCACGGCCGTGCAGCCAGCCGTCGCGCTCGGTCGGCACGAAAGGTTCGGTCTCCCATCCGCTGCGCGGGCCCGTGGGCACGACATCGGTATGCCCGGCGAGACAGACCAGCGGACGCGCGGAACCGCGGCGCGCCCACAGGTTCGTGACGCCGTTCGACACGAGCGTCTCGAAGCGAAAGCCGAGCGGCGCGAGCCGTTCCATGAGAAGCGACTGGCATCCCGCATCGTCAGGCGTCATCGAAGGGCGCGCGATCAGCGCGCGCGCGAGGTCGAGCGTGGGATCAATCGAGGTGGCGGGCGTGGCGGCGACATCCATCCCCAATCTTAACAAAGACGCGGCGCATGGGCCGCGTAGCGGCTCTAGGCACCGCGTGCTCCACCCGACCTTTAGTGGGGTCTATCCAGCATTTCGGCGTCGATCTGCAGCGACGTGAAATCGCTCTGCGGCCGCTTGGCCTGCTCTTCGGGGTTGCCGTGCGCCATCCCCTCGACGCGCGCGGTCGGCGAGTTCTGGTTGATGAGCCAGGCGAGGTTGGTCGGCGAATCGGAGGCGCTCATCGCCTCCTCGTAGCTGATATGGTCGTCCATGTACATACGGCACAGCGACTGCTCGAACGTCTGCGATCCGGGGTAGAGCGACTGCTCCATCGCCTCCTTGATCTGCGTTATCTCGCCATTCTTGATGAGCTCGGCGATGAGCGACGTGTTGAGGAGGATCTCGACCGCCGGCTGCATCTCGCCTTCGCTGTTGCGGACGAGCCGCTGGCAGATGATCGCGCGAAGCCCGATCGACAGGTCGGACAGGAGACCGGAGCGGGCGTCGTACGGGAAGAGGTTGATGATCCGCGACAGCGCATGGTAGCTGTTGTTCGCGTGGATCGTCGAAAGACAGAGATGGCCCGTCAGCGTGTGCAGAAGCGCCTGCTGCATGGTATCGCGGTCGCGGATTTCGCCGATCATGATGAGGTCGGGTGCCTCGCGCAGCGCGTTGGCCAGCGCCTTTTGATAACTCTGCGTGTCGACGTTGAGCTCGCGCTGGTTGACGAGGCTCTGCTTGTGCTCGAACAGGTACTCGATCGGATCCTCGATCGTCAGGATGTGGCCGGACTTGTTGCTGTTGCGATAGTCGATCATCGCCGCCAGCGTCGTCGACTTGCCCGAGCCGGTCGCCCCCGCAATCAGCACGAGGCCGCGCTTTTCCATCACGATGTTGAGGAGCACCTCGGGCAGCCGGAGGTCCTCGAACGCAGGAATGTGGCTGCGCACGAAGCGGATGACCATCGAGATCGTGCCGCGCTGCCGGAAGATATTGATCCGGAAGTTGCCGACGGCCCGGTCGAGGTGCGAGAGGTTCATCTCGAACTCGTTCTCGAATTCGCGCGCCTGGTCCTTGCTCATCAACTCGTAGGCGATCCGGCGCACCGTCTCGACGTCCATCGGCTGCGTCGAGATCGGCGAGACGACGCCGTTGACCTTGATGTTGATCGGCGCGCCGCAGGAGATGAACAGGTCGGAAGCCTGCTTCTCCGCCATCAGTCTGAACAGTCGGTCGAGGTACATAGGGGCGCCCCGGGCTACAATCGCGGCGCGGCGTGAGGGTTACCGAGGGTCACGGCGCGGCGCAGGTTTCCATGATAATGTCATGAATTGGCGGGAAGTTCCACTCCAGTCGCTGCCCCATGCCGGTTGCTACCGGTTTGATTTGCCCGGTGGCGCGCAACATCCCGTTCGCGGGTACAACTCCGAAATCAAGCAAGTTTCATGCTCGCAATCATAGGCGGTAGCGGCCTGACCCGGTTGTCCACCCTCGCCGTCGCTCATCGGGAGGTCGTCCGCACGCCCTACGGAGAACCGTCCTCGGCGCTGCTTTTCGGCCAGATTGCCGGCCGCGACACGGTATTTCTGGCCCGCCATGGTCACGGCCACACGATTCCGCCACATCGGGTGAACTATCGCGCGAACATCTGGGCCTTGAAGGCCCGAGGCGCGACGGCAGTGCTGGCGGTGGCATCCGTTGGCGGGATCCGGGGGGTGGTCCCGGGCGAGATCGTGCTTCCCAACCAGCTGATCGACTACACCCACGACCGCGAAAGCACGTTTTTCGACGGTGGCGACCAGGAGGTCGTCCACGTGGACTTCACGCATCCTTACGCACCCGCGCTGCGCGACAAATGCCTTGTCGCCGCGCGCCAGGCCCAAATCGCGCTCACGGACGGCGGCGTGTATGGCGCGGTGTCCGGACCGCGGCTCGAGACCGCCGCGGAGATCGACCGGCTCGATCGCGACGGTGCGACGCTGGTTGGCATGACGGGCATGCCGGAAGCGGTCCTCGCGCGAGAGTTGGGGCTGCCCTACGTGGCGATCGCCGTCGTCGTCAACCATGCGGCCGGGCGGGAAGACTCCGCCACCGCGGTTTCGATGAACGGCATCGCGCGCGTGCTGGAGACCGCGATGGATCGGGTCCGCGCGCTGCTCGAGCATGTCGTGCCGCTCGTCTGACGAACATGATCCGTGACGTCCTTCGCATGGGCGACCCGCGGCTATTGCAGCCATCGCAGCGGGTGGACGCCTTCAGCACGCCCGAACTCGATGCGCTCCTTACGGATCTGCGCGACACCATGGCAGCGCAGAACGGTGCCGGCCTCGCGGCGCCGCAAATCGGCGTGCCGCTGCAGGTCGTGATCTTCGGCTTTGCCGACAATCCACGCTATCCCGATGCCGAGCCCGTGCCGTATACGGAACTCGTCAATCCGGTGCTCACCCCGCTCGGGCCCGAGATGGAGGACGGCTGGGAAGGCTGCCTGTCAGTGCCGGGACTGCGCGGCGTCGTGCCGCGCTACACGCGCCTGCGCTACCAGGGATTGGATCCGGCCGGCCGCCCGATCGATCGCGATGCGACCGGCTTCCATGCGCGCGTCGTCCAGCACGAAGTCGACCACCTGCTCGGCATCCTTTATCCGATGCGCATGCGCGACTTCCGGCAGTTCGGGTTCACCGACATCCTGTTCCCGGATGCGCCGCCGGGAGAGGAATAAGCTAAACGCGAAGCTGGTCGTAGAGCTTTGTTTCCAGCTTCAATAGAGCCTGCTCGTCATGCAAGCGTGCGCCGTCGATGAGGAAGATATCCTCGGCGCGATCGCCGAGCGTGTTGATCTTGGCGCTGGCGACGTTCACGTTGGCGTTCGCGAGCGTCCACGCGATCTGGGCGAGCAGCCCCGGCCGGTCGCCGGCGACGATTTCGAGAATGTAGTGCGTGCCCTTGTCGTCGGGGAACATCTCCACGGACGGCGACAGCGGGAAATGCTTGAGCTGGCGGCTCACGCGGCCGGGGATCGGCGGCTCGACCGGCCGCTCTTCCTGCAGCGCCTTGGTGAGCTCGAACTCGATCAGCTGGATCGTGTCGCGGTACGAGACGTTGAGGTCGGTCGGGTCGTGAATCGCAAAGGTGTCGAGCGCGTAGCCATGCCGCGTCGTGTGGATCTTCGCCTCGAGGATCGACAGGCCGCGGCGGCCGAAGAATCCGCAAATGCGCGCGAACAGGTGCTTCTGGTCGGGCAGGTAGGCGAGCACCTGCAGGCCCGCGCCGGAGCGCGCGAGCCGCACCTTGACGACGGGCGCTGGCTGCTCGACGCGCCAGTACAGGTGGCGCGCGTGCCAGGCGATTTCCTCGGCGCCATGGCGCATGAAGTACGGCGTGTCGAGGTGCCGCCACAGCGCACGCTCGGCGCCATCCGGCACCGCATAGAGCCGCAACAGCCGCCGCGCCTCGTCCTGCCGCTGCTGCAGCGAATCCTGCAGCGTGCGTGGCGCGCTTTCGCCGGCCAGCACGCGCCGCGCGGCGTGGAACAGGTCTTCGAGGAGTTGCGCCTTCCAGGCGTTCCAGACGCGCGGGCTCGTGCCGCGGATGTCGGCTACCGTCAGGATGTAGAGCGCCGTCAGCCGGCGTTCGCTGCCGACCTTTTTCGCAAATGTGGCGATGACCTCGGGATCGGAGATGTCGAGCTTCTGGGCCGTCGCCGACATCATGAGGTGCTCGCGCACGAGCCAGCCGACGAGTTCGACATCCTCCCTGCGCAGGCCGTGCGCGCGGCAGAACCGCCGCGCTTCCTTCTCGCCCAGCCTCGAGTGGTCGCCGCCGCGGCCCTTGGCGATATCGTGAAAGAGTCCGGCGAGATAGAGGACCTCCCACCGTTCGAAATCCGAGATCAGGCGGGAGCAGAGCGGATATTCGTGCGCATGCTGCGGCTCGGTGAAACGCCGCAGGTTGCGGATCACCATCAGGATGTGCTCGTCCACCGTATAGACGTGGAAGAGGTCGTGCTGCATCTGGCCGACGATGCGTCCGAACGCCGGCAGGTAATTGCCGAGGATGTCGTACAGGTTCATCCGCCGCAGCTCGTGCGTCTGCCCGCGCGGCTCGCGGAAGATCTGCAGGAAGCGCGCTCGGTTCGCCGGATCGCGGCGGAAGCGCGCGTCGATGCGGCTGCGGTTGCGCCACAGCGCGCGCAGCGTCGGCGCCGACATCCCCTTCAGCTCCGGATGCCGCTGCATCGTCAGGAACGCGTCGAGCATCGCTTCCGGCCGGCGCTCGAACAGCGTCTCGTCGCGGATGTGAAGTAGCTCGTCGATCGCCGAGAAGTCGTCGGTGACGGGAATCGGCTCCGTGGGGACCGGAAACAGCCGCACGTGCAGGTTCTGCAGCAGGATGATGTTGACCTGCCGGACGAGCTTGGCGGCGCGGTAGTAGCGCTGCATCAGCTGCTCGCTTGCGCGCTTGCCCGACGTGTCGGCGAGCCCAAGCTGCAGCGCGAGCGCGTTCTGCAAATCGAAGACGAGGCGATCCTCGCGCCGACCTGCAAGATAGTGCAGCCGCACGCGCAAGGCGCCGATGAATCGCTCCTGGCGCGAAACGGTGCGTGCCTCCTGCATCGTGATGAGTCCGGCTTTCGCGAGGTCGCGCCACGATCGCCCGAGCCCTGCCGCGCGCGCAATCCACAGCACGGTCTGGAGATCGCGCAATCCGCCGGGGCTCTCCTTGAGGTTTGGTTCGAGGTTGTAGGCGGTATCGTGATGCTTGAGGTGCCGCTGCTGCTGCTCGAGCGCCTTGCCTTCGTAGAAGTGGCAGGGGTCCATCGCCGCGGCGAACGCGCGTTGAAAGCGGCGGAACAGCGCGCGGGAGCCGGCCACGAGACGGTGTTCGAGCAGGCTGGTCCGAATCGTGACGTCGCCGGCCATTTCCGTCTCGCACTCGGCGATCGTGCGCACGGCGTGGCCGGCCTCGAGACCGATGTCCCACAACATCCCGACGAAGCGCTCGACGAACGAGGTGCCTGCCGCGTCGATGGCCGAGGGCAGCAGGATCAGCACGTCGACGTCGGAATGCGGGAACAGCTGCCCGCGCCCATAACCGCCGACGGCGACGAGCGCGAAGCCCTCGGGGGCCGCCAGGCCGTGCCAGACCGCCACGATCGCGCGATCGACGGCGCGCGCCGATTCACGCAGCAGCCGTGGCGTGTCCGGACGCGCCATGAACGCCGCCCGCAACGACGCGCGGGCGGTGTCGAGCGCGTCGCGCCCCTGCCGCGCGATATCGGCGGGCGGCAGGTCGGCGCGCAATGGGATTGAGGCAGCGGATTCCATCGCGGGGGACGCCAGTGCCGCGCGAACCCTAGCTCGGCGGCGGCGGCGCGCCGGCCGAGACCGTCAGGACTTCGTATCCGTCCTTCGTCACCAGCACCGTGTGTTCCCACTGCGCCGATAACGAGTGGTCCGCGGTGACGATGGTCCACCCGTCGGCCAGGCTGCGGATCGCCGCGCGGCCGGCGTTGATCATCGGCTCGATCGTGAAGATCATGCCCTCGACGAGCCGCAGCCCGGTGCCCGGCCGCCCATAGTGCAGCACCTGCGGCTCCTCGTGGAATTGTGCGCCGATGCCGTGGCCGCAAAATTCGCGCACGATGGAAAAGCCGTGGCTCTCCGCGAACTTCTGGATCGTGAACCCGATGTCGCCGAGCTGCGCGCCTTCGCGGACGACGCGGATGCCGCGCCACATCGCCTCGAACGTCGCGTCGACGAGCCGCCGTGCCTGGATCGGCGGCGTGCCGATGTAGAACATCCGGCTCGTGTCGCCGTGAAAGCCGTCCTTGATGACGGTGACGTCGACGTTGATGATGTCGCCGGGCTTGAGCTTCTTGTCGCCGGGGATGCCGTGGCACACGACATGGTTGACCGACGTGCAGATGGTGGCCGGGTAGGGCGAATGACCGGGCGGCGCGTAATTGAGCGTCGCGGGAATCACGTCCTGGACTTTCACCTGATGCTCGTGCGCGATGCGGTCGAGCTCGCCGGTCGTGATTCCGGGCTGCACGTGCGGCGTCAGGAAATCGAGAAGCTCCGACGCGAGCCGGCCGGCGACCCGCATCTTCGCAATCTCGTCCGGCGTCTTGAGGTGCACCGACATGGGCGTCACGCGCGCAGCAGTTCGTTGATCGACGTCTTCGAGCGGGTCTTCGCGTCGACGCGCTTGACGATGACCGCACAGTAGAGCTGACAGCCGCCGGTGCCCGACGGCAGGCTCCCGGCGACGACGACGGACCCGGACGGCACGCGGCCGTAGCTGATCGCGCCCGAATCGCGGTCGTAGATCTTCGTGCTCTGGCCGATGAAGACGCCCATGCCGAGCACCGAGTTCTCCTCGACGATCACGCCCTCGACCACTTCCGAGCGCGCGCCGATGAAGCAGTTGTCCTCGATGATCGTCGGATTCGCCTGCAGGGGCTCCAGCACGCCGCCGATGCCGACGCCGCCCGACAGGTGGACATTGCGGCCGATCTGCGCGCAGGAACCGACTGTCGCCCAGGTGTCGACCATCGTGCCTTCGTCGACGTACGCGCCGATATTGACGTATGACGGCATCAGCACGACGTTCTTCGCGATGAACGCCCCGCGACGCGCCACCGCGGGCGGCACGACTCGCACCCCGGCCGCCGCGAACGCCGCGTCGTCATAGTGCGCGAATTTCGTCGGCACCTTGTCGTAGAAGCGAAACGGCACCGCCGGCCCGGCGAGACCGATCGGCACATTGTCGGAAAGACGGAACGACAGCAGCACGGCTTTCTTGACCCATTGGCGGACGACCCAGTCGCCATTCAGCTTTTCGGCGACGCGCACACGCCCCGCGTCCAGCTCGCCGATCACGTGCGCCACGGCATCGCGCACGGCCGCCGGCGCCGTGGCGGGCGCAAGGGTGGCGCGCGTCTCCCACGCAGCGTCGATGGTGGTCTGCAGGTCGTTCATGGAAAGAAGTGCGGCCGGCTTCCGGGAAAAGCCGGGATTCTACCGCAGCAGTAGTGCGGAGGCCGACGGAGGCCGCAACACCGCCGTCTCGCAGCGCTACATCGACTTGAAGCGATGCGCGAACGTGCGGCTGACGGCGAGCTTTTCGTTGCGGTCGCGCAGCACGATCACCGGCTCGCCGCGCCAGTCGCGGTCGACGCGCGCGATCGCGCGCAGGTTGACGATCGTGCCGCGGTGTATTTGCCAGAAGGCCTCGGTGTCGAGCGCGTCGAAAAGCTCCTTGATCGGCTTGCGGATCAGCGCCTCGCCGTCCGACGTGACGACGCGTGTGTACTTGTCGCCGGCCTGGAAGTAGACAACGTCGTCGACCGCAATCATGCGCATCGAGGCGCCCAGCGACGCGCGGATCCATTTGAGCGGACCGTCGCCGCCGTCGCGCGGCGCGAGTTTCGCGAGCAACGCGGAGAGGTCGAGCGGTGCCGCGGCAAGACGGGCCTTGAGGCGCGCGACCACCTTCGCGATGCGTTCGGGCGCGGGCGGCTTGAGGACGTAGTCGACTGCGCCTTCGTCGAACGCCGCGACGGCGTATTCGTCGTAGGCCGTGACGAATACGACATGACAGCCGGCGCCGATTTCGCGCGCGACGTCGAGCCCCGAGCGCACCGGCATGCGGATGTCGAGGAAGGCGATGTCCGGCCGCAGTTCCTCGGCCTGCCGAAGCGCCTCCTCGCCGTTCCCTGCTTCAGCGATGATGTCGAGCTCGGGCCACGCCTCGGCGAGGCGCGCCTTCAATTGCGCGAGCAGCAGTGGCTCGTCTTCGGCAATCAGGGCTGTGGTCAAGCGGTGGCCTCGGCGAACGGGATCTCAATGGTCGCACGGGCGCCGCGCGGCGTCCCCTCCACGAGCGAAAATCGGCCTTGTGCCCCGTAGAAGGCGGCGATGCGGTCGCGCACGTTCGCAAGGCCCACGCCCTGGCCCGGCCGGGTTCCGGCCGTGGCCAGGCCCGCGCCGGTGTCGGCGACGGTCACCGCCAGCCGGTCGCCCTGGCGCCGCGCCTCGATGCGCACCGTGCCCCCCTCGGCCCGCGGCTCGAGACCGTGCGTGACCGCGTTCTCGACGACGGAAATCAGGAGACCGGGAGGAAACGAATGCGCCCGCAAGTCGCTCGTAGCGTCGGTTTCGAAGGCGAGCCGCGGCCCCATGCGCATCTTGAGGATATTGAGATACGCCTCGGCGAGATCGATCTCCTGGCCGAGCGTCGTGCTGGCGCTGCGCAACTGCGGCAACGCGGCGCGCAGATACGCAAGGAGGTGACCGAGCAGGCGCGACGCCTGCGGCGGGTCGGTTTCGGTAAGGTACTGGACCGACGCCAGCGTGTTGAACAGGAAGTGCGGCTCGACCTGCGCCTGCATCAGCTTCAACTCGGATTCGAGCGCCAGCTTGGCGAGGCGCTGCTGTTCGGACTCGGTGCGATGAAGCGCCGCCTCCGCACGGGATTCGCGAAACTTGAGCAGGAAGAACAGGCTTACGAACAGCCCCACCGCGAACGCGCTGATCAAGGTTCCCTGGAACTTGGCGCGATCATGGACGAGTTCGCCGAACGTGTAGCCCGGCAGGGCCATGAACACGCCCTTGATCATGAACACGAGCGCGTAGCCGACGATCGTTCCGATCGCGACGGCGATGCATAACCGCAGGATGGGCCTGGTGCGCTCCCATGGCGAGGCCACGTTCACCGCGTAGGCGATCGCCAAGCCGAAGCATTGGGTACTGATGAGGGGGTGCCAGAGTGGTCTTTCGTCTTCGATCGACATGAGACCCGCGAATCCCGCGTTGATGGCGATGATGAGCAGAATCGTGATCCACGAGGCATCGCGGAATCCCGCCCAGAGGGCGGCGAGCCAGTGACGGCGCGGGGGAATGGCAAGGGTATCCATGCCGCGCATTCTAGGGTCGCGACCAACCGATGGGTCGCGGCGCGACAGGACGCCGCCGGCGCCGATGGAGCGCCCATGGGCCAGCCGGATGCCGTCGAGGGTCAAGCGGTCTGCTCCGGGGGTCAGCCGTCCCGCGCCAGCGTGATGATCCGGTCGATGCCTTCTGCGCACTCGTCGGCCGACGCGACGAGCGCGATCCTGATGCGGCCGCGGCCGGGGTTCGTTCCGTGGGCATCGCGGGCGAAATAGCTTCCCGGCAGCACCGTGACCGCCTGCTCGGCAAACAGCCGGTGCGCGAACTCGGCGTCGTCCCCGGGGGTCGCGGCCCAGAGATAGAACGCGGCGTCGGGCATGGCGCAGGGCAGCGCGGCGGCGAGCCGGGGCTGGAGGGCGGCGAACTTGGCGGCATACGCGGCGCGGTTGGCGCGCACGTGCGCTTCGTCGTTCCAGGCGGCCACACTCGCCGCCGCGACGGTCGGGGACATCGCCGACCCGTGATAGGTGCGGTACAGCAGGAACGCCTTGACGAGCGCGGCGTCGCCGGCGACGTAGCCCGAACGAAGTCCGGGTGCATTGGAACGCTTCGACAGGCTGCCAAAGGACACGAGGCGTGGAAAGCCGGCGCGGCCCAACGCATGCGCAACGCCCAGCGCACCCTGCGGCGGACTGGCCTCGTCGAAATAGATCTCCGAATAGCATTCGTCCGCCGCGATCGCGAATCCATGGCGGTCCGAAAGCTCGAACAGCAGGCGCCATTCCTCGACGGTCGTCACCCGACCCGTCGGATTGTCCGGCGAGCACACGTAGACGAGCTGCGTGCGGGCCCACACAGCGTCCGGGACGTCGCGCCACGCATGCGCGAAGCCGCGCTCCGCCACCGAATTGACGCAATACGGCTCGGCGCCCGCGAGCAGCGCCGCGCCTTCGTAGATCTGGTAGAACGGATTCGGCATGACGACCGTGGCGCCGGGCCGGCTCGCGTCGACCACGGTCTGTGCAAAGGCGAACAGGGCTTCGCGGCTGCCGAGCACGGGCAGCACCTGGGTCGCCGCATCGAGTGCCGAAAGGCGATGGCGGCGCACGAGCCAATCGGCGATGGCTTCGCGCAGCGCCGGCGCGCCGGCCGTCGTGGGATAATTGGCCACACCCGGCCCCGCGGCCGCCAGCGCGTCGAGCACGAGCTTCGGCGTCGGATGCTTCGGCTCGCCGATGGAGAGGTTGATCGGCGAGCGAGCCGGATTCGGCGTCACGCCGGCAAGGAGCGCGCGCAACCGCTCGAACGGGTACGGCTGCAGGCGGGAGAGACGAGGATTCAAGACGGGCGCGCGCGGGTTTGTCCAGCGCGGCGATCGGAGCGATGTGCGCCGCGCGCCATTATATCGAAGCGCCTTCGTCGAAACGCCTTCGGCGAGTCGCGACCCACCACGAGATGCCGACCTCCGATTCCCTGCCCAGCATGCGCCCGACCGCCGGCCCGGTGCCATGGCCGTGGCGTGCCGCGGCGTGGGCCGCGACGCTGCTCGCGGGCCTCGCCCTTGCACTGACGCTGGCGCATTGGGGCTGGCGCGTTTTCGGGCCGGCTTCGCCGCCGCTGCCGCCGCCCGCAGCGCCGGAGCGCTGGACGCCCGCCATCGTGGCCGCGCCGATTTTCGGACGCGCCGACGCGCCCGCGCCCGCGGCGAAAGCCGCGCCGCTGCAGGGCGATACGCGCCTGCTGGGCGTGTTCGCGGAGCGCGACGGCGGCGGTTATGCGCTTTTCCGCCTGCCGGACCGCGGCCCGGTCCTGGTTCGCGCGGGGCAGGACATCGCGAAAGACGTGCGGCTGGAAAGCGTGCGTAACGACGGCGTACGCATCCGCGACCACGGCGAAATGCGCGATATCGCGCTCCGCGCGCAGGCCGCATCCGCCTCCGCGCCCGTCCCCGATCGCGGGCGACCCGCGGCCACGCGCGCCGCGTGCGCGGCGCCTGCCGGCTTCCAGGGCGCGGTCTTTAAGGTCAACGCCGAGTTGCTCACGGGCCTCGCGGCGCAGACGGACAGCTGGAAGGCGCTCCTCGTCGCGGACAACGGCGGTCTTGCGATTCGCGACAACAGCGGTTTCTCGACGATGCTCGGCATGCGTGCCGGCGACCGGATGACGCAGGCCAACGGCATCGCGCTTGTCACCGTCGACGACGTGCTGGTGGCCTTCGTGAAGCCGCTGCTCGCGAGCCAGCCGGTCCGCGTCGTGGGGACCCGGGAGGGCAAGGCCGCGGAGTGGTTTTTCGTCAACGCGGGGGCGTGTCCCGGCTGAGGAGCAGTTACGGCATGGGGCGGAGCCAGCCGAGCAGCGCTGCCGGCGCGTCGAGGATGCCGTCGGCGGGCCACGTCTCGGGCGCGTCGCTCGGCTCGAGGTAGCCCCATCGCGCGACCAGCGTTCGCATGCCGGCGGCGTTGCCCGCGTCGATGTCGCGGCGCGCATCCCCCACGTAGACGCAGCGCGCCGGATCCACGCCGAGGCGGCTCGCGGCTTCCGTCAGCGGTGCCGGGTGGGGTTTCGCGAACGGCATCGTGTCCCCGCACACGACGGCGCCGGCGCGGGGCGCGAGGCGCAACGACGCGAGCAGCGGCGTCGTGTAGCGCGTCGCTTTGTTGGTGACGATGCCCCACGGCAGCGCGCGCGCATCGAGCGCGTCGAGGACCCCGTCCACGTCGGCAAACAGCGTGGAGTCCACGCACAGCGCGTCCGCGTAGTGCGCGAGAAACGCGTCGCGCAGCGCTTCGTAACATTCCTCGCCGGGCGCGACCGCCATGCCGGCCCCGATGAGGCCCCGCGCGCCGTGGGACGCATAGGGACGCAGCTGCGCGAGCGGCACCGGCGCGAGTCCGCGATCGCGGCGCACGCGGTTCAACGCCGCGCCGAGATCCGGCGCCGTGTCGGCGAGCGTGCCGTCGAGGTCGAACAGGACTGCGTCCACCGCGAGGACGCGCGGCACCCCGGAGGCGTCAGCCATCGGCCGGGCGGCGGAAGGCCATCATGTAGTTGACGGCGGTGTCCGCATTCAGCTGGAACGTCTTCGTGAACGGGTTGTAGGTCATCCCGACGATGCCGGCCGTCGTGAGACCCGCCTTCCGCGCGAATCCGGCGAGCTCGGCCGGCGCCAGGAATTTCGCATAATCGTGCGTGCCGCGCGGGAGCATCCGCAGCACGTACTCCGCGCCCAGGATCGCGAGAGCATAGGCCTTCGGATTGCGGTTGATCGTCGCCACCACGATGATGCCGCCCGGCTTCGCCAGCGCCGCGCACGCGGCGACGATCGACGCGGGATCCGGCACGTGCTCGAGGAGCTCCATGCACGTGACGATGTCGAACGCCGCCGGCGCTTCGGCCGCAAACGCCTCGGCGGCGACCAGACGGTACAGAACGTTCGATCCCGATTCGAGCTGGTGCAGCTTCGCCACGCCGAGGGACTTTTCGCCGAGGTCGATGCCCACCACCGACGCGCCGCGCGCGGCGAGCGATTCCGTCAGGATGCCGCCGCCGCAGCCGACATCGACGATGCGCTTGCCTTCGAGGCCGCCGCCCACCTGCGCGATCCATTCCTGCCGCAGCGGATTGATCTTGTGCAGCGGGCCGAACATCGCGCTTTCGGGATCCCACCAATGATGGGCGAGCGCCGCGAATTTCGCGAGCTCGGCCGCATCGACGTTGGCGCCGGAGGCGGTCCTGGGGGAGGAGGTGGCGTTCATTGCAGTCTTTCCTGCCAGAGGCGGGCGCGACCTACGATAGCGGTCTCGTCGGCGGTCGTCAAAACGCGATTCGCGACGACGCGGGCTCCGGCCACCCAGACGTCCGTCACAGCATCGCGCCCGACCGCGTGGACGAGATGCGACACCGGATCGTAGCAGGGTGCCGCATCGATGCCCGAGAGATCGACCGCGACTACATCGGCCTCCTTGCCGGGGAAAAGCGAACCCACCGTCCGCTCGAGGCCGAGCGCGCGCGCGCCGCCCAGCGTCGCCGCGTGCACGACGTCATGCGCCGCCAGCACCGACGCATCGCCGGCGGCGACCTTGGCGAGCAGCGAGGCGAGCCGCATCTCGCCGAACAGATCGAGCCGATTGTTCGACGCCGCGCCGTCGGTGCCGAGGGCGATGTTGATGCCCCTCGCGACGAGCGCACGGATCGGCGCGATGCCGCTGCCGAGCTTCATGTTCGACGCCGGGCAATGCACGACGTGGCCGCCGTGCGTCGCGAGAAGATCGATGTCGTCGGCGGTGAGGTGCACGCCGTGGATCGCAATGAAGCCCGGCCCGGTCACGCCCAGCCGGTGCATCCGCGCGAGCGGCGTGGCGCCGTGCTGCGCGCGGCTCTGCGCGACTTCGTCCGCCGTTTCCGCGAGGTGCGTCTCGATCGGCAGGTCGAGCTGCCGCGCATACATGACGATCTTCTCGAAAGTTGCGTCGCCAACAGTGTAGGGCGCATGCGGCGCGAGCGCGAAGGTGAGTCGCGGCTCGTGCTTCAACGCGTCGCGCGCGGCGAGTCCCGCGTGCAGGTAGCCATCGGGATCGGCGGCGTAGTGCGTCGGGAAATCGAGGACCACCAGCCCGACCGTCGCGCGCATGCCGGTCTCGAGGAACGCGCGGGCGCTGTCCTCCGGGAAGAAGTACATGTCGTTGCAGCAGGTGATGCCGCCCTTCAGCATCTCCGCGGCGGCGAGGCGGGTGCCGTCGTAGACGAAATCCGGCGCGACGAATTGGCCCTCCCGCGGCCAGATGTGCTCCGAAAGCCAGCGCGCGAGCGGCACGTCGTCGGCGATGCCGCGAAAGAGGTTCATTGCCGCATGCGTGTGCGCATTGACGAGCCCGGGCAGCAGCACGTGGTGCGGCAGGTAGACGCGCTCGCGCGCGGCGTAATCACGGTCGGCATCGGCGCGGGGGACGACGGCGACGATGCGGCCTCCGTCGACCAGCAGCGCATGGTTGTTCAGCGTTTGCGCAGGCTCGACCGGCACGATGAAGCCGGCGTCGAACCGAAGGTCGATTTCAGTCATGGAAAAAATTGCCGTGGAGACGTTGCATTATGCCGCGTCATCGGTAGACCCTCGCATCCAATCGCGCGGAGCAAAAAAAAGCCCCGCCAGCGGCGGGGCTCTTTTTCAGGCGGGTCGAGCGTCAGCGCTTGATGATCTCGCCCTTGACTTCGACTTCCACGCGGCGGTTGGGCGCGAGGCAGGCGATCAGCTCCTTGGAGTTACTCTGGTTGCAGACCACGCCCGGGAGCGGCTGCGTCTTGCCCATGCCAAGGGTTTCGATCTTGTCCTTCGGAACGCCCTTGCTCACCAGGTAGTCGCGGACGGCGTCAGCACGACGCTCCGACAGCTTCTGGTTATACGCTTGCGTGCCGATACGGTCGGTATGACCGGTGACCAGGACCAGTTCGAGCTTCTGAACGCCCGACAGCTTGCTGATGATTTCGCTGTCGATCGCAGCCTTGCCTTCGGGCTTCAGAACCGCCTTGTCGAAGTCGAACAGCGCCTTCGAGGCCAGCGTGATCTTCTGCACTTGCGGGGCAGGCGGCGGCGGCGGGGGCGGCGGCGGCGGCGGGGGAGCAGGCGGCGGCGGAGCTACGACAGGCGCCGGCGCGGGCTTCGGAACGAGATCGGGATCGCATGCCTCGATTGCCATACTCGGCGCCCAGTACCCGGTGCGCCAGCAAAGATTGCCGGAGAGGCCAGCGCCGCCGTTGTAGGCGCCGCTCTTGATGACGTTGTTACCGGGATTACCCCACGAGTCGAGCCAGTAACCGCAATTGGTCGTGCTGCACCCTGCGACACCCGGAACGTAACTCTTCGGGTCTGCCTTCATTTGCGCAGCGGCGCCGGCGGACATAACCGCGGCAAGCGCGCCGATGACGGCACCGGTTACGAGACGACGAGTCATTGTTTCACCCCTTTGGCTTTGGTTTTGAACGAGTTCTTCTGCAAACTTTGTGGATTCCCGCGCCGCCCCACACACGTTCCCGGGACGCATACGCGCCGAATCCCTTGTTTCGACAAAAACTATAGCACAGGGGTTGGGGGGGTGCAAAAGAAAACGGGGTTTCCGCAACAGGACGCCAACGACTGTCGCGGCGATGCAACGCCGTGATAAAATTTTGCATTTTCAAGGCTCTCCGACGCCCTCGGGGTTCTGAAGGCCCCGCCGTCGAATGCCGGGCAACCCGCGGCTGGAAGCGCCGGGCCGGACACCTGCCAGGGACCCGCAGCGCCGTTGCGAAGCCGGCCGCCGGCCACCCGGTCGATCATCATCTAACGCCATTCGAGGAAGAAATCCCCGCCCATGGAGCAGTTTGCTAAAGAAACCCTTCCCGTAAGCCTCGAAGCCGAAATGCGGCATTCCTACCTCGATTACGCGATGAGCGTGATCGTGGGACGGGCGCTGCCCGACGTCCGCGACGGGCTCAAACCCGTGCATCGCCGGGTGCTGTTCGCGATGCACGAGGCCAACATCGTCTTCAACCGGCCTTACGTGAAATGCGCGCGCGTGGTCGGCGACGTGATGGGCAAATATCACCCGCACGGCGACATGGCAATTTACGACACGCTCGTGCGGATGGCCCAGGATTTCTCGCTGCGCTATCCGCTGATCGACGGGCAGGGCAACTTCGGCTCGGTCGACGGCGACAACGCGGCGGCGATGCGCTACACCGAGTGCCGGCTGCAGAAGATCGCGAACGAGCTGCTGGAGGACATCGACAAGGAGACGGTCGACTTCGTCCCGAACTACGACGGCAAGGAGCAGGAGCCGGCGGTGCTGCCCTCGAGGCTGCCCAACCTGCTCATCAACGGCAGCTCCGGCATCGCGGTCGGGATGGCGACCAACATCCCGCCGCACAACTTGACGGAAGTCATCGACGCATGCCTCGCGGTGATCGCCAACCCCCGGATCACGATCGATGAATTGATCGACATCGTGCCGGCGCCGGATTTTCCGACGGCCGGGATCATCTACGGTGTCGAGGGCGTGCGCGAGGGCTACCGGACCGGCCGCGGCCGCGTCGTGATCCGCGCACGGACGCACGTCGAGGACATCGGCAGGGGCGACCGCCAGGCGATCATCGTCGATGAACTGCCGTACCAAGTCGGCGGCGACCAGGTGTTGAAGCGCATTGGCGAGCTCGTCACCGAGAAGAAGATCGAAGGGATTTCCGAGCTGCGAAACGAGAGCGACAAGAAGGGACTCCGCCTCGTGATCGAGCTCAAACGCGGAGAACTCGCCGAGATCGTCCAGAACAACCTCTACAAGTTCACGCAGCTGCAGGACAGCTTCGGCATGAACATGGTCGCGCTGGTCGACGGCGCGCCGCGGGTCCTCAACCTGAAGCAGTTCCTCGAGTTCTTCCTGCAGCATCGCCGCGAGGTCGTCGTCCGGCGCACGCGCTTCGAGCTGCGCAAGGCGCGGGAGCGCGGGCACATTCTGGAAGGCCTCGCCGTCGCGCTGTCGAACGTCGATGAGATCATCGCGCTCATCAAGGCCGCGCCGACGCCGGCGGAGGCGAAGACCGCGCTGATGGCAAAGACCTGGCGCTCGCCGCTGGTCGAGGACATGCTGAAGCGCGCCGCCGCCGACGCGGCGCGTCCCGAGGGACTGCCGCTCGAGTTCGGCTGGCAGGACAAGGTCAACGGCTACCGCCTCTCGGACGCGCAGGCGCAGGCAATCCTCGAGCTCCGGTTGCAGCGCCTGACCGGACTCGAGCAGGACAAGATCTTCGGCGAATACAAGGAGGTGATGGCGCAGATCGTCGACCTCATCGACATCCTCGCCAATCCCGACCGCGTAACCGTTATCGTGCGCGACGAATTGAAGGGCATCCGCGATCAGTTCGGCGATGCCCGGCGCTCGGAAATCGTGGCGCAGGGCGTCGATCTGTCGATGGAGGACCTGATCGCGCCGGAGGACATGGTGGTGACTCTGTCGCACGGCGGTTACATGAAGGCGCAGCCGGTCGACGAATACCGGGCGCAGAAGCGGGGTGGGCGCGGCAAGCAGGCCACCGCGACCAAGGAAGACGACTTCGTCGACCGCATGTTCATCGCCAACACACACGACTTCATCCTGTGCTTTTCCAATCGCGGCCGCGTGTACTGGCTCAAGGTCTACAACGTGCCGCAGGGCCAGCGCGCCGCGCGCGGCAAGCCCATCGTCAACCTGGTCCCGCTTGCGGAAAACGAAAAGATCACCGCGGTCCTGCCGGTCAAGGAATTCACCGAGAACGAGTTCGTGTTCATGGCCACGGCGATGGGGACGGTCAAAAAGACGCCGCTGTCCGAATTCTCGCGGCCGCGGACCTCCGGCATCATCGCCGTCGACCTCACCGATGGCGATTCGCTGATCGGCGTCGCGCTCACCGACGGCAAGCACGACGTGATGCTGTTCAGCTCCGGCGGCAAGGCGGTGCGCTTCGAGGAGAGCGACGTGCGCCCGATGGGCCGCAATGCGCACGGCGTGCGCGGAATGATGCTCGACAAGAAGCACCGCGTGATCTCGATGCTGGTCGCGATGGACGAGGAGGAATCGGTCCTCACCGCCACCGAGAACGGCTACGGCAAGCGCACGCCGATCGTCGAGTACACGCGCCACGGCCGCGGCACCAAGGGCATGATCGCGATCCAGCAGTCGGAGCGCAACGGCACCGTGGTGGCCGCCGCGCTCGTCCGCCCGGACGACGAGGTGATGCTGATCTCGACCGGCGGCGTGCTGATCCGCACGCCGGTGAAGGCGATCCGCGAAATGAGCCGCTCGACCCAGGGCGTCACGCTGATCAACCTCGGCGAAGGCGAAAAACTCGCCGGCCTCGAGCGGGTGGTCGAGCGCGAAGAAGACGAAGACGAGTAGGCCGCGATGCCGCCGGCCGACGACCGCGAGCAGGAGCTGGCCCGCCACCGGGCGGCGATCGACGCGCTCGACCGCGAGCTCCTCGACAAGCTCAACGCGCGCGCCGCGCACGCACAGGCGATCGGCGGCCTGAAAGCAGGCGGCGCCGCGTATCGGCCGGAGCGCGAGGCGCAAGTGCTGTCGCGGCTGCAGGCCGAAAACCGCGGGCCGCTTCCGAACGATGCGGTCGCCATCGTCTTCCGCCAGGTGATGTCGGCGTGCCTCGCGCTGGAGCAGCCGATGCGCATCGCGTATCTCGGCCCGGCCGGCACGTTTTCGCATGCGGCGGTCGCCAAGCACTTCGGCAAGTTCGTGCACGGCGAGCCGTACGCGACGATCGACGAGGTCTTTCGCGCGGCGGAAGGCGGGCAGACCGACTACGCCGTCGTCCCCGTCGAGAACTCCACCGAAGGCGCGGTGGGCAGGACACTCGACCTGATGTGCCAGACGCCTTTGTCCATCTGCGGCGAGATCAAGCTCCGCGTGCGGCAGAACCTGCTGTCGAACGCGGCCTCGCTTGCCGACGTCACGCGCGTGTACTCGCATGCGCAATCGCTCGCGCAATGCGTCCAGTGGCTCGCGCGCCACCTGCCCACGGCGGCGCGGGTCGCCGTCGCGAGCAACGCCGAGGCCGCGCGCCTCGCCGCGGCGGAACCGGGTGCGGCGGCCATCGCAAGCGAAATCGCCGCCGCGATCTACGGGCTCGGCGTCCTCGCACCCCACATCGAGGACGAGCCCAACAACACGACCCGGTTCTGGGTGCTGGGCTCGCAGAGCGTGCCTGCCTCGGGTCGCGACGAGACGTCGCTCGTGATGTCCGCGCCCAACCGTCCGGGCGCCGTCTACGGGCTGCTCGAACCGATCGCGAAGCACGGCGTCAGCATGTCCCGGCTCGAATCGCGACCGGCGCGCACGGGTCTCTGGGAATATCTATTCTTTGTCGATCTGGTCGGCCACGTCACCGATCCTCCGGTCGCGGCGGCATTCTCGGAACTTCAGAGAAAAGCACCATTTATCAAACTGTTAGGATCGTATCCTGCAGCGATTTATTAGGAACATTCTGTGCCAAACGAGATGAGCCCCGGACGAATGCGCGCCCGCACTTCCGATCCCTCCACGCTGGCGCCGGACTATGTGCGCGGCATCGCCCGCTACATCCCGGGCAAGCCGGTCGAGGAGCTCGCGCGCGAGTTCGGGCTCGACCCGGCGCGGATCGTCAAGCTCGCGTCCAACGAGAATCCGCGCGGCGCGGGTCCCGCAGTGCGCAAGGCGATCGCCGCCGCCGTCGAGGACCTGGCGCGCTATCCCGACGGCAACGGGTTCGCGCTCAAGACGGCGCTCGCCGCCCGCTTTGGCGTCGGAGCGGACGACATCGTGCTCGGCAACGGCAGCAACGACATTCTCGAGCTCGTGACGCAGGCGTTCCTGCGGCCGGGGGACACTGCCGTCTATTCCCGGCACGCCTTTGCCGTCTATCCGCTGGCCACGCAGGCGCGCGGCGCGACCGGCATTGAAGTCCCCGCGACGAAGGACTATGGCCACGATCTCGCGGGCATGCGCGCCGCGATCGCGCCGACGACGCGCATCGTCTTCGTTGCCAATCCGAACAATCCCACCGGCACGTGGATCGCGCCCACCGCGCTCGAATCGTTCATCGCCTCCGTGCCCGAGGATGTGCTCGTCGTGCTCGACGAGGCCTACAACGAGTATCTGCGGCCCGAGCAATGCGCGCCGAGCGCCGCGTGGACCGGGCGCTACCCGAATCTCGTGGTCTCGCGCACCTTCTCCAAGGCGTATGGCCTCGCCGCGTTGCGGGTCGGCTACGGCATCATGAATGCGAAGGTTGCCGAGATGCTGAACCGCGTCCGCCAGCCGTTCAACGTGAACGCCCTTGCGCAAGCGGCCGCGCTGGCGGCGCTGGCCGACGTCGCCTACGTGGAGGAAAGCCGCGCGCGCAATACCGAGGGTCGCGCGGTGCTGGAACAGAGCTTCGCGACGCTGGGACTGACCTTCGTGCCGTCCCACGCGAATTTCGTGCTGGTCAAAGTGGGCGATGCCGGGCGTGTCTACCAGCGCCTGCTGGAGCAGGGCGTGATCGTTCGCCCGGTCGCCAACTACGGGCTGCCCGAGTGGCTGCGGGTCACCGTGGGCACCGACGCCGAGAACCGCCGCTTTCTCGACGCCCTCGCCGTCGCCCTCGGCCGCTGACGCCGCGCCGCACGCTTCCACGCCGTCATGGATACCGCCGCGCATCGCATCGACAAGCTCGTCATCGTCGGCGTCGGCTTGATCGGTGGATCGTTCGCGCTGGCGCAGAAAGCGGCGGGCGCGACAGGAACGATCATCGGCGTCGGCCGCGGGCGCATCAACCTCGAGGAAGCCGCGAACCTCGGCATCATCGACCGCTTCATTCCGCTCTCCGGCGAGTGGACCGGCGAGCTCGCGACGACCGACATGGTGCTGGTCGCGGCGCCGGTCGCCCAATATCCCGCATTGTTCCGCGCGATGGCGCCGCACCTCGGCCCGCACACGATCGTCACCGACGCCGGAAGCACCAAGCAGGACGTGATCGCCGCCGCGCGGGCAGCGCTTGACGATGCGCTGCCGCGGTTCGTTCCCGCGCATCCGATCGCGGGCACCGAGCAATCGGGCGCCGCCGCGGCGTTTTCGACGCTGTACGTCGACCGCAACGTGGTGCTGACCCCGCTGCCTGAAACCGACCCGCTGGCGGTGGCGACCGTCGCTGCGGCGTGGCGGGCCTGCGGTGCGCACATCCGTACACTCGACGCCGCCGCGCACGACCACGTCTTCGCCGCGGTTTCGCACTTGCCGCATCTTCTCGCTTTCGCGCTCGTCGATGAGCTCGCGGCGCGGCCGGACGCGGAAGAGCTCTTTCGCTTTGCGGCGAGCGGCTTCCGCGACTTCACGCGCATCGCTGCGAGCTCCGCGGAAATGTGGCGCGACATCTCGCTCGCCAACCGCGACGCGCTGCTCGCCGAGATCGTGGCCTACCGGGCGCAGCTCGATCGCCTCGCCGCGATGCTGACGGCCGGCGACGGCGCCGGCCTCGAAGCGGTGTTCGCCGCCGCGCGCACGGCGCGCCGGTCGTGGGATTCCCGGCGCAACGCCGCAGGCGGGCGCGTGCCGGACGACGGTCCGCGCGACCCTTGATGGGTGGGCCCCCACGCTTGCGGCTGCAACGGCAGCCGCTGCGCTGCCCCCCGGGGGGGAGCAATTCGCGCCTTGGGGCGGCCCGGCGGCGCTCATGACATTTTTGGATCTGCCCCCGGCGGCGCACGCGTCCGGGACGGTCGCGCTGCCGGGTTCCAAGAGCATCTCGAACCGCATGCTGCTGCTCGCCGCGCTGTCGACCGGCGCGACTCGCGTGCGCGGCCTGCTCGACGCCGACGACGTCGACCGGATGCTGGAGGCGCTCGCGACGCTGGGGGTGCGCATCGACAAGGAGGACGCGGCGCGGACTTTCGTCGTTCACGGGTCGGAGGGCGCGCTTCCGAACGCACGGGCGTCGCTGTTCCTCGGCAATGCGGGCACCGCGTTCCGTCCGCTGACGGCGGCGCTTGCGCTCGCGGGCGGCCGATACGAACTTGCGGGCGTGCCGCGCATGCACGAGCGGCCCATCGGTGACCTGGTCGATGCGTTGCGGGCGCTCGGCGCCGACGTTCGTTATCTGGGCCGCGAAGGTTTTCCGCCGCTGGCCATCGGCCCCAGGACGGCAACGGGCGGCGCGGTGCCGGAGCACGTGACGGTGCGCGGCGACGTGTCGAGCCAGTTCCTGTCCGCGCTGCTGATGGCGTTGCCTATGCTGACGGCGCAATCCGCGCACGCGGTGACGGTCGACATCGCCGGCGAACTCATCTCGAAACCCTATGTGGCGATCACCACGAAACTCATGGCGCGCTTCGGCGTCACGGTGGAGCAGGACGACTGGCGCGCGTTTCGCGTTCCCGCCGGCGCGCGTTACGCGTCGCCGGGAACGATCGACGTCGAGGGCGATGCTTCGTCCGCGTCGTACTTCCTCGCCGCCGGCGCGCTCGGTGGCGGCCCGGTTCGCGTGACAGGCGTCGGGTGCCACTCCATCCAGGGCGACGTTGCATTCGCCGACGCGCTGGCGCGAATGGGCGCGCTCGTGCACGCAGGCGACGACTGGATCGAGGCCTCCGCCGGCGCTTCACTGACGGGAATCACGCTCGATTGCGTCGCGATTCCCGACGCGGCGATGACGCTCGCCGTCGTCGCGTTGTTTGCCAAAGGGGCGACGACGCTGACCGGCATCGCCAGCTGGCGCGTGAAGGAAACGGACCGGATCGCCGCGATGGCGGCCGAGCTTGCGAAACTCGGCGCGCGCGTGGAGGCGGGCGCCGACCGGCTCACCGTGCATCCCCCGCTGGAATTCTCGCCGGCGACGATCGACACCTACGACGACCACCGGATGGCGATGTGCTTCTCGCTCGCCGCCTTCGGAGGCGTCGCGGTGCGCATCAACGATCCCGAATGCGTGAAGAAGACGTTCCCCGGCTATTTCGACGCGTACCGGTCCATCGTCCAGCCATGAAGATTCCCGTCGTCGCCGTCGACGGCCCCGCGGCTTCGGGCAAGGGCACGATTGCGGCAGCGGTTGCGCAGGCGCTGCATTTCCACCTTCTCGACAGCGGCGCGCTTTATCGGCTGGTGGCGCTGAAAGCCTTCCGGTCCAATGTCGACGTCGACGCTGCGCCATTGCTCGCCGAGCTTGCCGCCGGCCTCGAGGTGACCTTCCGGCCGGGGCGCATCGACCTCGACGGCCACGACGCGACCGAAGCGATCCGCGGCGAGGCGGTCAGTGCGGCTGCGTCCCGGGTCGCGGTCCATCCCGAGGTCCGCAGCGCGCTCCTCGCCCGGCAGCGGGCCTTCCGGCAACCCCCGGGATTGGTTGCGGATGGCCGGGACATGGGAACCGTGGTCTTCCCCGACGCCGTTTTGAAGGTGTTTGTCACCGCGAGCCCGGAGGAGCGGGCGCGCCGCCGATATAAGCAGTTGATCGAAAAAGGAATCTCCAGTACAATTGAAGGTCTTTTGCGCGACATCCGGGAGCGCGACGCACGCGACGCGGGCCGGGCGGCAGCACCGCTCAAGCCAGCCGAGGACGCCGTAATCCTGGATACGACAGACTTGACGGTCGCGGCCGCGATCGACTTCGTGCTCGGGCAGTACCGGGCGCGGGCGGCAGCGAACGGAGCTTAGAAGGGTAAGGAAGGGCAAATGAGGCCGCGCGCTACGCGCTTTAGCCGGCGCACCGGTGCGGAGATCGACAACCAGCCCGCCGTCCGAGATACAGGGTTCTCGTGACCGGCGGTTGAACGACAACAGAAGGAACCAACCCAACATGGCTATTGCCACGCACAGCATGTCCACCCCCCAGACCGAAAATTTCGCCGCCCTGTTCGAGGAGTCCCTCTCCCGCCAGGAAATGCGGCAGGGCGAGCTCATCACCGCCGAAGTCGTCCGCGTCGACTACAACATCGTCGTCGTCAACGCGGGGCTCAAGTCCGAAAGCTTCATCCCGATCGAGGAATTCAAGAACGACAAGGGCGAGGTCGAGGTCAAGCCCGGTGATTTCGTCACCGTCGCCATCGAAAGCCTCGAAGACGGCTACGGCGAGACCAAGCTCTCGCGCGACAAGGCGAAGCGCCTCAAGGCGTGGCACGACCTCGAAGCCGCGATGGAGCAGGGCACGATCGTCTCCGGCCAGGTCACCGGCAAGGTGAAGGGCGGATTGACGGTGATGGTCAACGGCATCCGCGCGTTCCTGCCGGGTTCGCTCGTCGACATCCGTCCCGTCAAGGACACCACGCCGTATGAGAACAAGGCGCTCGAGTTCAAGGTCATCAAGCTCGATCGCAAGCGCAACAACGTCGTCGTCTCCCGCCGCGCCGTGCTCGAAGCGAGCCAGGGCGAGGAGCGCGCGAAGCTCCTGTCGACGCTGTCCGAAGGCGCCGTCGTCAAGGGCATCGTCAAGAACATCACCGATTACGGCGCGTTCGTGGACCTGGGCGGCATCGACGGCCTGCTCCACATCACCGACCTCGCATGGCGCCGCGTCAAGCACCCGTCGGAAGTCCTGGCGGTGGGCGACGAAGTCACCGCGAAGATCCTCAAGTTCGACCAGGAAAAGAACCGCGTCTCGCTCGGCATGAAGCAGCTCGGCGAAGATCCGTGGGTCGGCCTGTCGCGCCGCTACCCGACGGGCACGCGCCTGTTCGGCAAGGTCACCAACATCACCGATTACGGCGCGTTCGTCGAGATCGAGTCCGGCATCGAAGGCCTCGTCCACGTGTCCGAAATGGACTGGACGAACAAGAACATCCATCCGACCAAGGTGGTGCAGCTGGGCGACGAAGTCGAAGTGATGATCCTCGAGATCGACGAGGACCGCCGGCGCATCTCGCTCGGGATGAAGCAGTGCATGCCGAACCCGTGGGACGAGTTCGCCGCCAATCACAAGAAGGGCGACAAGGTGAAGGGCCAGATCAAGTCGATCACCGACTTCGGCGTCTTCGTCGGCCTGCCCGGCGGCATCGACGGCCTGGTCCACCTGTCCGACCTCTCCTGGACGCTCCCCGGCGAAGCCGCCGTGCGCGACTACAAGAAGGGCGCCGAGGTCGAGGCCGTCGTGCTGGCGATCGACGTCGAGCGCGAGCGCATCTCGCTTGGCATCAAGCAGCTCGACGGCGACCCGTTCTCCAACTACGTCGCGACGCACGACAAGGGCAACATCGTGAAGGGCACGGTCAAGTCGATGGACGGCAAGGGCGCGATCATCGCGCTCGACGGGGACGTCGAGGGCTACCTGCGCGCCTCCGAAGTCGCGCGCGACCGCGTCGAGGACATCCGCACGCATCTGAAGGAAGGCGACCCGGTCAATGCGATGATCATCAACATCGACCGCAAGAACCGCTCGATCAACCTCTCGATCAAGGCCAAGGACCACGCCGACGAGACGGAGGCGATCCAGAACGTCAAGGCGGACACGGCGGGCGCGACGACGGGGACGACCAACCTCGGCGCGCTCCTGCGGGCGAAAATGGACAACAAGACCACCGAGTAAGCGGGCCGCGTGATGACCAAATCGGAGCTGATCGACCGCCTTGCGGCGCAGTTCCCGCAACTGGTCGCGAAGGACGCCGAACTGGCGGTCAAGATGATCCTCGATGCGATGGCCGAGAGCCTCGCGAAAGGGGAGCGCATCGAGATCCGCGGGTTCGGCAGCTTCGGACTCAACTATCGGCCGCCGCGCACGGGACGCAATCCCAAGTCCGGCGAGAAGGTGCTCGTGCCGGAAAAGCACGTGCCCCA
>Ga0209048_10000785_pt1 | contig 33701 bp, 34 predicted proteins | sample FrelakmetCRP12CR_FD_187146 | JGI IMG/M metagenome (GOLD analysis project Ga0209048, IMG submission 187146) | Freshwater lake sediment microbial communities from the University of Notre Dame, USA, for methane emissions studies - CRP12 CR (SPAdes)... | ecosystem: Environmental > Aquatic >...
GGCGCGACGTCGGCTCGCTGCAGTGGGAGTCACAGCCGTTCCCGTTCCCACCAACACCCAAGGAACCCGACGCCGTGTACGACCCGGAGCGCCTGTCCGAGGCGGAGCCCGTCGTCGTTCCGGCGCCGGCGCCGCCTCCGACGCCCGCGCCCGCGTGGGTCGCGCCCGTCGACGGCGAGTGTCCGCCCGGTTATCCGATCAAGGCGAAGCTGGCCAGCAAGATCTTCCACGTCCCCGGCGGCGCGAACTACGCGCGCACCGCGCCCGATCGCTGCTATCACGACGCCCCGGGCGCCGAGGCCGACGGCCTGCGCGCCGCGAAACGCTGAATCGGATCTTTCCCGTCCACCTCGGCATGACCTAGCGTGCCGTCCCGACGCGGTCGCCGGCGCCGCGCGCGTCTCAGGAGGCATGCGTGAAACAGATGTTGACGGACTTCAAGAAGTTCATCATGAAAGGCAACGTCCTCGATCTGGCCGTTGCCGTCATCATCGGTGCCGCCTTCGGCGCCGTCGTCGTGTCGTTCACGAACGACATCGTCATGCCAATCATCGGCGCGATCTTCGGCAAGCCGTCGTTCAACGACCTCACCCTCGACATCGGCGACGGGGTGGTCTTCTACGGCAAGTTCATCACCGTATTGGTCAACTTCTTGATCATCGCGTTCGTGCTGTTCCTGATCATCAAGACGTTCGAGAAGATGCAGAGCATGCGCAAGGCCGGTGGCGCCGACGAAGAGCCGGAGCCGTTGACGGTCGGCGACGAGCTCCTCGCCGAGATCCGCGACATCCTCAAGGCCCAGCGCGCCTCCTAGCCGCCCCTCTCGGGCCGGGTTCAGCTTCTGTCGTCGGAGACGGCCGCGTCGAGCTTCGCGAGCAACCGCGCCTGGGGAATCGGCAGGATGTGGTGTTGCTGCGTGGCCCGCGCGGCCGTCTCGATGGCCGCTTGTTCCACCACGCTCTCGATCGCCGCGCCCGTGAGCCCTTCGGAGAGCTGGGCGAGCTCCTCCACGTTGAGGTCGTCGCCGACAGGTCGGTGGCGCAGATGCACCCACAGGATGGCTCGCCGCGCCGCGAGGTCGGGCAGGTCCACGCGAATGTGCCGGTCGAAGCGTCCCGGCCGGATCACCGCGGGATCGAGCGAGTCGTAGGCGTTCGTGGCGGCCATCACGATGAGACCCGACGTCTCCCGATACTTCTCGAGTGATTCGAGCAACTGATTCGTGAGCCGCCGGTACTCCAGGTGATGCGAATCGCCGCGCTCGGAGGCCAGGGAATCGAATTCGTCGAAGAACAGCAAACAGGGAGTGTGGCGCGCCGCGAAGGCGAAGGCCGTGTCGATCTTGCGCGGCGCCTCGCCGATCCACTTCGACACGATGTCGGCCGTGCTCACGTACACGAAGTGCAGGCCGAGCTCCCCGGCCGTCGCCCGCGCCAGCAGCGTCTTGCCCACACCCGGCGGCCCGTAGATCAATACGCCGTTCCACTCGATGTCGTATGCCGCGGCGATGCCGGTCTTGTCCAGCACGATCGCCAGCGTGTCGCGGAGCTCTTCCTTGGTCGCATCCATCCCGCCGACGTCGGCGAACCGCTCGAGCTCCTCGGGTTTCGTGATCTCGAAGTCGGCGTCGTCGGGCGTTCGCTTCGGCGTCGCGTTCTCGACGTTCGCGGCGTTCGCGACCGGCGGAACCGGCGGCGGGTCGGAAGTCACTGCCGTCGCGACGGCGGGGGCCGTCGGGGTCGTCGGGGTCGTCGGGATCGGTGCAACCGGCGCCGCGCGCGGCGGCCGGCGACGGGAAGCAAGCACGGGGACGGCCGCGAGGGCGAGCAACGCCACGACCACGGCCCCGATCAGATAGGGCATGGCGTCAGTCCAGCTCGATGGCCTTGGCGAGCGAGATGCCGGGCCGGGACGAGAGATCCTCGAGCACGGAGGTGGGAACCGCGGAGTCGGTGGCGAGCGCCATCAACGCCGCGTCGCCCGACGGGCTTCGACCCACGTCCATGTCGGAGATGTTGACGCCCGCCTCGCCGAGCACCACGCCGACGGTACCGATCATGCCGGGGCGGTCGTCGTTGTGGACCACGAGCATGTGGCGTGACGGCGGGAGATCCACCGCATGGTCATCGATGCCGACGATCCGCGGCGACTCCTGCTTGCCCACGAGCGTGCCCGCCGCGTGCACCGGACGGTCACCGACCCGGCCGCGCAGCGACACCAGGTTGACGTAGTCCCTCGCCGACGACGAGCTCGTCTCCCTCACGGCGAGCCCGTGGTCCTTCGCGAGCTGTGGTGCATTCACGAACGACACCGGTTCGTCGCACACGGGCCCGAGCACACCCTTGAGCACACCCAGCGTCAGGACGCGGCAGTCGTAATCGGCGATCTGGCCTTCGTAGCTCACCTCGAGCGTGTCGACGATGCCGCCGGCCAACGCGGTGAACAGACGACCGAGTCTCTCGGCGAGGGGCAGGAACGGCTGCACGGTGGCATTGGCTTCCGAGGCCGCGAGGTTCACGGCGAACGGCACGAACTCTCCCCGCAGCGCGAGCACGACCTGCTCCGCGATCGTCTGGCCCGCCTTGTCCTGCGCCTCCGCGGTCGACGCACCCAGATGGGGCGTGACCACGACGGTGTCGAGCTCGAACAGCGGGGACTCCGTGGTGGGTTCCTGCAGGAACACGTCGAGCGCGGCGCCGGCGATCCGACCCTCGCGCACCGCGTCCGCGAGCGCCGCTTCGTCGATGATGCCGCCACGCGCGGTGTTGATCACCCGCAAGGTGGGCTTGGCCTGCGCCAGCAGCTCCGCGTTGATCAGCCCCATCGTCTCGGGCGTCTTGGGGAGGTGCACGGTGAGGAAATCCGCCGACCGGACCAATTCGTCGACGGTGGGCACGAGCTGCACGCCGAGCTGACGCGCCCGATCCGCGCTGATGTACGGGTCGTACGCGAGCAGGTGCATCCCGAAGGCGAGCGCGCGCTGCGCCACGAGCACACCGACGCGGCCGAGCCCGACGATCCCGAGCGTCTTGCCGTGCAGCTCGACGCCCTCCCACTTGGACCGGTTCCACTCGCCCGCCTTGAGATCGGCGTTCGCCTGCGGGATGTTGCGGGCCTGCGACAGCATCAACGCGACCGTGTGCTCCGCGGCCGAGAGCACGTTCGACTGCGGCGCGTTGACGACCATGACGCCACGCCGTGTCGCGGCGGCGACGTCGACGTTGTCGAGCCCGATCCCGGCGCGACCCACCACCACGAGGTCGTTCCCGGCTTCGAGCACCTCGGCCGTGACCTGCGTCGCACTGCGAATCACCAACGCCGACGCGCCGCGCACCGCGTCGAGCAACGCCTCCGGCGACAGGCCGAGCTGCACGTCGACCTCGAAGCCAGCCGCGCGCATCGCGTCGAGGCCGCTCGCGGCAAGCTCCTCGCTGACGAGAATGCGATGTTTCATCGCAACGATCCGGGGTCAGACACGATCGGCAACCCGCTTCGCGAGCTCGATCGTCGCGGCCCTCACCTTGTCCTTCGGCGCGTCTCCCCCGACGAAGACGGACTGGACGTCGACGATCGAGTCCCCCTTCAAGAACGTGATCACCGCACCGCCGAAGTTCTGGATGAACGCGGCGTCACCGATGCCGTCGAGCGACTCGGGCTTGAACGCGGCCTTCAGGTTCTCGAACCCCGCCTTGCCCGTGCTGTGGCTGTACCGCACGAGCACGTCGGAGCCGACCATCCCGGCGGGGCCGATCTTCGTGTCTCCTTCGAGGTGGAACTTGCAGTTCGTGACGTCGGTCTTCTTGGTGATCGTCCCGCCGAAGATGTCTTCGATGTCGCTCTGCTTGACGATCTTGCACGGGTCGCCTCGGGTGGTGTCGAGCGCCGCGCTCGTCTGGATGTCCTTCTGGAGATTCTTCGTGTTCCCGCTCTTGACATCGTTGGCGACCTTCTCCGCTGCCTTCTGCGACGCCGACTTCGACGACCCACCGCACCCGGCCAGCACCACAGCGGCGACCGAGCCGGCCGCGACCGCCCGCAACACTCGACGCATCAGGAGACCTCCGGGGGATTCGAGGTGATCTCGAATCGTACCCGGGCCCCCCAGGCGTCCCGGGCACCCCGTCCCGACCGTCGCCCGACTCTCATCCGGCCTCCACCCACTGGGCGATCCGCCGCACGCCTTCGCCGAGATCGTCGTCGCCGAGCGCGAAGCTCAGCCGCGCGTATCCGGGAGCACCGAACGCTTCGCCCGGCACCAACGCCACCTTGACCTCGTCGAGCAGGATCTCGCACAACTCCAACGTGCTGGAGATCCGGTGGCCGTGAATCTCACGTCCGAGCAGTCCCTCGAACGACGGGAAGCAGTAGAAGGCGCCCTGAGGTTCGAGACAGGTGACGCCGGGGATGGCGTCGAGCATCCCGTGCATCAACCGGCCCCGCCGTTCGAACGCGGTGCGCATCTCCGCCACACACTCGAGGCTGCCGCCGACGGCGGCGAGGGCTGCTCGCTGGCACACGTTGGCCACGTTCGACGTCGAATGAGATTGGAGGTTCGTGGCCGCGCGGATCACGTCGGGGGGTCCGATCATCCACCCGACCCGCCAGCCCGTCATGGCGTAGGTCTTCGCGACACCGTTCAGCACCACGCAGGTGTCGGCGAGCTCGGGGACCACCGCGGGCATCGACACGAACTGGTGCGCGCCGAAGGTCAGGTGCTCATAGATCTCGTCGGTGATCACCCAGACTCCGTGCTCGACGGCCCATCGCCCGATCGCTTCGACCTCGTCGGGCGGATACACCGCCCCCGTCGGGTTGCTCGGCGACACGAACAACACCGCCTTGGTGCGGTTGGTGCGGGCAGCCTCGAGCTGTGCGACCGTTACGCGGAACCCGTCCATCGCGGATGTCGCCAACGCGACGGTGACACCACCCGCGAGCGCGATCGCCTCCGGATAGGTCGTCCAGTACGGCGCGGGCACGAGCACTTCGTCGCCCGGGTTCAACAGCACCTCGAACGTGTTGTAGACGGCATGCTTGCCGCCGTTGGTCACCAACACCTGCGCGGCGGCGACCTCGAGGCCCGAGTCGCGTCTCGTCTTGACCGCGATCGCCTCGCGGAGCTCCGGGAGTCCGGGCGTGGGCGAGTACCGGTGGTTCTTCGGGTCCCGGCACGCCGCGACGGCCGCCTCGACGACGTGAGCCGGCGTGGGGAAGTCGGGTTCGCCGGCACCGAACCCGATCACGGCCTCACCGGCGGCCTGGAGCGCCTTGGCCTTGGCGTCGACGGCCAGGGTGGCGGATTCGGCAATGGCGGCGATGCGTTGCGAGATGCGTTCCACGGCGCCAATCCTGACAGGTCCGGGACACCCGTCTCGCACCGTTTTCCCCGTTCCCGGCCTGTGCGGGGGCCGGAATACGGCACGGAACCGGCCGCCTCCCCTACCCTGGACGGCCATGCTTCGGCCGCCCCGACTGCTCATGACGCTGCTCGTCGCGCTGTGCACCGCGCTCGGTACCGCGCTGTTCGCCGGTTCCGCGCTCGCGGTCGCCCCGGCAGCAGCCGCGAGGCCTGCTGCGACGAAGCCGAAGCCCGGATCGTCGTCGCGAACGGCGCCCACGACGAGCACGGCTCCCCCCACACCCAAGGCCTACGTCCTCGCGGACGCCGACAGCGGCGTGATCCTCGCGGCGGGCGGCGCCCACACCCCCCTCCCGCCGGCCAGCACGGTGAAGATCATGACGGGCCTCACGGCGCTGCGCCGGTTGCTCCCCGACACCGCCGTGACGGTCAGCGCGCGCGCCGCCGCGCAGCCCGCGATGAAGATCGGGATGCACGAAGGCGAGGTGTGGCCGCTCAACGACGTGGTGCACACGTTGTACATGGTGTCGGCCAACGATTCCGCCTACGCCCTGGCCGAAGCCGCGGGCGGGACCGTCGAGAACTTCGCGGCACAGATGAACGACACCGCACAGCGCCTGGGGATGCGCGACAGCGTGTTCAACGATCCGGCCGGGCTCGACGACGCGGCGGCGGTCAACGGCGGGAGCCGGATGAGCGCGTTCGATCTCGCGATCGCGGCGCGCAACGCGCTGGCCGTCCCGCAGATCGCCGACGTCGTGAAGCTGGTCGACTACAAGTTCACCGGTCCCGACGGCGTGCCCCACACGCTGCACAACCACAACGCCACGTTCCTCAAGCAGTACGCCGGGGCCACGGGCATGAAGACGGGCTACACCGACAAGGCCGGACGCGGGCTGGTCTGTACCGCGACTCGCGGCAATCGCACCATGATCGGCGTGGTCCTCGACATCTACGACAACGCCGGCACGTGCGGGCGTTTGCTCGACCAGGGCTTCTCGTCGAAGCCCAACGCCGTCGGGACGGGCGAGAAGCTGCCCGGCGTCAAGATCTTCACCGCCGTGGCTCGTCAGAACGCGCTCGCCGGTTTGCCGCGCTCGCTCGGCCGGCCGGCGCTGTCCGAGATCACCGGCCCGACGACGACGGCGTCCGCCGTGCCCGCGGCCGTGGCGGCCGCCCCGCGCACGACCGCGACCGCAAAGCAAACCGTCGCCCGGAACAAGGCCCATGGCACCAAACGCGCGAGCACCCACGCGAGCACGTCGGCGTCGAGCTCGGCGTCGTGGTTCTCGCCGCTGAAGGTAACCGTCGCCGTCGTGGCGATCCTGGCCCTGTTGTTCGTGGCGAGGCGCCGGGCCGTCAAGCGCCGCCGCAAGGTGCGCATCGCCCGCCAGAAGGCCCTCGCCGAAGCGCGGCGGCGGGGGATGCTCCACGTCCTCGGCGACGACGCCGTCCCCGGCTCGTCGCACGTCTCGGTGCTCCCCCGGCGTCAGACGGGTTGAACCACGAGCACCGAACGGCCGGAGCTCGGAATCAGATCCCGCCGTAGTGACTGGGAATCGTCGACGGCGCAGACCCGATGACCACGGCGATCTCGCGCTTGTCGACGAGCTCGATGTCGTTGAGGTTCCCCGAGTACGGGTTGCCGTCGACGTAGACGGCGATTGGAGTGGCCGGCGCGCAGTAGCCGCCGAAGCACTGCGTGTCGGCGCGCACCCCCCACTCGGTGAGCAGTTGGCCGAGCACGAACTTGGTCTTCTTCGGCGCTTCGATGTGCACGATGCCCGACTCGTCGTGGGTGTGCAGCGGCGAGAGGGTGGACGCGCCGATACCGATGCCGGCCGGCACCGGTGTGCGCTTGCCGTTCACGAACACGTCGAGGTGACTGTGCACGTGGTAGTCGACCTGTTCCGCCGGGTACTGCACGAGCCCGGCGGCTTTGGAGCGCGCGGCCGGACGGTCGGGCGTGGGCCACGGCGCCGGACCCGTGTCGACCGCCGGCGCACCCGGAGCGCTCGTCGCGACGGTGGCTGAGGACGCGGTCTTCGTCCCGGTCGTACGTGTGCTCGACGTGTGCTTCGAGCTCGAGGAGCTGCACGCGGCGAACGACGCGAGGATGACGACCGCGAACACGCCGACACCGAGCCGCGGACCGATGACCCGCCGAGTGTCGCGGGTCACGCCACCACGGCTTCTTTGGGATCCCAGCTCCTCAGGTCCGTGAGCCGGGCGTCGTTGGAGAAGATCTCCACGATCGGCTCGTCGAGACGCAGTCGCTTCTGCACGACCCGGACCTCGTTCTCCTGGTTGTAGAGCATCAGCGTGACCGCCACGCCCTTCTCGCCGGCTCGTGCCGTACGGCCCGAGCGGTGCAGGTACGCCTTTTCGTCCTCCGGCGGGTCGTAGTGCACGACGACGTCGACGCCGTCCACGTGGATGCCGCGCGCCGCGACGTCGGTGGCCACGAGCACCGGCACCTTGCCCGAGGAGAACTCGGCCAGCGACCGCTCGCGCGCGCCCTGACGGAGGTCGCCGTGGATCGCGCCGGCCCGCACACCCTCGCGATGCAGTTGCTCGACGAGACGATCGGCACCGCGCTTGGTGCGCACGAACAGCAGCGTGCGTTGCGCGGCCCGGGCGATCGCGGCCGCGACCTTCACCTTGTCCATCTGGTGCACGTGCAGGAAGCGGTGCTCCATCGAGTCGACGGTGGTCTCCTCCGACGCAACCTCGTGGTACACGGGTTCGTTCATGTACCGCTGGACCAGCCGATCGATCGCGCCATCGAGCGTCGCCGAGAACAAGAGCGTCTGGTGGGCCGACTCGATGCGGTACAGGATCTTCTGCACCTGGGGCATGAAGCCCATGTCCGCCATCCGGTCCGCCTCGTCGAGCACCAGCGTCTCGACGTCGGCCAGCGAGAGCTCTCCGCGTTCCATGAGGTCGATGAGACGCCCCGGCGTACCGATGATGACGTCGGCGCCCTTCTGGAGCGCGTTCACCTGTACGTCCATCGAAACGCCGCCGTAACAGGCGATCACGCGACGCTGTACGACCTTGCCGAGCGGCGCGAGCACGTCCTTGACCTGGTTCGCGAGCTCTCGGGTGGGCACGAGCACGAGCGCACGCGGACGCTTCGGTTGCGCCTTGCCCACCCGCTCGAGGATCGGCAGGCCGAAGGCCAGGGTCTTGCCGGAGCCGGTCTTGGCCTTGCCGCAGATGTCGTGGCCGGCGAGGCCGTCGGCAATGGCGAGGGATTGGATGGCAAAGGGTTCGGTGATCCCTTGTGCGGCCAGCGCCGCGACGAGATCAGCCGAGACGCCCAGCGCCTCGAAGGTGGTACTCATGATGAGGGGTCGCTTTCTTCACTCGGTCCTGATGGTTTCGGTGTGGCCGTCGCCGGGATACGGGCGGCGGTGGGTCGGCCTCGAGGCGACTCCTGGCACCGATGGACGGAAGCGAGCAGCGATAGAGGTGACCCGCGAGCGGCTCCAACGGCCGGCTCGCCGTAGGCCAGGCTAGCCGAGCCCGGACCCCCCGCCGGACCGGGCCCGAACCCCGGGCCGTCTCCCCGCCCGCCCGGTGCCGATCCTCGGTGCGCTCCAACTACCGTGATGCCGCCATGACCGAGATCACCTTCGCCACCTTCAACACCCAATTGGGGCTCCGGGCCGGGCTGCATCGTTGGGCGGCCTACGACGTGGCCTCGGTCTGCGACTCGCTCTCCGCCGACGTGCTCGTCCTCCAGGAGGTGTGGCGCGACGAGGAGACCGGATCGATCATCGACGAGCTGGCCACGGCCGGGTACTTCACCGCCGAGCTCCCGCTCGCCGCGGTCCACCGGGTCGAGGGCCACCGGCCCCGATCCGGGCGGGGTGGAGGGGGCACCGTGGGACTCGCCGTGGTGAGCCGCTTCCCGATCGCGGGCCGCGCCGCCGTGCCGCTGGGCCGCGTGATCGGCGATCCGATGAAGGCCCGTTCCGCGCTCCACGTCGAGCTCGACGTCGACGGGACGACGGTCGACGTGGTCACGGTGCACACGTCGTCCCGGCTTCCCTACGGGCCGGTGGTGCATCTGCGCAACCTGCGATCGGAGCTCCCCGGCGGCGACCGACCGGCGATCGTTGCCGGCGATTGCAACATCTGGGGACCCGTGGTGGCGCGGCTGCTTCCCGAGTGGCGCCGCGCGGTCATCGCGAAGACGTGGCCGTCGCACTGGCCCCACAGCCAGATCGATCACATCCTCACCAACCGGCACGTCACGGCGCTCGCAGGCGACGCCATCCCCCATGAGGGCTCGGACCACCGCCCCGTGCGCGCCCGGCTGCAGATCGCCTCGTCGAACGGCGACTGATTCGCGCCGTGCCGAGGCGAGCTGCGGCTACCGCATCACCGCGAGCGCCAACGGCGGCGTGTTCGACGTGAACGGCCAGCCCCAGTGCTTGGCGTCGCCGAACGTCGCGACGCGTCCCTCGGCCGAGTTCAACCAGTAGCCCTTCCCAGTGGGGGAGGCCTGGATGCCGAGGACCGTGCGGTTCTTGCAACCGGCGAGTCCTCCGAGGTAGGTCGTGTTGCCGAACGAGAAGATGCCGCCGTCGGAGGCCGCGAGCCAGTACCCGTCGCCGGTCGCGTTCGGTGCCATGCCCACGATCGGCTTGGTCAGCGTCATCGCGCCCGTCGAGCCGAAGAACTGCGCGTCACCGAACGCGAACATGCCGCCGTCGGAGGCGACCAGCCAGTAGCCGTGGCCCGACGGCGTCGCCGCCATCCCCACGATCGGCTGGTTCAACTTCATCGCGCCCGTCGAGCCGAAGAACTGTGCGTCACCGAACGCGAAGATCCCGCCGTCGGTCGCGACCAGCCAGTACCCCGCGCCCGTCGGCGTGGTCGTCATGCCGACGATGGGCCGGTTGAGCTTCATCGCGCCGGTGGACCCGTAGAACTGGGCGTCGCCGTACGCGAAGATCCCGCCGTCCTTGGCGAGCAGCCAGTACCCGTCGCCGGTCGCGGTGGCGGCCAGGTTGATCATCGGCTGGTTCAGCTTGAGGTTGCCCGTGGAGCCGTGGAACTTCGCGGCACCGTACGAGAACACGCCGCCGTCGGCGGCCGCCATCCAGTAGCCCTTGCCGGCGGTCTGCAACGATCCGAACGGCGCGTCGGGCGGGCAGTCGGCGCTGACACCCGAGTAGGTGAGGACGCGTGAGTAGATCGACACGATGCCCTGCCCGTACGTGGTGCCGGGCACGGCCCACTTCCCGTTGAGGTCCTCCCAGTTCGGCGCCTTGCCCTTGTAGATGAACGTGTCGTAGTGCGGAAGAATGGGCGCGTCGGGAAGGTCCGCGGCCTTCGATTTCGGGTCCGCGTAGTTGCGCAGGTGCTGGATCTGGGCGCGCACACCGGTGCGGGCATCGGCCCACTGATACCCACCCGAGCACGAGTTGCACGCGCCGATCCCCGCGAAGTTGTTGTCGGTCGGCTTCACCTGTCCGCCGTCGGGGAACTCGAAGTACCCCGATTCGAGGATCGACTGGGCGAACGCGACATCGCCCCGAACCCCGTACCGGAAACCCTCGTCCACGAAGAGTTGCGCGAGCTCGTCGACCGACACCGTCGCGCGGTACGGCGTCACCGGCTTGCCGGCCTTGGTGGTGTCGGCGTCGCGCTGGGCCTTCGCGCCCTTGTACCAGGCGGCGATCTCGGCCGGCGTGAGCCGGGACCCGCCGAGGATCGGGTTCACGGCTTCGGCGTGCGCGGGGAGGGCGCGCTCGATCTGGAGCGCGAGCGATCCACCGGAGACGGAGACCGCGAGCACGGCCGCGGCCAGCCGGCGCTTCACACGGGACGAGCCGAGTTGCATCATCGTTCGACCTCGATCGATCGTTCGGGGGAACATCCACCCTAGGCAACCGGGCGCCCCGGTTCGAGTCAGACCCCGCTTCCGCTCAGGCCCGGCCTCCACTCAGGCCCGGCGCCGGTGCACCGAGACCTGATAGTCCGACGAGCGCAGGAACGGCGCCCGGTCCCAGGTCGACCAGCGCTCCACGAGCTCCAGCGAGGCCTCGGCCGCCAACCGGTCCAGGATCCGGGCGTCGAGACGCCCGGCCCGGAGCTGGAAACCGGCGATGAGGAGGCCGCCGACCTCGAGATGCCGGGCGAGGTTGGCCACGACGAGGCCCTCGCTCCCCGGATCCAGGAAGATCAGCACGTTCCCGGCGAGCACGATCCGGTCGAACGACTGCTCGAGGTGACAGGTGGACAGATCCCCCCGATGCCACGCGAGCTCCGGACCCTTGCGGCGTGCCGCGTCGAGCATCGCCGGATCGAGATCCACGCCGACGACCTCGTGGCCCCGCCGCGCGAGCTCCACCGCGACGCGCCCGGTTCCGCAGCCCGCGTCGAGCACCCGACCCGGCCCGAACGAGTCGACGAACGCGGCCTCGCCGTGCACGTCGAGGCCCTGACGCTCCAAGTCGACGAAGCGGGCGTCGTAGGCGTCTCCTCGCGGCGCGTCGCCGGACTGCGCCCACGATCGTTGGTCCGCCATGGCCGCGATGGTACGGGTTCCGGCGCGATTCTTCACGGGCCGCTCGTTCACCGGGCCTCATCGTTCACCGGCCTCATCGTTCACCGGCCTCATCGTTCACCGGCCTCATCGTTCACCGGCCTCATCGTTCACCGGCCTCATCGTTCACCGGCCTCATCGTTCACCGGACCGTTCCCGAGCGTGGTTGCCGGGCCCGATATCGTGACGACCTCGTCACCCGCTGACCACGGGAGGAGCCCCCCGATGCTGATGTGCTACTTGTCCGAACGCGCCGAGGTGCGCGACGCCGGACGCAAGGGCGACGGCATCTTCGCGACCGCTCCCATCGCGCCCGGCGACGTGGTGGCGGCATTCGGCGGCTACATCTGTGATCGCGAGACGCTCGACACGCTGCCCGAACGACGGCGCTCGCACTCGATCCAGATTCACGATCACCTGTTCATGCTCGGGGCCGAATCGGACGAGCCCGCCGACTTCGTGAACCACTCCTGCGAACCGAACTGCGGGATCGTCGGCAGCATCGTGGTGTGCGCGATGCGTGACGTCGACGTCGACGAAGAGCTCACGATCGACTACGTCATGTGCGACACCGACGACTACGACGTCTTCGACTGCGCCTGCGGTGCGTCATCGTGTCGCAAGCGCCTCGGGCCCGACGACTGGATGCGCCCGGAGCTCCAGGACAAGTACGCCGGGTATTTCTCCACCTATATCGCCCGCAAGATCACCGCGATCCACGCCGCGGAGTAGCTCGGCGGTGATCGCCGCTCGTGCTCAGCGGTTCTCGGCGACGTAGCTGCGGTACACGGTCAGCAACGCCTGCTTCTGCGCGTCGGTGAGCTCGGTGTCGGAGCGAATGGCGGATTCCGTGACCGCAGGTCGGGCGGTGCCTTCTTCGCGGTCGTCTTCGAGGAGTCCGGCCTGGGAGAGCAGCGTCTCGGCGGAGAGGTTCAACGCCTGGGCGATCGCCTTGATGACCCGGACGGAAGGCTCGTGCAGGCCCCGCTCGATCTGGCTGAGGTACGGGTTGGACACGTTGGCCCTGGCCGCGAGGTCCCGCAGCGAGAGATCGGCCAGCCGTCGTTGGGAGCGGATGAAGCTGCCCAGCGTCTCGAGGTGGCCCTGCCAGGTGTCCTTGGTCGGCATGTCGAACGGACGGTAGCGAACGAATCGCGTGGGGGACGGACCGGAGCCCCTCCCCCACGGCGGATTCGCAACGGTGTCAGTTCTTCGACGGGGCCACGTTCTTCATGAGCTTCAGCACGAAGTCGCGCTGCGTCTCGATCATGTCGGTGGTGAAGTCGAACGCCTTCTCGATCAGCTCGGCCGGCTTGGCGAGGAGCTGACCCACTTCGTCGGGGACGAACTCGCTGAAGCGGCTGCTCACGTTCTTCACGAGCTCGGCGATGCTGTCCTGGATCTTCTCGGTGGTCTCGACCACGGGAGCCGTGGCCTTCTTCGTCTTGGGCGCAGTCGTGGTTGCCATGATGGCTCCGTTCGTCGGGGGTACGTCGGGGTCCCGGGGGGGGTTCCGGAACATGCGTACTATACCTAGCATCCGAGTGGGATGTCAAGGCCGGGCGCGGGCGCCGACCGGCGCCGTACGGTGGGAGGCCGCGGCGAGCACGGGGGGAACACGATGGGGTCGATGGACGGGAAGGTCGTCGTGATCACCGGCGGGAACGCCGGGATCGGCAAGGAGGCCGCCGTCGGCCTGGCCATGCTGGGCGCCACGGTCGTGATCACCGCTCGCAACGCGGCGAAGGGTGCCGCTGCGCTCGAGGAGATCGCGAGCCGCACGGGAAGCAGCACGGTCGAGGTCATGGCGCTCGACCTGGCCGACTTCTCGTCGATCCGGTCGTTCACCAACGAGTTCCTCGCGACGCACGACCGCCTCGACGTGCTGCTCGAGAACGCGGGACTCCTGCTGTCGGAGCGCTCGACCACGCGCCAGGGATTCGAGACGACCTTCGGCGTCAATCACGTCGGCCACTTCCTGCTCACCGATCTCCTGCTCGACCGGTTGCGGGAGAGCGCGCCATCGCGGATCGTGGTGGTCGCGTCCCACGCGCACAAGAGCGCCCGGCAGGGGCTGGACTTCGACGACCTGCAGACGGAGCACCAGAAGTACGCGGGCTTGAAGACGTACTCGCGCTCGAAGCTCGCCAACGTCTACTTCGCCCGCGAGCTCGCCCGCCGTCTCGAGGGCACCGGCGTCACCGTCAACGCGCTGCACCCCGGGTTCGTCGCGAGTGACTTCGCCCGCGACGGGGACACCGGCCCGCTCATGTCGGTCGGTGTCAGGATCGCCCGACCGTTCGCCATCAACACCCGCAAGGGAGCACTGACCTCTGTCTACCTCGCGTCCTCACGCGAAGTAGACAGTGTCACCGGCAAGTACTTCCACAAGTGCAGAGCGGTTCGGCCGTCGAAGATCGCGCAGGACGACGATGCCGCCCGCCGCCTGTGGGTGGCTACGGAAGCCCTCGTCGCGAACGCGGGCATATAACGGCGGCGATCCCTCCGGCAACGCCGCGCGGCGTCACCGTCAGACGGCGACGAGGTCGCGCGCGCCGGTGTTGGCCGACGGGTGACGCAGCTTGCTCATCGCCCGGGCCTCGATCTGGCGGATGCGCTCCCGGGTGAGCTGGAAGTGCTCGCCCACCTCTTCGAGCGTGCGCGGCTCACCCCGGTCGAGACCGAAGCGCAACGCGAGGATCTGACGCTCCCGCTCGTCGAGCGGCGCGAGCAACTTGGCGATCTCGGCCGGCAGCAACGCGGTGGCCGCGGCCTCGAACGGGGATTCCGCGGAACGGTCCTCGACGAGATCGCCGAGCTCGGCGTCGCCGTCCTCACGGACGGGCTGGAACAGCGAGAGCGGCTCGGCCGCGAACCGCAGGACCTCGGTGACCTTGTCCTCGGGCATCTCGAGCTCGGCCGAGAGCTCCGCGAGCGTGGCCGGCCGGCCCAGCTTCAGCTCGAGGCTGGCCCGCGCCTTCTGCAACCGCACGAGGTTGTCGCCCGCGTGGACGGGAAGCCGGATGGTGCGGCCCGTGTTGGCGATGCCGCGCGAGATGGCCTGGCGGATCCACCACGTGGCGTAGGTGGAGAACTTGAAGCCCTTGCGCCAGTCGAACTTCTCGACGGCGTGCATCAGCCCGAGGTTGCCCTCCTGGATGAGGTCCAACAACGGCAGGCCCGATGCCTGGTACTTCTTCGCGATCGACACGACGAGACGCAGGTTCGACTGCACGAACTGCTGCTGCGCGTCCTCGCCTTCACGGGCGATACGACGGAGCTCGCGCTTCTTGGCCGGTGTGATCTTGGCGCCGGACTCGAGCTCGGTGCGTGCGGCCGTACCCGCCTCGATCTGCTGCGCGAGACGTGCCTCGTCGTCCTTGGTGAGCAGGGAGTGCTGACCGATGTCGGTCAGGTAGAGGCGGACGAGATCCTCTTCTTCCCGCTCGACCCGTGCCTTCGTGACCTTCGCCATGTGAGCCTCTCGATGCGGTCGCTCGGACACCGGCAGTTTCTGCCGGCGGGCGACGTGTGGAGGTGGTTCGCGCCCGCCAAGAAGCGACACCACCATGAACGTACCGGGTGACCTGCGAATTCCCGAACGGTGTTGCGAAGTTGGAATACGAGCTGTCGAGGGACCAGGCTCCCACCTCCAGCCAAGTCAGTCTACTGCGAAATCGGCCCGATTTCGAACGCGTTCTTGTGGATTTCCTGTGGGTTTCGACCCGTCGGCGGCATCGGGCGTCGGCGTACGATGCGATCCGCAGCCTTGTCGGAGGAGTTCTGATGCCCGAAGCCGTGATCGTCGCCACCACCCGAACCCCGATCGGACGGGCCCACAAAGGGTCGCTCGCCGAGTGCCGGCCCGACGATCTCGCCGCCCTGGCCGTCCGATCCGTGCTGGCCAAGGTGCCCGCGCTCGATCCGGCCGAGATCGAGGACCTCATGCTCGGCTGCGCCCAGCCGGCCGGTGAATCGGGGTACAACCTGGCCCGGGTGGTGAGCATCCTCGCCGGGCTCCCCCACGTCCCGGGCACGACGGTGAACCGCTACTGCTCCTCGTCGCTGCAGACCATTCGTATGGCCACCCACGCGATCCGTTCGGGCGAGGGCGACGTCTTCCTGGCCGCCGGGGCCGAGACGGTGAGCCGGTTCCCCCAGGGCAAGGCCGACGGGATGCCCGGCACCCACAATCCGGTGTTCGAGGCGTCGGAGGCGCGGACGGCCGAGCGGGCGCTGGGCGGAGCCGGGATCTGGCAGCCGCCCACGGATCTCCCCGACGTGTACGTCGGAATGGGCGAGACGGCCGAGAACGTGGCCGAGGTCGAAGGCGTCACTCGCGAGGAGATGGACGAGTTCGCCGCCCTGTCGCAACAGCGGGCCGTCGAATCCCAGGAGAACGGCTTCTTCGAGCGCGAGATCACCCCGGTGACGCTGGCCGACGGCACGGTCGTGACCAAGGACGACGGGCCCCGTGCCGGTACGACCGTCGAGAAGCTCTCGCAGCTCAAGCCCGTCTTCCGCCCCGACGGCACGGTGACCGCGGGCAACGCGTGCCCGCTGAACGACGGCGCGGCCGCGGTCGTGGTGATGAGCGACTCCCGCGCCGCCGCGCTCGGCATCACACCGCTCGCGCGCATCGTGTCGTCGGGGGTGTCCGCGCTCGATCCTGAGATCATGGGGCTCGGCCCCATCGACGCGTCACGAGCCGCGCTGGCCCGGGCCGGGCTCACGATCGACGACATCGACCTCGTCGAGATCAACGAAGCGTTTGCCGCGCAGGTGATCCCGTCGGCGAAGCGCCTCGGCATCCCCTGGGAGAAGCTCAACGTGCACGGTGGGGGCATCGCTCTCGGTCACCCGTTCGGGATGACCGGCGCCCGCATCATGACCACCCTGCTGAACGGCCTCGAGGATGCGAACGGGCGCTACGGCCTCGAGACCATGTGCGTCGGCGGCGGCCAGGGCATGGCCATGGTCGTCGAACGCCTCACCTAGGTGCGTACCTCAAGCCGGTATATGCGGCTTCAGGTACGCACGGGGGTGAGGCGGATGATGGGGATTTCGCGGCCGGCGCGTTCCTTGTACTTCGGGAAGAGCCGGTAGGTCTTCACGAACCGCTGCCAGAGCAGTTCGTATTCACCGTGGTCGGTGACGCGCGCGGCGACCACCGGAACTTCGATGTGGCGCTTCGTCTCCGCCGTCGCCTGCGGGTTCGCCTCGAGGTTGAGCCACCACGCGGGGAACCACGCGTTGCCGAAGTTCGACGCCACCACGATGTAGTTGTCACCGTCGGGGAGATACAGCAGCGGGACCCGCCGGGGTTCGCCCGACTTGCGGCCCGTCGTCGTCAAGAAGACGAACCGGATCCCGGCGAACGGGAAGCCGTTGATCCGACCGCCGGTCGCGCGGTACAGGAGCGAATGCAACCGCATCAACCATTGCTGCAGTTGCTTGGCGCGCTCCTGCTTCACGAAGCCCCGTAGACCGGCGCGGGCGCCGGCGCCTTGGCGAGCAGGTCGCGGACGGCGGGACCGACGTCGGCGGGATCCCAGCGCTCGCCCTTGTCGATCTGCGGACCGTGCTGCCAACCGTCGGCCACGCTGATCTGGCCGCCTTCGACCTCGAACACCCGGCCCGTGACCTCGCGCGAGTCGGCGCTGCCGAGCCACACCACGAGCGGGGCGACGTTCTCGGGCGCCATCGCGTCGAAACCCGCGTCCGGTCGCGCCATCGTGTCGGCGAACACGGCCTCGGTCATACGCGTGCGCGCGGCCGGAGCGATCGCGTTCGCGGTTACACCGAGGCGCCCGAGCTCGGCCGACTGCACGAGTGTGAGCGCGGCGATCCCGGCCTTCGCGGCCGAGTACGTCGCCTGCCCGACACTGCCCATGAGACCAGCGCCCGAGCTGGTGTTGATGATGCGCCCGTCGACGGCCTCACCGGCCTTCGCCTGCGCTCGCCAGTACGCGGCCGCGTGGCGGGCCGGCGCGAAGTGGCCCTTCAAGTGGACGCGGATCACCGCGTCCCACTCCTCTTCCGACGTGGTGAAGAACATCCGGTCGCGCAGGAACCCGGCGTTGTTCACCAGCACGTCGAGGCGCCCGAACGCATCGACCGCGGTGTTCACCAACCGCTCGGCACCCGCGAAGTCGGCGACGTCGTCGCCGTTGGCGACCGCTTCGCCGCCCATCGCGCGGATCTCGTCGACGACCTCGCCCGCGGGGCCGGTCGAACCTCCGGTGCCGTCGCTCTCGGCACCGAGGTCGTTCACCACGACCTTGGCGCCCTGCCGCGCGAACTCGAGTGCGTGCCCGCGTCCGATCCCCCGGCCCGCGCCCGTCACGATCACCACCCTGTCGTCGCATATCCGTGTCACCGCGCGCCACCTCTGATCAGGAAACGAGGTCAGGTACCGTAGCGGCATGGAGCTCGGGATCACGATGTTCGCCACGGACCAGACGATGTCGGTCGTCGAGTTGGCCCGCGCGGCCGAGGAACGGGAATTCGCATCCCTGTACATCCCCGAACACACCCACATCCCGACCAGCCGGCGCACTCCCCCGCCGACGGGCGCCGCGGAGCTGCCCGAGGAGTACAAACGAACGCTGGACCCGTTCGTCGCGCTGAGCGCCGCCGCGGCCGTGACGTCCCGCATCCGCCTCGGCACCGGCATCTGCGTGATCGCCCAACGCGAACCGATCGTCACCGCCAAGGCCGTCGCCACGCTGGATCTCGTCTCCGACGGACGGTTCGCGTTCGGGATCGGGTTCGGCTGGAACCAGGACGAGATCGAGCACCACGGTGTCGACTTCGCCCGCCGCCGCGACCACGCGCGCGAGCACGTGCTCGCGATGAAGGCGCTCTGGCACGACGACGTCGCGGAGTTCCACGGCGAGTTCGTCGACTTCGCCCCGAGTTGGTCGTGGCCCAAGCCGGTGCAACGGCCGCACCCGCCGATCCTCATCGGCGGTGGCCCCGGCCCCAAGGTGCTGGCCGCCGTGGCCGACTACGCGGACGGCTGGATGCCGATCGGCGGTGCCGGGATCCGCGCCGCGCTCGACGATCTGCGCCTCGCGTGCGACACGGTGGATCGGGACGTCGCGACCGTTCGCATCATCCCGTTCTCCACGATCCCCGACCCCGGCAAGCTCGAGTACTACGCAACGCTCGGGATCACCGAGGTGGTCCTGCGAGTGCCCTCGGCGGGTCCCGAGACCGTGGTGCCGTTGCTCGACGAGTACGCCGGTTTGTTGTGAGCGCGATTCGCTTCGGGATCCTCGGCGCGGCACGCATCGCGCCGATGGCGCTGGTCCGACCGGCCCGAATCGTCGACGACGCCGACGTCGTCGCCATCGCGGCTCGCGACCCCCAGCGCGCCCGGAAGTTCGCAGACAAGCACGAGATCCCACGAGTGCACGCGACCTACGACGAGTTGATCGACGACCCCGACATCGACGCGATCTACAACCCGCTCCCCAACGGCCTGCACGCGGCCTGGACGATCAAGGCGATCGAGGCCGGCAAGCACGTGCTGTGTGAGAAGCCGTTCACCGCGAACGCGACCGAGGCCGAGCAGGTCGCGGCGATCGCCGACGCGTCGGATCGCGTGGTGATGGAAGCGTTCCACTATCGCTATCACCCCCTCGCCCGGCGCATGCAGGACATCGTCACGAATGGCATGCTCGGCACGATCGAACACATCGAGACGGCGATGTGCATTCCGCTCCCGATGAAGAAGGACATCCGCTACCAGTACGAACTGGCCGGCGGAGCGACCATGGACACCGGCTGTTACGCAATCCACATGGCCCGCCTCCTCGGCGGCGAACCCGAGGTGCTGGCGGCCCGGGCGCGGCTCATGTCACCCAACGTCGACCGATGGATGCAGGCAGACCTCCGGTTCCCGAGCGGGGCCACGGGGCAGATGACCTGCGCGCTCTGGTCGAGCACCCCGCTCAAGATCTCGATCCGAGTACGCGGGACCGAGGGTTCGATGAAGGTCTTCAACCCGACCGGTCCGCACATCTACCACCGGCTGTCGGTGAAGACCGCCGGCGGCTCACAACGCGAGAACCTCGGCCGCACACCGACCTACCGGTATCAGCTCGACGCGTTCTGCGCCGCGGTGTTGCACGGCGAACCGGTGCTGACGCCGCCGTCGGATTCGATCGCCACCATGCGCGTGATCGACGCCGTGTACCGCGCCGCCGGGCTCACGCCGCGCGGGGAATGAGCCAGTCGCTCATTCGCCCGCGCTGCCGTCGATGACCTGACGGATGAGATCGGCGTGGCCGCAGTGACGCGCGTACTCCTCGATGAGGTGTACGTAGATCCACCGCAACGAATACCGCGGCCGGTCGTCGCGTGCATCGAGGCCGATCGAATCGAGGGAGGCGGAGGCGTAGACGCGATCGGCGCTGGCGATCTCCTGCCAGTAGGTCGCCAGCGCGTCGGCAAGCGTCGCGCCGGAAGGCGGGTGGAAATCGCCATCCATGTCGCCGTCGGGATGCGCGGCCCCGTAGTAGATGGTGGGAGCGTCGACGCCGAGGAACGCCCGGTGGGCCCAACCCCGCTCGACGTCCGCCATGTGCCGGACGAGTCCGAGCATCGTCAAGTCGCTCGGGGGGCAGGTCGCGAGGCGTGCCTGTTCGTCGGTGAGACCGTCGGCCTTGCGCGCCAGCGTCGCGCGGTACGCACCGAGGAACGTCCGGAGCGTGACGCGTTCGTCGGCCGCGGCGACGGCGTCGACCGGGTCCTCTTCGGCGGTCACAGCGGAGCGCCCCTACCTGATCGCGCGCGGCATCCCGAGACCAAACACCGCGATCAGATCGCGCTGCACCTCGTTGGTGCCACCGCCGAACGTCAGGAAGAGCGTGCCCTGGTAGGCGCGTTCGAGCCCGGCCGCGAGCGCGGCGCCGGGCGAACCCCGCTTGAGCGCGCTGGCCGGGCCGATGATCTCCATGAGCGCACGATACGCCTCGATGTAGAACTCGCTGGCGAACACCTTCGTGGCCGACGCGTCGGCCACGTCGAGCCGGCCTTCCGTCGCCGACCAGGCCACCTTCCAGTTGATGAGTTGGAGGAACTCGGCCTTGGCGCGCACGCGGGCCAGGTTCACCTGCACCCACTCCTGGTCGATGACACGTCGACCGTCGGGCAGACGGTGTTCGCTCGCCCACTTGATCGTCTCGCGCAACTGGCGCCACACCCACCCGGCCGGTCCGATCGCGATGCGCTCGTGGTTGAGCTGGTTGACGATGAGGCCCCAACCCCCGTTGAGATCGCCGACGAGGTTCCCAACCGGCACGCGCACGTCTTCGTAGTATGTGGCGTTCGTGCGCGCGCCGCCCATCACGCGGATCGGCGAGAGGCTGAAGCCCTTCGAATCGGTCGGGACGATGATGATGGAGATGCCGCGGTGCTTCGGCGCGTCGGGGTCGGTGCGACAGGCGAGCCAGATGTAGTCGGCCTGGTCGGCGAGGCTCGTGAAGATCTTCTGGCCGTTGATCAGCCACTCGTCGCCGTCGCGCACTGCTTTCGTCTTGAGCGACGCGAGGTCGGTACCGGCGCTCGGTTCCGAATAGCCGATGGCGAAGTGCGCGTCCCCGCGCAGGATGCGTGGGAGGTAGAAGTCCTTTTGCTCCTGGGTGCCGAACTTCATGATCGTGGGGGCGACCGAGTTCATGGACAGCATCGGGATGGGTGCGCCGGCCGCCAACGCCTCGTCGTAGAAGATCTGCTGCTCGATCGGTGATCGACCCTGGCCGCCGAACTCCTTGGCCCACCCGATGCCCAGCCACCCGTCGTCGCCCATCTTGCGACACGCGGCCTTGCTCGCCGGCCCACCCATCTCGCCGCCGACCATCTCGTCCTGGACCTCTTGGGTCATGAGCTCCGCGAAGTACGCGCGCAACTCGTCGCGCAGCGCCACTTGCTCCTCGGTCAGCCCGATTTCCATGGCGCCATCTTCACCGACGTGCGACGGTGTCCGCCAGGCGAGCGCGATTGGCGCCGAACCAACGGTCGTCGAGGTCACGCCGTTCCTCGCCGCCGTGGACCGACCACATCTCCACGAACCCGGGCTCTCCCGCGGCGACGTGGCGGTCGACGAATCGCTTCCCACTCTCCCGGACCTCGGCGAGCACATCCACGAACACGCTCCGATCTACCTCGCTCAGCCCATAGGCGTCCACAAGCACGGCGACGCGGACGAACGGATCGAGATCGGCTCGACCCGTCGTCGCGGCGAGCTCGGGCGGTTTGAGCGGCACACACATCGACGCGGTTCGTACGAGGTCCCAGAGCGGTCGCCCGGGCGCCGCGAAATCGAAGTCAAGCAGCACCGCTGCCTCGCGCCGGCGAAACACGACGTTCTCGGGACAGATGTCGTTGTGACGGCCATTCGGGAAACGGGGGCGGCACGTCACCGGGTTCGAACGACAACCACTCATACGCGTCGTCGAAAGCGAGGGGCGCGGGAACGATCGGCCCACCCCCGGCTCGAACGTGCCGGAACAACGCGTGCACCGCGGCCGTATGCGTGCCGCTCGGCCGCTCGACCTCGTCACCGATCCGGCGCACCGCGCCGGGATGCGCAACGCCCCCGGCGAGCACTTCGTCGTCGGCGTCAGTCATCGGCTCTCCGGATCGGCTGGATCGGCTGGATCGGGCATTTCCCGGCAGAATCCGACACCGGATGTGGTCTTCTGCCCGGAAGAACGAGAACGCCGCGGTTGCCCCGCCGTCAGCCGAGGCGTTCGATGATGGTGACGTTGGCCTGGCCGCCGCCTTCGCACATCGTCTGCAGGCCGTAGCGGCCGCCGGTGCGCTCGAGCTCGTTCAGCAGCGTCGTCATGAGACGCGTGCCCGTCGCACCGAGGGGGTGGCCGAGCGCGATCGCACCGCCGTTCACGTTCACCTTCGCGAGGTCGAAGCCGGTCTCCTTCTCCCACGCCAGCACGACCGACGCGAACGCCTCGTTGATCTCGACGAGGTCGATGTCGTCGGGCGACATGCCCGTCTTCTCGAACGCGTACGCGGTCGCGGGGATCGGCGCGGTCAGCATGTAGATCGGGTCGTCGCCGCGCACCGAGATGTGGTGGATGCGGGCGCGCGGCTTCAGGCCGTGCCCCTTGACGGCGGCTTCCGACGCGATCAGCATCGCGGTGGCACCGTCGGAAATCTGCGACGCGACCGCGGCCGTCAACCGTCCGCCCTCGACGAGCGTCGGCAGCGACGCCATCTTCTCGAGGCTGCTGCCCCGCCGCGGTCCCTCGTCGCGCGAGACGTCGCCGTACGTCAGGATCTCACGATCGAACCGGCCCTCGTCCTGGGCGCGGATCGCGCGTTCGTGGCTCTCGAGCGCAAACGCTTCCATCTCTTCGCGCGTGATGCCCCACTTCTCCGCGATCATCTCCGCGCCGCGGAACTGCGACACCTCCTGGTCGCCGTAGCGGGCCAGCCATCCCTTCGAGGTGCGGTACGGGTCCTCGAACCCGAGGGGCACCGCGAGCGTCATGGCCGAGCTGATCGGGATCTGCGACATGTTCTGCACGCCGCCGGCGACGATGACGTCATTCGTGCCGCTCATCACGGCCTGCGCCGCGAAGTGCACGGCCTGTTGCGACGAGCCGCACTGCCGGTCGATCGTGGTGCCGGGGATCGCTTCGGGCAGGCCCGCGGCGAGCCAGCACGTGCGGCCGATGTCGCCGGCCTGGGGACCGACCTGGTCCACGCAGCCCCAGAACACGTCGTCGACCGCCATCGGGTCGAGATCGTTGCGCTCCACGATCGCCTTGATCACGTGCGCGCCGAGATCGGCGGGATGTTCACCGCTCAACCCGCCGCCGCGTTTGCCGACGGGCGTGCGGACGGCGTCGATGATGTAGGCCTCAGGCATCGTTCTCGTGCTCCTTGATGTCTTGTGCGAGTGCATCCTGCGAAGATGCGCGGTACGGAAGCCGATCGAGCAGCGACGTGAATCCGGAGTGGTGCGCGACGACGTGGTTGGCGAACCGGTTGACGATCCCCGCGTCGTGGCGTTCGTCGTACGCGGCGTCGACACTCTCACCGAACGTCGTGACGATCTGGTCGATCTTCGCCTGCTCGTCGGCCGACGGCTTCGGGTTCTCGAGATCCTGCGGCAGCTCGTCGAGCTCACCCGGATCGAACCAGATGAGCTCGTCGTTGCGGCACACGTCGAGCGTGACCTGGGCCGTGTCCGGTTGGTCACCCGGATCACCCTCGGCGATCTCGTCGGCGTCCACGCCGACGGTTACGGTGACCATCGGCACGCTGCACATCGGGCACGCGTACTTGCCCGCCCCGGCCTTCGCCGAGCCACTCCAGATCTTCTGGATCTCGTCGTCCTGCACGCGGCCGTACGCCTCGGTGACGGTGAAGCCGAGACCGTGCCCCGCGGGGCACGACCAGAAATCGAGCTCCCCGGTCTTGCCGAGCGTGAGCTCGGCACCACACTGCGGGCACTTGGGTGGGGGAAGCGCGCTCATCTGATACTCCGGGACGGGAACGATTCGGCCACCAGGATCGCACAATCCGCGCCGCGTCCGGGACAACGGGATCTCACAGCACCGCACTCCCGACACGGGCCCGGTGCCAGGCGCCGTCGCCCCACGCCCGTGACAACGCCCAGGTGCGCTTGAGGTAGAGATGGAGGTCGTACTCCACGGTGTAGGCGATCGCGCCGTGGCACTGGAGCGCGGCCCGGCCGGCGAGCTCGGCCGCGTCGGACGCGATGGCCTTGGCCATCGAGACGTGGGTCGACGCGTCGGGGACGCCGTACGACAACGAGTACGCGGCCCGGTACACCACGGGACGGGCGAACTCGAGCTGGAGCCGGGCGTTCGCGAGGTGGTGCTTGACCGCTTGGAACGTACCGATCGGTACGCCGAACTGCTTGCGCTCCTTGACGTACTCAACCGTCATCGAGATCATGCGGTCCGCGAGGCCACAGAGCTGCGCGGCCACGCCGAGCGCGCCGCGGTCCCGGGCCGAGACCAACACCTCGGCACCACCGACCCGCGTCGCTTCGCTCGCGGTCCAGTCGAACGCGAACAAACGGCGCGACCCGTCGACCGAGTCGCGAGGTTCGAGCGCGACGATCTCGCGCTCGACGAAATGCAGCTCCTCGTCGCGAGTCAACAGGAACCCGTCGGCCGTGTTGGCGTACGGCATGAAGCCGTCGTGCAGCCGCGCGCCGAACGTGCGGCCGTCGGCATCGAGCAGCTGCGGCAACGCGACCGCGACGTGTTCGACGATCGGCTCGGGGAGCGCGGCGCGACCGGTCTCCTCGAGGATGAGGACCAGGTCGAGCTGCGACATGCCCAGCCCGCCATACTGCTCGGGGGCGGTGAGCCCGGTCACACCCATGGCCGCGAGCTTGTCCCACAGGCCGGGAATACGCCCGGTGTCGTTCTCCCATGCGCCACGTACGTGCTCGGGGGTGCATTCCTTGTCGAGGAAGTCGCGTACGGCGTCGCGGAACGCGAGCTGGTCGTCGGTGAACGCGAATCGCATGTGCTTACTTCCTCGGAAGGCCGAGCACGCGCTCGGCCACCACGTTGCGTTGGATCTCGTTCGTGCCCGCGTAGATCGGACCCGACAACGAGAACTCGTACCCCTTCATCCACGACGCGAACTCGCCGTCGACGAGCTCGGCGTGCGGGCCGAGGAGCGCGAGCGCCGCGTCGTGCAACCGGACGTCGAGCTCGCTCCAGAACAGCTTGACCATGCTCGACTCGGGCCCGGATTTCGCTCCCTCCATGAGACGCGTGACGGTCCAGAAGGTCTGCCAGCGGTACGCCTCGGCGTCGATCCAAGCTCTCGTGACCGCATCACGGATTTGCGGATCGGCGTCCTCGCCGAGCTCGCGGGAGAGCTCGATCAGACGGGCCGCCGTCGCGAGGAACCGACCGGGACTGCGCAGCGTGAGTCCGCGTTCGGATCCGGTGGTCGCCATTGCGACGTCCCAACCCTTGTTCACCTCACCCAGCACGTCGGCGTCGGGGACGAACACGTCATCGAGGAACACCTCCGCGAAGCCTTCGTCACCGTCGAGACGACCGAAGCCGCGAACGATGATCCCCGGCGCGTCGAGCGGCACGAGGAAGTACGTCATGCCGCGATGACGTTCCGCGTCGGGGTCGGTGCGGAAGAGCCCGAACATCCAATCGCAGAACGCACCGCGAGTGGTCCACGTCTTCTGGCCGCTCAACCGCCATCCGCCGTTCGCGTCGTCGCGCACCGCGCGGCTCGTGATGCCCGCGAGGTCACTGCCCGCGTTCGGCTCCGACCAGCCCTGACACCACGTGACCTCGCCGTGCGCCATGGCAGGGAGGATGCGATCCTGCTGCTCCTTCGTCCCGAACTCGAAGATCGTCGGCGCGAGCAGGAAGATGCCGTTCTGCGTGACCCGCTGCGGCGCACCGGCGCGGTAGTACTCCTCCTCGAAGATCAGCCACTTGACGAGGTCGACCTCGCGCCCGCCGTACTCCTCGGGCCAGGAGACGACGGCCCAGCGCGCGTCGAACAGCGAGCGCTCCCATTCGAGGTGCGCGGCGAAGCCGTCACGCGTATCACCCGACGGCAACGGCGGATCGGGGACATGGGCCTCGAGCCAGGTCCGTGCCTCGGCGCGGAACGCGTCGTCGTCGGCCGTGAACGTGAGATCCATCGGGCGGGCAGGCTATCTGACGGCCCGTCAGATCCCGTAGCCGAGCGTCGCGTCAGCGAGGGCGCAGCCCGCCGAGAGCCGGGGACACCTTCCGGACCACCTTCGTGACACGCCACGACCGCGACGCGCGCATCTCGTCGAGCTCGACGCGGACTCGGTCGAGCTCCTCTCGTCGCGCCGCAGCTTCGGCTGCGACCGTCATCGCCGCGTCGTGCGCGCCCGCCCAGGCCGCGTGAGCCTCGTCGGCTTCGAATCTCGTCGCGTCCAGATCCACTCGGCTCGCGGCGAGCTCCTCCCGAACCGTCGTCAATTCCGCCCGGCCGGCCGCGAGTTCGGCGTCCAGAGCGACACGTTGCTCGTCTCGCTGTTGGAGGATCGCCCGCAGCTGTTGCGATTCGAGAGCGGACTCTGCCTCGCGACGAGCGCTGACTTCAGCGTCCAACGCCAACGAACGAGCAGATTCCAGCGCCGCCTCCGCAACGGTGCACGGCGCCTCGAGTTCACCCGGGCGGTTCTCACGGGACTGAACCGGCAGCGAACAGAGTGCGTGGCCCTGAACGGCGAGATAGGCATCTCGGACCGTGTCGTCAGGAACAAGCGGGTACTCCGTCCCCGCACAGGTGATACGCCCGGCGTCGGACGCGTTGGCTCGCCACCACTCGTCGAGGCGACCCTGCCGGCTCAGGTCGGCGATCGCCTGCGCTTGCCAGCTGTGACCGGGCGGGTATCCCGACGCCCGGATCACCTCGCCGTCGCGCGCCCGGCGATCGAGGTGCCGACGGCTCCGGAACGGCAGGTGGGCACAGAGCAGCTCTCCGCTATCGGCAGGCGGGAGCAACGCTCCGTCGACCATCGACTGATGACCCCCGGCCAGAACCCGGAGCGTCGGCGCGGCCCGCGGGATGGTCTTGCTCTGGAAGGGCACGAGTACGAAGGGGTACTCGAGGGAGGCAACGCGCGGGTCGGGCGGGGCCGGCCTCGCGTCTCCGGGGGTCGGAGAAACGAAACGAACGTCGAGCAACGTCGCGGGCGAGAACTCGATCGTCGCGAGATCCGCGAGGTAGTTGCGCACCTCCACTCGGACCGCCCGCACCGCGGCCGGCTGCGCTCGCAGCACCGACGACACGGTTGATCCGTCGGTCGCCGTCCAGAACTCGTCGGCGTCGAACGGGATGACCCACTCGGCGCCAAGTCCGCACGCGGTGCGGGCGAGACTCGTCAATGCCGCCGCCTGGTGGAACTCGGGCGCGTCGATCCTGAACGCCGCGATTCGCGGATCAGCCTCGGCCGCGGCGAGGAGCCACTCACGCGTGCCGTCCTCCGAACGGTGATCGGCGATCAACAGACGATCGACCCCCTGTCGAAACAGCTGCGCGCAAACGGCCGGGAGCAACTCGATCTCGTCGCGGACGAGTGCGATACCGATGATCATGAGGTCATTCTCCACCCTGCACGCTGCGCCCGCTCTGCATCACCCGATCTCGCCGTCGCGGCCGGTTTCAAGAATCGCCGAGGGCGGCCGACTTGGCCCAGCGGTAGTCGGCCTTGCCCGACGGCGAGCGCACGATCTCGTCCACGAGGTGGAGCTCGCGCGGCACCTTGTACCCCGCGAGGTGCTTGCGGCAGTGCTCGGCAAGCGCTTCCAACGTCGGCCGCGCATCGCCACGTGGTTTGACCACGGCGCTGACCCGCTCGCCCCAACGTTCGTCGGGCACGCCGACCACCACGGCGTCGAACACCTCCGGGTGCGACTTCAACGCCGACTCGACCTCCTCGGGGAAGATCTTCTCGCCGCCGGAGTTGATGCTCACCGAACCGCGCCCGAGCAGCGTGATCGAACCGTCGGCTTCGACCTTGGCCATGTCGCCGGGCAGCGCCCAACGCGTGCCTTCGATGTTCACGAACGTCGCCGCGGTCTTCTCGTCGTCCTTGTAATAGCCGAGCGGAACGAAGCCGCTCCGGGCGAGACGACCCACGACATCCGAGCCGGGCGCGAGCGGCTTGCCGTCGTCGTCGAGCACGGTCGTGTGGTCCCCCATCGCGAAGCGCGGGCGACCGTCGGTGTCGGTGCCGGAGAACGTTCCCTGATACCCGGTCTCCGACGCGCCGAGGCTGTCGACGATCATCACCGTGGGCAGCAACTCGTTGATCTTCGCCTTGACCGTGGCCGACAGGATCGCACCCCCGGAGCCGATGACGAACAGGTTCGACAGGTCGTAGTGCACGCCCTCGTCGGCGAGCACCTCGATGAGCGGACGCGCCATCGCGTCGCCGACCAGGCTGATCGATACCACCTTCTCCGCCTCGACCGTGCGCCACACCGTGTGGGGATCCAAGCGGCGCGCACCCGTGAGCACCAGCTTGCTGCCGCCGTACAGCGACATCATCGCGACCCACAGCGCGGCGCCGTGCATCAACGGCGGCAACGCGAAGCCGGACATGCCACCACTCTCGGCTGCTTTGGCCACGAGCTCCTCGGGCGTGCTCATCAGCGGTCCGCCGAGGGTAAGGAGCGGGTGCACAGTGCTGTGGAAGAAGTCCGCGTGCGTCCACATCACACCCTTGGGCAGGCCCGTCGTTCCGCCCGTGTAGAGCATGTACAGATCGTCGGACGAACGAGGGGCGAAGTCGCGCGTCGACGACTGCGCGGCGAGGGCTTCCTCGTACTCGACGGCACCGATCGAAGCGAGATCTTCCGAACTGTCATCGGCGATCGACACGAACGTCTTCAGCTTCGGGCACTCCGTCATGACCCGCGCGATGCGCGGCACGAACTCCCGGCCGTGCACGATCGCGACGAGGTCGGCGTTGTCGAAGAGGTACCGCAGCTCGTCTTCCACATAGCGGTAGTTGACGTTGATCGGTACCGCGCGCAGCTTGTACGCGGCGTACCACGCCTCGAGATACTCGGACCCGTTGTACGCGTAGACACCGACCTTGTCCCCGATACCGACGCCTTGCGAGGCGAGGTGATGGGCGAGACGGGTCGCTCGATCGTCGAGCTCCCGGAACGTGAACCGGCGACCGTCGCAGGCCAAGGCCTCCCGTTCGGGGACGGCGTCGACGACGGCTTCGAAGAGATCGGCGAGATTCCAGCTCATGAGAGAAACCTACTTCTTGACGATCACGGACGACCCGTGGCCGAAGAGGCCCTGGTTGATGGTGAGCCCGACGGTCGCCCCTTCGACCTGACGCCCGACCGCCTCCCCGCGCAACTGCCACGTGAGCTCGCATACCTGGGCGATCGCCTGCGCCGGCACCGCTTCGCCGAAGCACGCGAGACCACCACTCGGGTTCACCGGGATGCGCCCGCCGATCGCGGTATCACCGTCGTTGATCAACCGCTCGGCTTCCCCCTGCTTGCACAACCCGATGTGCTCGTACCAGTCGAGCTCGAGCGCGGTCGACAGGTCGTACACCTCGGCCAGGCTCAGGTCCTCGGGGCCGATGCCGGCCTCGTCGTAGGCCTTGGCCGCGATCGAGTCCTTGAATCCACGTTCAGGCGGCGCGACGCCCACCGCGGAGTCGGTCGCGAAGTTCGGCATCTCGATGATCGAGTTCGGATAGCTCGGCGTGACGGTAGAGATACCGGCGACGCGTACCGGTTGTTTGCTCCCGGTCGCGTGGCGTCGTGCGAAGTCCAGGCTGCTGACCACCAGCGCGGCGGCACCGTCGGACGTCGCGCAGACGTCGAGCAGGCGCAGCGGGTCCGACACGATCGGCGACGCCATGATCTCCTCTTCGGTCACCGCCTTGCGGTAGCGCGCGTTCGGGTTCGCCAGCCCGTGCCATGCGTTCTTCACCTTGACCTTGGCGAAGTCGCGGGGCGTCGCGCCGTACAGATCCATGCGCCGACGGGCGTAGAGCGCGAAGTACGTGGGGTTCGTCGCGCCGAGCAACCGGAAGCGCAACCAGTCGGGATCGTCGCCGCGCTCGCCCTTGTTGGGCGCGAGGAATCCTTTCGGCGTGGTGTCGGCCCCGATCACGAGCGCGACGTCGCACAGCCCGGCGAGGATCTGCGCCCGAGCCGTCGACAGCGCGGTCACGCCCGACGCGCAGGCCGCGTACGACGACGCCACCTGCGCGCCCTGCCACCCGAGCGCCTGCGCGAACGTCGCGCCGGCCACGTAACCCGGATAGCCGTTGCGCATCGTGTCGGCCCCCGACACGAACTGGATGTCCTTCCACTCGACACCGGCATCGGCGAGCGCGGCGTGCGCGGCAACGACGCCGTACTCCACGAAGTTGCGGCCCCACTTGCCCCACGGGTGCATGCCCGCGCCGAGGATCGCGATCTCGGGGACGCTCATCGACCCGCCTCCTCTCGCGTGACCGGCTGCCACTTCCAGATCGTGTACTCGTGCTCGTCGTCCTCGTAGAGCGTTCCGAGCACGAGCTCGACTTCGGTACCCACCGAGATCACTGCGGGATCGATGCCGTCGGCGAGCTGGCCGAGCACGACCATCTGCTCGTCGGGCAACTCCACCGCCACGACCGTGTACGGCACGAACGGATCGGGGGACACGTACGGCTCCGGCGGCTGATAGTGGTTCGTGGCGTAGGACCACACCGTGCCCCGGCGGCCGAGCAGCACCTCCTCACGGTCCTCGCCCGGCGACGCGGGATTGCCGGAGACGGCCAGCGCCTTCGGGAAGAAGTAGCTCCCCGACTGCTTTCCTCGACTCGCGACCAGCCGGGGCTCGTCGTCGGTCGTGAACCAACCGTCGACGGCCGGCACCCTGTTCTTGCTCATTTCGTCTTGCTCATTCGTTCGCTCCCAATCGCGTCAACACGCCGTCTGCTTCTCGCATCACCCGGGCGATCACGTCGGCGACGGGCGGGAGATCGTCGATCACGCCCACCACCTGCCCACTCGCCATCACCCCGGACTCCACGTGGCCTTCGACGAGCGCGGCCTTGAGCAACATCGGCGTGTTGCCGGCCATGATCACCTGCGCCCACGTGAGATCCTGGCTCTTCTTCATCGCCGCGCCTTCGCGCAACATCGACATCCACGACTGGCCCGAGAGCTTCTTGAACGCGGCGGCGTTCTTGATCGCCCGCGGCAGGCTCGCGACCTTGCCGGTGTGCTCGAGCTCGTCGACGAGCTCGGTACGCAACACGCGGTGCGGTACGCCGTCGACGCGCGTGCTCACGACCGTGTCGGTCACCGACTTGCCGAGGTAGTACTGCTTCACGGAGTCGGGGACCGTGCTCTCCTGGGTGAGCAGGAACCGCGTCCCCATGGCGATGCCGGCCGCGCCGTACGCGAGCGCGGCCACCAGCCCCGCGCCGCTGAAGAACCCGCCGGCCGCGATCACCGGGATGTCGATCGCCTCGCACACCTGGGGCAGCAACAACGTGGTCGGTACCGGACCGGTGTGGCCACCGCCTTCCCCGCCTTGGACGATCACCGCGTCCACGCCCCACCGCGCGACCTTCTCGGCGTGCCGCTTCGCACCGATGCTCGGTACGACCACCACACCGTGGTCCTTGAGCTTCTTGATGAGGTCCTGCTTCGGCGCCAGCGCGAACGACGCGACCTTCACGCCCTCCGCGATCAGCAGGTCGATGCGATCTTCGGCGTCGTCGGCATCGGCGCGCATGTTCACGCCGAACGGCTTGTCGGTGCGGTCCTTCACCGAACGGACGGCCTTCACGAGCTCGTCGTAGGTCATCGTGGCCGACGCGAGGATGCCGAGACCGCCGGCCGCGCTCGTCGCGCTCGTGAGCCGAGCGCCCGCGACCCACCCCATGCCGGTCTGCACGATCGGGTACTCGATCCCGAACAGCTCGCACGCCGGAGTCCGCAACGCGGCGTGGGTCACGCGGGGACTTCCCGGTTGCGCAGGCCCTTGGGGTCGACGGCGGCGATCACCGCGAGCTCGTCGTCGGTCGGGATCCGGGACTCCGGGACCTCCGAAGGGATCACCAGCTCGAAGCCCGTCGCCTCGACCACGTCGTCGGCCGTCACGCCGGGGTGCAGCGAACGCAGCCGCATCCGGTGGTCCGGCGTCGCGAAGTCGAGGACACACAGGTTGGTGACGACGAACCGGAGCTCGTGGAACCGACCCGCCGCACCGAGCTTCGCGGCCCGGTCGTACCCGACACCGCATACGACGTCGACCTGCGGGACGAACACCTTGTTCGTGTGATTGGGGATCCAGTAGCTCGTGACGTTGTTGATCGTGTTGCCCGGCGCGCCACGGAATCCGAGCAGCTGCGACTTGACGTTCTCGGGCGTGCCGATGAACGAGAAGTTCTGGTTGCCGAACGAATCGATCTGGCTCGCACCCATCATCACGTGGCGCCGACCCGACCACACGACGTCGAACATCGAACGGTACGGATTCCAGGATCCGACGACCTTCTCCGCATCGGCGACACCCACCGGCATCGCGTTCTCCACCAGCGTCGCCTCGCCGTCGGTCATCACCAACGCCGGTTCGAACACCTCGCGGGCCAGCCGTCCGCCGATCATCGGGATCGTGCCGATCGGGTTGGCGAGGATCTCGCCGTCGCCGCGGAAGCATTCGGCGACCGCGATCACACAGACGTCGGCGCGGGTCGCTTCGGTCGTCGTCGTGGCGCTCATTGCGAGATCACCTTCCGGTACTCGTCGTGGCTCGCGAGGTCGAGGTACTTGTGCTTGAACGCGTCCCACGCCTCGTCGCTCTTCGCCGTCGCCGCGTATTCCCTCTGGAACGCCTCGTCGCGTGGGTAGTCCGGCACGCATTCCGTGAAGTGCGCACCGCGGGGCGCCTCCACCACGCCGTCGGTCATCAACCGGTTGATCCGCAGTGTCTGCGGTGCCGCACCGGCGAGCAGCTCCTCGGTGTCGACGACCTGCTCCACCGACATGAACCGCTTCTTCGCGGCCATGCACATGAGGTCGTCGAAATACGGGTCGATGTTCAGGTACTGACCGTTGCCGCCGCGGTCCCCGCGGTGCATGTGGATCAGCGCGGCGTCGAGCTCGAGCGCCGGCATGGCGACGAGCTCTTCGTCCGAATACGGCGACGGCACCGTTCGCATCTCCGGATAGAGACGGAACACGTCGGAGCCGAGACCCACCCGGGTGGGCA
>Ga0209048_10000786_pt1 | contig 33699 bp, 35 predicted proteins | sample FrelakmetCRP12CR_FD_187146 | JGI IMG/M metagenome (GOLD analysis project Ga0209048, IMG submission 187146) | Freshwater lake sediment microbial communities from the University of Notre Dame, USA, for methane emissions studies - CRP12 CR (SPAdes)... | ecosystem: Environmental > Aquatic >...
ATTTGAAACCGGCTACATTTTTACAATTCTCCTTCTGCTGGCGGGCATTATAGCCGGATTCAGAAACATATATGTCTTAATAAAGAAAATACCGGATGAAAAGCCGTTAATTAAGTATCTGAAAAGTGAACCGCACAGAAAAAGATCCCCTGCAAAAGAGGCTTGAGCTCACAAACTGGATCATCCTGGGAATATTGACTCTGATCAGTTTTTTCTTCATGCCCCGCAAGTTCGCCTTAGGCATGTTGTTGGGTGGCTTTATAAGCGTTGTAAATTTTCACTGGCTTGTTCGGGATCTGCGAAAGGCGTTCAAAAGTCTTTCAGAAAAGTCAAATTCTGCTGTTATGTTTAAGTATTACATCAGGTTTGCCGTTACGGCAATTGCTCTGTATTTTATTATAACCGGAGATATTGTTGATATAATAGGTTTGCTGGTCGGGCTTTCAACAGTAGTAATTGCCATAGTAATTACCACAGTCGCGTTATATTCAAAAAAAAATTGTGTTGAGGAGGCCAGATAAAAGATGCACGCTCTCTCATTCCTTGAAAACCACTATATTGCTTCGCACATAATGTATACTTGGTTGGTTATGGCCATGCTTGCCCTCTGTTCCTTTATGGCAACGCGGAGGCTGGACATTTATCCGACCAGATTTCAAAATGTCATGGAGGTTGTCGTCAGTGGTTTGGATGCTTTAATATCTGATACGATGGGTCATGAAGGAAGAAAATTCTTTCCCCTTATTGCAACCATAGGCCTCTTTATTCTCACATCGAACCTCCTGGGGCTCGTTCCCGGTTTTGAGGCCCCCACGGCCAATCTGAACACGAATCTTTCCATGGCGCTTGTGGTTTTTTGCATGACGCACATTATGGGAGTCAAGGTTCACGGGTACAAATACGTTAAGCAATTTATGGGACCGGTGTGGTGGTTGACGCCTCTCATGGTTCTCATCGAACTGGTCAGTCACCTTGTTCGTCCCGTATCGCTCACGGTGCGCTTATTCGGAAATATAGAGGGTGGGCATATCGTTGTAGCCGTATTATTCCTGTTAGCTCCGTTCCTTGTTCCCATACCGATTCTCTTTCTCAAGATTTTCATTTCCGTAATCCAGACCCTCGTCTTCATGCTGCTCTCGATGATGTACATTGCCGGCGCTATGGAGGAAGCACACTAAAGCACGCCAATGCTCATAATAACAAGAGGAAGGGCCAAAACTTGAGCTGTTTTGGCTCTTTTTCTATTCCCGACATCCCAGAGAGGGAATACCCCTATGGGTAGTAGATCTTGCCGGGTCAAGCCCATCACAGCAGAAAATATGATCTGTTCTGCAATTAGTGGCCAATGCCGAGCCAATCCACCCGATGCCCACCATAACAATTCTCAAGGTTATCATGGCGAGAATTTTGCTGGCCTCGTCGGTATTATTCCCCATGAATGAAAATTAGGAGACAATGTTGGAAATGTTCTTGAAAAATAAAGCTGCCAAACTGAAGAAAATCATTTCCGTCATTTTTTTGATTGGTGCGTTTATCTGCGCCAGTAATTCTTTTTCTTACGCACAGAAGAACTTTTTGTGGCGCGTTCAATCAACAAGAAACACGGTTTATGTGCTTGGTTCTATCCATCTCTTGAAGAAGGATGTCTACCCCCTCAGCAGAACAATAGAAGGCGCTTTTGATAAATCCGATGTCTTGGCGGTTGAGGCAGACGTCAGTGACATAAGCCGACTGGATATCCAGAAATTGATGGATACCGCCTTCTACCAGGGTAGTGACAGCCTTGAAAAACATGTCTCCAGGAAGACCTTCAACCTCATCAAAGAGGAAACAGCAAGGGTCGGTTTGCCGATGGAGTTGATCTACAACCAGAAGCCATGGTTTTTGGGATTGACGCTAGAATCGGTAGAACTCATGAAATCCGGATATGATCCTAATTACGGGATAGACAAATATTTTCTTTCAAAAGCTGGAGAAAGTAAGAAGATATCAGAACTGGAGAGCCTTGACTATCAGATTGATCTTCTTGCAGGCTTAAACGATGAAGAGCAGGAGCTGTTCTTATTATATACGTTGAGGGAATTAAAAATACTTGTTCAGGAAGTTGATAAACTTGTGGATGCATGGAAATCCGGGGCCGTGGAAAAGATGGAAACGACAATAACAAGAAGCCTGGCTGAGGATAGGCGATTCTATTCTATCTATGACAAGCTGATCTACAAGAGAAACAGAAACATGGCAGAAAAAATCGAAGTTTACTTGAGAGCAAGCGGCACTTATTTCGTTATTGTCGGGGCAGCCCATCTATTGGGCGATAAAGGGATCATCCAGCTATTGAAGGATAGGGGTTATTCTGTAGAACAATTGTAATCTATATCGTGATTCTATTGACCAGCGTTCAGGCCGCCGGCGAGGAGGATAGCAGCGAGCGTGGACACTCATCCCGCCCACAGTTACATGAAGTTGAGGGGGTCCACGTCTACTTTGATATCCAAAGCGGTTATGGAGGCTTTTGAGAGGATATCCTTGGCCATATTATGAACTGCGCGGGCATCCTTTCCCTTCAAGAGCAGTTGCCAGCGGTGCCTTGCCTTGATTCTGGCAATGGGGGACTCCGCCGGGCCAATGACTTCCACCTTGTCTTTCCACTTATTCTTTGTCAACGAGTCTGCAATAAAATCTCTCAGTCCATTAAGCCCTTCCATGCCCTTCTCTCTTGACAGACTCGACAGTTGAAGATTCACAATGCGGGTGAGAGGAGGATAGGACAACGCACTTCGCAGGGCAAGCTCATCATCATAAAATCCCATATAATCATAATCCCTCGCTCTGGTTATGGCATAGTGCCCGGGATTGAAGGTTTGGATGATCACCCTTCCGGGAGATGCTCCTCTTCCTCCCCTTCCGGAAACCTGGGTCAAGAGCTGAAATGTCCTTTCCGACGCTCGGAAATCGGGTATATTGAGGGATGTATCGGCTGAAATTACGCCAACCAGCGTGACGTAGGGAAAGTCGTGTCCTTTGGTTATCATCTGCGTTCCGATGAGGATATCAATATCACGCCGGTCAAGGGCCTTTAATATCTTTTCGTAAGCCCCTTTCCTGGATGTTGTATCACTGTCCATTCTTTCGATTCTGGCATGGGGGAAGAGCTTATTGACTTCCTCCTCCAGCCTTTCCGTCCCCACGCCATATGGGCGAATACGTTTTCCGTGACATGCGGGACACGATGTGGAGGGTCTCATGGCATAGTCGCAATAGTGACACTTCAGATTGCTTTCACTAGCGTGATACGTCATGGAAACGGCGCAGTTCAGACATCTAAAAACATGCCCGCAATCAAAACAGAATGTGAATGTATAAGAGCCACGCCTGTTCAAGAAAAGGAGAGCCTGATGTTTTTTTTCAAGGGTGTCATCAATCGCTTCTTTCAATGCCCGGGACAGAATATGCGATGAAGTATGTCTGCTGCCTTCCGCTTCCCTTTTCATATCGATGATTTCGACTTTTGGCAGGGGTCTGTCTTCCACTCTTCTGGGCAGGACAAGGTACCTGTATTTACCCCTCATCGTATTGAAATATGTCTGAACGGCAGGTGTGGCGGAGCCTAAGATAACCGTTGCTAAACTGAGGTTTGCCTTCATAATTGCGAGATCGCGGGCGCTGTATCTCATCCGGTCATCCTGCTTGTAAGAGGTGTCATGTTCCTCATCCACGATAATCAGCTTAAGATTCCTTACAGGTGCGAAGACAGCCGAGCGGGCACCGATGACCACATTGATGTCACCACGCTGTATCCGCCTCCATTGATCGTACCTCGCAGATTTTGAGATACCGCTATGAAGCACAGCTAACTCCTGTCCTTTAAATCTTCTGTTAAATCGGGTGAGAAGCTGCGGTGTCAGGGCTATTTCCGGGATAAGAAAAATTACGCTTCCCCTCATCCTGAGAGTTTCTGCAATGGCATTGAGGTACACTTCCGTCTTGCCGCTCCCTGTGACACCATGGAGGAGGAAGGGCGAGAAGCTGCTACTCTGCAGGCCTTTCACAATTTCGCAAAGAGCATGTTCCTGATCCTCGTTTGGCGTAATTACAGCTTCGCCACCACCGATATCAGGATTCTGACCGTGCCCACGGGAGACTTCTTCTTCGCTTATGCATACAATCCCACGTCGTTCAAGGCTTCTTAGCAGGGGCATAACGTTCTTGAAACCCTTGCGGAGGGCAGCAACGGAGCAGGAGCCATGTGAGTGGAGCAATTCAGTAATCAATATCTGTTTTCGTGTCAGTTTTGTAATGGCTATATCCTGGCGATTGAGATGGACGAGCTTCTCTGTCTTAGGAGTTATTTCCGGTTTACCGTTTCTTTCCTCTACGACAATAAAACCTGCACCGACGAGTGCATTGATGTCTCTGGAGATGTCCTTCTTTCCGAGCAATGATTTTAGTCGATCGAGCGGCAGGCCACCCGGGAAATGATCGATGGTATCGATTATGCACTTCTGTGCAGCAGAAATCTGGAGGTCGTTTCTTTCCTCTCTCTTTCCTGTGATAGAGATCCACCGGTCGCTTTTCGGATCGATTCCTCCCGGCAGGATCTCGGCGAGTGCCTTGCCAAGAGGGTAGATATAGTATTGTGATACCCACCGGTAGAATTTCAAATCTTCTTCATTGAAGAGAGGTTCGAAGTCTAATATTTCTATGATTTCTTTAACGTCTTCGCAGCCTGTCAGGTGAGATACTTCGATAATATAACCAGTGAGCCTTCTCTTGCCGAAAGGGACGAGAGCCCGTTTTCCAATGGCGATTTCTTGCTGCAGAGCCTCGGGAACGGAATATGAGAATGTCTTTTCCGAAGGGATATTGACGGCAACCGTTACAAACATTGGGCTTGTTACCTGTTTGGACAAGGCGGGAAGATTGTATAATTGTTGTTATGTGGGGTTGTTCTATCTTGTTGTAATGTGAGATCGTGTTTAAAGACTATATGAATTCAGGATATCAATCAGGATGCTTATTCCCCTTTGAGCCGTTCTATCTTCTCCTGTTTGGTCTTGCAATCGATGCAGAGAGTTGTTACCGGTCTTGCCATCAACCTCTTCTCAGAGATGGGGCCGCCACAGACCTCACACATACCAAAGACGCCATCGTCGATACGTTTTATTGCCTCTTGAATCTTGACAAGCAACTTTCTTTCCCTATCTCTGATGCGAAGCTCAAAGTTTCTGTCCGATTCGAGAGTTGCCCTGTCATTTGGATCGGGAAAATTTTCCTTTCCTGTTGTCATGTCGGAAACTGTTTTCTCCGCTTCATCGAGGAGCTCATTCATCTTTTGAGTCAGCAGATACCTAAAAAATTGAAGCTTCTCCGGTTTCTTGGTTTGTAATTTTTCTGGTTTCGTGGCCATCGCTTTCACCCTGTAGAACATTTGACATGAAGTGCTTATTTGAACAGTGGTTAATACATAAAGAATGCCTTCTTGTAAAGAAAAATAATCATCCTCAGGATAAATAATTTATTGTCAAAATTACAGTAACTTATATCTTTGTTCGTGGTTGACAATAGGCCTTTTTCACTTTTTCAATGATGTTTGTTGTTGACGATCCCTTGATTTCAGGAATGATAACTACCCTGCCGCCCCACTTTTTCATTGACTTGCGTCCCACCACATCTTTCCCTTTCCAATCGCCTCCTTTCACAAGCACGTGGGGCTTCAGATACTCAATTAACTCAAGGGGGGTAAGTTCGTGGAAAATCGTAACATAATCTACCGATTCAAGGGAGGCGACAACATCTGCCCGCTCGTTTTCCGGCATCAGTGGCCGTTTTTCTCCTTTCAAGGATCTGACGGATTCATCACTGTTGAGGCCCAAGACAAGGATATCGCCTTGCTTCTTCGCGTCTCGAAGATATCTGGTATGCCCAACGTGAAGGATATCGAAACAGCCGTTTGTGAAGACAATTTTTTTTCCTTTGTCACGAAGTGCGTCAATTTTTTTCTTCAGTTTTTCCCGGGAGTAAATCTTATTCATTTGTCCTCTCCAGTCATTATTCTCAGCGCTTTATCTTTTAAATGAAAAATTTCCTCTGGCATTCGTGCAACAATGGCATTTAAGTGTTACCGGCACCTGTAGAAAGGCGCACAGGTAGGTTCCGGGAGGAAAGCAGCGGCCTGCTATTCAGAGATACTAGCCTGATTTTACAATAGCGACGATGGTAATAACAAGAAAAGAATTATTCAAGGGCCTCATTGTACTAAACCGCCCTGGCCAGAGTGAGAACCGCCACTCGATCGGCCCTGTTCTTCATGAGCACCCGCGCACATTCTTTTACCGTACTCCCGGATGTATACACATCGTCCACGAGGATGATCTTCTGCCCCTTGACTTTACCAGAATCTGTGACAGAAAAAACGCCATGAACATTCGCTTCGCGCTCCTTCTTTCCCAGGCTGATCTGTGGCTCCGTATCCACATGCCTCCTGAGCGTCATGAAGTCCAACGATATATGGAATCGCTTAGATATTTCCCTTGCCAGCACGACGGATTGGTTGAATCCCCGTTCCCTCAACCTCTTCGGATGAAGAGGGACGGGCATGATCATAGAGTAGTCTCTAATATTGAAGGCTGGATATGCAAATTCTGCCATTAATCTCCCCAGGATTTCACCGATAGATATTCTCCCGTTGTATTTGAAGCGGTGGATAGCTTCAAGGAGAGTGCTTTCGTAGCGCCCGACTGCGCGGGCAGCAGAATAGGCCGATTTTGAAACCATGCAATCACCGCAGAGGTGACTGCCTCCTTCAGCTCCGGTGAAGGGAATGCCGCAGCAGGGACAGAGTGATGATCGTATGAAATTTATCTTTGAAAAACAGGTGCCGCAGAAGGGGAGATTCTCACGATGCCCCAGGATGGTGTTACATGTTAAACATCTGGGTGGGAATATAATATCTGAAAGACCTGCAAGGACACGTTTCAATATTAGATGCCTTTATCGAGGGCTGTCATTTCTGTTACATCATCTCCGACATCCATGCGTGGTGCATCTGGCCACAGCCTTTCAATATCGTAGAACTCTCTTATGGGTTCGTAGAAAACATGGATGATTACATCTTCGTAGTCCATAAGAACCCATTTCCCGATGTTTTCGCCCTCTATGCCGAGAGGTACAATGCCATAATTTTTCAGATTCTCGTGTATTGATGCTGCTATGGACTGGACCTGTCGGTCAGATGTGCCGCTGCAGATGATAAAGTAGTCTGCAAAGGAAGACAGATCTTTGATGTTTAATATAGTTAAGTTCTTAGCTTTTCTTTTGAGAGAAGCATTAATGCACAGGAGTAACCGTTCTTTTCCATCTATGCTTTCTTTTACCAATAACACCTCCTAAAATAGATGTGACCTCTTGGAACAACCTCAACACTTTTGCCTTATTTTACAATCGTCTGCTTGCTTTTAGCAACAAAAATTTGATGCCCTGCTTCCGAAGCGTTCTTGCCGAGAATGCGGTTGTTAAATAATATTCCCTATGATAAATGGAGCATCAAATAAAATCTTTCTTGACTGTGATGAAATTTAGTATGCATGGTATATTAAAATCGGTTCAGGTTCATGTGCCGTTCCATTTTCTCCACAATCGGCTCCTTCCGATGGTCGTAAGAGAAGGAATAAATCCTGAGATCGGCTTCAATCATTTTGCCCTCGACCATTTCAGGAAAGATGACTTTGTGAAGGTTGCTGATCAGCTCTTAAAGGCAGAATTGACGATCAGCTTCCACGCACCGTTCATGGATTTGAGACCCGGAGCCATAGATCCGGAGATCCGTAAGGTTACCGCAGGGCGCCTGCAGCAGGTCTTTGATCTGGTGCCTTATTTTCGGCCCATCTCCGTAGTATGCCATGCCTCATTCGATAAGAGATACTACGTGTCAAACGAGCGTGCGTGGCTGGAGAACAGCATTGAAACGTGGAAGCAGTTCTTGGCACAGGCCGTTGATATGGGTACCATGATTGCCCTTGAAAATGTCTATGAAACGGACTGTCAATATTTGCGCCTGCTCCTTAATGCATTTGCCTCACCTCATATATGTTTTTGCTTCGATACGGGCCATTTTAATGTATACTCTACTTCACCATTGGAAGAATGGATGAATGGCTTGGGGTCCCGCATCGGCCAGATCCATGTCCATGACAATAACGGGCTCTTGGATGAACATCTCCCAGTAGGGGAGGGGAACTTCCCTTTCCAGGCATTTTTTAAGATGATTCGCCAAAAGAAGCTCAAGCCTGTTATAACTCTTGAGTCTCATTCAGAAAAGCACCTCTGGCGCACGTTGGAGAATATCAAAGCACTGAACCTGTTTGTGAAATAGTTTAATTGATGATCACAAAGGATGGCGCGGAGGCATCATTTGCTTAGATACATTGTCAAGAGATTGATATCCATGGTGCCCCTCCTGATCGGCATAACGATCGTCTGCTTCGTAGTCATGCATCTAGCTCCTGGCTCACCCACGGATATGGAGACACAGATGAACCCCAGAGCATCCGCCGATTACAGGGAGCGTCTGAATGCGATGTACGATCTTGATAAACCGCTCTACCAGCAGTATTTATCATGGGTCGGAAAGATTGCTGTCCTGGATCTGGGCAAGTCATTCTCCCCGGACCGCAGGCCCGTTGCGAGGAAGATCATCGAACGCCTGCCGATTACCATCCTCATCAATGTGCTTTCCATGGTCCTGATATTTGTTATCGCTATTCCCCTTGGAGTTCTTTCTGCCGTATACAAGGACTCCCTTTTTGATAAAATTACCGGTGTCTTTGTGTTCGTAGGATTTGCCATACCTACCTTCTGGCTGGCCCTACTCTTAATGATCTTATTTGGCATTGACCTGGGCTGGTTGCCTATATCAGGTATCCGGTCATTGAATTACGACTATCTTCCTCCCGGTATGGTCTTCCTGGATGTGGCGAAGCACCTTATCCTCCCCGTTATGCTCTCAGCGTTCGGCGGACTGGCAGGCCTCTCGCGTTATATGAGGTCCAATATGCTGGAGGTGATCAGGCAGGATTACATCATGACGGCCAGGGCAAAGGGTTTGAGTGAGCGTAAGGTCATCTATAAGCACGCCCTCAGGAACGCCCTCCTTCCCGTTATAACTATCTTAGGACTATCCGTGCCCGGTCTCATAGGAGGGAGCGTTATCTTCGAAAGTATTTTTGCCATACCGGGCATGGGGCAGCTCTTTTATATGTCTGTCATGGCCAGGGATTACCCGGTTGTGATGGGAATTCTTCTTATCGGGGCCGTATTGACTCTGCTGGGGAACCTGATTGCCGACGTCTCCTATGCCCTGGCGGATCCGCGGATCAGGGTTTCATAGGTGTGGAGTATGGGAACGGATTTCTGGAAGAGGTTTACAAAAAATAAAATAGCTCTTGCCGGGAGTTGTGTTGTCATCCTGCTTTTTGTAGTGTCTATCCTGGCGCCTGTGATTGCTCCCTACGACCCCCATGAGATTAATCTTAAGCTGGTACTTTCACCGCCGTCGGGCAGCCACCTTTGCGGTACGGATCAGCTGGGCCGGGATGTTTTTTCGCGGATGGTCTGGGGCTCCAGGATATCGTTGAAGGTGGGGTTCGTCGCAACTGGCATTGCCATTCTCATCGGGGCAGTCTTGGGTTCTGTAGCAGGGTATTATGGAAGGTGGACAGATGCCGTCATTATGCGATTCGTCGACATTATGCTCTGTTTCCCGACTTTCTTTCTAATCCTCGCTGTGATTGCTTTGCTTGAACCGTCTATCTGGAACATAATGATCATCATCGGCTTAACAGGCTGGATGGGAATAACGCGGCTCGTAAGGGCTGACTTTACGTCCCTGAAAGAGAGAGATTTTGTACTCGCTGCCAGGGCAATAGGCGCCAGCGATTTGAGGATTATTTTTGTCCATATTTTACCCAATGCAATGGCATCTGTTTTGGTTGCTGCGACGCTGGGTGTAGCCGGGGCTATCCTGACCGAGTCGGCCCTCAGCTTTCTGGGCATTGGCGTCCAGCCGCCGACACCAAGCTGGGGGAATATATTGACCGCCGGCAAAGACAATATCGATATCGCCTGGTGGCTCTCCCTCTATCCCGGATTGGCAATCCTTATCACTGTCTTAGGTTATAATCTCCTGGGGGAAGGCATAAGGGATTCTCTTGATCCAAGGCTCAAGTGAGATATTGCGCCCCGAATCGCATCTTCACGTTTTCGAGGTAGTGTGTCTTTTCCAAATATACAGCGTTGAATATTTCACCTACTTATCCTCAACTTTTCGTTTGATATTATAGTGAGGATTACTACTCGTAACCGGCATTTATTAGAGCGACCTGGCCATTGTGGATGTCGCCTCAGTCCAAAACCGATAGATGACCTTCTGTATGTAGGGACGGAAAAAGCTATACTGCCTCTTGTACCGCTCCTCATAGACCCTAAACAAAGACTTCAAAATGATCCTCAACGCGCCAGCAATAATCAGAAAACTGCGGGTTCCGGGGACGATAAGCAGCGGCATGAGCGGACATGATTTCTATCCTTTGAGAAAATCAAACCGCTCTACAATAGAATCATTAAAGGCTGCAGCACAGCCCTTCATGTTTTTAGGTTTAGTAAATTTCAAATCTTCTATAGTTGCTCCTGCCATCAGCTCGGCATGGCATTCTTCTTTTATTTCACGCTATACCCGCGGCCTTCGAGGCAGGCAGACATCGCACGCCGGAAGTCGCGTGCTTTTCCTTCTTCATGGCGGGCGTTGAGTGCCTGATCGCGATTGACATAAGCTTCCTGCATTTGCTGGGCATACTGCTGCCGGGACGCATCCGATGCTGCACCGACAACAGCCCCGCTCCCTGCGCCAATCAATGCGCCTTGCCCTGCGTGATGAGGCCCTGCGATTAAAGCGCCCAGAACGGCACCGGTGATAGCTAGAACAGCGGTATCATACCCGGGTGGAGGCATCGGTACAACTTTTACGCGACGCTCGGGCGGGATAGACGACTGACTCGGATCGAAGCCGGTCTGTTGCATCGCCCAGTTGTAACATTCATAGTGGTCTCGCGACTGCTGCTCGGTCGTCTGGCCAGCTTTCGGGTAAAAATACACTTGGGTAATCGGAGCCCTTGGGGCTGGTCCTGCACTTGGGACCTCGCGATAAGTCGCAGGATAACATGCAGCCAAGGCAAGGATTAATAAGAGAAGCAAAAGCCGTATGCCTGCTCTTGATAACCACCGTTTCGGTATATATTGTCCTGTCGTAATCTTCCAGATTGACATCATCATTTATGTCCTCCTTATTAGTTAAACACCAGAGAGACCATCATCACAAAAGGATGGCTTCTCCCGCTGCTGATTATTCTTTCTCTTTTCATGAGTTCTATATCCGTTTTAGATAGTAATTAAAAGCAAGAGGTGTACCAGCCCTAGCATTTTAAAGTGCAAGATATTGAATTAACATTGATATTATAGCATTACAGAGATCAGTAAGATTCCTTTGCGAGCATAAATATGGTTAAAAAGTACACAATTTTATTGGCCGGTTGACTAAAAAGTACCCATAATTGATTATACCCTATTGAATGGGATTTTACAATTTCTCAAGTGGTAGGTCAACAAGAGGTGAGGAAATATCGTTATCCATTGCCGGTAGAAAGAATCGATATTTCTCTACCTTTATGGATATTGATAACAGGAACGAGCAAAGCATTTATTGACGCCACCTACAATAAAAAATACGGCTGGCATTGGTAATGAATTCTGAAATAAATAACCGACTGCATCTCTGGATACTTATTACCCAGCTGGATACTAATCACTGTATACTTCCTACCCATTTTTTGATGAGAAGAATCCAATCAAAAAATGTATAATTGCTATATATGATTTAATATATGATACTTATGTTGCTATCCTCTTTTAGGCCCACTTTTTGCTTATTATTCATTGAAACACCCTGAAAAGGGGAGTATAAAGATTATGAACACATTTGCAGAGTCAAGCAAGGAGAAGAAATATGAAGAAAGCAGCTTGCGCAGTTCTTATATTCACAATGATCATCTTTCTCGTAAACCCATTGTCCAAGGGTACTCTACTTCCTGTGTATAATGTCTGCGTGTCTGGATAGCATAGTTATGGCGCACAGTGAGTATATTAGAAAATGTCTATTTTATGGAGCAGATGCATATGACAAATATTCGCAATATAATTAAGTGTGTTGCATTCGTGATTTTGTTGGCGTTCTTGTCAGGAATCGTGTTGTTCGCATTTCCGGAGGAGACGAGTGCGCAGAGGCAAGTCGTACCAGGAGGATCATACGGTGGATATCGTGGTGGGTACGGTGGGCATGGTGGATATCACGGTGGGTGGTATGGTGGATATCGTGGGTGGCACTACGGTGGGTGGTACGGTCCGCATCATGGTGGGTGGTACTACGGTGGATGGTGGTATCCTTGGGCTGCAACAGTCGCCTTTCTACCATTTTATTACACGACAGTTGTGATAGGTGGTTATCCTTACTACCATGCTGATGGTCATTATTACGCTCCGGTGGAAGGTGGTTATATGGTTGTTAATCCACCGCAGGAGGCAGTCAGCCAGGGACCTCCGCCAGTAGCATCAGCACCATCAGAAGATAAGTTGTTCATCTATCCCCGTAAAGGCCAAAGTGAGAAGCAACAGGCGGATGATCGCTATCAGTGTCATCGCTGGGCCGTTGGCCAGACTGGCTACGATCCGACCCAACCGCCTGGCGGCATGCCATCGGTCCAGAAACGTGCAGATTATCAACGTGCGATGACCGCGTGCCTTGATGCCCGCGGGTATACTGCGAAATAGCGGAAGAAATGCACGCGTCCGTAAGTAATTCATTTATTGTGACAAAAGAAAAAACAAATAAGAGGGAAAAGATGAAAAGATATTGGCAGATTTTGCTGACTTGCTTACTCATACTGGTGGCTAGTGTAGCACCTGTAATGGGAGCTGGTCCTGTGATGGTGGCTGGTCCAAGCAATTATGTGGTTGGCAAATTAGGTGTTTACATTCCCACGTCTAACGACCTGAGTGGATATGACACGGGGTTTAATGGTGAGTTTGCCTTTGGACACTATTTCAATCCTTATCTCGCATTAGAATTGGGGGTAGGTTATTTCCATACAGAAGGGGACGTTACTGTTGTATATCCAGGTGCCAAGTATCACGGAAGCGAAAAGATCGAAGTAACACCTCTGACCGCGTCACTTAGGGTAAGCATGCCCATTAATATGTGGCTGGAGCTTTATGGAATAGGCGGAATAGGTGCCTATTTCATATATGATCACATTACCGTGTCAAATTATTACCATGACTATATCAGCGACGATACGACAGCTTTTGGAGCGCATCTCGGTGGGGGTATTAATTTTAATATTAATCCTAAGTTCTTTATTGGAGCGGAGTGTAAGTATGTCTGGTTAGATCCTAGCCTTTACGGAGCGGATGTAAACTTGGGTGGAGTTAGGGTTACTGGAAATTTTGGTGTCAGGTTCTAGTTAAGTTCAGAAAAGATATCAACCATCAGCCTCAAATCTAAAAGAGGAAGGAGGCAGGCTTATGAATAGGAACGGCATAAAAGGCTTTCTGCTTACTTTTGTTGTTTGCCTTTCAGCTCTCCTATCGATCCCGGTCTGGGCGGATGAGCCGTTCCTGACATACTCATCATCATTTACGGATCAGGAACTTGATAACCTCCTTGCACCCATTGCCCTCTACCCGGACCCTCTGCTGGCCCAGATGCTGCCGGCCTCGACGTATCCGGAAGAAATTACCGACGCGAAAGATTGGCTGAATAGAGGCGGGGCAATATCAGGGATTGATTGGCAGAACTGGGATGAGTCCGTCAAGGCAATTGCCCACTATCCGAACATTCTGAAAATGATGGTTGATAATGTGGACTGGACTGCCGACCTAGGAGATGCTTTTCTTAACCAGCCGGAAGACATAGCAAGATCGATCCAACGTCTCAGGTGGCAGGCGAGAGACGCCGGCAATCTGGAGAGTACCAGCCAACAGAATGTAATTACGGATGGAGATTATATCCAGATCGTTCCGGCTCAACCTCAGTATATATATGTCCCGCAGTATGATCCTTCAGTTATCTATGTCCAGAGATGGTACCCTGGCGGAGCGCCTTTCATTACCTTTGGCCTCGGTCTGGTAATCGGGGGCTGGTTGACCACGGACTTCGACTGGGGTCACCATCATGTGATCTATCATGGCTGGAACCGGCCCGGCTGGGTTAATCACGCACGGCCTTATGTTCACGTAAGGAATGTTTACATCAACAGGAGCAGACCTTACATTAATCAGACATGGAGGCATGATGCATCACATGGCAGTCCCGAGAGTTACTGGGCATCGCATCCCGGACGTGGTCTCAGCGCGGGCAGTCATGCACGCATACCTGAAGTCAGGGGAAAGGCTCCAGTACCGCCCAGGCCTTCAGTAGGGATGTTCGGCCCCAGAGGTGATACCCATTCTTTCAGCAATCGCGGGAAGGAGAGCCGCGGTATCGTTTCGACTCCGCCGAAGACATCCACTCAAGACCTTCGTAGGCCGCCGACGATGCCGGCCCCAGGTATCGGCCAACAGGCAGTACGACCGGCGCCGAGTGTCAGCCAAAGGCCTGCACCGCCAACCCCTGGTATCAGCCAACGGCCGACACAACCGGCTCCGAGTATCAGCAAGCAGCCATCATTGACGGCTCCGGGTATCGGCAAGGCCCCCCCCTATGCCCCTCCTGCGCGCGAAAGCGTGCAGCCTTCCAGGACGCCATCGGTTACCTTCGGTGGTTACAGGGGAGCTGACGAGGCCAAGGGACAGAGTCTCCGCGGCCAGACCAGCCGCCAGAGTAGTGCGGTGGTACATCCTCCTGTTGGCCCCGTAAGAAAGGGCAGTACCTCTCAAGGGAAGGATGGCGCTAGAGGTAGTGGTCCCGCTGGGAAGGATGGTGCCGGGGGTGTACCACGCCGGTAGTATCGGCAGGTGATATTTTCTGATGAGAGGGAATAAATGAATAAGGAAAGGAAAGAAACTATGGAGACAATTCTGCAGAAATCCGTATTTCGTCCGTCGCCGGGTATGACTTTTATCGCTGCGCTTTTGGTCATTGCGGTGTTCATCTTTGCATGGAGCATGCCGGCAGTCGGGGCACCGTCGCAGAGACTCTTCTCCTCTCCCGAAGATGCCTTGAAAACCCTTACCTCGGCTGTCAAGGCCAAAGATCAGACTGCGCTTGATCAAATATTCGGGCCCTCCGGAAAGGATCTCCGCTCGGTTGATGAGGTGCAGGCCACCGCCGAATTTGAAGATTTTGCCAAACATCTAGCGGAGAAAGCCGACCTCGTTAAGGAGAATGACACAAAGGTTATTCTCCACATCGGCAACGAGAACTGGCCCTTTCCTATTCCAATTGTAAAATATAATGACCAATGGTTCTTTGATACTGATGCAGGTAAAGAAGAAATCCTGAACCGCCGGATCGGGGAGGATGAACTTACCGCAATACTGGTCTGCCGCTCTTATGTCAAGGCCCAGCGCCAGTATGTGCTTAAAGACTGGGACGGCGACGGTATATTTGCGTATGCACAGAAACTTCGGAGCGATCCCGGTAAGAGAAACGGTCTCTTCTGGAGGGCCGCACGGGGAGAGGCAGTAAGCCCCCTTGGTGAGCTAGTGGCACGGGCCTGGCACGAGGGCTACAAGAAGAAAAAAGCTGCCTTCAAAGAAGCGGAGCCTTCACCGTTTCATGGCTACTATTTCAAAATACTGACAGGACAGGGTAAGAATGTGCCAGGGGGTAGCTATAACTACATCATCAACGGCAACATGGTTGGGGGTTTCGCCCTGGTTGCATTTCCCTCAAGCTGGGGCAAGTCAGGGGTGATGACCTTTATCGTCAATCAGCAGGGAAAGGTCTATCAGAAGAACCTCGGACCGGATACAACGAAGATCGCCCAGAGAATGAAATCGTACAATCCTGACAAGGCCTGGACACCTGTTAAAGAGTGATGGGGTTCTTTTGTACCTCTCAAAGGGGCGTTGCGCCTGCCATGTTGGTCCTCCTTCCTTCATGCTAGTTGGGTTCTCTTGCCGGAGTCCCATCCTATGACGTAGATAGATAGGTCAGCATGGCATTTTTTTGTACAGTTAAGGATTACTGAGTATACTATTCAACTTAATGCAGCTATTGGATTTTGAGGACTTCAGGAAGTACATGCGAGTTGACATCTCGCGTTAAATTAAGATTCATTAGGAAGATTTGGTTTTTCAGCTTTTTCGTCGCTGGATTTAGAATAGTGCTTTTCGACACATTCGGGACAAATACTATGACTGAATTCGGCATCGGAATGCTGTCCGGCGTAAATTTCCATCTGATCCCAATATCCTTTGTCATTTCTAATTTTTTTGCAGAAAGAGCATATTGGTAATATCCCTCTCAGTATTTTGACCTCTTCTAATGTCTTTTGGAGTTCAGAAATAATGTTTGCTTTCTCTTGTTCCGTTTTTTTCCTCTCCTCAACCTCACTTTCCAATTGCGTGTTCGTCTGCAGAAGTAACCCCTCCACCCGCTTGCGCTGCAGGGACAGGAAGGTTACGACTCCTGCAACAGCAATAAATATTGTGACTCTAATTAAAGCTTGAATAAGAATACAGGCATCTGTTGTATGTGCGACGATGAGGAAAAAGTAAAGTGACGACAGGATAAGGGAAAAAACAAATCCTCTCTTCAAATAATAAATGCATGACACGATAATGGGAAAATAAAAAAGATTTTGAAAAACAATGAATATGCCTAAGTTAAGGCAATAAACACTTATGGCAACCGCAAGCACTGCTGAAGCAGCTACAGCAACAAAAGATTGCGGACTTGATTGAAATCTGGAAATTCTATTCCCCGCATTCATTCAATTTCTCAATTCCTTTTAGAATAGCTCTCAAAAAGAACGGTATAGTTTTTATCTGTCACGTAGATAAAATTGATGTCACAGCAAAGATTCTTATCAAGAATGATCATATCACTATTCTCAATCGAAAGGCACAATGAAGATAAGAATAATGAACTAATGACTTCAGTCAACAAGGATTACCGCATGAAAGTGTGGACGTTTGTCAGAATAGTGGGATGCTTTCTTACAGGAAGGCAGGCATTCTCTGCCGACTATACATCACCTGCTCCCTTTCTTATTGTCTCAAAAGAGCGGTTGGGGAATGGAAAACTCCGCTTTTTGTGAGCGCGCCAGCATCTCTTCTTTTTTCTCCCTGAGATATAACGCTTCCTTTAGCCCGCGGTCGCAAAGTGCCCTCAGAGCCGTGTTCATTTCCGTTGCTATAAAAATCCTCTTTCCAAAGCGCATTATAACATTCCAATCGATTTCAACACCCAAGCCTGGGACATCGGGGATATAAATCTTACCTTCCTTATCCGGCTTAAAGTTGTTTTTCAAGAACCTTGCCCAATGATCAACCTTCCAGTGTCCTTCCAATGGGAACTCCAGCAGGCCTCTTTTTTCCTGTGGCACAATCCCCGCAAGGTGCAACGCAATTGCAAATCCCAGCCCCGTTGTCCATGTATGTGGACTAAACTTCAACTTTTTATCTGTTTGCGCGGCGGCCTGGTTGCGCCTTTCGATCTCTTTGATAATCCAATAAACTACCGAAATGCCACCTGCATAATTGCCACCTGCAAGGCAGGCATCAGGCTGATAGATATCAAGACAGCCCATTTCCAACATTGTTTTGAAGTCACGCCATGAAGAATTTAACTCACCGCCAGCAATGGGCGTTTTGGTCTGGCTGCGAATATACGCCAATCCCTCAAAGTTACCTCGATTGATAGGCTCTTCCAGCCAGCGGATATTATAATCCTCCAGCCCTTTGGCAAATGATAGTGCAAAATTGGGCGACCATTTGGGCGTTTCATCAAGAACATCAACCGGCCAACCCTGATTGGCATCCACCATAATATCGATTTTGTTACCTGCCGCCTCTCTTGCCGCTGACATATATGCTAACATTGGCTTAAGCTGATCGCTTTTAACGCGCATTTTTACCCCGCGGAAGCCTTCATCAATATGCCTTCTTACGATTTCCATGGCGTAATTGGTGTCATGATCGTGAGTTGCGCCAGTGGAAGCGTAAGGATAAACATAGCCGCCACTACCTCCGAGGAGTTTCCAAAGAGGCTCTCCTTTAACCTTGCCGATAATGTCCCAGACGGCGGCATCAATCCAAGTGCTACGCATGCCAAGGTAACTCATTTCCTGAATGCGCTGATTGACAAGTCTGATATCCAGCGGATTAAGTCCCAACAAATAGTTGCCGAGCAAATAGCCAAGTCCCTTGCGCTCCTCCCCCATCGCAGGTGTCGCTGCATAGCCTTCAATGCCGTTGTCTGTTGCCAATTTGAGTAAATAAAAACGAACCTCAGACTGCCGAAATCCGGGAATCCAACTTGGCAGGAAGTAGGGCTTTTCCCGAAAAAACCCAGGCTTATTCTCTGAGAGGGGAACTTTTACCAAAAATAACTCTATCTTTTTTATTCTCATAACTTATTTCCCATTTCTATTTTTCCGGTTGAAATCAAGCCTTTTTTTCAAGGGCAATGTTTTATTGTTCGAGAGGTTTCATTGATCAACGGAATTAAAAAACAACATTACAGCTTTAACAGCGTGCCTAAAGAAACGACTTGACTCTCTTCCTTAGAAGAGGAAGTTATTTGCCAGATATGCCGAAAGCTGTAGTATGCCCCATCGCGAGGAAAACCACCGTTTACCTCTATATTACTAAACTGGCATTTTGCTATTTCTTTTTATACTGGTAATTTTGTGTTTTCCTATATGGCATAATATTTTCCGGAATTAGTTTACGAATGTCTTGTTCGCGCACTCTCGTTTAATGACCTGCTGTTTAGCGTCGCGGCATGCCTGACCCAGAATACGTGGCATAATGCAGGTCTGCTTTGTTTTTATATCCGGTAAAAAACATCTTGGCAATAAAATCCACCAGCGGATCAGTTACAGCGTTCAAAAAGGTATAACTCACATTATCTTCAAGGTGATGTCTGGCATGTTCTCGTTTCGACAATAACAATTTGATGCGTATGAGAAACATTGCAACTGCCGAATTAGAATTGTGGCACAGATAATGAGAAACCTCTGCTATCGAGGATAGAATGCCTATGTATGTCAGCGTATATAAAAGGACAGGATTGCTATTGGGCAGATGAAATAAAATAGCCACGGCAATAAGATAGAAAACCAGCCATATTTTTGATCCGGTTTCATTAAAATACACCACGAGTAAATTGTTGTCCTTGTACCTCGGTATTCTGTGGTGCAGGTGAAAATTTGCAATTAAAGGACCTGCTAATGACTCATAATTGTCATTGTCATCCATGTATAAATGCACCAGGCCGTTAATGAAGTCCGTTATTAAGTAAGCTGCGATTATGGATACTATTTGCCACCAAAATCCTATGGCAAGCGTAAGCGCGCGTGACAAAATATATATTTGCAGTGAGATATTTGTAATCGAAACGAATCTGCCAAGTAATGTATATCTCTTCCTGCTTTCATACAATTCCATTGCCGAATTAAATTGCTTTTGTTTTAGTTCTAAACTCATAAATTTATATTTATATTCGCTTTTAATCCAAGAAAAATAAAACTACTCCCCGTTCTTTTATTCTACTTCCCCGGCCGGAATTATCCAAGCACAATCCGCCTATCCATGGCGAGTTTGGCAAGCCATTGCTTTTGTGATGTGGAGATGGAAATATAAGCAGAACGGTCTTGTATGTCAATTCTATATTGATCACAATTCAGGCAGACCTCTCCTACATGACATAAGCATCAAAAGCGTTATGACTGGATGTATCCATCCCAGGAATATTAAGGGTCGCGATGGAGGTGATCATTGCCATTCGAAAGGTTGCATACAGGTGTGGAATCGGGAATTCAACATTTCAGGAAGGATTCGTTCATGATATTGATCCGCCGGTTCAAACTTTCTGATTGGCAACCGGCGAAGATGCTGACAGGCGGGATCCTCGACTTGCCAAAGGGAAGGTAAGGTATCCCGCCAGAAAATTTCATAATTCTTAGTTGGCCTGATTAATGGCTGATAGCTGCCAGTTGTTGTTTCCTACGGGTCTTGTGAATGTCCAGTATTCTTCAAATTTTACAGGTTCTGTTTTGCTGCCAGACAATAATTCACCGCTCTCACTGACTGTGTAGTCCAGAAGGCTGGCGAGGAATCTGACAGTTATAAAGTCCATCCCTCCTTCCTGCCATGCTTCGGTGATTTCCACGGACCTGACTGCAATATTATCGAGTTTGTTGATCTTCTTTTCCGTCTTTAGCTTCTCTGCGTCTCTATGCAAAATGCCGAACATTTCCTCTGTCAGAATATTCCTGACAACTGTCGTGTCGCGGTTAATCCACGCACCCTGAATCTTGAAGAAATTATCCATGCAGAGGTCTGAAAACCTGGCTTCATCAAAAGAGGCGTCCATCTGCCGAATGTGGCGGAGTCCCGTTTGGGCGTCGCCTTCAGCATTTCCCTGATCCCGGGAAGAATCTGCAAATCCTGCCTGTTGTCCCGTTGATGGAGAAGTGCCTGTTTGACGATAAGCGCCGGCGGGGGATTCAACCTGACTCCGTCTTTTGATAAACCGGTAAATAAAATAAAGCAGACCGCCGAGAAGCAGTATTTCGACAAGGCCGAAACCACTACCACCGAAACCGCCCATGCCCATGCCATGGCTGAGACCACTGAAAAGCATGCTGCCCAGAAAGCCCCCCGCTACGCCCATGGCGAGACTTCTCCACATGCTGGGCTGCTGCCCAGGCATTTGAGGACTCATCGGTTGAGACGGGGCCATTGATGGACTTGACGGCGATGGCGCTGAGGATGATCGGCTCGGAGAGCTGAATGACCGCGAACCGCGGCTGCCGGAAGACATGCCGCCTCCCGCTCTGGCAAACGCATCCAGTTCCATTATCCCAATGAAAAAAAACAGAAATATAAGAATGGTCACTCCTGTTTTCCAATTCTTTCGCGACATATTGTTTCCTCCTTCGAGTTACTTAGCATCCGTGCATATCTCTGGGTTGAGAGATACAGGTGCAAACTTTGAGGCCGATTGTAGAAGATATGTCCCCAAGTGTCAACATCTCCTTTTCGTTTTGTTTTTTTCAGGCAGATGGTGTATTAGAGGCGTCAGTAAGGACTGGCGTGGATTTTTTTATCCTTAAAATCAACTGAATACTTCATATGCATGTTAGCAATTGGGGAATATGTATGGGCGTTTACGACTTAGACGGAAAAATTATACAAGCGGCGGATCTGATAGTGCATGCCGGGAATGTGGTCGTGTTTACTGGGGCCGGAGTTAGCACGGAATCAGGCATTCCTGATTTTCGCAGCCCCGGTGGGATATGGACAAGGTTCGATCCGGAAGATTTCACCATTCAAAAATTCCTCTCGAGCCCGGAGACGAGGAAGAAACAGTGGCAGATCCTTCTCGAAGGCGGTTTGTTTGCCAATGCGAAACCGAACAGGGCCCACCTTGCCGTCGCCGAGCTGGAAGAGATTGGTAAACTGAACTGTATAATCACGCAGAATATTGACAACCTTCATCAGAAGGCCGGAAACTCTCCGGAAAAGGTCTATGAGCTGCATGGCAACATGAGGTGGCTAAAATGCATGAGCTGTGATGCGCGCTATCCTGTCGGTGACGTCTTAGAAAGATTCCTTGCAAAGAACGAAGTCCCCGACTGCGAGCGCTGCCAGGGGATTTTAAAACCCGATGTAGTTTTCTTTGGAGAACTCCTGCCAGAATGGACACTGAAAAATGCGACTGCTCACGCAAGCAGATGTGAGCTCATGATTGTCATCGGCTCATCTCTTGTCGTGTACCCGGCGGCCTACATGCCCATGTATGCCAAAGAAGCGGGAGCCAAGCTGGTCATCATCAATAATATGCCTACCTCCTTTGATGATGCTGCGGATGTCGTAATCCATGATTCTGCGGGTCTCGTTATGGAAAAGATAATGGTTGAGGTCAGGAAGAGAAGCTGAGTTTCAATATGCCGAATCTTATTACCATAGAGACGGAAAGACTGAAATTGGTGCCCCTCGACCTGGAGAGTATGAATCCGGACGACCACCAGAAGATAGAGCAGAGACTCGGTCTGGAGCTGGCCAGCATGATCCTGGGCGAACAAATTGACAGGGAAATAAAAGCAGCCATGAGAGCTTCTCTCGAAGACGTAATAAGAAGCAAGAAACAGGATCAATGGTATGCCGACTGGCAAAGCGTCCTGATAATATTGAAGTCGGAAAACGTTATCATAGGAGGATTCTGTTTCCAGAGATATCCTGATGAGGACGGCACTGTTCAAATAGGCTACATGATAAGACCGGAGTATCAGAGACATGTGTACATGACGGAGGCACTTAAAAAAGGTATCTCATGGATATTTCAGCGTCATGATATATCAGCGGTACTCGCGGAAACTACGAAGTCCAACATTCCGTCTCACAGGGTATTGCAACATGTCGGAATGACTGTCTATAAAGAAACTGACAATAGTCTCTGGTGGAGGCTTGAGAAATGTGCCTGATAATTTTGTCCTACAAAGTGCATGATAGATACCCTCTAATCCTTGCGGCTAACAGGGATGAGTTTTATGAGAGACCTTCGGCACCAGTATCTTTATGGGAGGATGCCGTAGGCGTGATTGCGGGGAAGGATTTACAGAGGGGTGGAACTTGGCTGGGTATCAACAAAACGGGAAGTCTCGCCATGCTCACCAACTATCGTGAACCGACCGCTTTTGGCCGAAAGGCCCCTTCGCGCGGATGGCTCGTGAGGGATTTTCTCGTCGGCCACGAGGATCCGGAATCGTATATCGAAGCAGTAACGGATAAGAAAGATCAATATAACGGGTTCAGTTTGATCATCGGAGACATGAATTGCCTGTTCTATTTTTCTAACCGTGGTGAAATGTGCAAACTGTCACCAGGCTTGTACGGCCTGAGCAACCGTCTTCTGGATACGCCCTGGCACAAGACTGAGCGGGGGAAGAAGGGGATGGAGTCGTTACTCACAAGAAAAGACGATCCTCTTCCGGAAGAGATTTTCGAAATCCTCGAAGACCGATCAAAACCGGATGATAGTGAGTTGCCTGACACGGGAGTTGGGCTGGAGTGGGAACGGATTCTTTCTTCCATATTTATAACAAGTCCCATATATGGTACCCGTACCTCTTCAGTTATTATGATTGACAGAAAGAACCATTGCATGTTTATAGAAAGGGTATTTAACGCACATCCCGAACCGTGGATGGAAGCAAAGTTTGACTTCCGGCTTCATGATAATTGAGTGAAGTCAATGTTTAGAAGCGAAGGCCGTAAGATGTCAAGGCGTGAATATCCAGATCGTCCGATTTGTGGAGTCGGAGCGGTCGTAATTAAAGAAGGGAAAGTGCTCCTCGTAAAACGGGGTATCGATCCGAATAAAGGACTGTGGGCGATTCCCGGAGGCTCTCTGAAATTAGGCGAAACCCTGCAGGAAGGAGCCGAAAGGGAGATTTTTGAAGAAACGGGCGTTACCATCAAGGCCGGAGCGCCTGTCTACTCTTTCGATTTTTTCGAAAAGGATAGTGATGGCCGTATTCGCTTTCACTATGTGATTGTTGATGTGATCGCTGATTATGTATGTGGCGAGGCCAAGGGTGGCGACGATGCCCTTGAAGCCAGGTGGGTTTCACCGGCAGAACTCAGACACATGCACGTCTCAAGAAATACACTGAGAATTCTGGATTTTCTGAAAAGTCACTTTCTCGAGGAGGTGTAGTCATGAAGGTCATTTATCACAAAGATTTTAATCAAACATACTGTTCTGATCCTGCCGCTGCGCCGGGCCGTATCGAGGCAGTCGTTAAAGCAATCCGCGACAAGGTGACTTTCATCAACGCGGTCCCTGCGCGGCAAGAGGACATTGTCGCCTGCCATACAAAATCCCACATGGAACGAGTGGCAAGAGAAGGCATCTATGATATTGCTGCACTGGCAGCCGGGGGTGCCATACAGGCTGCCGAGATTGGCCTGCTTGAGCCATGTTTTGCCGTGATCAGGCCGCCCGGGCATCATGCCTCTGCCAATAGTGCTTGGGGATTCTGCTATTTTAACAATATGGCGATTGCCCTCGAAAAGTTAAAGCGGGAAAACCGGATTAAGAAGGCCTTCGTGCTGGATATCGATCTTCACTTCGGTGATGGGACGATGAATATCTTAGAAGGGACCGGATATGTGTCGCTGTGTAATCCTTCAGGATCCTACCCGGAAGAATATCTGAAAAGTGTTAAGAGCCGCCTCTCTGAAGAGAAGGTCGATATCATAGGAGTCTCTGCGGGCTTTGACAATCATGAAGATGACTGGGGGGGGCTGCTTTCTACGTCTGATTACACAGAAATCGGAAGAATGGTCAGGGAGGCAAGCAGGAAAAATGGTGGAGGATGTTTTGCCATCCTCGAAGGCGGATATAATCACTCCGTCTTGGGACAGAATGTGATGGCCTTTATCGAGGGGATGGAAGGTAAGTGAGAACTAAAGCAGGGATGGTTACAAAGCCATCCCTGCCTCTCTATTTTCAGCGCCTGCCTAAGGGTTGTCTTTCTACCAACTGACCAACTTTAACCCTTTTTAAACATTCTGGACTGCCTTCTACTACTGCCCACGCGCTTTCTGCCTGGATTTGGTCTGTTACTGTCATCTCGACAGGCAATTTGACAATGTTGCAGGTTATTTTCTTGCTTCCACTTACTGGATCTTCATCTTCCATTTCCTCAAATGTGTAAACAATAAGTTTTGAGCCCGGTTTGAGTCCAACTTTTTCGCCCATGTTTATATTTGCATACCGTTGTTTTTCATCCTGGCGGGTCCGCAATTGTCTTATGTAACCCTTGACTGTAAACCATTTTGAAAGCTTTGGCCTCGTTTTCTCTATTCCTTTGGACGCCGCCTTCTTGATGCCACCTATCAAGGCATCATAATTGGGATAAGGGATTTTGCCGATATTGGTTATCCCGGTGACCTTATCGGACAGTAAAACTTCTCCTGTTTCAACATCAAGAATCCTCATTGTCAACTCTGTGCCGATGTTCCAGCCTTCCTGCGCTTCCAGACTGGCTGCCATTAACGATCCTACGAGATCGGCACCCCAGCTGCCGCTGCCTCCCCTTCCCAGACCCTGTCTGGCGGACTCGTAAGTCTTGTAAGCGAGATCAACGTTATTGACGGAGCCTGTGATGATGTATTTTACACCGGCCAATTTTCCGAGGCTTACCAGCGTTGATTCATCCACAAGTCCCGAACGCTGGAACTTTTGTTCCGATATGATTTTTTCCATTTCCTTTCTCGTAAAGACCTTCGCTCCCCCCATGTTGACCAGTTCGTTCATCACACCGTCTTCAACACTCTCGGAGAGTTTTGCATTGACCTGTCTTTGTGTTGTCTCGGAATCTCGCTGAAACTGTCGCTTTTCCTTAGTACCCCAGAGAACTCCCGCAGCTCCAGGAACAACACCGACAGCAGCCCCTCCTCCGGCAGTTCGCTGACTGGCTCCCTGAACCTGGGTCTGTACGACGTTGGCGTAATCAAAGGTAGAGTTGTTGGTAAAATTGACAACAGCAACTTTTGCCAGGTTACCCTCGTAGGCTGATTTGCATGCTTTTGGGGGCGACTCTTTTGGTCCTTTATCAATAGGATATGCCATCGGATCTATCTTCGGTACGGTTGCACAGGAAGCCAAAAAGAACGATGCAAGAAAAAGTAGTGCGAATCTCTTAAACATAAGTCCGTCCTCCTTATTTCTGATAGTCCAGAGTCAGGGAATAGGGTGAGAAATTTACGACATTAAAATTACCTTTCTGTTTTATGCTGTTGGCGAGGTAGAGCGAGTTTTCGGGATAGCTGACTACGAATTCGCCCATCTGTTTGTCATCTACTCCTGTTACCCAAACAATATTCTGCAGGATGTTCTTGATCTCCATGTTCGTATCAAGATCGGTTACCCCGTTGACCTTTATATTTACCTTCTTGATATTGCCCTGGACGTAGGATGCAACTTTATCAAGTATTTTGGGAGCCAGCTTTTCTGCCAAGTCTTTAAGACCTTCTGCGGCGGCATCCTCAACGTTGTTAGCGAGACCTTTGCCCTGTGCCGTATCCGCCGTAAGAATCTCCATACTGCCTGTCTTGTTGTTCTTGGCAACGATTCGATAGGTCAGCCTTACCGTCACATTATTGAATGGCATAGAGAGTCCGTATCCAATATCTTCGCCCTTTTTTGTTGATATGGTGTAATCGACTTTACCGATGATGATGATGTTAGAGAGGAATTTGTACATCATACTCCTCACTGCCATGGTACTGCCGCTTTTCACAGCCTTTTCGATTTCCAGGGCATCCAAAGCATGTGTCGGTGCCACATCGATGACCTTGTAGTTTTGATCGGTGAGTTTTCCGATAAGGGTCTCGGAAAGGATATTCGTTTCCTCAAATTCATCTCCACGTTTGCCTGGTTTCCGTGCAGGGATAAAGACAGCAAGGGAGTTGTTCAGGGCAAGGGAGGAAACGGCTTCCCTCGCCTTAGCAGGTTCAACACAGGCCGTGATCTTTACCGTGACCATGTCGTCTTTCCTGCCCTGGTCCAGGACCTTGTAACTTTTGACAACCCCTCCAACTTGGGTCTTTATCACGTCTTCGACAAGTGTGAAATTCTGAACAAAGCTCTGTGCCTTAACCTCCGTTCCGACGGTCTGCTCGATGGCTGCCCACTTCGCTCTGGCAATAGCTTCCGTTCTCGCCGAAGGGAGATCATTATTGATGATAGCTGCTTCTCCCTGGGTATTCACGCACTTTTCCTGACACAGACAGGCAGGCGCGTACACAAAACTTAATGCAAGCAAAGAAAGGACTATTGTTATTTTACGCATCATACCTCTACCTCCCAGCTGGAAATTGAATCCCTCCGTAATAGACTGCAGGAAATCCTCAATCCTTCAGGAATAATAATATTACCCATCTGCTCGCATACCTCGTGGCTCGCTACGGGGGAATGCGTTTGTCACCGGATTCAAGACTATGAGTGGAAATATACTTTAATGGATATGCTTTGTAAAGGGCATTTGTAATAATTGGTAATTGAAACGATAAATGACAAGAACGTGATGCTGGGTTTGGGAATTATCTCCGGCGCCCCCCGCCGAAGATGGAACCGAGCACGCCCCGGATGATCTGCCGCCCGATCTGGCTGCCGATTGCGTGAGCCGCGCTTTTCACTGCGGCGCCGATATACTTTGCTGCTTCGGACTGAGGCTCTTTGCCTTTCGCCGGTTTTTCCTGTTCTTCCTGCTCGATCTGGGCAGCCTTCTCCTTCAATTTTTCATAGGCGCTTTCCCGGTCCACAACCTTTTCATAATGGCCATAGATCACTGACGCCTTGATCAGTTTCGCCAGCTCTTCGGGGGTCAGCGTTCCCAGCTTGCTGTGCGGGGGAAGTATCCAGGCCTTCTCGACCATGGTGGGCACACCTTTCTCATCCTGAATGGAAATAAGAGCCTCACCCACGGCAAGCTCCAGGATGGCCTTTGTCGTATCTACTTTCGGATTGGTCCGGAAGGTTTCTGCCGCCGCCTTCACGGCCTTCTGGTCCCTCGGGGTGAACGCCCGGAGGGCGTGCTGGATGCGGTTGCCGAGTTGGCCGAGGACCGTGTCGGGAACATCGATCGGATTCTGCGTCACGAAGTAAACCCCGACGCCCTTGGAGCGGATGAGACGGACGACCTGCTCAATCTTGTCCTCGAGGGCCTTCGGCACATCCTGGAAGAGGAGATGGGCTTCGTCAAAGAAGAAGACAAGTTTGGGCTTTGGAAGGTCCCCTACCTCGGGAAGCTTCTCGTAGAGCTCTGCCAGAAGCCAGAGGAGGAAGGTGGCATAGAGGTTGGGCGACTGCATCAACCTGTCGGCCGTAATGATGTTGATGATCCCCTTCCCGTTCGCGTCGGTCTGCATGAGATCGTTGATATCCAGGGCAGGCTCCCCGAAGAATCTGTCCCCCCCCTGTTCCTCGAGGACGAGGAGGTTTCTCTGGATAGCGCCGATGCTCGCCGTGGAGATGTTGCCGTACTCGGTCTTGAATTTGTTCGCGTTGTCCCCCACAAACTGAAGCATGGCTCTCAAGTCTTTGAGATCGAGAAGCAAGAGACCGTTGTCGTCTGCGATCTTGAAAATGGCGTTGAGGACGCCGCTCTGAGTGTCGTTGAGGTTCAGGATGCGACTGAGAAGCAGGGGGCCCATCTCCGATATAGTGGCGCGAAGCGGGTGGCCTTTCTCTCCAAAGACGTCCCAGAAGGTGACGGAGTACCCTTCGAACCTGAAATCCTTCAGGCCCAGATCTTTGATCCTCTCGTTAACTTTTGGGTTTTCCCCTCCCGGCTGGCTGAGAGTCGCGAGATCTCCCTTGACGTCGGCCAGGAAGACAGGAACGCCGATGGAGCTGAACTGCTCTGCCAGGACGCGAAGCGAAACGGTCTTGCCGGTGCCGGTAGCGCCCGCGATCAGGCCGTGACGGTTCGCCATTTTGGGAAGAAGAGATATTTCACCTTCGCCTTTCGCGATGGGAAGCCCAGGTACTGCTGTTACCATATTTTTCTCCGGTATACTCAAATTCCGCCTACTCCATGGATTGAAGGGGGCATGAAGGGGTTTTAGGGTAATAGGTCATGGCGGCCCAGCGTGAAAGCAGGGCCGCCTGCGTGAACTTCACATGATGATCAGGAATTACTTTTTCTTTTTGTCAGCTTTCTTGCCGGCATCTTTCACCTTAATGTCCGTTGCTGTCATGGTGTACTCAATGGTGACCTTATCGCCGACCTTCAAGCCTGCCGGTACTTGCTTGGCCGGATCGAGTGCAATCTCCCACTTATCTTTGCCTTTTTGAACTGCAATTTTGTCTTTTGTCACTTCAAGAACAGGACCCGTTACCTGGTAGGATTTGGGACCCGCTGCGAAGGCAAAAGAAACCGCCAGTAAAAGAATACCGATTACTAAAAGAATACGCTTCATAATTCACCCTCCTCGATTTTATTTGCGGACTTATCATAATGGCAGGTTCATAAATGTCAAGAACAATTGATGAGGTGTTGACTCAAGCATTACTTCCCGATGCAGAAGGTTGAAAATATTCTGTCGAGCACTTCCTCGTTGATCGTTTTCCCCGTGATTTCTCCCAGACTATCAAGGGCTTCCCGGACATCAAAGACAGAGAATTCGGGAGAGAGATTGTTAAGAATGCCATCTTTCGCCTTGGAGAGAAGCGCTCCCGTTTTTTCGATGGCTAATTTATGGCGGACGTTGGATACGATGTTCATGGTGTGGCCATAGTCTGCGCCGCTTAAGGCCAGGCCATGGATAGCATCTTTGAGCGCCGGTATGCCATCGCCGTGTTTTGCTGATATCCATATGGGGGGCATGGCATCTGGAGCGAGACTTGCCAGCTCCTTATCGTCAATGACATGAGGAAGATCGGCTTTGTTAATTACCAGGAGGAATTTCTTCTCCTTGCACCTCTTGACGATCTCGTCGTCCTCTTTCTTCAAGCTCTCGCTGCCATCAACTACGACTATAACCACGTCCGCCTGCGAAAGCTTTTCCCACACCAGGTTGATGCCTTCTTCTTCGACTATATTCTGCGGCTCCCTTATTCCTGCCGTATCAGTGAGTCTTACAGGCACACCCTTGATGGGGATTATCTCCTCTATAAAATCCCTCGTCGTTCCAGGCATGGCTGTCACAATTGCTCTTTTCTCGCCGAGAAGCTTATTTAAGATACTTGACTTTCCCACATTAGGCCTTCCCGTAATTAAAGCATTAATACCATCCCTGTATATCTTTCCCTCACCGTATGTCGAAGCAAGCTCAGTGAGCTCGCCTATGATGGCCTCGATGTCTCTGGCGACACTTGGCGTATTACCTACCCCTACTTCTTCGTCCGAGAAATCGATGGATGCTTCGAGGTTGGCGAGAATATAAATTATCGCATTACGTATAGTTTCAATTTTGCTAGCCAAGTCACCTTTGAGATGGCATACAGCCAGTTCAAGCGCCCGGTCGGTCTTCGCCATGATTGTTTCAGCAACTGCCTCTGCCTGAGAAAGATCGATTCGGTTGTTGAGAAAGGCACGTTTCGTGAATTCTCCAGGTTCTGCAAGACGTGCGCCTGCTTTGATCACTAGAGAAAGCACGGACTGCAGAATAAAGGCGCTGCCGTGGCAGTTGATCTCCAGTATGTCCTCTCCCGTATAGGAGCGAGGTTTCATCATGAAGGAAAGGAGAACTTCGTCGATGACTCTGCCCGTGTCAGGTGAAATGATGTCTCCGTGATAGAGTCGATGGCTATTTAATCCTTCAATCTTGTTTGATGGTCTAAAAATTAGGGAGGCAATATCTCTGGATCTGGGACCACTCACCCGTATTATGCCGATGGATCCCGTACCGGGAGGAGTGGCTATGGCTGCTATAGTGTCTTCCAAATTTAACAACCCCCCCAAAAGCCAAATATTGGGTGAAGAAGAAGGTGATGATAGAAGCGAAAGTTACGAGGAGCGTGCTCTGGCAGGCTCAGAATAGAATTAGCCTAAGCCGTGAGATATACAAAGGTGCACTGCATAGTTTGCCCCGAGCTTGCGAAGGTAAGGATGAAGAAGCAGAATTGCGCTGCCGTTCATTCATAAAGACGGCACATCTAACCCTTCTTGGCCGGCATGATAACAATCTTTCTGAATTCCCCTTCACCCCGACTTTTTGTTGTCAATGACTCATCATTTTGCAGGGCAAGATGGATGAGGCGGCGGTCATGGGCGTTCATGTGTCCGACAGTCAACGCCTTCTTTGATTTTCTTACTTTCTCTGCCAGCTTTTCGGCAAGGGCAATGAGTGACTCCTCCCTTTTTTTTCTGTAAGATTCCGTATCCACGACGATCATTTTGCGGTTGTTTGTATACTTACTTACGGCCTTGTTCACAATGTACTGTATCGCATCCAGGTTCTGCCCTCTCTTGCCTATAAGCAAACCACTTCCATCGCCTCTAATCTTCAGCAGGATCTTATCGGCAGTCTCCTCAACAGTTAAAGGGCAATCAAGGTTCATTCTCAGCAAGATGCCTTCCAGGATTCTTTTTGCCCTCATTGCGGTGGTTTCGGAATCTTCGGGCCCCTCTGGCTCTATCGATCCTGAAATGGGAGATGATTTCTTTTGAGCGTCCCTTTTGGATTGTGCGGCCGGTGTATCCATGGTCATATCGATGGACATGATGCTTGCTTTTATCTTTGCCTTCTTTGAACCGAGGCCGAGGAATCCCGTCGCGCCATCTGAAATGATTTCGATGTTAAGCTTTTCTCTCGAAACGTTAAATTCGCTGCAGGCCTTCTCAATGGCCTCGTCTATTGTTTTTCCTTCGATTTCCATAGAATTCATTCTCACTACCTCAACTCACTATCTGCGCTTATTAATGTAGTACTGCTGTCCGATACTCAGGATATTCTGAAAGAGCCAGTAAATGACCAGACCCGATGGAAAGCTTACAAACAGGAATGTGAAAACCACCGGCATCAACATCATAATCTTTTGCTGCATAGGATCTCCCATAGCGGGTGCCATTTTTTGCTGAATGAGCATGGTCGCGCCCATGATAACTGGCGTAATGTAGTAGGGATCCTTTGCGGATAGGTCCTGTATCCACCAGTAGAAGGGGGCGTGGCGGAGTTCAATAGAATACATGAGGGCCTTGTAGAGCCCAAAGAATACAGGTATCTGAATGATCATCGGAAGACAGCCCCCCAAGGGGTTTACCTTGTGCGTCTTGTACAAGGCCATTGTTTCCTGACTTAGTTTTGTCTTGTCGTTCTTGTACCTCTCCCGGAGCTCGACTATCTTCGGTTGCAGTTTCTGCATCTCCTTCATGGACTTGTAGCTCTTATTGCCCAGGGGCCAGAAGATTATCTTTATCAATATAGTCAGGATAATAATTGCGATGCCGTAGTTGTGAACATAGCTGTTGAGAAATTTTATGGAGATCAAGAGGGGCATGGCGAGCCACTTCATCCACGAACCGAAATCAATAGCATTCTCGAGGCCAACTCCCTGAGACTTGAGAATGTCATTCTCCTTAGGTCCGAGATATAACGAATAACCGAAAGACGCGACCTGTCCAGGCGGAATAATGTTGGGAGTAATCTTCAGACTTACGGAAACCATGTTTCGGGGATCCACGGAAATAGCAAGACTGGTCAGTGTCGGGTTTTGCGGCACCATGGCGGCAATAAAATATTTGCTTTCAAACCCCGCCCAGGTAATATCCGGGCCGAGCAATTTTCCTGATTCAATTTTTTTAACTTCGTAACGGTCTACGTCCTTGGCAATGAAAGAAATAGGTCCATCGTGTCCGTAACTGTCTGATTCTGATTTGGGATCGACATATTGATTCCAGGAGAGAAACACACTTTCACTAAGAGCTCCTTTTGATAGGTTATATATTTTCACCTCTAAATCAATGGCATATTTGTCAGGATAGAAGGTGAATATCTTTTCTTCTTTCATCTCGTTGGCGTATGTCTGCGTGAAGGTAAGTTTACTGCTCTGGGGATTTTGCGTCAAATCTATTGATACTATATCCGATGTGAATATGCTTTCAGGATGAATGTCGACACTTGATTCGGGGAAAGTCATTGTGAGAGGTCTCAGCATGCCGTCCATAACTTGGACGAGTTCAATAGGCTCCGAGTCCACTTCGAGAGAGCTACGGTAATTTTTCAGTTTGTAAGATTTCAGGCTGCCGCCTTTAGTAGTGAAGACAGCTTTATAGAGAGAAGTCTCAACGGGGATATCCTTCTCTGTTCCCATGACCGGCTTTGACAGGACGGTTCTCGTCTTAACCGGCGTCACGTGTCCCGGGGCAGCTGTTTTACCGGCGGGTTTCTCTTTAACTGCTGTCTCCTGCCGTGCGGATTCCGGCTGTTGCTGAGGCGGTTTTTTTGCAAAAAATGCCTGCCATGCAAGAATAACAGCCACTGACAGCATTATGGCAAGAAATGCCCTCTTGTCCATTCAATACCTCCGTACTTTAGCATTTTATTTAACTGGATCGTAACCGCCTGTGTGAAAAGGGTGGCACCGAAACAGCCGCATCAGGCCGAAAAACGGTCCTCTAACCGGGCCGTATCGCCGGATTGCATCTATGGCATATTCGGAACAAGATGGGTGAAAACGGCAACATGGAGTAAAAAGAGGAGATATGCATATCTGGTATAATTTGACAAATACAATAAGAAATTTCCCCAGAATCTGCGAAAACGTTATCTTATACATCTGATTTTCCGATTAAGTGGCTTTCTAACTCTGTGCATACATCTTGATATGCCAATGTTGTTATATTTCTTTTTGCAATTATCACGATATCTTGTGGAGTAGAAAGCCTTGATCTGTTTAATCTAAAAAACTCTCTTACGAGACGTCTAATCCTGTTTCTCTGAACAGCGCTCCCCACCTTTTTACTG
>Ga0209048_10000787_pt1 | contig 33671 bp, 35 predicted proteins | sample FrelakmetCRP12CR_FD_187146 | JGI IMG/M metagenome (GOLD analysis project Ga0209048, IMG submission 187146) | Freshwater lake sediment microbial communities from the University of Notre Dame, USA, for methane emissions studies - CRP12 CR (SPAdes)... | ecosystem: Environmental > Aquatic >...
TTCACATACTTTTGGCTGTTCACATACTTTTGGCTGTTCACATACTTTTGGCTGTTCACATACTTTTGGCTGTTCACATACTTTTGGCTGTTCACATACGGTTGTGGGGGTTGTGGGGCATACGGTTGTGGGGTTGGTGACATCTTCGCATGCAGATACTGCTCCGCAGAGTAGGAATGCGAAGATTAGAGTCGCTGCCCCTAAATATAAGTGATTTTTCATATTTTTTCCTCTTTTTTTATTACTTCTTCTTATAAAGTTATTATATCTGAAAAAATTTTTCAGAACCCAAAAATGTCAAGGATGTTTAATGGTTATTTTCATTTTATATTATCTTTTTCTAAAACTAAGCAAATAGAAAGGCTTAAATAGGTTAAAAAGAGCTTAAACTGATTATTATTGTAATTAATCATCAAAAACGGTGTTAATATCTAATAATTCTGTTTTCTATAAATATGGGATAATAAAAATTCCCATAAAGATAATGCAAATAAAAAATTTTGAAATACTCACATGTAGGGGTTCTATATCTATCAATGGAGATGTTTTAAACGTATTATTAAAAAAATTCTCTTTTCAATATAAATTTCAAAATTTTAACAAAAGATAGTGTTTTAATAGGTTTTGGGGTGAAATAAGAAGAATAAAAGCTTCTAGCAACTTCAGTCAAAAGACATATATTGCCCAGTAAAGTGTGTCTGACTTGTTAACGTGAGTAGTGTAAGAGTACCATAAGAAAATCTTTTTGAAGAAGAATATATTATTAAAATCTTTATTTCTAAGGTTGACGAATAATTCTAATAAATAAGGATAGTAGGAGATTAAGATAATTAAAAATTAGGGGGTTTTTGCCTATTATTTTCAATTTTATTAGGTCTTTATTGGGAACTGATTATTTTTAAAGAGTTATAAAGGTGAATATTCACTTGTTGGTTCATAATGGATTATTTTTTGAAATTTGTTTGGTTTCAAGATCTTATCGCTTTTATTTTTATATTCAAAAATTTTTCCACTTTTCAAATCCTCAATAATAGTATTTTCTACATTTATAATCCGTATTGGGGCGGGAGGATAAAGATTTAGTAGTTTACTATCCGCAATCAGATCATCTTGCATTTTCGATAGCCAGAAATCTTTGACATAAGATGTTTTAACACGTTTCCAAGATTCATGTTCTTCCATGAGTTTAACAGTGGTTAATAAGTATTTTGGAGATATTTTTAGGACATATAGCACATTATCTTTTTCATTTTCTTTTAATTCGATTTCAAGATCCCTTATAAATTTATTCACTAAATTCTGATTTATGACTGTTTTAGCATATTTTGAAGTCATAAAATCGTTTTTCATCATACTTGAGAAATAATCATCTAGTTCTGGATAATCCATCATCTCTAATATTTTTAATAATGCTTTTGGAACTTTATCTCTATCAGTAACAAGCCAGCAATATTTCCCTGGGGTTTTATTATCATGTATTCTTTCTACGATGCCATCTCTTTCTAGCATTCCCAGGGCTTTTGATATTTTCATATCTAATCTTTTTTGGTAATCTTTTTGTAACTCTTCTATTGGAAGAGTAGTATTTGAAACTAATTGATCCCTTAAATGCTGTTGTTTCCACTTTTGACAATCTGATAAAGTTTGGATAATCCATATCTTCCTTGATTTTTCTTTAATTCCTCTGGCCATTATATTATACCCATAATTAGGTTGTTGTAAAATTATTATTGACGTTACATATATTCGTAACTAGTTACCTATATAGGTAAGTGCAAATATTATTCTCAATATTTCAAACAAAATTTCAACCATACTTCAATAATGGACTGGATATGAAAGGAAAAGTTTATATAAACATTAGAAGGTCATTAAACAGCCTAATAGTCATCAATTTATTTTACATACTATATAATCCTTATTTTCATATACAACCTTTGAAAAAGAAGGTTTTAAGGAATTTATGTTCTCATTGATATTTACACTGGAATAAAAAAGTGGATAGAACTCAGAATTAATCATTTTAAAGTATAATCCGCTATTTTGCCCGGGTAACACCAGTCTTTTGTCGTATACTATGTATCCAATTCCTTCCTTATTAAAAAGAGTTTCATTAGCACCATTGGAGATTAGGTAATACTCAGAAGAGTAGTGCATTGGTATTTCTGCCATTGTAGCCAGAAACGTGCCGGTGAACATGTTGTTTGTAATAAAAGACTTTTGCGTGTTACCATTTTCCTTGAACCATACAGCGAGATCAACATCTGATTGGGAAGGAGGTGCTATTTGAAAAACTCCAAATTGATTTTTAACTCCAAAATTTCCTATTTTAGGATTTTCTACAGTTAAAAACCCGTTTAAAATTGATAGGGCAAACACAACAACTAAAAATCCAGTTCTAAATTGTCTAGAGGAGAATAGTTTATAATCCTTCATTTTTTGATAGATATAGCTTAAACCAAATCCTCCTATGATGGAAAGTGGTATTAGGAGGTAAATTAGTACTCGATAGGTGATGACGTTAACACCAAACCAGTAAGCGTTACTAAGGAGAAAAATTACCAGTATCCAAACCATTATAATCAAATCTTTTCTGCGTCGTTTACTCAGGGCAATGAGGCCCCCTATAACAGAAAATATCAGAACCAAAAATCCCAAGTTTCTCGTATAATTAAATATTCCCAAAGGTCGATTAGTGGGAAGATATGTGCCTATTCCAGTGATCATGGTTAATCCCTGCTGGAATATGGTTTTTAGAATCTGCGGTGCCCATATTTGAAGTATTATCAGAATTGCCATCATCAATAATATTAGAGCCAGAAAAAAGGCTGTAAAGTTCTTTAAAATACCTAAATCCCGGCGAGCTATCAATTCATACACGGTTATGGCTACAATAATAAGAAAAATAGATAAGGTAGCTGCAGTATGTGTCAAAATTACGATTATGAATAGTATTCCCGCTAAAATGGCATTTAACACATTTCTATCTTTCAAGGAACGATCATATAGAAATACAGTTAGGGGTAGGAATATAAGGGCCAGGTTTTCTGGAATCGGTAAAACTATTCTGGAGAATAGAAGACTAGAAATCATTAAGAACCCAGCTGAAACACTGGCGATTTCACCGTAGTACTTGTATGCCACGTAAGATACTGAGAGGACAATTGACATAGCCAGGATTGGTTGCAAGATCTTGGCAGCTTGAAAGAAATCAATTCCCAGCGAAGTGCCCAAGCCAGCGATTAAAAAGTGAAAAAGAGGAGGATAACCAATTTTTTGGCCATAAGGTGCGTTTAAGAGCGGGTCAGTTAAGGTGAAGCCGTTTTGTGCGTAGATTTTGGCGTATTGCACATGGTAAATAATATCCCAACCCAAAGGCCATTGATACTTTATAGTTGGGATAAGGACAAGTAGAAGGGCAGCGATTGCTGGTAATATTACTAATAATTTTTTCAAGTCTTTTTTAGCAAGATACATTTGACTACCAGGAAAATGAATTTTAAAAGCTTTTTTTAGAATATGATAAGAACTTTCATAAAAACTTTCCTAGATTGAGCACTCTATTCAAGTTACAAGTAGTATTTTGGGCGCATCTTCTAATTACAAAAGAAAAAATAGACTTTTTTACATCTAAATAAAATGGGAGTTTCAGCGTTCCCTTTCACCTTTTATAAACTCATCTACCATCTCACTTGCCTGGTTGTCGGTGTATTGTACTGGAGGATGTTTCATGGTATATGCTGATATAGATGTTAATGGGCCGCCAATACCTCTTTCTAGGGCAATTTTACAACATCTTATGGCGTCGATAACGCAGCCTGCAGAGTTTGGGGAGTCCTCCACGCTGAGTCGGAGTTCGATGTTCATTGGCACGTTTCCGAAGGTTTTACCTTCCATGCGCAGGAAGCATAGTTTATTGTCTTTCTGCCAGGGCACGTAATCACTGGGACCAATGTGAATGTTATCTGGCTCCATTCTTTCTCCTAGCACAGATTGTACAGCTTCTGTTTTAGATTCTTTTTTAGAGTACAGACGGGTGCGGTTGAGCATGTTCAGGAAATCAGTGTTTCCACCTGTGTTTAGTTGGTAGGTGCGCTCCAATTTCACTCCTCTTTCCCTGAACAAGTTGGCAAGAGTGCGGTGGGTTATGGTGGCTCCGATCTGTGCTTTTATGTCGTCTCCGACAATTGGGATTCCGTGCTCCTCAAAACGTGCTGCCCATTGGGGGTTGCTTACTATGAATACAGGCATGTTATTTATGAAGGCTACCCCGGCTTCCAGGGCACATTGAGCATAGAAACGAGTTGCTTCCTCGGATCCTACTGGCAAGTAGTTAAGGAGGATATCGGTTTCTTTATCCCTTAAAATTTTAATTATTTCGTCTTTACTCTTTTCTTCTTCAGATGAAAGAACAAAAGTTTGTTTATCATCATATTCAGACATGTGAGGGGCTACTCCATCTAGAACACACCCCATTTCCACTTTAACCTCAGTTGGGGGGATTTCAGGACAGAATAGTTGTGTACAGTTGGGGGGTGAGAAAATGGCCTTGTTAACATCCACCCCGACTTTCCTTGAATCGATATCAAAGGCAGCCACCACTTCTATGTCAGAGGGCTTGTAACCTCCAATTTGCCAGTGCATGAGGCCAATTGCTTCCTCTGGCTTTTTGTCTTGATAGTAATAGATCCCTTGGATCAGTGAGCTTGCACAATTACCTATACCAATTATCGCTATTTTTATCTTCTCCAATTACCACACCTTCTAAAAGACCTTCATCAACGTTAATTGTGCACATGGATGTTACTATAAAATTAGTATCCACAACATCATCTTTCCTAAGCTAATAACTCTTCTAAGTGTAAAGTTAGCCCGATATACTATTAAATGTTTCGCAAAATCTCCTATTAATTCTTTGTGAAAAATAGAAAACAGTTTTTAAGAGTAATAAAGGCACTAAAAATTTGTTCTAAAGATTATTCACTGATTATTCACATTTTACAGGGTTATTATACCCATCATTAATGCGAAAGTTAATCCAAAGCTCCATAGAATTATACTCACGCTCATCCAGATATAAGACGTTTGTTACCTGCTCCCAATGCAATTCCAACTGCAGCACCTAAGGCTGAACCAAATAATGTGGTGATAGTAAACCTAATCCTATTATGCCATACTTAGACCATATTAGATACAATCGACTCTTCGTCAAGGCTCTTTCATCTTAATAACACCATTGTAAAAAACGGCCCCTCAGGTTCTCACCAACCAGAAACACCATAATCATAGCGAATATAGAGCCTAATGTTGCCATGAAAGCCACTAAAAGGGGATTAAGTTTCATTAATAGCCCCAAAGGGATGCCCAATCATAATTCAATCACACTTGCCCCAAAAACTATGAGAATAGATTCCAAGTTCATAATATCTTCTAAAAATTCTCAAAAAATAACAAATATAGGTTTGATATTAATAAAAAAAATTATGGTAAGAGAGTAATCCTTCCTTACCAATTATTTTATTTATTCCTAGATTCTAGCTCTGAGCCCCGGTTGCAGTAGAAGTTATGCATGACTCCGATTTTATATTTCTGGCCCAAGGGGCAGGTGGGACACAGGCAACCCAGCTCCATGTTGATACATTCTTTGCTTTTCCCTGTTATGCAAAATACGTTTTCACCTGTTTGTTTGGCACAGTCGTTGTAGGTGGGGCAGATAGGACAGACACAATCAGGTTCCAGCTCTTTGATCCGTTTATCCTTTTCGTCTCCTGTGAGTTGTTTTAGTTCATTCATCAAGGCTTCGAATTCGTCCATTATATCACTTAAATTATAGCTATGGCTACATAGATGTATAGCAACCAGAGAATGATGTAGATGCCGATGCTTTTGAGGGGTAACTTACCGAACTCTGATTTTGCCAATTTGGAACCCAGATACCAGTTAAGGATTATGAGTACAATCAAAAGAATGGTGTTGACAATTCCAACTATGTTCAATGGGTTTTTGTACATTACATAAATCCATACTATGGTGGTTATTAGTATACCTAGCCAAATCACTGGTTTAAGAACTTCACTAACTTTAAGGGTTAGCTGGGCCATTTCTTCCGATTTTCTGGATTTTAAGAGCATTGCAAATAGGACCAGTAAGGATCCCAGGGCTAGAATTATTCCTATAAACTCCAAGAATAAGGTGGTAACTGGTTTTCCGAAGAACTGTTCTTTAAGTAAAGGTATGGTAACTAAGGCCTTCAGAGTTTCATCTGGAGGAAATGCTTCTATTTCACCAACTGCTATGTTGTATTTGCCAGTGTTATTGGCGTTAAAGACCTTTATGTAGTAGGTTCCGGCTCCCAAATCAGCCCTGGCTTCAGGTCCTTTGAGATAGTTGTCACCTCCAAATTCCTCGAAATAAGGTTCCCAAGTGGAATTTGTTCCATTAACAAATAGTATGGTTTTTCCAGATGAATCTAAGAGGTCTGCTGAAATAAAATCAGCAGGCATCCCTGGACTGGCCGGTACCAGAAGATTTATGTAGAATTTGAAGGGTTTATCTGAGGTTATTTTGTAATAATTAGGTTGTCCATTTAATTCCCCATAAAATGCCTGTGATATTTCAGGATTCTGTATCACTATGGGATTTTCTAAGGATGCATTAGCCCCGGTAACTAATCTGGGTTGGTGGGCACTCACCGTCGAGATAGATAAAAATAAAACCAAAATAAGTCCTATGATTAAACCGAGGTTTGTGCTTATAGACTTCATAATAATATAATTCTAATTTGCATTTAATAAATTTTTGTAATTAGTACCATTCTTCCATATAACATATTGTAATTTGTTTTTTAAAGGTTATTAACTGAATATTAGTTTGGATTTAATTAATCACTTTTAGCTGAGATATGGATGGAGCCATTGGGTACATATAATGATTATAATATTATTTATCTAGAATAATCAAAAAATTACTAAACTTCTATTAGTAAATATTAAATTAGGATAAATTTTAGATATATTTAAGGAACATCTTATTCTATTTGTAAGCTTGTTGACTACCAGTAAATTGGACATTATGCCTACAATTGATTAATAATTGTTTTTTAATATTAGTTTTCTTCGCTCTTTTTTAGGGCTTCTTCGGCTTGTTTACGTTCGGTGTCGTCGAATATATAACCTTTGATTTGTGTTAATTGGCCTGATTTATTGGATATGGCTACTACGTTGGCTACTACGTGGATTGTTTTGCCGTCTGGGCGGGTGTGGTTGGTTTGGTGACCTTGAATTTTATGTTCAGTTTTTAGACGTTTTATTAGATGTTTCCAGTCTTCTGGGTTGAATTTGGAGATGTTGGATTTGGTGGCTTGTTCGCATCCTGTGAATCCGTAAATGTCTGCAAATGCCGGGTTGCATTCGATGATTTTGCCTTTTGGTGTTGCTATAAAATCACCGGTAAGATCATCATCAAAGAGACGCCGATATTTTTCTTCGCTCTTTTTTAGGGCTTCTTCGGCTTGTTTACGTTCAGTTATATCTCTTTCAATGGTGGAGGCTCCAAGAATCATATCTTTAGAATCTTTAATGGGTGATATGGTAACAGAAACATCTATTCTTCTACCATCCTTTGTCTGCCGGAAAGTTTCGTATTTATAAATCACATGATTTTTATTGATTTTTTCTAGGATATGGGGTAGTTCATCATGATGATCGGGAGCTATTAAAATTGAAATGTTTTTTCCTAGTGCTTCTCCTGCTGAGTAATTATACATTTTTTTGGCACCATTATTCCAGCTTAAAATAGTTCCCTCATAATCTATTCCAATAATGGCATCATCGGAGTTTTCTACAATGGCTGCCATGTTTGCAATTGTAAAAGCAACAAATTCATCATTATCCCTGATATTGTCAATCATTTCTTCTAAATCGATGATAAATTCATCCTTGGTAGTTTGTTTCAAATAAAAAACCCCTGATAATGGAAACTTTACTATTATACTCATATTTTAAGAAGAATTTTTATATATAATTAACTCTTTTTGATTCAATTTTCTCTCTTTGCCTCAGAATGAATTTATAATCTCAGTTTGTTGGTTTGGACTAGAAACTGGTCTTAAAATCTTAAATGGTTAAATTTTACGAAGATTTATCCCATGATACTATCCTGGATTATTTATAAAAATATCTTAAGAGACGTTACAATGCACTTATGGCTCCAAAGATAATTACTTTAATGAGACAAAATTACAAACAAAAATAAACAAGTAAAAAGAAAAAATCCAAGTTTATATAGCAATCCGGAAATAATAATATCATAAATAAATTAAAAAACAGAAGTTTAAATGAAATTCCTATTTTTTTTATCTTATATTGGCTAGTTGAAGGTGATTTGGGTATGAAAGTAGATATTCAGGAAATAAACATAGTTTTCGATGAAATAGTCAGATCTAGACGTTCTGTAAGGTCTTTTAAAGAAGATAAGCCTCCTAAAAGTTTAGTCAATGAAATTATCAGTGCAGGTATGCTCGCACCCTACGCTTCTCAGGCTGCTGGAGATAAGGAAGATTTCCGCCGTTTCTTTGTTTTTGAAAACAATACAGTGAGTATGGAGACTGCTTCAAGATTCATGATGAGGAAAGCTGCAGACGGAGTCCAGCATTTTGAAAAATTAATTAGTGAGAAGCCTGTCCTTAAACCAAAATTCCAGCCTTTCTTGGAAAAATTGAGTGCAGCTGGTGGAAAGGGTGTTCTGGGTGTTGGAACAGCACCCTATTTCATTGTGGTTGCTGAGTTAAGAGGAGTTCCTCCGGTGGAGAATGAGTCATTAGCCCACACATTGGAGAACATGTGGCTCAAAGCCACTGCTCTAAGTTTGGGGTTCCATTTGGTGTCTCTAACAAGCCAGATGGCTGAAGATGAGAAATTCATGAAACTTTTAAATCTCCCAGTTGGAAAATTTGCCCTCAATGGATGTGCTATTGGGTATCCTAATTTTATACACCCAGCTACCCCACGTCCTGATGTAATAAAATCTACAATATGGATGGATTGAAAAACTAATTGTGAATAAAAAAGTAGGATGATTAATTTTTAGTAAATATAAGTCCTAAAAAACTTTTTTAGAGTTATAAGATGTTTTAATATTACCCTAACTGCTAACAAAGATGTCTAATTTACATATTCTACAATATAATTAAAATAAATATTTTAATATTCAATTTGGTAAACTCAGAAGAGTGAAAATATCGGATAATGTCACCATTGACATTTTGAAAATAGACAGGAAACTCATGATTCAACCCTTATTTTGGTCAAGTAATAGAGTTTTAGTCCTGTTATCCCGATCCAGATCCAGGGCACTGCCAGGAATGCCCTCTGGGCAGCCCCCTGGTAGTCAATGTAGTAAGACATAGCAACCTTAAGCAGAATAACCAAAATAATTGATAAAAATCCGCTTAGGAGTGAGTATGTTCTATATCTGCCCCAAACTGCGCTATCTTCATTTCTTAATCCTTGCCAGATCAGCAGTTGTGCTGCGATGATTGAGATGAATGCAGTGGCACTTACCAGATTATGCGGACCTTGTGAGAGATAATTTTCAGGAAACACTCCGGCAAACAATATCCCTAAACCATATATTATCACGAACCATACGCCCGCTTTAAGCGCTCTCTCTTGTGGAGTTGGTAAACCAACTCGAAGTCCGAGAGCTAAACCTATGGATAGAATACCGAAGATAATAAAATTAGTGTTTTGGATTATCGCATAGGGGCCGACACCGAGATCACTGACAAAATTGTGGATCTGGCTATAGTCGGGCCGTAAAAGGCTCGCAGCTATCACCAGAAGTGTGAAGAATATCGGCGCAATGATGCCACAAAGAGCGAAGAGTCGTTGCCTATTTGGCATTTGTATCGTCCCTTTATTTGTCATATCATATTTAATCCATTGGGATGTAGAAATTGTTACATACCTATCAATTAGATTTCTTTAATTTAATTTTCCTATTTTAATGCTTTTTAAATATTCCGCTATTGATTAGATAGTAGACTAAATGTATCCACCTTATCTGGTGACTTTAGTGGGAGCTTCCGTTGAATCTTCTCAAAACTCATTTATGACTAGTAAAAAATGATCAGAGGATGTTGAAGAAGATTAGTTTATAGTAGAAGACAACTAAAAAAATTTGTAGAGATTGTTTAATTGGCTCTAAAATAAGATTAAATATTTTCTTATAGGTAACTAAGACTTCCGCATATTTACTAAAAAGAAAATAGGACTTATAATAATATTATTTTTGCTTCAGGAAGTAGATATCATGTTGCCTATAGCCCTCCTGCTTGCATTGGACTAATTGGGTTGGTCAAAAAATAAGTTATATATATAATCTTTATCTATCATGGTATATGCAGGGGTACCCGAGCGGACAAAGGGGGTGGACTCAAGATCCTCTGGCGTAGGCCTTCAAGGGTTCGAATCCCTTCCCCTGCACTCAAATTTAGGTTTATATTCATTTTACTATTTTACTGATTATTATTTCATCATCAATAAACTTTTTATATATGTTCTGGATATATAATATTCTATGGTTAGAATATCTGACTTGGAGACATCTATATTAGGCTTGCTTTACGAAGAACCGCAGTACGGTTACCAGCTGGAGAAGACCATTGAAGGATGGGGCATGCGTAAATGGACCACTATAGGTTTTTCATCCATTTACTACGTATTAAAGAAGCTGGAGAAGAAGGAACTGGTCACATCAAAACTTGAAAAAGTTAAAGGGAAGCCCTCTCGTAAGGTCTTTACCATAACTGAACTAGGAAGGGAAACCATGGAAGAAAAGGTCCATGATCTTCTCTCCTGGAATAAAAAGTTAATTTCACCCTTTGACCTGGGCTTAGCTTACCTCAATTATCTGAAACCACAAGAAGCCATCCGCTGCCTGGAAAACTATGTTGAATCGGCCAAGGGCAGGATTAAATTTTTTGAAAGTTCAGTGAAGATGCAGGAAGAATTAAAAGCACCCTACTATGTGGTGGCCATTTTCAGCAGGCCACTAATCAACCTCAAGACCGAGATGAAATGGGTAGAAGACTTCATAGAAAAAATTAAAAAAGAAGAGAATCTAAAAGGTGAGAAAAAATGGAAATTGTAGAAAAGAAAATTGGAAAAAGACAGGTGGCATACATAATATATAAAGGACCCTATGATGAAGTCCCGGTTCTCATGGGAGAAGTAGTAGGATTCATAATGGCAAAAAGTCTGCAGATGATGGGTCCACCATTTGGAGTATACTTCAACAGTCCTCAGGAAGTACCCGTAGAAGAGCTCATGTATGAGATAGCAATGCCTTTTGCAGGAGAAGCAAAGGAAGAAGGTAGGGTAAAAATCAAAACAGTCCCGGAACAGCTGGTTTTATCAACAATATATAAAGGCCCCTACAGTGAATGTGGAATGGCCATTGGTGCAGTTGCTCAATATGCTTACCAAAAAGACTATGAAATCATAGGATCTCCCATGGAAACCTATCTCTCAGACCCAAATGAAACTCCAGAAAGCGAGCTAGTAACCGAGATCTCTTTCCCTGTGATTAAAAAATAAAAAACCCCCTAATTTCATTTTTTATAAGGATGGCTTTATTGAAATAGAAGGTTTAGAATATGAATAAATATTTAAAAATCGTCATTTTTGGGTTTGTAGTGTGGTTGGTGCCTTTTTTAGTTTCGTTTTTTATATATCCGCTTAAAACCGCGGGAAACCCTCTCTTTGAATCTATAATGCCATTGGTTATTGCCATTATGGTGGTAGTTGTGGCTTATTTATATTTAAAGAACATGGAAACAGATTTAATTATGGAAGGTGTGATAATTGGCATGGCATGGTTTATAATCAGCATAGCCATTGACCTGGTCCTGTTCATACCACCCAGCCCCATGCAAATGAGTTTTGTGAACTATATGGAGGATATTGGTATAACTTACCTTATGATTCCTGTAATAACCATAGGATTGGCTTACATGGCGGATAATAGGATTCGGAGCTGAAAATGGAATACTCGGAGATTATCAGTCGATTAAAAGCACTATCAGGCCCTGAAGATATAGCCGGGATGGCCAGGTTTGGTATCACTGCAAAAAAGACCTATGCTGTGAGGATGCCTGAATTAAGGAAGATAGCAAAAAAAATAGGAAAGGATCATAGTATGGCAAATAGACTTTGGGAAGCAGATTATCTGGAGACCAAAATCTTGGCATGCATGATTGAAGAACCAAAATTGGTAAATGGGGAGCAAATGGACAAATGGGTTCTTGAATTTGATTCTTGGGCGATTTGTGACCAATGTTGCATGAATTTATTTCGGAAAACTTCATTTGCCTACCAAAAGATTTTTGAATGGAGCACACGGAACGAAGAGTTCGTAAAAAGAGCGGCCTTTACTTTAATAGCTGTTCTGGCAGTGCATGATAAAAAAGTATCAGATGATAAATTTGAGCAATTTTTCCCGATGATTATCAGAGAATCAACAGATAATCGTAATTTTGTTAAAAAAGCTGTAAACTGGGCTTTAAGACAGATTGGAAAGCGAAATACTAACCTTAATGAAAAGGCAATTGAAATTGCGGATATGATACATAAATTTGATTCCAAAAGTGCTAAATGGATATCATCAGATGCTTTAAGAGAATTAAAAAGTGAAAAAGTTCAGGAAAGATTAAAAAAAACCTAAAATTTATTTTTTTTGAGATATTAAATTCATAAGGGTTTTTCAACATTTTTTAGATCTTCTGTATTCTCATTATAATTCCCATAAATTTTGCCGTTCTTTCCTTTCTGAGGTATTAGTATCCCATTTACTCCTTAGAGGCTTTTATGAGGGTATTTACTATCAAATTGGTTTAAAAATAAGAAAATATGGTATTTTAATTTTATTAGTTTAACAAATACACGCTGTAGTTCAGATAAGTTGCAATACTGACCCATATTATGTAAGGTATGAGTGTAAGGTATGAGAGTAGACTTGCTATTTTGGAGATTACATAGAAAGCGATTATATTAGACAATAGCTATCCACAGTATTGTATCAGGATGAAATTACCTAATATGGAATGCATACCAAAAAACACAAAGGACCATAAAATGTTCAGCACTAACTGAACAGCAAATATAAGGATAGCGAATTTGACATCCCCTCTTTCTAGTCCTTGTATTCCTACCAGTAGCAGTGCTATTCCCATTAGAACATATAGGTGCTCTATATAGGTCTAAATGCCAATTTAGATGGTTTAAAGCTTGTTTTTACCAAGGCAACGTACCAAATGGTTAATTCAGAGATGGTGGCTAAGGTTCCTTAACCTTGCCACAAATACGACTAAAAATGGATACAATTAATTTAGGCATTTCCCTCACACTAAAACCTATCATGATTCATAACTCCTTTTTTTGAATTATATTAGTTTAAAATCATTAAGAGTTTTTAAGTGCTACAATTTCTTGAACATCTACCAATTTCCATACAAAAGAACGTTCTTCTGTCATCAGAGATTCAAGGGGATCTTCTGGGGAATGGCCTAAGGCAGCCATGATATTGGTGGAGAGATTTTTTTCCTTTATCATATTCACAAACATCTCCCGAACCTTCTGTTTTTCATCTTGATGATCCACTTCATTTAATTGACCTTGCAGTGTTACAAATCGGAAGCTTGACATATCATCATTGTATTCCTCTATCTCCACTGCCACTTGAGGATTGTTCTTGAAGAGTTGCACCTTCTTTCCATACTTGGTGGATAGGAAGTAAATGAATTTCCCATCAAAGACGTAAAGAAATGGAGCGATATAGGGATATTCTCCCTTAAAGGCTATTCTACTGACATATTTAACATTAATAAAATCATCGTATTCCCTTTTACTCATTAACGGGATTTTCAGCACTTTCATAACATCACCACATTTAATACAGTTTTTATTTAATAAAATTTTCCAAAATCCTAATAAGATATTTAGTCTTTAACCACAGGATAACCAGCCTTCATCCAGGCATTCATACTCCCCAATACACTGGTTACATATTGATAACCTTCTTTCTTCAAAATACTGGCAGCAATACTGGACTTGTACCCAGAATCACAGTAGATAACTATTGGCATATTTCGGGGGATTTCATCTATTTTTTTAGGTATCTCGCCCACATAAATATGATGAGATCCTTCAATGTAACCTTTCTTCCGGTCATCTATTTTTCGCACGTCCAAGAGGTAAAATGAACCATCAAACTGCTTTTCTCGGAGTGTTTGCACCGTCCAGAGATTAATGGTAAGGACTTGTTCTGCATGGAGGTACCAGCGAGGGAATCCGCCTGAAAGGTAGCCGTAGAGATTGTCGAATCCTAGGCGGACTAGGGCCCTTCTAACTTCATCCAGGGCCAGTCCATGATCATCCACCAGTATTATGGGGTTCTGATAGTTCAAAAACCATCCTGCAAAGGCAGGAATTCCTTCTCTCCAGATGTTTAGACTACCTGGTATGTGGCCGCCGCCAAAACTGGTGGGCTTGCGCACATCTAAAATTTGGGCACCATTTTCGATTAGTCTTTTCAATTGTCCTATTGGAAGGGGCTTCATGATAGGTAAACGACACAATAGAGGAGCCCCACTAAGATTATAATCTTCCATTTTAAGGAAATATGGGGGCATATAGAGTTCTTCAGATATTTTATGCTGGATAAATTCTCTCTTAATGAAGCTTAGTGATGGATTGGTCTTTTTTTCATAACCAGTAGTAGTGTAATCCTGTGCCCTGATATCAGCTCCACAAATGGAACCTGCACCGTGAGCTGGGCACAAAATCACATGATCTCCTAATGGGAATATTTTATTGAAGATGCTGTCATAGAGAGCTTCAGACATCCTCCTTTTTTCAGACACCCCATAAAGATCTACCCTTCCGGTTTCCCCAGCAAATAGCAAGTCTCCTGTAAAGATCATCTGCACATCTTCGGAAACATTCCTATCCTTTAGAGTGATAGATATACTCTCATCAGTATGCCCTGGGGTTTCTAAAACATCTAAATCAATATTTTCAAGGCTGAATTTATCACCATCATTCACTGCTTGGCCGTAATCAAATTCTAAAGCAGAACCATGATAGATTTTGCTTCCAGTGGCCTCTGCTAGTTCTAATGATCCGATAATGTAGTCCTCGTTTCGATGGGTTTCGAATATATAGCTAATTTGGAGTCCGTTATTTTCGGCCAATTCCAAATATACATCTACATCCCTGCGCGGATCCACCAATGCGGCTGTGCCTCCAGATCCGATAAAGTATGATTTGTGGGCTATTCCCTCAGATTTTATCATTTCAAATATCATCGTTCACCTTTACCCTTTTCACAATATAAATGGATTAAAATTTCTTCTTCATCTGATTAACCTGACAATAACTGGTAGAAATTGAAGGTAGTGTAAAATTATTCATTCTCATTCTGGATTCTACACTTGATATAATTTTATTTGCAAAGAATATTTTGTATCAAAAATGATATATAGATTTAGAAGAGAAACAAGAATAAGACTAGTTTTTTATAGGTGTACACATGGACTACATTATCGAAACCAAAAATATAACCAAGCAATATGATGATTTCATCGCAGTGGACTCGGTAAACCTTAAAGTCCCAAAAAATAGTGTTTATGGAGTTTTAGGCCCTAATGGTGCTGGTAAAACCACATTAATATCTATGCTCTGCACAATTCTACATCCTACCAAGGGAACAGCTGTCATTAACGGTTATGACGTAGTAAAAAATCCTAAAGAAGTAAGAGCATCCATAGGAATTGTTTTTCAGTCAAGGGCGTTGGACGACATCCTCACCGGCCGTGAACACTTGCAAATGCATGCCTCACTTTATGGAGTGCCCAAGGATATAAGGGAAAATCGTATCGAAGAAATTCTGGATCTTATAGCCCTAGGGAAAAAGGCTGACGAGTTTGTTAAGACATATTCTGGGGGTATGAAAAGGCGATTAGAAATTGGAAGAGGTCTAATACATCACCCCAAGGTCCTTTTCTTGGATGAGCCTACTTTGGGCTTGGATCCCCAAACCAGAGAAAGTATCTGGAATTACATCCAGGAATTAAATAAAAACCAGGATGTTACCGTGTTAATGACCACCCACTATATGGAAGAAGCAGATAAGCTCTGTGATGAGGTGGCTATCATCAACCAGGGACATATCATCACTGCAGACTCTCCAAGCAATCTTAAACGAGAATTAAAGGCAGATACAATAACTGTGAAGGTTGATAAGCCAGATGAATTTATGGAAGAAGCAAAAAAACTGGATTTCATCAAGGAAATTTTTTTAATGGACTCAGAGATCAAGATTATGGTGGAAAAGGGTGAAAATCTGGTTGCAGATATAGTTAACTTTGCCAACCGTAACCAAATCTTCGTTAACTCAGTTGAACTGGAACATCCAAATCTCGAAGATGTTTTCATAAAATATACAGGCACTACCATCAGTGAGGGGTGAATGAAGATGCCAGAATTGGAAGGAATTTATACCATATGGTTAAGGGAAAACAAAAGATTCCTACGTTACCGTTCACGTATACTCACCTCTGTGGTAACACCTCTTTTATGGCTTTTAATCTTTGGAACTGGTTTAGGCTCTGCCATGAGATTCGGCGGAATACCCGGAGGAGGATACAAGGAATTTATTTACCCAGGGATTATAGGTCAGACGGTCCTATTCACCGCCGTATTTTCGGGTGTTTCAGTTATTATGGATAGACAGTACGGTTTTCTCAAGGAAATATTAGTTGCTCCTATTACACGCCCTTCAATAGTTTTTGGAAAAGCTTTAGGAATAAGCACAACTGCTCTCATCCAAGGAGTGTTCCTGTTGGTACTATCCTTTGTGGTAGGAATCCAAATGACTCCAACAATTTTTTTGATGAGCACAGTGGTGATATTATTGATATCCCTAGGTTTAGCAGGGCTGGGTCTGTTGATTGCATCCTTCACAGACAGCATGGAAGGATTTAACCTGATCCTTAGCTTTATTGTATTGCCCATCTTTTTACTTAGTGGGGCTCTATTCCCCGTATCTGGGCTTCCCTCCTTGTTGAAGTTCGCAGTTTATCTGGATCCATTAACATACGGAGTTGATGGCCTGCGTGCCATCATCCTCAACTATTCAGTACTTCCTTTATATGTGGATGTTAGTATAGTAGCATTTTTCGCCCTTGCCATGGTTTTGCTATCGGCTTTTGTCTTCAATAGAAGAGAACAGGGGTTAATGTAAATTTTTAAATCATAATAGCTAAATCTTAGTAAGATCATCGGGTTTTTAAAGCTAGAAATTCATATGTATGGTGAATTTTGTCAGAAAGAGTTTGAATATTTAATTGTAATTATATTCTCTAAAAAAAACAATTATAAATTCTATCTAATCAACTTAAATTCAATAACTGAGTTTATAAGTTAATTGGCGGTGACTATTTGAGATCAAGAATATGGTTATTAATAGGGGTAATTTTAGTACTTTTGGCTGCAGCTTCGACAGCTATTTACCTATCAGAACAATCTTCTAATGTTCCTAAAGTTCCTATAACATCATCAAACAACACACAAACACAAAGTTCAGAACAAATACATCTAGTGAGCATAATCATTAAAACCACTGGCACAGGTGTGTCAATTCAAGCAAATTCTACTCCCACAAACGCAATTCCGAAAAAAATGCTGGCAGAAATGAAAAATAGGGCATTTAGCGATGTTCAACGTCCTAGCAGTACAGTAAACAGTTTAAAGGCCGATATAAAATCTATTGCCATTAAATACAATTACACAGCTATTGTTACTATAAATTCACAATTCGGAATAGATCAATTACCATTCCCTGCCACGGTAAGCGGAACATCAATGGTTCCGACCCTTAAAGATGGACAGAATATTATAGTGCTTAAAACAAATAATTTTAAGGTTGGAGACATTGTGGTTGCACGTCACCCGACTTACGGGCTTATAGTGAAAAGAGTAGCTGCCATAAAAGGCAGCCTAGTATATTTAAAAAGTGACAATAGAAAAACTGAAACCCAAAATACTCAACAAGATTTGGGAAACGGGACTTATGAAATTATAACTGTGGAAAAAAAGCCTTTAGACACTTGGCTATCTAAAAATAATATTATAGGAGTAGCAAAGATTTAAAAGCTTCTTCCATAGACACTTATATTCTTTTTCTTTTCTATTTTGCCTGATATCACCAGTCCTAATTTTAAAAAAGATATAATTTGAAGTTACCATTTATCATAAGTTTATTATCAGGTTTCCAAAAAATCTCTTTATTAAGGGGTTTTTTGGTGATTGAGATAAGAATCATTCTAATTCCACACTCCAGGACACCATTAAAATTTTAACAACTACTTAGAGATATATTTCATTAGTGTATCTTGTCCCCTTGATCTAAGTCTTTCTCATTCCAATTCATTAGTAATTTATACAGATATGAGTTTCATATGCTGTAAATATTGTGTAGCATAAAGTCATTATTCAAAATAGAGGCGATTAGAAGATATTATCGATGTTTGTCCAGAAACAAATATTTTGATGATGGAAAGAAATTATTAAATATTGGTGAGCATCATGCCTCATAAAAAAAGTAGAAGCCAAAATTCTTAAACTTTAAAATCCCCATAACTTTATTTATAGTTAGATAATCGTAGGGGTTTGTTAATGGCAAAGTTGGTTAAATCTGCAGTGAAGTGCTATAAAAAGAAAACCAGGAAGACGGTAGGTGGTCAGAAGAGGACTTACGAGTACAACCAGTACTTGGTACCATTGAAAACTTCTGATAAGTTGAACTGCAGCATGGAAGTATTTATCATCCCCCAGGATGAACTGGTTGATTTTATAGATGAGGATGGTAAGATAGAGGTCGACTTCCTAGGTCAAGGTGAGGAATATAAGCGCCGTTTGGCAGAATATGAAACTGAATTGGCAGAACTAGAATGGAAGCATGGAGAACTTTCCCGATCATACAAGGAACTCTTCAAAAAACATAATAGGTCTCGTAAAGGGCGACAAGAACTGGAAGAAAGAATAAAACAATTAGATGATGATAGGGAAAAGCTAATAACTGCCCTAAAAAAGGAAAAAAATGACAATCAGGGACTAAAAACCGTTTATGAGGAAGAGTTGAAGAAGAACAAGATCTTGCATCAGGAACTGAATCTTCAGAAAGGTAATAAAATAATTGGCACTGATAAAAAAAATAAAAATGATCGGGTTGAAGAGCATGGGGATACAGATATTTGGAAAGTCCTCAGAAGCAGGCTTACTAAGAAGGAACAGGAAGAAGGTAAAGATCAATAAATTACTTATCAACTGCTATAACATCAAATTTATTATTTCTAGTTTGATAGATTAGATTAAGTTTTCCCTGAAAATTGAGGAATTTTATATGCCTAAAAATGCTAAAACAAGATCCCAACCACATCCCCAGATCTCACAGGTCAAGATCATCGGAGACTGCAACAACTTCCCTATTAGCTGGCTAAACAAGCAGGGTTACTGTGAATATGGAATCTACCTGGAAAATGTTAAGGGTGTTGAAGTTAAACCTAATGCGGCAATGATTAAGGGAACTATGGTTCATAACAAATTAGAAATGGATTTTAGTGAGGATGCTGAACCAGCTACTCTGGATGAAATGTTAGAAACGTCTAAAACGGCTGAGATATTGTCCAGGGAATTACCTGTTCAGTCAGTTCGTTATGGAATTCGTGGTTTTATTGATGAGGTATGGATGACCCCTGATGAATTCATTATCATAGATGACAAGCCCGGTAACAGGGCCTTCAACTCGTCCATAAACCAAGTTTACGGCTACTGCTTGGCTTTTATGGATACAGTCATTGAGAAGAGGAATATAGTAGCATCGCTCAGGGAAAGAGGTACTGATAACGTCTTTTGGTCTGCTTACTTCGACGATAAGGCGCAGGAGGATATTATCAACCTAGTGAATCGGGTACACGAGTTGCTCCTAGGTGAAGAAGAGTATATTCCCACTAAAAACCCTAAAAAATGCAGGAGATGCCGACTCAACAGAATGTGCGACCGTCGGGCTGGGCTTTGATTGGGGGGATACCTTTAAATATCACCTCTGCCTAAAAGGAAATTGCTCAATGTGGCTTCTTTTTAATTTTTAGTCCCGTAGGGTAGTGGTAATCCTGCTGGTCTTTGGAACCGGCGACGGCGGTTCGACTCCGCTCGGGACTATCCCTTTTAAACCATCTAGGTTATTAATATGGAAAATGTTCTTGTGGTGGGTGCTAACACACGATCAGTCGCCTGCTCTTTAAAGAAACTTGGTTATAATGTTTATTCTGCAGATTATTTTTGTACAAAAGACCTTATACCATGCACCGACAGTTTAAAGTGTGTGTTATCCCAGTTACCCTATGCATCCTGCGGTCAATTCTCACTAAATTTTAACGAGGATTATCTAGCGGAACTCGCCATATTATTAGTTGATATAGCAGATTTCATTATTTGCTGTTCTGGTTCATCACCCCAAAACTTCCCTTTATATAAAATAAAGGGCAACAAGGATACTGAAATCATTGAAAACAAGTATAAACTGTATAAAAAACTAAAAAATAGATTTAATATTCCAGAAACTCATCTTATATCCGGAAAGGATGAAGTCAAAGAAATATTAGAGGATTTTAAGGATAAAAGTTTTATCCTAAAGCCCATAAGGGGAACGGCTGGGATGGGAATCAGAAACGTGGAAGAAATAGGCTCAAACTTCGAATTCCAGGATTATATGCTCCAGGAAAAAATAATAGGAGAAAATTTAAGTTCATCAACATTATCCACAGGAAAAGAAGCCAAAACAATCCTTACAAGTAAACAAATAATCGGAAAGAGTATGTTAGGCCAGATGGAACCCTATGGATACTGTGGAAACATAGTTCCCTATTGTGGCGATCAGAATGTGGCCACAATTGCTGAGGAGGTTGTACAGTCACTTTCCCTGGTAGGTTCTAATGGGGTTGATTTCATCCTAAAGGATAATGAAGTCTATCTCTTGGAGGTCAACCCTAGATTTCAGGGAACAATAGAGTGTGCAGAGGCAGTTCTGGGCATAAACATGGCTGAAGCGCACATAAAAGCGTGTAATGGTACTTTAGTGGAGATAAAATCACCTCAAAGATTTGCAGTGAAGATGATAGTCCACGCTAGGGAGCGTTCTATGGTTGGAAAATTGGAGGGGGAAGATGTGTATGATATCCCCTATGAAAATGTTATAATTGAGAAGGGTGAGCCTGTTGCCACTGTCGTCAAAACAGGCACAGTTTTAGAGGATGTAATTTATTCAACACAAATTAAAGTGGCTTTAATTTATAATAAATTGATTCATCTTCCTCAATAATTTTATGATAATTAAAAATTCTAGATGGATCATTTGGGGGATTGACTCTTATTCTTAAAATAAATCATTTTTTAATCTTTAAAATCATTTGAAAAATTATTAACTTCCTCTTTAAAATGGGTTTGAATCCAAGATATTAGATCAATGAATATAATCTGGAGAAAGTAGCATCATGAGGAAATTTAGAGGCTAAAAGGACATTTATTTTAGGGTTTAATGAAAAAAAAACATCATTAATGAAGTTAAAGATGATAAATGAAGGGGAGAAAATACTTCAAACATATTCGGGCTTCGATAAATGGCTCAGATTATATTAACTTCAAAAGAAGTAAGATTAGTATAATCATTCCAATAACTATGAAAATGGTAGACATGATCAAGGCACCGACTGCCAATAGATATAGCTTGGCACGTCTGTCTGGGTCTTTTAACAAGTATTCTATGGGGTCCACACTCATTTCATCACTCATACTATTAGAGAATTCTAATTATCTAACCAGGAATATGTACTGGGTTGTTGTTGGAAGTTCATTCCTTAAAATTCTTATAAGGGCCAGTATATAAAGATCTCATTCTTTTCGCATTCAACATCGAGGATTTTTCTTAAGATCTGACATTCCAAATTTCCGGTTATACGGGCCCCAGAGCTGTTAGAGTTGATTTCTATGTAAATAGGAAGTTTCAATTTTTTATAATCTGATTTTGGAATTATTTTCGCAAGTTTATCAAGCTCTGTTTTATGAAATCTATGTCTAGCACCATCAGCTCCATAAACGTGAGGTTTTTCTTGGGTTAATAAATCAGCTAAGGTTTTTCTTTCCCTAGGAATGTGCCTATTCATGGTCACTATCTGTTTTTTCAGTAACCTGTCTGCGCGCCGGAAATTTTTAGCCATTACAAGTTTATTTAGTTGGATTCATATATTAATTAAGGTCATGAAAATGTGTGGTGATCTAGTTGGAAGTTGATATAGAACAATGCAGAGAGAATGATAAGATCAAGGAGATTATTACCAAAAGCGGCCTACCTATAAAGTATATAAAACTTCTTTTAAGGCTTTGTGATACCATATACATCAATGCCATAAATTACAACGTGATTATAAATGAAAAACAGGTAATAATTCTTCTCATATCATCTAAACCTGAGAATGTAACTGGTGAATTCCATACTCCTTCTCTTAGCATAGTATTATACAAGATGAGAGGTATAGATAAGGAAAATGATGATATAACCACTAGATGTGTGGTTGAAGATAACATTATCCAGATGGTACTGAATATAGATACGTCTTTATAGGGTTTTTCAATCTCTTGATATTATCGGTAAGATTTGGAAAGGAGCCTAGAGAAATAAATGAATAAGTAGATTGTAACTTTGCTGAAGTTAAAAATTAAAATCAAATTTAACAAATATCAATTTAATAGTTATCGATAAATTTCTACTGGGAATAGAATGAAAATTCCAATTAAATCTCCTTTTTTCACTTCACCATTAAGGGCAGCAATGAATGTGGCGTAATCAGCACTTCTTTTCATTTCAATTGGTAAAGGCACTTCTTCTCCAATGGCTATTACATGTCCGAATTTGTTCCGTGCATAGGAAGATAAAAAACCTATGTGATTTGCAGGTATATCTAAAGGTTTGATCTTAATTGGTTTTATGTCACCAGACTTTAATTTAAGGTCTTGATCGGCAACTACACTTATCACTTTTCCTCTAGTCTTTACTTTAAAATCTCCGATAATATGTTTCTTCTTATGTTCTTCTTCTCTCACTTCTTCGAGTCTTGAGATAATCCTAACCATTATATTCACCCATAAATAGGTAGTAATTAAATAATTATTCTTCCATAGTTTGTTTTATCATCTTCAATCTTACGAAATTTTCCCTTTCCATCTCTTCTAGTCTCATCTCGATATATTTGACCGTGTTCTGTAATCTGGGAATGATTATATGTTCAAGAGCATTTACTCTTCTTTTTGTAGATTCAATCTCACCCGCAAGCAACTTCACAGTCATTTCAACCTCTGAAAGTTCTAATATTAGTTCTATAACTTCTTCAAATCCTTCTGATGTTTCGTCCAGTTTTGCCGAGGTGTCTGCTAGTCCGTAACCCCTTTCAATCATGGATTTCTTGATATCTTTATACTCAATTACCGGTACATTTACACCCATGACACTTCTAGTATCTACCTCAATGTCCAAGGACTCTTGGACCGACATGGCGGCTTTTCTAACAGAAAAATTGCCCATTGTTGTTTGCGCTATCATAAGATCATCAAAGGATTCGCTTAACTTTTCTTCTACTTTTTCCCGCACACCTTTGGCACGATCTAAAATATTGAAAAATTCCATGATCAGGGCATCTCTCTTCTCCTTTAAGAGCTTATGACCTTTAGTTGCTAGATTAACCCTATCCTTGAGTTTCAGAAGTTCCATTCGAGTTGGATTAACTCCCTCCACCATTTCATCTGCCATTTCATCACCTAGGATTTAATATAATCATTAATCATCCTTTATATTCGGGGTGATATTTTTTGATATGTTCTTCTCTGACCCGTTTAAGCTCTGCTATAGGTAGCATGCTTAGTAGTTCCCATCCTAGATCTAGAGTTTGTTGTATGGTACGGTCTTCATCCTTACTCTGAGTTACAATTTTTTTCTCAAAACCGTCAGCAAATTCCAGGAACTTTCGGTCACGTTCGGTGAGTGCCTCAGCGCCAACAACCAACACTAGATCCCGCAAGTCACGGCCTTCTGCATATGCTGTGTATAGCTGATCTGAAACTCCACTGTGATCTTCTCTGGTTCGTTCTGATCCAATTCCTCCACTCATTAATCTTGAAAGTGATGGTAAAACGTCAACTGGGGGAAATATTCCTTTCCTGTTGATTTCCCTGCTTAAAACAATTTGTCCCTCAGTTATGTAACCAGTGAGGTCTGCTATAGGGTGGGTTATATCATCTTGGGGCATGGTTAATATGGGCATCTGGGTGATTGAACCCTTTTTCTCTTTGATCCTACCTGCCCTCTCATATAAGGTTGCTAAGTCTGTGTACATATATCCAGGGTATCCTCTTCTTCCAGGAACTTCACTTCTTGCAGCAGATACCTCTCTTAATGCTTCTCCATAATTTGTAAGGTCAGTTAATATAACTAGAACGTGCATATCCTTCTCAAAGGCAAAATATTCTGCTGTTGTGAGTGCAAGCCGAGGAGTGATGATTCTTTCAATAGCAGGGTCGTCCGCCAAGTTCATGAATAAGGTGACTCTTTCTAAAGCTCCAGTTCTTTCGAAATCTTTCATGAAGAAGTTTGCTTCTTCGTGGGTAATACCCATAGCTGAGAATATAACTGCGAACTCTTCTTCTTCTCCTAAAACCTTAGCTTGTCTTGCTATTTGAGCTGCCAGTTCATTGTGCGGTAACCCAGATCCAGAGAAAATAGGAAGCTTCTGTCCACGAACAAGAGTGTTCATACCGTCTATGGTTGAAACACCAGTTTGTATAAATTCAGCGGGAAACATTCTAGCTGAAGGATTCATGGGGCTTCCATTGATATCAAGGTCTTTTTCAGGAATTATTTCAGGTCCACCATCTATAGGCTTTCCTGCACCGTCAAAAATTCTACCAAGCATATCCACTGACACGCCAAGATGCATCGTTTTCCCAGTAAACCTAATTTTAGTGGTGGAAGTGTTTAGACCGCTGGTTCCTTCAAAAACCTGCACCACTGCAATATCCTCTTTTACCTCTAAAACTTCTCCTTTCCTGTTCTCTCCGTCAGGAGTTTCTATTTCAACAATCTCACCGTATGCTACTCCTACCACACCTTCCACAATCATTAGAGGACCAGAAACTTCAGAAACGGTAGTATATACTTTTGCCTTGGTTTCTAATTCCATTTTTTATCCCCCTATCTCCTTACATTGACTTTCAATTTTATCGTTGATTTCCACCATACTTTGAGGGAACTCTGCCTCTGGAATATATTTCATTCTTCCAATCTCTTCTTTAACTTTCAGATTTACTACATCATCTATTAATGCACCCTTTTCAAGGGCTGCGGTTGTTTTTTTATGGAAATTCATGATAACTTTTAACATACCATATTGTTTTTGGGGGGAACAGTAGGTATCAACCTCATGATAAGCGTTTTGCTGTAGGAAATCCTCCCGGATCATTCTGGTACTTTCAAGCACAATCCTTTCACGATCAGGCAGTGCATCAGGTCCTACCAGCTGCACAATTTCCTGTAATTCTGCTTCTTTTTGCAGTAATGCCATGGACTCATCTCTCAAATCTCTCCAATCAGGGCTGGTATTATCACCCCACCAATCTTGCACGCTGTCCAGATAAAGTGAATAACTTTGCAGCCAGTTTATCGATGGAAAGTGTCTTCTATCAGCCAAGGAAGCGTCAAGAGCCCAGAATACTTTCGAGATACGCAACGTATTTTGAGTGACGGGTTCAGATAAATCCCCTCCAGGGGGTGAAACTGCTCCCACAACAGTTACAGATGCTTTTTTATCTTCTTTACCTAAGACTTGCACTCTTCCCGATCTTTCATAGAATTGTGCCAGACGTGATGCTAGGTAGGCAGGATATCCTTCTTCACCAGGCATTTCCTCAAGTCTTCCTGAGATCTCTCTCATGGCTTCTGCCCATCTAGATGTAGAATCGGCCATAAGAGCCACATCATAACCCATGTCCCTGAAATACTCTGCTATGGTGATGCCTGTATAAACACAAGCTTCCCTTGCAGCTACAGGCATGTTAGAAGTGTTTGCAATTAGAACAGTCCTGTCCATAAGTGGTTTCCCGGATTTTGGGTCTTCGAGCTCTGGGAATTCTTTTAAAACCTCTGTCATTTCGTTTCCACGTTCTCCACACCCAACATATACAATTACATCTGCATCTGCCCATTTAGCCAATTGTTGTTGTGTAACTGTTTTTCCAGAACCGAATGGACCGGGCATGGCCGAGGTCCCTCCTTTTGCGACAGGGAAAAATGTGTCTTGAGGACGTTGACCAGTTATAAGAGGTATATTTGGGTCAAGTTTTTCTTGATAGGGCCTTGCAATCCTAACTGGCCATTTTTGCAGCATTTGAAGTTTTTTTGTCCCCTCTGATGTATCTATTTCTGCAATATCTTCGGTTACAGTGTATGTTCCTTCAGATGCTATGCTCTTAATAGTACCTGAAAAGTTAGGGGGGACAGTTATCCTATGTAATATGGCTGAAGTCTCTTGAACTTCACCAATAACGTCTCCTCCACTGACGGAATCACCCGGGCTAACTTTGGGCATAAACTTCCAATTTTTTTCTTTGGATATGGCTGGTACTTGCACACCTCGGGGGATATAATCGCCTGCCAGATTTTTTATACTTTCAAGAGGTCTTTGAATACCATCAAAGATTGAACCGATTATTCCAGGTCCTAATTCAACAGAAAGAGGTCCTCCTGTACTTTCAACAATTTCGCCAGGTTTTATACCTTTGGTTTCCTCGTAAACTTGAATTGTGGCTGTAGATCCTTCAAGCTCGATTATCTCACCGATGAGTTTCTCTTCTCCTACTCTCATCGTTTCATACATTTGAGTACCTTTCAAACCGTCAGCAACGACAACAGGTCCGGATATTTTTATTATTTTTCCAGTAATCACCAATTATTCCTCCTTAATTTCTCTTTTCCATTATTTTATAGCTTCAATTCCAATAGCCCTTTTAACGAGCTCTTTTATCGGGTCAACAGCTCTTTCGATTGCTCCGGTTTTATCAGGCACTTCTACTATTATGGGTAAAGTCTTGTTTTTAGTAATTTTATCAATAAATTCCCTTATTTCATCTCCAATTTTTTCTGTAGTGATTATAATGGGGAAGCCCTGGTCAGCGAACATTTTTATAGCCTTTTGGGCCTGTTCTCCATCTTCAACGGCATGAAATTCTTTTATACCACCTAATTCGAAACCGGTAACTGTTTCTCTATCAGCTACCACAGCTATAGATGATTTAGATGTTTTGGATGAGTTCATGTCCATCCGCCTATTAACATTTTTCTTATTACTTTAGGGGAGAAACCCTCTAGTTTAGCTTGATAAATCAATTTTAGATTCTTATTCTCAATTTCTTTTTGACTTAAAAAGCGAATCATAGGCCCAATGGTGGTAGGCCTTATTTTTGCTAATATTACCCCAAGCTCCATGGAGTATTCATCTAATGCAGATTCTAAAGCTGATATTGAACCTGTTTTATCATATTCAGGCAGTGTTTCCTTAAGAACATCATAGTAATCAGTTCCGTCAAGCCCTTCTATAAAATCAACTATTTTTTCTGTGGCCATAAGTTCATTGAGTTTCCATTCATATAGCTGATTGCCACTTGCAAAGATGTATTCTTTAATATCCTTAAATTCCAGTCCATCAGAACGGGCACGTAAGATAATTTTAAGATTTAATAAATCTATTTTGGTTTTAATCAGATTATTTAAAACTTTACCATCATCCTTATTTGAAATCTCTGAAACGGTTTCTAACCATCTTTCATAATAATATTTGTCCAGTGATGCTTCAAGAGGTAGGAGTGTCTTCCTTTCCTTGTATAGAGACATAGCCTCATTGATAGGTTCATAATAAATAGTAGGCTTTAAGGCAGTTTCTATTTCGTCTATATTTTCCGCATCTAATAATCTAAGGAATATGTCCTCTGGTAACTTTCCAAAGGGAATAAGCTTATCTTTTATTTCTTCAGTGTCTACTGCCATCTCCTTGGCTGCCAGGAGTGTTTTTATGTTTTGGATATCCCATTTAGACAGAATTATCTCAAAAAATTCTCTAAATTTTTTTGCAGATATTCTTGCAAGTGTTTGGTGAGTTTCTGCTAGGTCCATATCTATGGCCTTTTCAAAGGGAAATTTATCTAAGTATTTTTTATATTCTGGTACGTCACTTACTAGGTTATACATGTCTTCCAATTTTTTGGCGTCGATGATTTCAATGATCTGCTTTTTATCCAGTAATCTCCCTCTTCTTGCCATAACTCTTGCATTTGGATAGGCAAAAGGAGCACTTGCTGAGAATTGTTTTGCAGACACTAGAACCGTAATTAATGCCACGGTAACTGCTGCTACCAAGATCAAATTAATATAATTGGCAGAAATGGTCCCCAATATATCGGCCATTCATATCTCTCCTTATTCAAATAGAACTTTTGCAACCCTTATTCTTAACAAACTTCTGAAACGTTCCATTCTTGCCTCAATTGTATTATTCACTTCAATATTCCCATCTTCTGTTCTTACACTAACTCCACCAATGGTATTAATAGTTCCACCTAATTTTAAGGTGGTTTTATTGCCGGTTTCTTTGGAAACTTCCTCTGCGATGGAATCTAGAGCATCCTCTATTTTTGGAACATCTTCTGTTTTGAGGAATATTTCCAAGGAACCTCCATCTATTTCTAATGAGGCTTCTTTGGTGAGGTTTTTCAGGGAATTTATATAATCCTCTGAGTCAGATGATGCCTTCTTTTGGAGTTCGTTTTCAGCTTTTTGGAAGGTTTTTTCCATTAGTTCTTCCCTGGTTTGCAGAATTTTTCGTTTTGAATTTAGTTTTGCATCTGATATAATCTGGTGAAATCTCATATCGGCTTCTTTATGGGTGTTCTCTAAAATTTCCTGTTGCTTTTTCTGGGACTCTATATTCCCTCTCTCAATTATTGCACTGGCTTGTTTTTCAGCTTCTTTAATTATTTCATCAGCTTGGCCATGTGATTCTGAGAGAATACTTTCCACTATCTTCTCTGCTCCAGCGCTCATTCTTTCTTCACTCCCTTAATTATCTAATCAAAGTTTATATAGGGAATAGAGCGTATGGTACGGCTTATCCGCCCATTACTCCAGAGAATACAATCAGCAGCAGAGCTATCAGGAAACCGTATATAGCTTGAGTTTCCGGTAAAGCTGAGAATACTATTCCTTGGGAAAACATTCCTGGTTCTTCAACTACTGCACCTACACTTGCGGATGCTGCGTTAGCTTGACCCAGAGCAGAACCTGCGGCAGCCACACCTACAGCTAAACCTGCACCTATTGCTAAAATACCAAAATTGGTCTGCACAGCCTTTCCACTCATCATTCCTGAGAACACTATTAACAGTAGACCAATCAGGAAACCGTATATAGCTTGAGTTTCTGGTAAAGCTGTAAAGACAATTCCTTGGGAAAACATTTCCTTCCTTTCAGCAACTGCCCCCACAGCTGTTGCAGCTACTTGACCTTGTCCCAGACCGGATAGAGAACCTGCTATTCCTATGGCTAAACCTGCGCCTATTGCTACTAATCCTGTTCCTAAAGCAATTTCAACCATTTTTTCACCTCATTAATCTTGTTTTATTTTAATTTTTTACATGAATTTTATACATCTATCATCAAATTTGGTTTATTTCTGTTGCTATTCTAACGTGGTAATCTTTCTTTTTGCTTTAAATGGCCTGAATTTCAGTCCCTGTCCAGTATAAAATTGGCTGAAGAATTCTACATAATGTAAACGCATGGAATGTATAAATGCACCGAGGGATTGGATCATTGCGTTTGCAGGATGTCCAGCTATTAATACCAATGCTGTTAGAGCTACTCCAATTACAGGTACCATGCCTGCCACTTTGAAGGCGACGATATTCACTGCAAGTGCCATACCACCGGTGGATAGACAAAGCGCTAGTAACCTAGAGTAGGAGAAAACTGTTCCTAGCAAACCCATCACATCCATAAGTCCAAAAAGTCCGTTGTGCCAGATGAGTAAAGCAAGTCCTATAATGGCTACTGCTACCCCTATATAGATGGAAAATGAATGTGAAAGGTAAGCAATACCTAAAAGAATAACTCCCATTATAAGTACCAGCCAACAAATTTGATCTCCAATTGCTTCTCTAATTGCACCGTTGTGTATGTTATTGTATGCTCCAATAACTAATCCCAGGGTTGTATAGATCAATCCAGCTAATAAAGCCATTATTAGAATATTTTGGGGATATACAAAGGCATCTATAGATTTAATCACAATTGGAATTTGAATTCCCAAGTAGGTGGGGAATATGTCTCCCATAAAACCGTTAGTTATTAGGGCTAGTATGAGTGTCCATGTCCCTGCGGCTATCATAATAAGCCCAAAACTCCTAAGAGTCTTATTTATCTTGCCTATACCCATAAAAATGAAAACACCTGCTATAATATCGAAACAGCCATATAATCCATCTGTAAGACAAAATCCAAAGAAAAATGGGAATACTAGGGCAAAGAATATAGTAGGATCTAATTCATTGTATTGTGGTGTGGAATACATTTTGGTCATGAACTCGAAAGGCTTGGCGAACCTCGGATTTTCTAGGTGGACAGGAATGTTTTCTTCACCATCAGGATTTTTTACGTCTATAATAACATGATTATCAGTTGAATTTTTTATTAGATCCATTGCCTGATGAAGGTCTTTTTCCTTCACCCATGCCTCAATCATATAAGTTTTATCAGTTTTTGCGAAATGGGTGAAGATCTCATTTCTTTCCCTTTCAATTTCAAGTTGTTCTTTTGTTATAGAAAGGTCTTCTTCCCACTTTCCTGCTAATTCATTAACTTCGGCGATTAACTCTTTTCTTTCTTTCTCCAGTTCATTCATATTAATTTTAACGTTATCTATTGCTTCATGGGGTTTCCCGGAGAGTTTTGATACATTGAATCTTTCAAATTCAAACTTTCTTAAGAGTTTATTAAGATTTTCTCTGTTCTTTTGCAAAGTGATAATAACTAGGATTTTTTTGCCCTCTTCATCTATATCACTTTCAAAAATGACAACTTCATCAGTTAAAGCGGTTAATTCATCATTAAATTTGGAAAAAATCTCTAAATTAAGCTTTCCCGTTATTATAGTGGTGTTTGCAGTGTCTTTTAGATCAGACATATCCAGATCTAGAAACTTCAAATCCTTTGCAGATTTAAAATCAGTTTCAAGCTGAATTTTTTTTGATTCAAGTTCATCTAATCTTTGTTGAATGGCTTTGGTCTTGGATTCTACTTTTTCCAGAATATCCTTAGCATTTTCTAATATCTGTTCACGATTTAGTTCTTCAATTTCTTTTTTTTCTGGAATTTCTGGGTTTACAAACCCTTTTATCAGATCTAAAGGACTAACTTTTTTACTTTGAACACTCTTCCAGAAATCAGTTACACTGGTAATCCTCATTAAAAAAGAGATAATTTCAGTGGTTTGTGGACCAACCGTAGAAGGTTTAAGTATTTCACGCCATTCTAAATCTTTAATCTTTTCAGTCACATCGTGTATCTGCACAAGTCCCTGTTCATGTATTGAACTTATTAAACGATCTGAATAATCATCCAAAGTGATAATAGATAATTTTCGCATTCGTGCTGGTCTAAACATGAAAATCACTAATATGTTGGTTAAAGAATGTTATTAATTATAACTGTGGCGGCGTCATCAATTTTATCGGCAGTTTGGGCTTCAATATTAGAAACTTCCCTTTCTGTATCTCTTAATATCTTATTGGCCTCTACTTTGGCTTTGTTTTCAGATTCAAAAATGATTTTGTTTTTTTGAGTTTCTGAATCTTCTTTAGTTTTTTCCATTTTACTTGAAGATTCTTCATTTGTTTCTTCAATTATTTGTGATGCGCGTTCATTTGCATCTTCTAAAAGCTTCTTAGCATCATTTTCGGCTTTTTTGATGGTAGTGATAGCTTCAGATATTGTTGTCATTTGAATCACACAATTTTAAGTGAATTAATGGATCTCAGATTTAATTTGATAGAGTTTATGTTTAATACATATATATGTTTTGCTATTTCTTTCTGGCATCTTATACAGTATTTTTCCTTTTCTTTATTGCTTGGATATGATATGAGTTTTATACAGTTTTTAGGGTTATTTAGTCAATATTAGACTTAAATAAAAAAGAATTATGCATTTAAAACTAGTTTCGAATTCTTCTCTTATTATTAAATAATTTCTAAATGAGGGAAGGACTGTTTTCAGGGATATTTGAACTTCAGATGTTCTTTTGAAGATTTTTCTATAAGATGCTTTTTAACTAGTAAATGCCCTTTTTAATTGTTTATGTATAATAGATCATTATAAAGCCATATTTGATAAATTAGGAAATAGATGATATTAATGTACGCCTAAACCTATATGATAAGAGTTTAAGAGTGTTGCTGTTATACACCACACGACCCATACAATCAAGACCACAAACAAAGCAATAACACCCTTATCCAATTTATCACCTTCTTTTTTTGGTTATTAAATCTAACTTTTATATAATACTTATTGATGTTAGTTTAAACAATTTTTAAGATTCAAACTTCACTTTCTCAATTACTATGAGTAATTAAATTTTATAAATCTTTCGATTTTTTTCTTTGATATGTTTGTTGGTTTTGTATTCATTGTTGGGAGCACATACTAAGATTATAATAGATTTGTATCTATTAAGTTTATAGGAGTACTACGAAGTCTTTTGATGATATTCCCATGGAAAAATGTTAAGAGGTTTTTTGAATTGAGTGATTATTAGGGCGAAATGCGATTTATGGAAGATTTACAGACTTAATTTGGTGATATCTATGATAATCGTAGTTTGTATACGAAACCATTTTTGTTCAAATTTAGAGATAGATTTAATCATATAATTTTATACACTTTAGCTGATATTTAATCGAGACCATCATAAAATATGTCATCTATATTGAATATTTTTCTAAATGGGGGTTCTCTAGTTTTTTCTTCTGATATGTGTGCAATAATTCCTGGAAGTCTTCCCATCATGAAAATTCCACTACCAACTTCCCAATCAAAACCCATGTCAGATAGTATTCCTGCATTTGCGCCGTCTATGTTCATTCTGACTCCTTTACGCTCAGAAAGAATCTTGTCAATGGTGAGTGCAAGTTCGGTGTGTAAACTGAAACAATCATATTTTCGAGCTAGTTCAATAAGTTTAGGGGCTCTTGGGTCTTCATTGTGGTACCTGTGCCCGAAACCAGGGATTCTTGTACCATTTTCTAATTGGGCAACTATTTCTTCTCCAGCTCTTTCTGTATCTCCGTTTAATCTTTGAACTCCTTTTTGGAGAATCTTCATGGCGTTTTCTATGGCACCGGCATGATATTTTCCGAAGGCCATGAGGGCTCCAGAGACGCAGACGTTCATAGGTGAGCCGG
>Ga0209048_10000788_pt1 | contig 33668 bp, 33 predicted proteins | sample FrelakmetCRP12CR_FD_187146 | JGI IMG/M metagenome (GOLD analysis project Ga0209048, IMG submission 187146) | Freshwater lake sediment microbial communities from the University of Notre Dame, USA, for methane emissions studies - CRP12 CR (SPAdes)... | ecosystem: Environmental > Aquatic >...
CGCCGGTGGGGAACGAGTTCAGCGTTCTGGGAAGTTCTCGCAGCACCGCTTCAGCCCCTCGGCCTCCATTCGCACGTACCGACGCGTCATTCGGGAGCTGAGCAGCGCGACGAACGGCGACAGGGGACCTGTCTGACAGATGCTCAGGGTTACGCCCACGACGCCGCCTGGTCGGGGCGTCAGCCGGTGCTCGGCCGTGGTGGTGATCCCCGGCGTCTTCGCGGTCCAAGAAAACGAGCGCTCGGGCTCGAAATCAACGACCTCCCACACCGCGGCTGGAAGCTTGGGCTGGCGAACTCGCGCTCTACTCCCCACGGCGAACGGACCCTCGTCGAGACGCTGGACGCTCGTCATGGAAGCTGTCCACTGCGGCCAGCGCTCGACGTCAGTCAGCACCTTCCAGACGTCGCCGGGCGCGGCATCGATGTCAGTCGAAGTCTCGAACTGCATGACGTGCACTCTACGGTCCGACTCGAGGGCAGAGCGCAACCCCCCACCTTGGGCAGAGACGAGCACACAAGCCTGTAGACGTCGTCGCGGAACTTGCCTCTGTCCCGACGCTCACCGTCGCCTTGGCGCCTCTCGGGTTCACCATGACCGTGGACCACCTACCGACACGTTTCGTCGGGCGCCCCGGACGGCCGGACCGTCGACGTCCATCCCGTCAGCTTCGACCAAGACCACACCGGCTATACCAGGTCAACGCGGCACCCGATGGCGGAGGTTGCGCGTACTCCCGGAGGGGTTTCACGACCGGTCCCATCGCAGGAGTCACCGTCCGCTGTCTCAGCGCCGAGCTTCAGGTTCAGCACCACCTCGGCTACGAACCCACCGACGTCGAGGGGCAGGACGTGACGCTCCTGACGCGACGGTGTGGCGTGAACATGCGCGCTGGGAGGGCCGGGGCGGTTCTGGCGCTTGTCGGAGTTGGTGCCGAGCGGTGTTCGGTGCCGGTTCGGTGTGGAGTTCCGTCCAGCCCGAGGGAGATGACGAGCGCTCGGTCGAGCTGCACCATGTTCGCGGGTCCGAGCCGGCCGCGGTGGCGGACGAGGACGTCCTTGGGCAACGTGAAGAGGTTGTCACCGTTCACCGCGCAGGCATGATCGAGACCCCTCGACTCCTACCTCCACTTCCGGACACCTCCGTCAGCACCTGACGGTCGGCCAGACCGACCTCCCACCGGCGCGTGGAACCTACCCGCCCTGCCCGAGCTGCTCGCCCTCGTCGGGGCGAGCGGCGCTCGAGCCCCACGGGCAGACCTGAGCCACCAACCCGGGGAAATGCCGGTCCGAATCACATCGAGCATCGACGCCCGTAACACGGTCGGTCAGAGGGCCGTTCGTCCCCCGTCGATGCCAAACACGCTTCCGGTGATGGAGCGTGCTTCGTCGGTCATGAGGTGCACCGCCAGGGCAGCGACATCGCTCGCCTGCACGACTTGACCGAGCGGTACCGCTTGGAGTCCGCGTTCGATGTGACCAGAAATGCCTAGGGTCATGGGCGTCTCGGTGAGTCCGGGGGCGATCACGTTCACGCGGATGCCTCGCGGCGCGAGCTCCAGCGCCAGGCTCCGGGCGATGGCGTGAACACCGGCCTTCGCGGCGACGTAGGGCAGCAGTCCGATGCCTGGACGCAGGGCGGTCGACGAACCGGTCGCGAGCAGCAAGCCCCCCTCGGCGCCGAAGTGCGGGACGGCGGCGCGGAAGGTGAGCAGCACGCCAGTGAGGTTGACGGCCAAGACCCGGTCCCACTCGTCGAGATCGAGGCCGGTGATGGTGGTCGCCTGCATCAGGATCCCGGCGTTGGCGTGCGCGACGCGAAGCGACCCGAGCTCACTCACGAGCTCATCGATTGCCTCGGTGAGCGCGTCGACATCAGACACGTCGGCCGGCCTGGCTGCTGCGCGCCGACCCATCCCCCGCACCTGTTCGACCAACGAGTCGAGCCCGCTGCCGTCGAGACCGACCGCCGCTATGTCAGCTCCGTCGCGCGCGGCGCGGAGGGCAGTTTCGCGTCCGATGCCGCTCTCGGCGCCCGTAATGAGCACGACCTGACCGACGAGCCGGGAAGAATTCAGGTCAGCCACGGTCCACGATCAACATCTTGCGCATGCTAGCGATGCAGCTCGAACTCGGGAATCGACGAGCGCGCGACGACGGGCTGAGGGAGAGCAGCCCTTGCGACCGCCTTCCGGCTCGAGAGGGGCACGCGCAGCGAGGACGTCGACGAAAGCGACCTCTTCGGCGACCGGCCTGCAAGCAAGAGTCTGGTTCCCATCCCCCCACAATCGGTGTTCGCCATACGCGCAAGACATTCGGCGTCGCAGAGCTCGCGGCACGACCCAGTAGGTTGGCGACGCCGTTCGGCATCTGCTCGTGGTGGAAGACGTCACACAGGAGCAGATCGACAGCGTCCGAGCTCGCCTCGAGCACGCCTACGAGCATGCCGAACTCGTCGATCACGAACCTTGCTCGGCTGAGACCACGCGAGTCGTCGCAAGACCGAAGGCGCCGCGCCGATCAGCAAGTCGGACGCTCCGAACGCTTCCGTCGGCCTCGGACCTCTCGCCATGTCACCAGTCGTGCCGCGTCCTCATCCCACAGCTTGAGCCGCGTCGCCCGCAGCCCATCCGCGAACGACAACGTCGGCACGCTTCGAAAGATCGCTTCCCGATCGTGAGCGCGTTGCAGGTTGTAGTTCGGGATCTTCGCGCCGAGGTGGTGGACGTGATGGAGGCCGATGCTGCCCGTGAAGAACTGCAGGACCTTCGGCAGCTTCAGGTAGGAGCTCCCACGCAGCGCGGCATCTTCGTAGCTCCATTCGGGCGAGCGCTGCCAGTAAGTCTGGTCGAACTGGTGCTGAACGTAGAAGAGCCAGATGCCCGCCCCACCGGCGAGGAAGACGAACGGCACTTCGACCAATACGAAGTCGCGCCAGCCGATCAGCCCACACAGCCCGCCGACCACCAGCACGAGCGTCACATTCGTAGCCCAGACGCTGCGCCTAAGCCGCGGCGCGGCTGACGGGTACGCCCAACGCGGCTCGAGCAACATCGCGTAGATCGGGCCCAGGCCGAACATCACGGCGGGGTTCCGGAACAACCGGTACCCGAGGCGCGTCGGCCACTTCCAGGCCTCGTACTCAGCGACCGTGTACGTCGGTACATCCCCGATGAATCGACGATCGAGGTTGCCGGCGGTCGCGTGATGCGCAACATGTTCGTATCGCCACCGTGCGAATGGCGTGAACACCAACAAACCGAGCACCGTACCGAGCCACACATTCGCGCGCCGCCCCGGGAGGAATGAGCCGTGCGCGCAGTCGTGAAACAGGATGTAGGTCCGAAGCAAGAATCCTCCAGCGGGGATCGCCAGCACCAAGACCAGCAGATAGGAGATCTGCAGCGAGAAGTACATCAGCACCCAAAGCCCGACGAAGGGCACGACCGAGGTCGCGAGGGAGAGCAGGCTCCGCCCGAGATCGGGGCGAGCGTAGGGATCCAAGCTTTCGCGCCAGGACGGAACCTCCCGGGCGCGCCCACCGGATCCGTACGTCGGATCGAGCGACGGTCCTGCTGGTCGAGAGGTCGCCGTCTTCACGCAGAGAAGACGCGCAACGGAGGGAAACTGCGCAAGGCCTGAAGCCTAATGAGCCCGATCCGCGAAATCGGCACCGACGTAGCCCGCCGACCGAAGCAGGGAATAGCGCAGGCGTGAACACCGCCAACGGGAAGTCGAACACCCGCTTGGATCCCATGGATGCGATCGGATGCGATGTGCCGGGTAGCGGGTTCGTGACCAGTGACGGCGAGTTCTCGGGCACCGGGCTGCTCGCGCGCCTACGCCGACCAGCGAACCTTGGGTCGAACCGTCGGCTTCGTCCTGACCCGCATCGGTGGGACGAGGGCCCTGAGCAGGGCGACCAGCCCTGCGACCACGAGCTCGGCGAGGTACCAGACGAGGAGCAGGGCGAACACCACCAGACCGCCCGCGACCACGAAGATCCCCGGGGCGACGCTGACGAGCAGGAGCTGGGGGAGATCGCCGGGCCCGGCCGCGAAGCGTGTCTTGAAGAGCGACCGCCAGCGCACCGCACCCCACATGATCCAACGACGCAGGAACGCGACGCCCAGCTCGGCCATCGCGCGCCGGAAGATCCCGTCGGCGTCGGCCAGGTCGCAGCCGCGCTCGTCGCCGTGCCGGCAGAGGAAGTCGTGCAGCACCGCCGGCTTGGTGTACCGGCCCGATCGGGGAACGAGCCACTGGAAGATCCCGGGCACCGACGCGAAGTCGGTCTCGGATCCCGTCGGCACCTCGAACGTGTCGGAATGCCCCTCGTACCGGAGCGGCTCCACGAGCCTCCAGTCGAGGTCACCGATCTGTTCGACGACGAGCTCGGTCGTGAATCCCATCTCGCTGCCCCTCCCCACGCGCTGGCTCAGCTGTCGCGCACCTCGGTCGTGGCGACGCGTGATCGTCCCGCCCGCTTGGCAACGTAGAGCCCGGCGTCGGCGTCGGCCACCAGATCGTCGCCGACGACCATGTGGTCGGCGAGGGTCGCGTAGCCCGCGCTCAGCGTCACCGGTCGGCCGTGCACCTCGGTCTCGGCGCGTCGGCGCAAGCGCTCGGCGACGATCGGCGCGTCGCCGGCGAGACACCCCGGGAGGAGCACGGCGAACTCGTCACCACCGACGCGAGCGACCACATCGAAGCCCTTCGTGTTGTTCTCGAGCGCGGCTCCGACCTCGCGCAGCACGGCGTCGCCCACCTGGTGGCCGTGCTCGTCGTTCACGTCCTTGAAGTGGTCGATGTCGAGCACGACGAGGCTGAGCGCGGCTTCGGCACGTCGTGCCCGGGCCAGCTCACGAGGCAGCGAATCCTCGAAGACCCGCCGGTTGGCGAGGCCGGTCAGCGGGTCGCGGGTGGCCTGCCGCTCGATCTCCTCGACCATCGCTCCGTAGCGCACCGAGGCCGCCGCGTGGACCGCGGCCTGGGCGAGCGCGCTGACGACGAGGGTAGGGATGTGCCGACGAGACTCGCCCCACTCTGCGGCCGCGAGACCGACGCACTCGTCGTCGGCGACGAGCGGCACGAGCACGACGTTGGCTGCACCCGGCAGGAGCGCCGCGAGCGAGTCGTCGGCGTCGAGGCTTCGGTTGAGCGCGGGGTCCCGGCTCGTCAGCACGGCGTCGCTGTCGAGGCCGGCGGGTGCGTCACAGTGGCTCGCACCGCGAACCTCGCCACCGATGGCGAGCGTGTGCTGCCACCGTGTCCCCGAGCGAATCACGACCCCGGCGCTGCGGAACCCGAGCTGGTGGGTTGCGTACCGGGCGAGCGCGGCACCGACCACGTCCGGGTCGCGGGTACGGCTGAGCTCGAGGTCCAGCTCGACGAGGCCCGCGAGTTGCGCGCGACTCTGGCGAAGCGCCCGCTCGTTGACGGCCGAGAATGCCGCCGCGCCGAACGCGACCGCGAGGAACGCCGCCGCGCCGAGCGCCGTGTCGCGATCGCTCGAGGTGGCGCGCGCGTCGAGCATGCCGGCGGCCACGGCCGCCTGCCCGAGGAACAGCAGGAGGGCACACCAGAGCGCGATCTTCAATCCCGTTCGCGACGATACGAGCAATGTGACCGCGAGCACGTCGAGGAACACGAGGAACAGCAACGGGCTGCGGGCGCCGCCCGTCACGGTGACCGCGAGCCCGAGGAACACACCGTCGACGAGGAGCATCGCGGCGACGAGTCCGAGCACGCGGACCCGCGCGACGTGGCGGGCACCCTCGACGAGGACGGTCACTCCGACGTAGGCGGCGGCGACGAGCACGAGCCCGCCGGGCAACGGCCCCGTCAGTGCCGGGATGGCGACGATCGCGACGGCTCCGACGACCCGTAGGCCTTGGAGCAGGGCGAGCCGGTCGCCGAGCGGGGTGAGGTCGTCGTCAGCGGTGCCGTTCACCCGAACTCGAGACGATCGTCGCGACGGTCGAGTGGCGCGCCGACGAGGCGCGGGTGACGACGATCGAGGCGCCCGCTTACCAGCAGGAACACGGCGGCCAGTGCCAGAAGCAGGAGCAGCGCCGTGAGTGGTTGCGCCATTCGCCTCACCAGTCGCGCGACGGCGCCCGGGCGTGAGAGGTCGAGCTGCCCGTGGCGCACCGTCGCGGCGAACGTCGGCGCGACCGCTGATGCGCTCGCGGGGTCGTCGGAGCGACGCGCTGATGCTCCTGCCGCGGGCGCGGGCGCGGGCGCGGCGAGCACCGATGGTGTCACCGTCACCGGGACTGCGGGTGTGACGGCGCCCGGAGCACTCGGCGTGGGTGCCACGACGACCGGAGGCGTCGGTGGGACCGCGACCGGGGGGGCCGGGGCCAGGAAGACCTCGGGCAGCTGCGGAAGGACGAGATCGATGCTGACGCTGGGCGCGGGCTTGTCGGGGCTGGGTCGTCCGTTTTGGTCTGACCCCGGCTGACCGTGCCCGGCCGACTGGACGGACAGGTCGCCCCCGTGGGCCGGCTCGCTGTCGCGAGAAGGGGCGCTCGCGACGGCGCCGCCCGCGGTGCCGAGCACGAACGTGAGCGCGAGGGCGGCAACGGCGAACGCGTGCATCCAGGCGCGTGGGTCTCCCGGGTGACGTTGGAACTGGTGTTGCTCCACTGCGACCTCCCCATGGGGCGGGTCCCAGCCCAGACAGGCTGTGGTCGACAGCATGAGCGCTGAACTTGAGGAATTGGTGACCGGGAGCCTCCGGGGTCTCGGAGCGGGCCGTCATGCCCTCGCGGTCAGGGGTCGGTTCGGTGTTGGAGCATCGGGTTGGCAACCGACGACACTTGTCCGCCGGTTCTGCTTTGATCGGGTGACCGGTCCGAATCGACTGCCCACGGACGTCCCCGGGAGTCATAGCGTGGTGACCGATGGCGAAGCGTCCCGCGACTGTTGGCACGCTGCTCGGGTTGGGTGCGGCGGTGTCGTTCGGGGTGAGTACGCCGATCTCGAAGGGGCTGTTGGATTCGGTCGGTCCCCAACTCCTCGCCGGGTTGCTGTATCTGGGCGCGTTCCTGGCCCTGGCGGTCCTGATACCGGTGCGGAGACGCTCACCGGAGGCACGGATCCGGCGTTCCGATCTCCCTCGCCTGGGTATGTTGACCTTGGCTGGCGGCATCGCTGCGCCGGTGCTGCTGCTCGTCGGATTGGAGCAGGTCCAGGCCTCGACCGGTTCGTTGCTGCTGAATCTCGAAGGTCCCGCGACGCTGCTGCTGGGGTTGTTGGTGTTCCGCGAGCACCTGGGGCGAAGTGCCGCGCTCGGCGCTGCGTGCATCTTTTCTGGAGCCGTGGTGCTCACCCTCCCGCACGGCTCGGTCGGCGGCCAGATGGTGGGGATCGCGTGCATCGCCGCGGCGTGCGCGTTGTGGGGTCTGGACAACAACCTCACCCAGTCACTGACCGTGCGCGACCCGTTTTCGATCGTCACCGTGAAGACGGGAGTCGCCGCGACCGTGAACGTCGGGGTCGCGTTGATCATCGGCGCCGAGGTTCCGGGCGCGTCGATCATCGCCGGAGCGCTCACGCTCGGGGCGGTCGCGTTCGGGATGTCGGTGGTGCTCGATGCGTACGCGTTGCGCCTGCTCGGCGCGGCCAGAGAGTCCGCGATCTTCGCGGTCGCACCGTTCGTGGGCGCCGTCGTGGCGTGGCCTCTGCTCGGTGAGCAGCTCGGAGTACAAGAGATCGTCGCCGGAACGATCATGGCCATCGGGGTTCTCGCCGTGCTGCACGAACACCACGAACACTCCCATGAGCACGAACCGCTCGTGCACGACCACGTACATGTACACGACGCGCACCATCAGCATGACCACGCCCCCGGAACGGATCCGGGAGCACCGCACTCGCACCAGCACCAGCACGCCCGGTTGGTGCACGCGCATGCACACGTCAGCGATGTGCACCACCGACACGACCACTGAGCTCGAGGTTCGAACGATGGTCGATCTGCTGCCGGATACGGTCGTCTTCTGGAGCCGTATCGCTGTTGTACCGGGGAGTGTCCCAAGTTGTCCCGAACGCGGCAGCTACGGGCGTCGGAGCACCACCCACGTGAACGCCTGCACGCCGCGAGTTCGGTGAGGAAATGAAGTGACCGTACGGTCGTGCCCGATCTCGAACTGCCGAACGGGCTTCCACGCAAGCACGTCTTCGATGGCTCAGATGCCGAGCAGCTGAGCCTTCTTGGCCGAAAACTCCTCGTCAGTCAGAATTCCCTGGTCGTGAAGCTGGCTGAGCTGAGTGAGCTGAGCGTTGAGATCAGGCTCAGCCGGCGCGGCGGCAGGCGCAGGCTCCTGCGCCATCGCGTCCTGCTGCGCTTGGGCGTCCTGCGCCGCGTACTTCTGCTGCTGATGGTGCTGGACCCCCCCGGAGACCGCGGCGGCCGTCCCGACCACCGCGGCGGTACGCAGCAATGGCCTTCCTCGTCGAAGCATTTCTTTCTCCTCCTGGTGGTCGTGTCTCGTCGGTTGGAATCAGGAGATGATCAGCTCGCGCCGACCACCTCGTCGACGACTTCCTTGGGGATCCGGATCGAGGCGACCAGTTCGCCGCCCGACCCGAGGACCGCGTCGCGGAACCGTGTGGCCCACACGTGCTCGAACAGCAGGATCGCGGCCGACGAATCCGGCTCCAGCTCGGCGCCGAGATCCGCGATGTCCTCGTCCGACAGCAGCCCGCTCGGTTCCTCGACGTGCGGGCGAAACGCCGCGCTCATCGCCTCGTCGAGCTCGGAGAGCTCGACGCCGAGGATCTCGCCGTCGGCGCCCTTGGTGACGAACACCAGGTCGATCACCCGAATCGTTCCGGCCTCCACGAGCTCCTCGAGCGCCGGCGCGATCTCACCCGAGAACTCATTCCCGGGGAAACTCACCACGAGGATCTCGACCGGTCCGACGTCCATGGTTTCTCCTGTCCTCTTACTCTCGGCACAAGGAACGGCAGCGCATCGGCCATCCTCGTGTCCTGCGGGAAGGGTGCACTCTAGCGGGTCGCCGACCACCGCCCAACGGCGAGTGTTCTGGAACCCTCGGTGCATCATGATGCGCAAGGACAGGACCCGCAACTCGGGGCGAGGAGATCGCCCATCAGGGTGATGACCGGCGACCCGGTCTGAAAACGCAATGGGCGACTTCCCCGCCGGACATGCCACGATGACAACACGCAGTCGAATCCGGGAGGGCTGATGGGCGACGAGCTGCCGGAACACGGCGAGCGCTAGACCGGGGTGGACAACGAAGCGCTTTGGGAGCGGCACGCCGGGTGGTGGCAGCGCGAGTTCTCCGACGGCGCCGACCCTGAATACGAGGAGCAGATCCTCCCGTTGATCGCTCGTCATCTCCGAGGTGCGCGACGCGTGCTCGACATCGGGTGCGGAGAGGGGCAAGTCGCCCGACGCATCGCGAGGCCTGGCGTGGAGGTGGTCGGACTCGATCCGACCCAATCACAGATCAGCGTCGCTCGCGACCGCGCGGGCGGGCCTCGCTACACGCGGGCGCGCGCGGAGGCGTTGCCCTGCCGTAGCGCTGCGTTCGATGCCGTGGTGCTGTGTCTCGCGCTCGAACACGTCGACGCGTTCGAGACCGCTCTTCGTGAAGTGGCGCGGGTGCTCGAGCCGCGCGGCCGCTTCGTACTGCTCTTGTGTCATCCGTTGCTTCAGGCCCCGGGCAGCGGCTGGATCGACGACCAGATCATCGGCGAGCACTACTGGCGAATCGGGGCGTACCTACCTGACGACACCGTGGTCGACAACATCGCGCCCGGCGTCGACTTGGTGTTCATCCATCGTCCGCTCAGCCGCTACGTCCACGCGATGGGCGAAGCCGGCCTCCTGATCGATGACATGGAAGAGCCGTCACCTCCCACAAGGTTTCTTGCGGACACCTGGGGCTACGCCGAGGCCGCCACGATCCCACGCGTGCTCCTGCTGAGCGCCCGACGTTTGGCGTAGGCGGTCGCGGGCTGCCACGAGCGCCGGAAGCACGCGGCGAGCACCGTCGCTTGGAGCTGCTCGAGCTCGGTGACTCCTGCCTTCCGGTTGCGTCAGCACCAGCCTGGTCCCCGCCTGGCGGGCGGCTCGGCCTGTCCCGAAACCGCGTCAGCTTGGGCGACCACGTTGTCAGGGAGGCGCTCGTCCAGCCGAGCCAAGCGCCCTCGGCATTCGTGGAAGGCCGGGACAGAAAGGCCATCGCTGCACCGCGCCGATGGCGCCGGGTAGCGTCGGCGCCCATGACTCACCTTGATGAGCGCGTCGAGCTGCTGCGACACGCATGGTTGTTCTCCAGCTGCAGCGACGCGGAGCTCTCCCGCATCGCGGGGCTGTCAATATCACGCGACGCCGCGGCGGGCGAGCTGCTCTGCACCGAGGGTGCTCCGGGCGATGACTTCTTCGTAGTTGTGGACGGTGCAGCAGAAGCGAGTGTCGGCGGCGAGAAGGTGGGCGACCTCGGCGCGGGCTCCTTCTTCGGCGAGATGGCCCTCATCGACGGCGGCGACCGTACGGCCACCGTCACAGCAACGACCCCGATGCAGCTCCTCGTACTGAGCCGCAACGACTTCAACTCGATGCTCGCCACGGCGATGCCGACGGTCGCCCCCAAGCTCCTCGAGGTCGTCGGCCAACGCATGCGCGAGCTGCAGCAGCAGGACGGCACACCCTTCGGGTACTGACGGTCGCGCATCACCGTCGACCGCGGGTGGACCGGGGCTCGACCGGGGCACCGGGGGGATCGGTGCCCCGGCCGTCGTCACCCCGGCCCACCTGTCGCGGTGAACTTGGCGTCGCGCTTGGAATCGGATTGCGGTGGCGGTCTCAGGCGATGTCGGCGACCCGCAGCTCCCACGTCGTCGGCAGCGCGTCGGCGGGACGTGGGTGCTTGGGTGGGCGCCCGCGGCGCCGCTTGTTTGCCAGCACCTTGCCGTTGGCGATCAGCTCGCCGCCCCAGACACCCCACGGCTCGCGCCGCTCGATCGCCGCGCCGAGACAGTCGTCCCGAACCGCGCAGCCCCCGCAGAACGCCTTTGCCCGCGCAATGTCGTCGAGCGCCTCGGAGAAGAAGAGCGCGGTGAGCTGACCCGTCCCCTCCGCACAGCGCGCCTCGGCGCGCCACCGCTCTTCGGTCCCCCCGTACTCGATGGCGTACATCGCCGTGCTCCTTCTCCTCGTGCAACTGGTGTCGGTCTGGTCGGTTGGGTGGATTCGTCGGTCTGGTCGGGTCGAACTTGTCGGGGGTGCGGCGCGGCCCCGAACAACAAGAAAGGCCGCCGGGTTGCCCCGGCGGCCTGGTGAACTCGCAGCGTTGGTGCGCTAGGGCGAGATCGGGGTCGGCCACCGGGGCTCGGGCTTCTGGTTCGTGGTGGTAATTGCGGTGTCGAGCCACGAAGCCCGGGCCATGACGCACGGGAAGCCCGCGTACGCGCGCGCGATCCCGTGGCCTACGTGGTGCTGGCTCATCGAGAGGGCGTGCATCGTGGGGGTTCCTCGGGTTGGGTCATCGGCCGATTGGCGAACGGATCACCAGGCAACCAGACCAGAGTACCGGGGTCAAGCGAATTACCTTCTCATCCATGACCACCGTCGTCTCCCCCGAGCCCGATCTCGCTCCGGCACTCGAGCTGCTCGAGGAGCAGCGGGCCGCCGGCTGGCACCTCGGAGCCCAGCTCTACGTATCGCTCGCCGGCGAGGTGCTGCTCGACACCGCCATGGGCGAGTCCGCACCCGGGCGGGAGCTCAAGACCGACGACCTCATGCTCTGGTACTCGTCGGGCAAGCCTTGGACGACCGTGGCACTGCTCCGCCTCTGGGAACAGGGTCGCCTCGGGCTCGACGACCTCGTGGCCGACTACGTCGACAATTGGGGCGATGGCAAGGAGCGGGCGACGATCCGTCACGTCCTCACCCACACCGGCGGGTTCCCGATGCCCGGCGACCGGACCTACGACGCCGACATCACCTGGGACGAGGCGGTGGCGGCGACGGCGGCCGCACCGGCGATGTGGGAACCGGGCACGAAGGCCGGCTACCACCCCGCGAGCGGTTGGCGTGTCCTGGGCGCGATCGTCGAACGGGTCGACGGGCGCCGCATCGACCGCTACCTGCGCGACGAGATCGCCGAGCCGCTCGGTCTGCGTGACTGCCACCTCGGCATCCCACTCGAGGTGCAGACGGAGTATGACGAACGCATCGTGCCGGTGCACTGGACCGGCCACCGGATGCCCGGCATCGTCGACAGCGCACTGCAGATGGTTCCGTATCGCATCGACGAGATGCACAACGAGCCGTGGCACGTCGCCAAGGTCGAGCCGGGTGGCGGCATGCGCGGCCCGGCGCGCCAGCTCGGACGCTTCTACGAGTCACTGCTGGGGTTCGGCCCACCGCTGCTCGAACCGCGCACCGTCGAGGTGATGTCCGCGGTCCATCGGTGGGGCGTGAAGGACGCGACGTTCGCCACGAAGATCCCGTGGGGACTCGGCGTCCAGGTCGACTTCAGCGGCGGCACCGGGTGGCGTGCATTCGGCCACGGAGGTATGGCATCGTCGCGCGGCCTCGCCGACCCCGAATGCGGCCTGGTCCTGGTCGTGGTCGCGAACGGACTCGCCGGTTACTTCGACGCCGAAGCGCGCGTGTCGAGCATCACCGACGCGGTCTACCGCGCGCTCGGCGCAAAGGTCGCGTCGCTTCGGCGACGCGACCAATCGGCGACCCGCGCGTCGGGGGCACTGAGTACCTGACGCTCGGCACAGTAGGGTCTCTCAGCGCGCTCTCAGGTGCTGTACGGCATCGTTTCGGCGGGACCGAAGCCCAATCGAAGGAACCCGATCCATGCGTCGCACCCTCATCGCCCTGCTCGCTTCCTGCACCCTCGTCGCGGCACTGGCCGCCCCCGCCGCCGCCCACGCGACCTCGGCCAGCGGATCAGGCGGCGTCGACACGACCAAGCTCCCGGTGGGCGGCGACCCGGTCTCGAGCGCCGCCGTGGGCAAGGTCTACTCCTGCCAGACCACCTTCCCCTCCAACGCACCCGGGGCCTTCACCACGGGAGGCTGGTTCAACGGCGACGGCACCTGGGATCTCTCCAAGAAGCCCTCGGTCGACGGATCGGTTACCTGGCCCGACGCCAACATCACGATCAAGGCGAACGGCAGCACCCGCGTGGTCTCGGGGAACGGCCTGCCGACCGCCGAGACCACCGGGACCTTTCCCATCGGGTCGAGCGACGACGCCTACCAGTACGACCGGAACCCGAACACCATCTCGGCCCAGACCGTCTCGATAACTCTTCCGAAGCACCCAAAGGTCGCGAGCAAACCGACGTGCGTGGGGCTCGGCACGATCGGCATCCTGAGGTCGGGTGTGCAGGTGTTCAACGCGCTGGACGCGGGTGGACGCGATGCGGTCGCCTACGAGATCCAGGACAGCTGTCAGGGTCACCCCGAACGCAGTGGCACCTACCACTACCACTCGATCTCCACGTGTGTCCTCGACAAGATCGACACCGGAACCGGGCAGTCCAAGCTCATCGGCTACGCGCTCGACGGCTTTGGCATCTACGGGCCACGCGCCAGCAACAACAAGAAGCTCACCAATGGCGACCTCGACGAGTGCCACGGCACCACCAGCACCGTGACCTTCAACGGGAAGAAGCAGAAGATCTACCACTACGTGGCGACGTCCGAGTACCCGTACACCCTCGGCTGCTACCGCGGCACCCCCGTGACGACAAACGGCTAGACCGTCACGGAGCGGTCATGCCTGCGCAATGAGGTCGAGCAGGCGCTCGTGCGTCGCGGGGGGTGCCGCGACAATGTCGCCCGAATCGAGCCAGGCGGTGTCATCACCACGCCAGTCAGTGACGACACCACCCGCCTCTCGCACGAGCAGCGCGCCGGCCGCCATGTCCCACGGCCCGAGCGCTTGCTCGAAGTAACCGTCGTACACACCGGCGGCGCTCCACGCGAGATCCATGCTCGCCGCGCCCGCCCGGCGCAGGTCCTCGCACGTGCGCAACGCGCGTTCGAAGACGGGGAGATACTCCTCGAGACGCTCTCGCTTGGCTCGGAAGGGAAAGCCGGTCGCGCAGATGGCCTGCTCCAGCGGGCGGCGGCTCACCCAGAGTCGCTCACCGTCGCGGTACGCGCCCCCGCCGGCGCGGGCGGTGTAGGTCTCGCCCAGCATCGGCGCGTGCACTACGCCGACGATCGGCACGCCGTCCTCGACGAGCCCGATCGACACGCCGACGATCGGAAACCGGTGCACGAAGTTGGCGGTGCCGTCGAGGGGATCGACGAGCCACCCGAGCGGTCCGCGCTCACCGCCCTCCTCTTCCCCGAACACGGGGATGTCTGGCGCGGCGGCGAGGAGCGCGGCGCGCACCGCACGCTCGCTGGCGGTGTCGGTCTCGGTCACCCAGTCTCCGGGCGCCTTCTCGACCACGCCCCCCGCCGTCCCGAACGCGTCGAGCACGATCTCGCCACCGGCGAGCGCCGCGCTGATCGCAGCATCGAGGAGTGTGTCGAGGTCGAGGGGGCTCATGCGCCGAGCTCCGTTCGGAGCTCGGCGACGAGCTCGGGGGTGCCGGCGGCGATCAGGTCCCTGCGGGCGTCGGGATCGGCTGTGACGAGCTCCCGACCTCGAGCATCGATCACACGTGCTCCCGCTTCGGTGCAGATCAGCAACGCGCCCAGGTAGTCCCACGGTGCCTCACCGACCCGATGGCCGAAGTAGCCGTCGAAGCGGCCGGCCGCGACGTCGCACAGGGCGAGCGCGCACGATCCCATCGCTCGATACTGCTTCCATCCGAGGTGGCGATCGGGAAGGCTCCCGACGGCGAGCATCGAGTCTTCGATCCGGGTTGCCGAGGACGGTTCGATCGGCACGCCGTTGGCCCAGGCCCCCCCGCCGCGCACCGCAGTGAAGCGTTCGCCCGTCACCTGGTTCGCAACGAAGGCGGCGACGGGTCCATCGGCGTCGAGCGCGCAGAGCGAGATCGCCCAATAGGGGATCCTGCGGGAGCAATTCGTCGAACCGTCGACGGGGTCGACGACGACGGTCACGGGCGCATCGGGCGGACCGCTCCGTCCCGACTCTTCGCTGACGATCGCGACGCCCGAAGGGCGCAGCACCTCGAGCACGGCGGCGTCGGCGACGAGGTCGAGCGCGTACTGTCCCGGCACGTCGGTGCGGGCTCGGCGTTCCGGACCGCGCAACGGCTCGACGGCCGCGGATTGTGCGTCGGCCGCCGCGCCAAACAACGCGAGTAGATCGGAAGCATCCATGGTGACGCCGAGTCTCGCAGACGATCCCCGGTCGAGGCCCACGCGAAGCTGCGGTTCAGGCCGGAACGGTGCGGCGCAACCGCGCGGTCGCGGCCGCGACCACGGGATCGATGCCTGCCGCGCCGGCATCGACGAGAGCGAGCAGCTCCCGGCGCATGTGCGGATCCCAGAACGTCTCCAGGTGCTTGGCCACGGCTTCGACCGCAACAACGCGCGGGTGATGACGGAACTGGTCCGTGATCTGGTTCGCCATCCGGATGAGCTCCCGAGCGGGATCCGATCCCACCTGCTCGTCCGGACGCGGGGTGCGCACGTCGGCCGGCGACACCTGCACCGCGGTGACCTTGTACTCGGGGCAGTTCGTAGCCCAGTCCGAGTGCTCGGTGGTGACGACGTTGGCACCGGTGACCGGGAAGTGGAAGGTGGTGTAGACGACGCCGGGCGACATCCGGTCGGAGATGTGTGCGTGCAGCGTCGTCTCACCCGCCCGGCTCGAGAGCCTGACGATGTCGCCGCTGCGGATCCCGCGCTCCTCGGCGTCACTCGCGTGCATCTCGAGCACATCTTCGTCGTACCATTCGACATTGCGCGTGCGCCGCGTCTGCGAGCCGACGTTGTACTGGCTGAGCACGCGCCCGGTGGTCAGCAGGAGCGGGTACGCACGGCTCGATCGCTCGTCAGTCGGGACGAACGGTGTCTCGACGAACCGGCCGGAGCCCCGGACGAAGTGCTCGACGTGCATGATCGGGGTTCCCTGCGGGGCGGAGTCGTTGCAGGGCCACTGCACGCTGCCGACCTCGTCGAGGATCGAGAAGGACACCCCGGCGAACGTCGGTACCAGCGCGGCGATCTCGTCCATGATCTCGGACGCGCGGTCGTAGTGCATGGGGTAGCCCATCGCGGTGGCGAGCTCGGACACCACTTCCCATTCGTGCTTGCCCGAGCGTGGCTCCATCACCGGGCGCACCCGGTTGATGCGCCGCTCCGCGTTCGTGAACGTCCCGTCCTTCTCGAGGAACGAGGTCCCGGGGAGGAACACGTGCGCGAAGCGCGACGTCTCGTTCAGGAACAGGTCCTGGACGACGACGAGCTCCATCGCCCGAAGCGCCGCGGCGACGTGGTGGGTGTTCGGATCGGACTGTGCGAGGTCCTCACCCTGCACGAACAGCCCCTTGAAGCCACCGAAGATCGCCTCGTTGAACATGTTCGGGATGCGCAGTCCCGGCTCGTCGTCGAGGGACACACCCCAGCGAGCCTCGAACTGGCCGCGCGTCGCCGGATCCGAGACGTGCCGGTACCCGGGGAACTCGTGGGGGAACGACCCCATGTCGCACGACCCTTGCACGTTGTTCTGGCCCCGGAGCGGGTTGACGCCGACACCGACGCGCCCGATGTTGCCGCTGGCCATCGCGAGGTTGGCCATCCCCATGACCATCGTCGAGCCCTGGCTGTGCTCCGTAACACCGAGGCCGTAGTAGATCGCCGCGTTCGGAGCGGTTGCGTAGAGGCGCGCGGCAGCCCGCACCTCGGCCGCGGGGACGCCGGTGTGGGCCTCGGTTGCCTCGGGGCTGTGCTCGGGGCCGGAGATGAACGCGGCCCAGGCGTCGAAGCTGTCCCCCTCGCAGCGGGTCTCGACGAACGCGCGGTCGACGAGACCTTCGGTGACGACGACGTGCCCGAACGCATTCATCAGCGCGACGTTGGTTCCGGGGAGCAGCTGGAGGTGATGTGCAGCCTGCACGTGGGGGCTGCGGACCAAGTCGATTCGCCGCGGGTCGGCGACGATGATCTGGGCGCCCTCACGCAGTCGTCGCTTCATGCGTGAGGCGAACACCGGGTGGGCATCGGTCGGGTTCGCGCCGATGAGGAGGATCACATCCGCGTGCGCGACGGACGCGAAGTCCTGCGTACCGGCCGAGGCCCCGAACGTCTGCTTGAGTCCGAAACCGGTCGGCGAGTGGCACACGCGCGCACAGGTGTCGACGTTGTTGTTTCCGAACGCGGCGCGCACCATCTTCTGCACCAAGAAGACATCTTCGTTCGTGCACCGCGACGAGGTGATGCCGCCGATCGCGCCGACGCCGAAGCGGGTCTGCAGATCGCGGAGTCGATCGGCGGTGTGTCGGATTGCCTCGTCCCACGTCACCTCGCGCCAGTCGTCGCTGACGCGCTCACGGATCATGGGGTTGAGGACGCGCTCGCGGTGCGTGGCGTATCCCCACGCGAAGCGGCCTTTCACGCACGAATGACCCTCGTTGGCCCCGCCGCTCTTCGTGGGCACCATGCGCACGACCTGATCGCCCTGGAGCTCGGCGCGGAAGCTGCAGCCGACGCCGCAGTAGGCGCAGGTCGTGAGGACGCTCCGGCGCGGCTGGCCGAGCTCGATGACGGTCTTCTCCGTGAGTGTCGCGGTCGGGCAGACCTGCACGCACGCGCCACACGACACGCACTCGGAGTCCATGAACGACTCCCCCGCGCTCGCCGTCACCTGCGACCCGAACCCGCGCCCCTGGATCGTGAGCGCCAGGGTGCCCTGGATCTCGTCACAGGCACGCACGCAGCGCGAGCAGACGATGCACTTCGACGCGTCGAAGGTGAAGTACGGGTTGCTCGTGTCGGGCTCCAGATCGAGATGGTCCTCGCCGTCGGTGCCGTAGCGGACGCTACGCAGTCCCACGGCGCCGGCCATGTCCTGGAGCTCGCAGTCCCCGTTCGCGGCGCACGTGAGGCAGTCGAGGGGGTGATCCGAGATGTAGAGCTCCATCACCGCGCGCCGCAGGCGCTCGAGCCTCGGTGTCTGGGTCCGCACGCGCATCCCGTCGACGACCGGCGTGGTACACGACGCGGGGGCGGTCGTTCGGCCGTCGATCTCGACGAGGCACAAGCGGCACGAGCCAAAGGCATCGAGACGGTCGCTGGCACAGAGCTTGGGGATATCGAGCCCGGCGAGTGCGGCGGCCCGCATCACGGAGGTCCCGGCGGGCACGGTCACGGCGCGACCGTCGACTTCGAGGTCGATCGTCGCCGGCCCGGTACCCGGCTTCGTCCCGAGATCGAGCTCGTCGCTGACGGTCATCGATCCTCCTGCACCCGAGCCCCTTGCACCCGCGTCGGCTGTGTGCCCATGACCCCTCCAGGCGCGACGCTAGTGCCCGGTCGGGCGAAATCGTCCGGGAAGTGGCGCAGGGCGCTGCGAACCGGGAGGGGGGTGAGCCCTCCCATCGCGCACAACGAACCGTCGGTCATCACCTCGCAGAGGTCCTCGAGCAGGGCCAGGTTCGCGTCGCGGTCCTCATCCGCGATGATGCGGTCGATGACCTCGACGCCCCGAACGGCGCCGACCCGGCACGGCGTGCACTTGCCGCACGACTCCTCGGCGCAGAACTCCATCGCGAACCGGGCCTGGCGGGCGAGATCGACGCTGTCGTCGAAGACGACGACGCCCCCGTGCCCGAGCAATGCGTCCGCGGCGGCGAGTGTCTCGTAGTCCATCGACACGTCGAGGCCCGACGCGGGAAGGTACGCGCCGAGAGGGCCGCCGACCTGGACGGCCCGCACGGGCCGGCCAGTGCGGGTGCCTCCACCGAAGTCGTGCACGAGCTCGCCGAGCGTGATCCCGAAGGCGGTCTCGACGATCCCCCCCCGAGCAACGTTGCCCCCGAGCTGGAACACCTGCGTCCCTCGTGACCGCCCGGTCCCGAGCTTCCCGTAGGTGCCGGCGCCGCCCGCCACGATCGCGGGCACGGTCGCGAGCGTCAGCACGTTGTTGACGATGGTCGGGCGGCCGAACAGGCCCTCGAGCGCCGGGAGCGGTGGCTTCGCCCGCACGACCCCGCGCTTGCCCTCGATGCTCTCGAGCATCGCGGTCTCCTCACCGCAGACATAGGAGCCCGCCCCGCGTCGCAGCACGAGGTCGAAGTCGAGATCAGACCCGAGCACCGACGAGCCGAGCCAACCGCGTTCGTAGGCGATCCCGATCGCGGCGTCCATCGCGTCGAAGGCATCGGGGTACTCGGAGCGCAGGTACACGAATCCCTCGCGTGCACCGACAGCACGTGCTGCGATCAGCATTCCTTCGATGAGCAGGAACGGATCTCCCTCCATGAGCATCCGATCTGCGTAGGTGCCGCTGTCGCCTTCATCGGCGTTGCAGCACACGAAGCGCTCACCGACCGACGCCTCGGACACCGTGGTCCACTTGATCCCGGTCGGGAACCCCGCACCGCCACGCCCGCGCAGCCCGGAGTCGGTGACGGCCGCGATCACCTCGACCGGGGACAGCTCGAGCGCGCGCCGGATGCCGGCGAGACCGCCGGTGGCTTCGTAGTCGTCCGCGGACAGCGGGTCGATCACGCCGACCCGGGCGAACGTGATCCGGTCCTGACGCGCGAGCCAGGGGATCTGCTCGGTCGCCCCGAGGCAGAGCCGGTGCTGCGCCCCGTTCAGAAGACCGGCAGAGAAGAGGTCGGGCACGTCGTCGGGAGTGACCGGCCCGTAGGCCACCCGGCCCGACTCGGTCCCGACCTCCACCAGTGGCTCGAGCCACAGCAGGCCGCGTGAGCCGTTGCGGACGATCCGCACCTCGGTCCCCGCCGCGCGTGCGGCATCGGTGATGCGGGCGGCTACGTCGTCGGCACCGACGGAGCGCGCCGCGGCATCGCGCGGCACGAACACGGTCGTGGGGGTCATGGGTCCGTGCGCTCGCCGGCTTCGCCCAGGAGCGCGACCAGTCGGTCCTCGTCGACACGTCCGTGGAGGCGCCCGTCGACGGTCACCGACGGTCCGAGCGCGCAGTTACCGAGACAGAACACGTCGTCGAGCGACACCGAGCCGTCGGCGGTGGTGGCACCGAGCGCGATTCCCAGATGCGTCCGGGCCTGGGCGACGAGCCGCTCCGCGCCCGTCGCCTGACACGCCTCGGCCCGGCAGATCCGAACCGCGTGTCGCGCCGGTGGCTCTTGTCGGAAGTCCCGGTAGAACGTGACGACCCCGTGCACCTCGGCACGCGAGAGATTGAGCGCATCCGCGATCACCGGCACCGCCCGTGGGTCGATGCAGGCAAACTCGAGCTGGACCGCGTGGAGCACGGGAAGGAGCGAACCACGCGTCCCGACCAGCGCAGCGATCACCTCGCGGCACCGGGATTCGGACCAGGCACGCGGCTCGTACCCCGGACCCCCACCCATCAGGTCAGCCCTCCTCTTCGGTCAGGTATCGAGGTCGAGTCGCTCGACCCCGGCGTACACGTTCATGCGGTCGTCGCGCAGGAAGCCCACGACCGTCTGACCGAACCGCTTCGCCGCGGTAACGGCCAGGCTCGACGGAGCCGAGACCGCGCACAGCACCGGGATGCCCGCAACTGCCGCCTTCTGCACGATCTCGAAGCTGATCCGGCCCGATACGAGCAGCACCGACGTCGAGAGCGGAAGGGTGCCTTCGAGGAACGCGTTGCCAACCACCTTGTCGAGCGCGTTGTGTCGGCCGATGTCCTCGCGCAGCACCCGGAGCTCACCCTCAGGAGTGAAGCTCGCGGCTGCATGCAGCCCGCCGGTCTCGTCGAAGAGCGGTTGCGAATCGCGCAGGAGCCGCGGGAGGCCGGCGAGCACCGAGCGGGAGACTCGGGGGCCGGGGCCAACGGGCTCGCACGCGACTGCCACGTCGTCGAGTGCGGTCTTGCCACAGAGACCGCAGCTGGCGTTCACGGCGAACGAACGCCGCGGTCCGAGGTCGATCGTGTGACGGAGGCGGAGCGTGACGACGTTGTAGTGCTGCTCGCCCGTCTCGCCAACGCAGTAGGCGACCTCGGCGAGCGATGTCGGCTGGCCGAGGAGCCCCTCGGTCACGCAGAAGCCGACCGCAAGCTCAAAGTCGTGCCCGGGAGTCCGCATCGTGACGGCAAGCGGTTCGGGCTCGGCACCCGGGAACTGGAGCCGGATCTCCATCGGCTCTTCGGTCACCAGGCGATCGGGGCGATCTCGAACCTGGGTGCCGTCGACTGCGATGACGCGTGTGGGCGTGACCGGACGGCGGACGGGCGCGCCGGGTTCGATCACGCCGGACTCAGGCACAGACGTTGAGGCTACCCGGGCCATTCGATGCCGGCGCGTGCCGCGTCCTCGGGCGTGTCGACGTCGGCGAACGACCGCGCCGACGCCACGCGGCCCCACTCGTCGATGTGAGCCTCGTGAACCGGAACGGCGCCGAGCAAGGCTCGCAACGATCGTTCCCCCGCGGCCAGCAGGTCAGGGATTGCGGCGAGCGCGTCGCTGCCGTAGCGAGCACAGAGCGTCTGGGGGATCCCGTCGACGATCGGGACGACGGTCGACGGTGCCGGGTGCTCGGCGAGCCAGGCGAGGATGGTGCCATCGATGCCGGCGAGGTCGACGGCCAGCGCGAGCGCAGCGCCCTCGTAGCCGCGGCGGGCGAGCGCCGAACCGCCCGCGCCGAGCGCGGCGAGCGGGCCGCCGCCCGGCGGCGTCTCGCGCACCGACGGTAGATCTCCGTATCCGGGGCCGACCTCGATGACCGGGTCACAGACGTCGCCCAACAAGCGCGCCGAGCGATCCACCAGCCGCTCACCCCGTACGAGGAGCGTCGCCTTGTCGGTCCCGAGCCGGCGACTCGAGCCGCCGGTCAGGAGCAGCCCTGCACAGCCCACGCTCCGAACGGTACCGTCTCGCTCGTGGAGCTCCCCATGATGCGGCGCCGAGTTGCGCAGGCGCGCGTCGGGAGGTTGGCCACCGTCGGGGTCCACAACCGACCGCACCTCGTGCCGGTGTGCTTCGCCACGACCGGCGACCGGCTCGTCACCGCGGTCGACAACAAGCCGAAGACGACCACGCTGCTCAAGCGCCTGCACAACGTGCAGGCGAACCCTGCGGTCAGTCTCCTGGTCGACCACTTCGAGGAGGACTGGGCACTGCTCTGGTGGGTACGCGTCGATGGCCGCGCGCGCGTCGTCGAACCGGGCGCGGAGCTCGACACGCTCCTCGAGCCGCTCCACGAGAAGTACCGCGAGCACTACGGGCTCCGAGCGCCGAGAGGCCCTGCCATCGTCGTCGACCTGCAACGGTGGGTCGGCTGGTCGGCCTCGGCGTCAACGTGACCTCCAACTGAGCGAGCCGCTCAGGACGTCGGCGACGCGTCCGATCGCAGGAGCCGGTACGACACGACCACCCAGCGTCCGGCCCGTTGCTCGAGCTGGAGCTCGTTGTGCGCGGCGCCACCGTTTCGGACGGAGACCTTGGTGCGCACGACCGCTACCTGATGTCCGCTCTCGAAGCGCTCGACCGCCACCGAAGTGGCGAGGCCACCGAGGTCCGGCTTTCCTGCGTACGCAGCTCGCTTCGCCTCGACGAAGGGCTTCCGCCCCATTCCGTCTCGGAGCTCGTCGCCCGACAGGGACCACAGGGCGTCGAAGTCGAGGCCGTCCCACGCCTGTTCGTACGCCACTGCGACATCGTCGGGCGGCGGTCCGGGGTCGCGCGCCACTGCGATGACGAGGGCGACGATCAGCACGAAGATCGCGAGGCCCACGATGGCGGTGACCATGTCAGCCCGCTTCCAGAACTATGTCGCTGAGCTCGGCCACCGGGCCATTGTCGACCCGTCGGCGCCCGAAGCCAAGCCGGCCGCGTCCGGTCGGTCCGGCTCGAGCCACCGGAGCGCTTCGGGTCAGAGAACCTCGCGCGCCAGGCACGGCCGTAGGCTGGCGTACGTGACCTGTCCTTCCTGCGGCGCCGAGGCACCGCCCGAAGCCCACTTCTGCCCGTCGTGCGGGCACGCGCTCGTGACCCGGCCCGACGAGCGGCGGATCGCCACTCTCCTGTTCGGCGACCTCGTCGGCTTCACGGCGCTGGCCGAGTCGGCCGATCCGGAGCAGGTGAAGCGACTCGTCGACATGTGCTTCGAGGCGATGTCGGGCGACGTCCTGGCGTACGGAGGCCGGGTCGACAACATCGTCGGCGACGAGATCGTGGCGATCTTCGGTGCACCGGTCTCGCACGAGGACGATGCCGAGCGAGCCGTGCGATGCGCGCTCCAGATGCAGCGGACGCTCGCGAGCCTGCGCGAGCGCCTCGGTGCGGACGTCGAGATGCGTGTCGGTGTGAATACCGGTGAGGTGCTCGTCGGGGCGCTCCGAGGAGGCGGTGACGTCACCGCGATGGGTGACGTGGTGAACACCGCGAGCCGGCTCCAGAGCACCGCTGCACCCGGGCAGGTCATCGTCGGTCCCCTCACCGAGGCCGCGACTCGCGACGCGATCCGCTACGAACCCCTCGGCCCACTCCAGATGAAGGGGCGCGACGAGGCGGTGGAGGCCTGGGCCGCGCTCGAGACCGTTGCGCCCCCGGGTGGGCGGCGCAGTCGGGCACGCACGCCGATCGTCGGTCGTGACACCGAGCTCAGCATGCTCCGCGGGATCCTCGACGCCGCTGCGAGCCGTCGGCGCGCGCACCTGGTCATCATCACCGCCGACGCAGGCGTCGGCAAGAGTCGCCTGGTCGGCGAGATCGTCCGGTCGGCCGAGGACACCTCGGCCGCACGGGTGCTGCGCGGTCATTGCGTCCCGTACGGCGAGGATGTCTGGTGGCCCGTCGCCGAGATCATCCGCGAGGTGTGTGCGATCGACCGCGGTCCCGACGACACCACCGAGACCGTCCGCGCCGCCGTCAACGACGCCCTGAGTGAGATCGCCGGCGCCGATCTCGACGAGGACGACCTCGATCGCACCTCCCGGGGCCTGCTCTATCTGCTCGGGCACGGCGAGGACCTGCACGACATCGACCCGACGCGTGCGCGCGACGAAGCGATCCGATCCGTGCTCCACCTGCTGACCGCGATTGCTCGTGGCCAGACGCTGGTCATGACCCTCTCCGACCTCCACTGGGCCGACGAGCTCGTCCTGACCCTCGTGGGCCGGCTCGTCGAAGGACTCCGTGGTTTGCCGTTCGCGCTCTTCGCCACGACCCGGCCGGAGCTCCTCGACCGCTGGCGCCCCGAACCGGGTCGCCACAACCTCACCCTCCTGCACCTCGATCCGCTCGACGCCGACGCGGTCACCGCGCTGGCGCGCGAGCTGCTCGGGCCCGATGTGGACCCCGAGCTCGTCGCCGTCCTGTACGAGCGCTCCGGCGGCAATCCGTTCTTCGTCGAGGAGCTTGCGGCCCTGTTGCGCGAGACCGACTTCGAACAGGCGGCGCACACCCTCGACCCCGGCCGGCTTCCCGCCACGTTGCGCGGGTTGGTCGCGGCGCGCCTCGACGCGTTGAGCGCGGGAGAGCGCAACGTGCTCGAGGACTGCGCCGTCGTCGGTTCGAGCGGCAGCATCGACACGGTCCGCGCGCTCGTCGACGCTCGCGGTGACGCGATCGACGTGGACGATGCGCTGGTCCGCCTTGCGGCGCGTGAGCTCATCGACGTGAACGGCCGAGACTTCGCCTTTGCGTCCGAGGTCGTGCGCGACGTGGCCTACGGCACGCTCGCCAAGGCCGAGCGCGCTCGACGCCACGCGACGCTCGGCGCCTGGCTGGCCGAGAGCCCCGGAGCCGAGACGTCCACCGCACCCGTCGAGCGCGCCGCGCACCACTACGGGATCGTGGCCGAGCTGCTGCGGGAGCTGGGGTCGGTCACCGGCGTCTCCGTCGAGTTCGCGGCCCGAGCACTTCCGGTGCTCGAGGCGGCCGCCCGTCGGGCGACCGACAGCGAGGTGTGGCGCAACGCCGCCCGTCTCTATGACCAGTGCCTTGCCCTCACCGACGGGGAAACGCCCGAGACCGACCGGTGGCGCTTGCTCCTCGGGCGTGCCCACGCGCTCGCGGAGCGACGGGAGCTGGCCGAGGCCCGCGCGGATCTCGACGAGGTGTTCGAGGACGCACCGAAGGGTGGTCGCGTCCACGCCATGGCGCTCACCCAGCTCGGTGAGCTCCACCAGATGGAGGGTGACTACCCGGCGTCGTTCGCGACCATCGAGGACGCCCTCCTGTTGTGGCGCGCCCTCGGCGACGAGCACGGTCTGGCCACAGCGCTACGAACCCAGGGTCGGACCGCGATGTTCCACGGCGACCTCGGGCAGGCCGAAGCCGACTGCACCGAGGCGCTCGAGCTCTACCGCAACCTCCGTGATCGTCGCGGTGAGGCGTGGGCGCTGCAGAACCTCGCCACGATCGCGTTCTTCCGGGGTGATGCGGAGTTGGCGGAGCAGCGGCTCAGCGCCGCCGGCGAGATGTTCCACGATCTCAACGACTGGGGTGGGCTCAACTGGAGTTGGGCGATCCTTGCGTGGACGCGCTTCATCCAGGGTCGCACGGCCGAAGCCGAGCAGATCGCCACCGAGCAGCTTCCCGAGAGCGAAGCCCGCGGCGACGCCTACGTGTCGGGGATCCTCGAGATGCTCCTCGGCAACATCGCGATGTGGGAGGGTCGGTCGGCCCTCGCGGTGGAGCGGGCCCGCCGTGCCGTGAGCCGCTTCCGCTTGCTCGGCGATCCCTGGGCGATCACCAACTCGCGCGCGGTCGAGCTCCGCGCTCAGATCGCGGTCGGCGAGATCGATGTGGCATTGGCCCAGCTCAACGACGCGGTCGACGACGGGGTGACGATGATCCCGGCACTTCGCGCCCAGGTGCTCGTGCAGCTCGGCGCACCGGAAGCGCTCCCCGAGAGCCTGCACCTGCAGGGAACGCAGTCGAACGCGGGGTTCACGGGGGAGCGGCAGCGGACCCTCGGTTTGGCCCTCCTCCAGGCCGGCAGGGTCCCCGAGGCGCTCGCCGAGCTGGAGCCCATCGCGGGGGCGGCGAGCGCGGGCCCGGCCGACCGCGCCGCGCTGGCACTGGCCTATGCGGCAGCGGGAAGGACGAGCGACGTCCATGCTCTCGCGACCGGTGGCGCCGAGGGCACATACCTCGACCGATTGCAGCTCGGCCTCGCCCACGCGTTCGCGCTCCTCCAAGATGGAGATGCGCAGGCACCGGCCGCGTTCGACGCGGTGCTCTCCACGATCGACACGACCGAGTCGCGACTCGACCAGGCGATCGTCCGGCTGGCGCGTGCGCATGCATGGAAGGCGCTGGGGCGCGGCGACGCCGCGGCGGCCGAGCACGAGGCGAACGCCCGGCTCACCTCGCTCGACATCGACGCGCCCGGTTGGGTCACCGTCTTCACCGCGGCGACGGGCGTCTAGACAACCCGGAGCGCGTCGAGGACTCTGGCGCAGGCGAGTCCGTCGGCGAACGTCGGCACGTCGGGACCACACTCACCGTCCTCGACCGCGTTGCGCACGACTGCGGCCCAGCGCCGCATCGGCTCGGTGTGCGGATCACCCTCGGACACAGGACGCTCTCGCTCTTCGCGGCTGCCGTCGGCCCGTCGCAGCACAATGCGCCGTTCCCCCACACACTCGAGCACACCCTCGTCGCCCGCGACCACGAGGCGCGAAGCAACGCTCGCCGGTGCCGCGAAGGTCGTGTCGATCGAGACGGTCACCCCTCCCTCCAGCGAGACCCAGGCCGAGAACGCATCCTCGGCATCACACACCTGGGGAACGCCTCGCGGGTCCGGGCGCTCCAACACGAGGGTCCGACACTCCCCGCGAGCCTCGACGACCTCACCGAAGATCCACCGCAACGCATCGACAGTGTGCGACCCCCAAGCGCCGAGCCAGCCACCGCCGGTCGAGCGCTCGAAGAGCCAGCCGTAGGGCCGCAGCGGAACTCGCGACCCGGCACTCAGGTGCGTCCACGTGACGTGCTCCGGTCGACCCACCGCTCCATCACGCACCATGTCGCGAACCAGCTCCCGTACCGGATCGCACCGGAACTCGAAGTTGACCAGGTGCGTGCACTCCGCGGCCTCGGCCGCACCGAAGAGCACCTCCGCCTCCCCGGCATTCACCCCGAACGGCTTGTCGCACAGGACAGCGTGACCAGCCATGATCGCTCGGCGCACGTGCGTGACGTGCAGGTACGGCGGAGAGTGGACCGAGACGAGATCGAGGTCGTTGCGGTCGCACAGGTTCGCGACGTCAGCGTCGTTGCGAGCCGACACGACCTCGACGACTTCACACCCGTCGGTAGCTGCGAACGCGGGTGCGACCACCCTGCGACCGAAGCCGGTCCCGATCACGCCGACGCGCACCGTCATCGCGCTACTCCCCCACCGTCGCGGTCGGGTCTGGATCGATGCCCCCGACCCCGAGGTGAAGGCGGGCGAGGAACCAGTGGCCGAGTGGACCGATGCCGAACGCGAACAGCACCGTACCGACCCCGACGTCACCACCGAGCGCAAAGCCGATGGCCAACGCGGCGAGCTCGAGCAGGGTGCGCACTGCCCAGAGCGGGAAGCCCTTGGCCGCGATGCCGGTCATCAGGCCGTCGCGCGGCCCCGGGCCGAGACCAGCGCCGATGTAGAGCCCGATGCCGAGTCCGGTCACGACGATGCCGCCGAGCAGCATCGGCCAGCGCAGGGCCAGCTCGGCGGGTGGGTCGACGAGGTGCAGCCCGGCGTCGACGACGAAGCCCACGGTCAGCGTGTTGATCAGTGTGCCGATGCCGAAGCGCTGCCCGAGCGGGATCCACGCCACCAGGATGAGCAGGCCGAGGAGCACGACCACGACGCCAAACGACAGTCCAGTGACCTCGGCCAACCCCTGGTGCAGCACGTCATATGGGCTCACGCCCAGACGAGCCTGGATGATCAGGGTCACGCCGAACCCGAGCACGACGATCCCGCCGAGGAGCCGCGGCACGCGCACCCGCAGCTCCGCGAACGTCGGAAACGCAATCACACCGAGTTCGGGTCGCGGGTCCGGTGACGTCGTCATGGAGCGGTCAGCGCGCCGGCTGACGCGGTGTCGAGGTAGAGCGTCACGTGCGGCTGGGTCCGCAGGATCGAGGCGGGGCAGTCGGTAGTCACCGGTCCGTGGAGCGCGCGTGCGACGGGCTCGCGCTTTCGGGCTTCGGGAACAATTGCCAGGACAATGCGCGATCGCAGCAGTGCGGGGATCGTGACCGTGATCGCGCGCTCGGGCACGTCGTCGAACGTGGCGAAGTGGCCCTCCCCCACCTGCTGGCGGCGACACCCGTCGTCGAGCTCGACAACCTTCACGTCGAGCGGGTCATCGAAGTCGGCAACGGGCGGATCGTTGAACGCGAGGTGGCCGTTCTCGCCAATCCCGAGGCAGCAGAGATCGATTGGGTTGGCGTGCAGCAGCCGCGTGTAGCGATCGCACTCGCCCGTGTAGTCGCGAGCGTCGCCGACGATCTCGTGAAAGGCCAGCAGACGTACCTTCGCGACGATCTCCTCGCGCATGTACCGGCGGAAGCTCGCGGGATGTGTCGCGGGGACTCCGAGGTACTCATCCATGTGGAAGCCGACGACCCGCGACCAGTCGACGACGCCCGACATCGTCAGTCGAGCGAGGAACTCGAGCTGAGAGTCTCCGCTCGCGAACATCACGTTGGCAACGCCGCGCGCGTCGATCGCGTCCTCGATCACCGCGACGGCGTGCGCTGCCGCGGCGGCACCGACATCTGCGGAGTCGGCGAGCACGCGCACGGGCATCGCGTCGACGACGAGCTTGCTCGTCATGAGGTCATGCGAACTGGGGGAGCCAGCGGCTGGTCGCGCCGAGCATCTCGTCGGTCATCCGTGCGAGCGCGTCATAGTCGATCCGACCGGCGAGCGGGTCGGAGAGCATCGCCTCGAACACCTTCTCTCGGCTCCCGCTGATGCCTGCGTCGACCACGAGCTCCTGGGTGGTGCAGATCCGGCGGAGCCATTCGGCCATGAGCGGCGGCAGCGTCGCCTGGTCCCGACCCCGCACGCCGTCACGGTCAGCGATGCACATCGCCTCGACCACGACGTCGTCGGGGAGATCGGCTACGTGACCGTGGTTCGGGATGTTGAGCGGGAAGTGGCCTGCGCGTCCTTCGCGATGGCAGACGATCATCGCCGCGACCATTTCGCCCGACGGCATGTGCGACACGTCTGGATCAGCGCGCATCGCGTCGAACTCTCCTCGGTACCGACCCGCCCAGTTCTCCCGCTCCTCGATCGACGTGAGGTCCACGTTCCACCGCTTCCCCCAGCCCGAATCCTCGGTGAGGAAGCCGGGAAAGAACTCGACGAGGTGCCGGTCGCCGGCGGCTGGGAGCACGCCGAAGCGGGAGAAGAGCTCCAGCTTGACCTTGTTGGCTGCGAGCAGATCGCCCTTGGTCCATTCGGGCCCCTCGGAGATCTTCTCGTGGCCGAGCCCCTCGGGGAACGGCATGGCCAGGGGTTCAGCACCCCGCTCGTCGGCATGCTCGACGAGGTCACGCAGGAGCTCGAGCCCGTCATCGTCGCGAATGCCGAGCGCGGTGACGAACGGGAGATGGTTCACCCCGGCGACCGTGGGGTTCACGTCGAAGAATGGGGCGTCGAGCAGGAGGCTGAGCATGAACTGCACGATCGTCACCTCGTGACAGAGCCCGATCGTGGTGATCGACGACTCCCGCGTGACGGCCCGACAGATCGTGGTCATCGGATTGCTCAGGTTGAGCATCCACGCGTCAGGGCACACCGCTTCCATGTCGGCGGCGATGTCGAGGAAGACGGGGATGTTCCGCAGGGCTCGCACGATGCCGCCCGGGCCGATGGTGTCTCCGACCGAGTGGCGGATTCCGTATCGCTCGGGGATCAAGAGGTCGGCGTTCATCGACTCGAACCCGCCAGTGGAGATGCTGACGACGACATAGTCGGCCCCGCCGAGCGCGGCTCGCTGCTCGGTCGTCGACTCAGCCGACAATCCGATGCCCCGTACGGAGGCGATGTGCTCCACGAGCTCGACCATGGGTGGGAGCGGCGCCGGATCGACATCCTCCAGCACGATGTGTGCGTCGTGCAGCGTCGGTGTGTTGGCCAGGTCCACAAGCAGCTTCGGTACCCACTGATAGCTGCCGCCTCCGACGATCGCGATGCGCGGACCCGTCACGACGGCCTCACGGCAACGACGACCTCGATCTCCACGGGGCCACCGCGCGGCAGCGCCGAGACCCCAACCGCCGAGCGCGTGTGCCGACCGGCGTCGCCGAACACCTCGTACAGGACGCGGCTCGCGCCGTCGATCACGGTTGGCTGCTCGGTGAAGTCGCCGATGCACGCAACAAAGCCGAGCACGGTGAGGACGCGCTCGATCGCGTCGAGCGATCCGAGCTCGGTGCGCAGCAGCGACAGCGCGTTGAGTGCGCACAGCGCCGCGCACTCCTTACCGATTGCGGTCGTGACGTCGCGCCCGAGCAACCCGGTGGCGTGGAGGTGGCCGCCGACGTTGCGGGGAAGACAGCCCGACGTGCGGGCAACGCCACCGTGCACGACCACGGGGTCGAGCGGGTCGTGGGGCGGGAACGGCCCCGGAAGCGTGAGCCCGAGCTGGGTCAGGCGGTGATCGAACACGTCCGGACCCTACGCGGTGTCCTGCCTGGCGGTCGTGGACGATCGGGGCACGACCGACCCAGGACCCAGATGGCGGGCCAGGAAGGGCAGCGCCTGCTCGCCGTGCCAGCGATGTCCGCCGACGAACACGTCGTGCTCGAGCGCCTCGGGCGCCCCGAGGGACCGATACACCACCCCGAGCTCGCCGACCGCCGCGCGGGCTCCGACCTCCGGAAAGATCATGTCCTGGGTGCCGGTCTCGACCAGGAGGGGACGCGGCGCGATCAGACCCCCGAGGTCCGCATGGCTGAGCTCGGTCAACATCCCCGGCAACACCTGCGAGCCACACAGGTTCCAGGGGATCCGATGGCAGTGCTTCCACGTATTGAGGTATCCGCTCACCACCGCGGCCGCAACCCGCTCGTCCCAGGCCGAGAGGAACAGCGTCATCGTCGCGCCGTACGAGAGTCCGACCATACCGATCCGGCTGGAGTCGACGAGCGGGTGCTGCTCGAGCATGTCGAGGGCGCGGGCGAGGTCCCAGAGGTTCTGGGTCAGAGGGTTCGCCCCTGCGGCAACCGCATGCACCAGGTTGAGGTCGCACCCGTACTTGTCGGGGACCGTCCAGTCGGCTCGCTCACCAAAGTAGCGAAGGTCGGGAGCGAGGACGACGTATCCGGCCTCGGCCAGGCGGTGCGCGTAATCACCGTTGTGCTCGGCGACGGCCGCGCGGCTCTCGTCGTCATCGAGACCGCACACTTCCGACTTCCCCGGACCGTGGCCGTGCTGCGCGAGCACCGCCGGCCCGGGTCCCTTCCGAGCGTGCGGGACGAGGAGGTACGCGGGAACCGACATCGCCGGTTCGCTGTCGAACACGATCGAGTGACGCGCGTACGAGCCGCAGTCGACCGTGCCGCGTATCTCGAGGTCGAGCGGCACGGGCTCGGGCATCGGTCCGAGCAAGGCCATGAGCCGCTGCCGCACTCGAGCACGCCACTCGGGGATTGCCGCCGGATCGCCGAGTGGGCACGGGTCGCTCGGCTCGCTCGCTTCGAGGCGAAGCATCCAGTACGCCCAGGGCGAGAAGTTGCGACTCATGCGGTTCGCGCCTTCACGCGCCATCGCCGAGCGTCCAGGCGAGCAGGCCGGAGACATGCTGCAGGTAGGCAGGGCTCTCCCACGCATCAGGGAAATGGCCGAGGCTCGTCGAGGCGACCCTTCCGCCTTCTTCGCTGAAGCACCACGCCAACGGGTATCCGAACTCGGGTCGGCGCGCGCCCGGCGCGCCCGGGTCGAGCCGGCCGTCCGGGACGCGAAGGAGCACACGCGCGTCCGGGCGCAGATCACGGAACTGGTACACCTCGTCGTGCCAGCGCCACGACGACCCGAGATGACGCGTCGCGGGGTGGTCGGGCTCAACCACATCGAGATCGACGGTCACGGTCCAGGGGTGCCCGTCGAAGCGCGCGCCGACGATTCGGCCGTACTCGTCCCAGCCGTAGCAGGCGTCGGTCGCGGAGTGGATTGCGAGCACGGTCAGGGCACCCGATCGCAACCGGTCGAGGATCGCGGCACGCTGCGCTTCACTCCACGGTGTCTCACCGATCGTGAACAGCGCGAGGGCTCGGGCATCTTGGATCGCGTCCGGAGCGAGAAGCCGAACGTCGTCGACGCGCTGGGGCTGGAGCCCGTACAGCTCGGCGAGCTGCGCGACCCCCACCGCCGCCTGGTCGAGGACGCCGTGCACGCCCGCGGGCCCGTCGAGGTAGGGCGCGACCTGGGTGACGAAGAGCAGCCTGTCGCTCACCCTTCGAGCGGCCTCCAGTCCTCGACCAGGATCCAGCAGGATCCCTGGAAGGGATTGTCGTCAGTGGGCGTCGGACGTCGCGGTGGGCAGACGTTCGTCTCGGCGGTGTTGCCGTTCTTGGTCGGCGCAACCGAGCGATACTGCGCCGGCCCCGCGTGGTCGGTCCGCGAGAACGAGAACTCCTTGATGAGCGCCGACGGGTAGTTAGCGATGACACCGAGCGCCTGGATGAACGTTCGGCGATTCAGGTCCTTCCCCGCGGCCTTGATCGCCTTGGCCGTGAGGCGGATCGCATCGCAGCAACGCATCGTCGGACCCAGGGCCTCGATGTACGGGAACTTCTGTATGCGCTTCGGGTTCTCCTTCTGGTACGACTCCCAGCAAGCCTTCGCCGCAAGCGTGTAGCCGGGACCGGCGAGCTTCGCCGTCCCGCCCGGGCGGTCGTCATCCTCGGAGCTCGGCGTGAAGACGGTCGGGCCGAGCTGGCCGCTCAACCGGTCGGGGAACTGGTACTCGGCCGGGCCGAGCGCCGTGTTCACGGTTCCTTCGTAGTCCGACAGCATGAGCTTCGGCGCGTACTGCCGTGCCTTGGCTGCTGACAGGTACGAACGGAATGCATTCACGGGGAGCAATGGGATCATGGTCTCGACCCCCTCGCTCTTGAGCTTGGTGACCGCACTGCGTGCCTGACTCTGCGCGGTCGACGGGTCGTCCAGGCTGGCCGTGATCGTGTCGACGACCGCAGGCTTGAGCCCATGCGCGCGCAGGGCCGGGAGCAAGTACTCGTTGACAGCCAGCTTGTCGCCCGCTCGGTCACTCGAGAGCACCGCGAACTTCTTGCCGGGCGAGAGCAGCCCCCGACGGATCCCCCACGGAACGAGGTTCAGCACCACGCCGGCCTGGTCGGTACCGGTCCACCAGAGGTGGGGCGCACCCCGCTCGGTGCAGTCGGTCACGGTCGTCCAGGAGCTGATGAGCGGCAGGTGACCTTCCTGCGTGATGCACAACTGGTTGTCGTCATACCCCTTGCCCGTGTCGACGACGGTCATGCGACCGTCACCTTTGCGGAGGGCGGCTGGTACCGTCAAACGCCCCACGACTGGTCGTCTGGACCGTCGTGCGACGCCGGGCAAGGGGGGCGACGA
>Ga0209048_10000789_pt1 | contig 33652 bp, 29 predicted proteins | sample FrelakmetCRP12CR_FD_187146 | JGI IMG/M metagenome (GOLD analysis project Ga0209048, IMG submission 187146) | Freshwater lake sediment microbial communities from the University of Notre Dame, USA, for methane emissions studies - CRP12 CR (SPAdes)... | ecosystem: Environmental > Aquatic >...
CGGCGAGCCGTAGAGACCCGACGGCCATTGGTCGAAGAGGAACACCTGGTGCGCGAACCAGTCGGGGTCACGGTGCAGGATGACCGACGCGCCCTTCGGGGCGTACCCGTACTTGTGCACGTCGGCGGAGATCTCGGTGACGCCGTCGACCCGGAAGTCCCACACGGGCACGTGGTGGCCGAGGCGTTCGAGGAACGGCAGCACGAACCCGCCGATGCACGCGTCGACGTGGCAGCCGGCGCCGTGCGCGGCCGCGAGCGCCGCGAGCTGGGCGATGGGATCCACGATCCCGTACGGGTAGTTGAACGCGGAGGCGATCACCACCGCGGTCGACGGCCCGATGAGTTGCTCGGCCGCGTCGACGTCGGCGCGGTAGTCGCCGTCGAGGGGTATCCGCACGACGTCCATGTCGAAGTAGTGCGCGGCCTTCGCATAGGCGGGGTGCGCGGAGTACGGCGCGAGGATCTGGGGTCGCTCGACACCGCGGGCCCGGGCCCGCTCGCGGTTGACCAGCATCGACATGAGGATCGACTCGGTTCCACCGGACGTCATCGTGCCGCCCCCGTCGTCGGGAACGTGCAGGAGCGCACCGACGCTGTCGACCACCTCGCGCTCGAGCGCGGCGAGCTCCACGAACTTGAACGGGTTCAGCGCGTTGCCGAAGAGGTACCGGCGGTTGACCTCCTCGACGAGCGCCTCGAGGTCGGCACGACCCGTGGGGTAGACGAGCCCGAACAGTCGGGCGCCGTGCACCGACGGCTCACGCCCTTGTCGCCGCTCGAGGTCGGCCAGGATCTCCTCGCCGCCGAGCCCGTGTTCGCGCATGTGTCCTCCTCGCGGCGCGCTCGCTACGCCCGGGCCGAGACGATATGCGCGGCCGCCGACAGGCGGAGCTCGCCGTCGGTGACCTTCGCGAGGAGCGCGTCGCGAACCGCGCCGAGGATTCGCGACGTGAGGTCGTCGTCCGCGTCGCGCAGCGCTTCGTGGACGGGGCCGACGTGGCGGCTCATCTCCACGAGGGACTCGACCCCGCTCCGGGGGAGCGCGATGACCTCCGGGTGCGGGGTCACGACGACGTCGGTGAATCCCGCGCCGGAGAGGAGGGCGGCGGTGTGCTTGGCGTCGGCGAGCGAGAACGGGCCGGGCTCGCCGGGGGCGGGCATCGGGGGCAGTGCGCCCGTGACACCGACGACGGCCGCGCCGGGCACGAACATCCACTCGTTGGAGAACACCTCCTGCCAGCAACAGAAGGCGAGCCGGCCACCCGGTCGGAGCAGTCTCCGGATGTTCAGGAACGCCGCGGCGGGATCGGCGAAGAACATGACGGCGAACCGGGAGAACACCGCGTCGAACGTGCCCGCGCCGAGGTCGTCGCCCTGCACGTCGGCCACCGCGAATCGTGCACCGTCGGCGGCGCGCCCGTTCGCGATCTCGATCATGGCCGGTGCGATGTCGACGCCGAGCACCTCGCCGTTCGGCGCGACGGCCCGCGCGAGCTCGAGCGTCGTTCCGCCGGTGCCGCACCCGACGTCGAGCACACGCTGTCCCGCTTCGAGGCCGAGGCGGTCCATGGCGAGCGTGCCGAAGCGCGTGGACACGAGGTCGGTGTGCTCCTCGGCGGCCGCCCATGACGGAGCGATCTCGTCCCAGAACTCGGCCTGCTGTTGGTTCACATCGTCGGGCATGCCGCAACCGTACCGTCCACCTCGACGGGGCCGCGGGGTGTAGCAGCACGAAGTCCCGACGGGTGGGGTACCACGCTGGTGGAGCGAGACCGGCCGGGGTTGACTATGGCAGTGAAGGCCGTTGCCTATCGCCTGCGGGTGACCCTGTGGTCCACCCGGGGTTCGCTCTTCGTCTCGACCGTGGCCACCGCGCTGGTCATCGGCGTGCTCCTCGCGCTCGCTTCCGGCGCCCAGCGCACGGCCACCACACCCGAGCGGTACACGGCCCGATACCTGGGCGGGGTCGACCTCACCGTGACCCAACAGCAGGGCCGTCCGCTCACCGCGTCGGTGGCTCGACTGCCGGCGGTGTCGTCGGCGGAGTCGCTCACGTTCGTGTTCGGCGCGTTGAGCCGTGGCGGGCCGACCCGGGCGGGTTCTCGGGACGCGCTCCAGGCCAATTCCCTCGCGGGGTCGCTCCGGCCCGCGGCCGCGCACCTCGTCGCCGGACGCGCTCCCGACCCGAACCGGCCCGGCGAGTTCGTGGCCACCCGGGCGTTCCTGCGGTCGAATGGCGCCACGGTCGGAGATCACTTCACGCTCATCACCCTCAGCCGGGAACAAGCCGCGACCAGTGGGTTCAACACGCCCGATCCCGCGGGGCCGGTCGTCGGGGCGACGCTCGTCGGGGTCGTCGATTCCCCGAGCGAGCTCGACGACCCGTCGCCGTTCGCGGTCTTCTCGCCCGCGTTGCTCGCCGACGAACGCATCGGGATCGCGGCGACGCCGATGACCGTCGACCTCCGGCGCGGGGCGACCGCGTCCGAGCTGCGATCGCAGCTCGCCACGCTCGCCCCCGCTCAGACCTGGACGGTCGAGAAGGCGCAGTTCGTCAGCCCGAACGTGCGGGCCGCGGTCCGCGGTCAGGCCGAGGGATTGTGGGCGGTGGCGATCGTGGCCGGTCTCGCGGGGCTCGTGGTACTGGGTCAGCTCATCGCGCGTCAGGTCCGCCTGCCCGCCGAGGAACAGTCGAAGCTGTCGGCGCTGGGCATGACTCGTACCCAGATGATCGCCGAGACGATGACCCGCGCCGTCGTGCCCGTCGTCGTCGGCGCGACGCTCGGTGTCCTCCTCGCCGTCATCGCGTCGGGCCGCTTCCCGACCGGCTTCGTCCGCCGGCTCGAACCCGACCGCGGCGTGCGGATCGAGTGGAAGGTCCTCGCGATCGGCATCGTCGTGCTGGTCGTCGCGCTGATGGTGTGGACGCTCGTCGCGTTGGTGCTCTCGCGGCGTGCCTCCGGCGCCGAGCGTTCGTCGAAGATCGCCGACGTCGTGGCTTCGCGTGGCGGGAGCGCGTCGATGTCGACCGGAGTGCGGTTCGCGTTCACGCGGGGAGGGAGCGATCCCGGCGGCGCGCGCGGCGCGACCACAGCGGTCGCCCTGGCCACCATCTTCCTGGTCGGTGCGCTGACGTTCGGCGCCAGCCTCAACCGGCTGATCAGCGAGCCGTCGCGGTACGGCTACAACTACGCGCTCGGGTTCGGTCAGGGAGAGGAGGAGCTGAGCGCGAAGACGACCGCGCCGCTCGAAGCCGATCGCGACATCAGCGGCCTCACCTACTACGGCCAGCGCCCGGCGACCGCCGGGAAGCATCAGCTCTACGTGGCCGGTTACCGCACCGCGCGCGGCCACCTCACGCCGCCGCTGCTGGAGGGTCGCGTCCCCACCGCCGACGACGAGATCGCGCTCGGCCGCCTCGAGGCCGCCAAGCTGCACACGAAGGTGGGGCGCGATGTGGTCATCGAGGTCGCCGGTCGGCGGCGCACGTTCCACGTCACGGGCCTCGTGGTCATCCCGAGCATCGCCGGGAACAACGCGGTCGGGCGGGACGGGCTCGTCACGCTGGCCGCGCTGCGCCGCCTCGACCGCTCCGTGAAGGTCGCCAACGCGGCGGTGGCTGTCCGGGCCGGCGCGCCGCCGGGAACGATCGAACGGGTGTGGCGCCGGGGCCTCAACTGGGATCCCGAGCAGCCGCTGCCGCCCTGGAGCCAATCGAAGCCGGCCGTGATCGTCAATGTCATACGGATCCGGTCCACCCCGTATCTGTTGGTCGCGGTGCTCGGCGCGCTCGGCGCGCTCACCATCGGCCACGCCGTGTGGAGCTCGGTCCGACGACGACGGCGTGACGCCGCGATCCTCCACTCGATCGGTGCCGACCGCCGGTTCGTCTCCCGCGCGCTGCACTGGCAGGCGACCGCGATCGCGCTCGTTCCCGTGGTCATCGGCATTCCCCTCGGCGTGATTGCCGGCGTCCGCGTGTTCCGGGTCTTCGCCGACGCGATGGGCGTCGTGAACGGCGCCGCGATCCCGCTGCTCGCGATCGCCGGCGCGCTCGTCGCGGCCCTGATGGTTGCGAACGTCACGTCGCGTGTCGCCGCGCGCCGCCTCGAACGCAGATCGCCGGCGGACCTGCTCCGCGTGGAGTGAGCGACGGCGCGTGCGGCGCTACCCGTCGTCGGGCAGGTACCCGGCGCACATGATGCGGAGCCAGGCGATCTTCCCGTCGTCGACCTCGAAGTACGCCTGCTGCTCGACGAGGTACCTGCCGTCGGGATTCGTGACCTTGAAGCGGTAGCCGACGCGTTCGCGCGGCCCGACCGTCGCCGTCTCGACGGCTTCGATGTCCGTGATGCGATCGGTGTCCTCGAACCACTGCCCGAGCATGATGTCGTCGACGACGGCGTTCGCGTCGTCCGCCTCCCAGAACTGCCCCGGAGTCATGGCCCGGAAGTTCACGTCGGCCCGAAGCAAGCCCTTGAGTGCAACGTGGTCACGGGTGCCGAGCGCGTGGACGAACTGTTCGCCGACGGCAGCGCTCATCGATCGCCGGCCGTCCTCCGCACCCGCATCCCTCTCATCGCATAACTATGCTCTCTCGATGCCCGTCCGACAACTCGGGTGTCGTGATTTCGTCACCCGGGAACGCGGCATTCTCCACGGGTAGCATGTGTTCGAGCGATGTGCTCCCCGGGGGAGGTTCCGTGACGGCGACCGAGAGTCGGGAACGGCAGCGCGACGAATCGCTCGATGCGCCGCCGATCGAGCGTGATCGTGGCTCCGGCACCCTGCGCCGGCGGCTGCCGTTGGTCGGGCTGTTGCTCGCGGTGGCGATCGGCTTCGTGCTGGGTCAATCGACGGGCTCGGGTCGTGACGCGGCGCAGCCGCCGCTGGTGACGCCGGCCGAGATCGCGAACGCGGCGGGCGGGGGCCATGCCGCCGTGGACGACCGCGGTTTCTCACAGCTCGAGAACGGTGTGCAGCACAGCCACGCGTTCGAACAGCCGGTCGACCCCGCGGCGCGCGCCGAGCTGGCGCGGCAGCTCGCGCTCGCCCGTAGCACCGCGATGCAGTACCCGACGCTCGCCGACGCGGAACGCGCCGGATTCCGGCGGGCGGGGCCGTTCTCTCCGGGCCTCGGCACGCACATGATCAACTTCGCCGCCGCGGTGGGCAGCGCTGTCGGCGCGGGCCCGATCACCGACGATCAGATTCGTCACCCGCTGGCGTACATCTACGACGGCACCAAGGCGACCTCGCCGATCGCGGGCCTCTTCTACAGCGCCATGGCCGAAGACCCGCAGGGGTTCGCGGGAACGAACGATGTCTGGCACCGGCACAAGAGCATCTGCATCACGACATCGGGAATCGGTGGTATCGACACGCCACTGGGTGCGGACCACGACGCGACGAGCGCGCAGTGCGCCGCGGTGCACGGCCGGCTCGTCGCGTCGACGGGGCCGCTCCTGCACGTGTGGGTCGTCCCGGGATACGACGACAGCCAGGGGGTCTTCGCCCACCTCAACCCCGCGGTCACGTGCACCGACGGCACGTACCGCACCATCGACGTCACACAGGTCGGGACGCGGACGTCCGTGTGCCGTGACGGTTCCGAATGACCGCGTTCGTCGGCACCTCCTGCCGGCCGCGTCCGCTCGGCCGGCGCGCCCGGCTCGGATAGCGCGCCCGCACCGCGTGGCCAGACGAAGGGCGTTCTTCCGGCGCGCGCTCGTGGTCGCCGCGCTGATCGGAGGCGCGCTGGGAGTCTTCGCCACGCCCGCGTTCGCTCACGCGACGCTCCAGGGGTCCGATCCCGCGGATGGTGCCTCGTTCCCGGCCGGATCGCCACCGAAGGCGGTCGCGTTGCGCTTCGACGAAAGCGTTGCCGTGACCGCCGAGTCCGTGCAGGTGTTCGACGGACGGGCCCGGCCCGTGAAGATCGGTCGGGTCGGCCACGGCGCCCACGACAACGTCGTGACGGCGTCGCTTCCGTCGCTCCCCGACGGCACGTACGTCGTCACCTGGCGGGTCGTGTCGGACGACTCGCACCCGATTCAGGGCGCGTTCAGCTTCGGGGTCGGTACCACCGCGTCGACCGCCACGAACGCGCAGGGTCTCCTCGCGCGCCGCTCGAGCAACGGCGCGATCGGGGCCGTCTTCGGCGTTGTTCGGGCGCTGGCGTTCCTGTCTCTCCTGGTGCTCGTCGGTGGGCTCGCGTTCGTGGGTTGGTGCTGGCCGCAGGGCCGCGATCGACGCGACGTGTCGCGGTTGCTCCTGCTCGCGCTGGCGACGGTGATCGTCACGTCCCTCCTCGGGATTGCTGTGCAGGCCGCGTACAGCAGCGGTGGTGGCGTCGCCGACATGCTCGACGGCTCCCGGCTTCGCGACGTCATGAACACCCGATTCGGGCCGGCGTGGTTGGTACGCGCGGTGCTCGCCGTGTTGTTGTTCGTGGTGTGGCGAACTCGCAGCCGCGTGCGGAGCCGCGGGGTTCGTCTCGCGGTCGACGGTCTGTTCGTGGCCACCGCGTTCGCGTGTTGCGCGACCGTTACCTACACCGGGCACGGCAACACCGGCCGGTTCGTGGGTCTGGGCTTCGGCGGCGACCTCGCCCACCTCGGCGCGGCGTCGTGGTGGCTCGGTGGCATCGCGGTGCTCGCGATCGGTCTGCGCGATCCCGAACAGGCGCCCGGTGCCGCGCGCGCGACGGAGCGCTTCTCGCGGCTTGCGCTTCCTGCCGTCGTCGTCCTCGCCCTTTCGGGCTCCGTCCAGGCGTGGCGTCAGGTCGGAACCTGGTCCGCGCTCTGGCACACGACCTACGGCCGCCTCCTCGTCGGCAAGGTGCTGGTCGTCGGCGCCCTGCTCGTCGCGGCGACCGCGAGTCGGGACGTCCTCCGGTACCGGGTCGCGCCCGCGCTGCGCACCGCGCTCGGTCCCGGCGCGGCGCGACGTGAGGCCGATCCGGACGTCGTGCGCGAGCTCCGCAATGGCGTGTGGGTCGAGGTCGCGCTGGCCGTCGTGGTGCTGGCGATCACGGCCGGCCTCGTCAACGCCCAACCGGCACGGGAGGCCGACGCCGTGCCCCCGAGCACCTACCGCACGACGGTGTGGGCGCCGGCGATGCGTTTCGAGATCGCCGCGCAGCCCGCGCTGGCGGGTCCCAACACCATCGTCGTCACGCCGCACCTCAGGCCCGGCAGCACCGGCTCGATCCTGCATCTCGACGCGAAGCTCTGGCTCCCCGGGCGGGTTGCCCCGATCCCGCTGACGTTCGCGGCGCTCGAACGTGGTCGCTACGTCACGACCGCACTCGTGCCCTTCGCCGGGAACTGGAAGCTCGAGGTGCGATGCCGGCGGACCGACGTCGACGAATCGGTCGCCGTCACCACGATCCGCTTCGGTTAGCTCGGCGGGGTCAGTGCGTCACTTCGTGAGAGCCTGGGTGACGACGTCGGCGGTATCGCGTTGGCTGAACTCCCGCGCTCCGTCCGGTGCGCGCGCCGGGCCGAGGCGAACGACGACCGTCGCGGAACCCGGGTCGACCTGGATGAATTGACCGCCGAGGCCGATGGCCCAGTACATGTCGGCCGGGGCGCCGGGTGCCATCTGCCCGATGGTCACCTCGGAGCCGGGTTTTCCGACGGCCGCCAGGAGCGGGTCGACGATCGGGCCCTTGCGATTCAACCACCAGAGGTAGCCGTAGCCGGCGTTGCCCGGCTGCGACGAGTGTCCGGTCGCGTCGTGGACCCACGCCGCGGGCACGACCTGGGTGTTCTTCCACTTCCCGTTGTTGAGCATGAGGTAGCCGTAGCGGGCCATGTCGCGACAGGTCGACTGCAGACCCATGAACATCAAGGTGCCGCCCGACGCGTCCTTGATCATGCGTGACTGCGCCATGCCGATCGGACCGAGCAACTTGTCCTGCGCGAACGTTGCGGGGTCTTCACCCGTGGCTTGCTGCAGCACCGTCGCCATCGTCTGGAGCGCGGCGTTGTTGTACACCCACTTCGTTCCGGGCGGCGCGTCCTGGCCGAGCGCGATCGAGAACGCGGTCTTGTCCTTCGCGGTGACGGCCATGTCGAGGTAGTCGGTCTTGACGTCCCAGTGCCGGCCCGAATCCATCTGCAACAGGTTCTTCAGCGTCACGTCCGCGCTGGGCCCACCGGCCCATTGGGGGATGTACTTCGACGCCTTGTCGGCGATGTCGAGCTTGCCGTCGTGCTGCGCGATCCCCACCAGCGTGCTCGTGTAGGACTTCGTGGCGGAGAACACTTCCTGGGCGCTGTCGGGTGTGGTGTTGTTCCAGTACTGCTCGTCGACGATCTTGCCGCGGCGCGAGACCAGGAAGCAGTTGGATCCGCCCTTCTTCGCCCGGGTGGCGATCTCGTCGAGCCCGGCCTGATCGAACCCGGCCGACGCGGCATCGACGTGGTCCCACTGGGTACCCGGGTACACGACTGCTGCGGGCTTGGCTGCCGCGGTCGTCGTGCGTGTGGTGGACGACTTGGACGTGCTGCTGCTACTGCTGCTGCATGCCGCGGCGATCAGCCCGAACACGGCGACGCCGGCGACCACTCGTACTCGTATCGTTCGCGTCGTCATGCGGGCTCCCTTCGCAGCGGATCTCGTGGTGTTCACTCGTCGGTGAGTTGGAACGCCTCGGCGACGCCACGAAGGAGCCACGCCGACTCGTCGGGGATCGGTTGGTCGAACGGACGGCGGATGCTGAGGGCATCGACCAGGTCGACGGCCTTCCCCGTGAGTCGCAGGTCGACATCGGTCGCGGTGCGCGAACGTACGTCGACGCGTTCGCCGACGTCGACAACGATCGCCAGGTCGGGGTCGGTTGCGTCGATCGCCAGCGTTCCACGAGCCCCGGGATCACCGACGGCGGCGAGTGCCGGTCCGAGCGCGGCGGCGTAGCGGAGACACGCGGCGATCTCGTCGGCCGCCTCGGCCGGTTCGATACCGAGCGGGACGAGGATGTCGCGTTCGTGGATCCATGAGTCCCAGAGCGCATGGTGCGCGACGGTGCCGATGCTCACATGACCCGGTGGTGCCTCGGCGAGGGTCGACCAGTCGGCTTCGTCGAGCGATTCGACGAGCACGACGAGCTCGTCGGTCGACGTGGTGAACTTCGCGAGCACTGCTTCTGACGTTTCCTTCGACGCGGCGACGAGCTGGGCCGGCGACGCGGCCGGGTCGAAGTCGGCGAGGAACCGGCTCGGTTCGCCCCGCAGACCGGCCGTGATGGAGAACGTCCAGAACGTGTTGGTCGAGTCGAGATGCACGATGACATCGCGCGCCGACCAGCCGTCGCACCGGCTCGGGTGCGCCCATTGCTCCTCGGTGAAGGAAGCGAGCGCGTCGGCGAGCCGGCGTCGTTGGCGCACGGTCGGTACCGCGATGGCCGACGGCGAACCGTCGAGCGTGATCAGCGGGTCCTTTCCATACTGCGGGCGCAGCTTCATGGCCCGACGTTAGCGGCGCGGGGACGCGGCCGCCGTCCGGCCCGTCCCGCTGGCGTCACGGCTCATGCCGCCGCTTCCGTCCGGGACCGTGACGTTTCTTTTCACCGATATCGAGCGATCAACCCAGCTCTGGGAGTCGGTTCCCGATGGGATGAGGGCGGCACTGGAACGTCACGACGCGTTGCTCCGAGACGCAATCGACGCGCACGGTGGGTACGTGTTCTCCACCGGGGGCGACCGCTTCGCGGTGGCGTTCGGTCGAGTGGGAGACGCCCTTGCCACGGCGATCGCGATGCAGGAGTCGTTGGCGGGTGAGTCATGGTCGGAGGGCGCCGCCGTCAGGGTCCGGATGGGAGTGCACACCGGCGAGACTTCGGAGCGCGACGGCGACTGTTTCGGGCCGACGGTGAAACGAGCGGCGCGCCCGATGGCGATCGCCCGTGGCGGGCAAGTCGTGTGATCGCAGCCGACGGCCGCGCTCGCGAGTACGGCGGTGCCGTTGCGGAGTCTGGGTGAGCAACGGCTACGCGATCTCGCGGCGGCTGGTGACGCCGTCACGCAACCGACTGAGCGGCGGAACGTTCTGCGGCTACAGCGTTGTGGCGCCCTCGGCGAGGATGGCGTCGATCTGGCCCATGGCCGCGGCCATGCCTTCCTCCATGCCCATCGAGACGAGCTGCTCCATCGCTGCGAGCGACGGGAAGCGCGACTCGATGGCCATGACGGTGCCACCACCGTCGCGTTCGGCCAACGTGACGACCGTGATCGTGACGGGCATCGCGTCGTTGGGGGTTCCGCTGTCGTCGGCGAACCCGTCCTTCAGCTCGAGCCGCTTCGGCGGATCGACGGCGAGAACCTCCCACCAACCGTGGTGCTGGTCACCCTCGGGCCCGGTCATGAAGTACGTGACCTTCCCGCCCGGCGCGAGATCGTGGTCGACGACGGTGGCGGGGTAGGTCGGCGGCCCCCACCAACGTTCGAGCTGGCGCGGGTCGGCCCACAGTTGCCACGCGCGTTCGATCGTGGCCCCGAGCTCGGCGGTGATGGTCATGGTGAGGGCTTCGGGATCCTTGCGGATGCTCGTGACGGTCATGGTGTCGTTCCTCCGTTGCGTTCGCCGGCGAGCATGTCGCCCATCCGGTCGATGCGGTCGGTCCAGATGGCTTCCAACTGTTCGAGCAGGCGCGTGGCCTTCTGCATGGTGTCGACCTTGCCGCGCACGAGTTGCTCGCGGCCCTTGCGTTGCTTGATCACGAGCCCCGCGCCTTCGAGGACGGCGACGTGCTTCTGCACGGCGGCGAAGCTCATCGGGTAGTGGCGCGCGAGCGCGGACACGCTGTGTTGGCCGGCGAGCGTGCGCACGAGGATGTCGCGCCGGGTGGCGTCGGCGAGGGCGTGGAACACCCGGTCCGCCTGCTCGTCCGCCAGAGTATCTACAACCATACGGTTGTAGATAAGCACACGGGCGCACGGTGGCGCAAGAGGTACGCGGAGGCCCGGGTCAGTCGTCGAGCGCGGCGGGGATGGCGTTCGCGGCGATCGCTTCGGCGAGCCAGCGGGCCGAGCGCTTGGGGGAGCGGCTGAAGGTGGTGCGGTCCACTTCGACGATGCCGAACTTCGGCGCGTATCCATAGGTCCACTCGAAGTTGTCGAGGAGCGACCAGTAGGTGTAGCCCCGCACGTCGATCCCGTCGGAGAGGCACGCGTGGACGGAGCGGAGTGCTTCGTGGACGAACCGGATGCGTTCGTCGTCATCGGCGGTCGCGATGCCGCTCTCGGTCACGAGGATCGGGACCGTTCCTCCGGTCCGGTCCCATGCCCGACGGATGCACGCGCCGAGGGCCTGCGGCCAGTACTCGTAGCCGATCATGTCGACAACGGAGACGCCGGGTTGAGGGCCGAGCCAGCCGTCGGGGCCCATGAGCATGCGGCTGTACGTCTGGACGCCGACGAAGTCGTCGCCGGCAGTGGCGTCGAGGAAGACGTCTTCCAGGGCCTCGGCGCCGGCGGCGGCCTCGTCGCCCCCGGGCGCGATCTGGTAGTCCATCAACGAGACGGTGATCCCGACGGGTGTGCGGGGCGCGGCGGCCCGGACGGCATCGACGGCGCCGCGGTGCGCGGCCACCAGGTTCGTCGCGGCGGTGTCGTGGGCCGGACGGTCGTTGGCCACCCCGGGAGGGAACAGGCCCATGAGATAGCCCATGGCCGCGACCATGTTCGGCTCGTTGAGCGTGCACACCCGGTGCGCGAGGCCGTCGAGGCGGGTCGCGACGCGGTGGGCGAACTCGGCGAACCGCTTGGGGGTTTCGCCCGATGTCCACCCGCCGGATGTGACGGCCCACCGAGGAGTGGTGAAGTGGTGGAGCGTCACGGTGGGTCGCACGCCGACCTCGCCCAGCGCCTCGCAGAGCCGTGCGTAGTGGTCGAGCGCGGCGACCGACCATTCTCCCGGCTCCGGTTCGATGCGGCTCCATTCGACCGAGAAGCGGTACCCACCGAATCCGAGCTCGCCGAGCACCGCGACGTCGCGGTCCCAGCGCAACCACGAGTTACACGCGTCGCCGCTGGGCTCTACGCACGGAGTGCCCGCTGCGTGCTCCCACATCCACCAGTCGTTGTTCCAGTTGCCGCCTTCGATCTGGTGTGCGGCGGTCGCGGTCGACCATTCGAACCCGTCGGGGAATTTCAGCGTGCTCACGACATCGTTTCCTGTGGTCGAACCGAGCGAGGGTGCGGGCAGCCGCGTCTCCGCGACGGCAAGCTGACCATACACAGACCGAGTCGGTCTGGTCTCCCTCGGTGCGCGGTCGCGATGAAGGTCGGTCCTCTTGCTCGAAGTCGCGCTCGAGCGGAGGGCGTGTTCTAGGGTCGGGTGATGGCGCGCCATCGCAAACGTCCCACTCTCGCTCACCGACTGGGCGCGCTCCTGGCGACCGTTCTTCTCCTCGGTTGCGGGAGCGGCACGAGCACCGCGTCGAAGACTTCGTCGACGTCGACCGAGGCGACCACCACCGCGGCCGCGTCGTCCTCGACCAAGGCGGGCTTGCAGCAGGCGAAGTGGGCGAGCGGCGTCACCATCACCGACGGGACAGGGTATGTCGAATACCGGTCCAACGGCATCCCGAACCACACCCGACAGAGCGAATACGCCCTGCCGAACAACGGCGTCATCGTGCCCGACGCGTCGACCGCCCATGCCGGCGCCGACCCCACGGTGGCCCAGAGTTACGACTTCAAGATCCCGACCACTCCCAAGAAGGCGGCGATGACCACCGGCACGAGCCTGGGCACGATCGGGGTGATGATCTCGGGCGCGGTGTTGTTCAACCCGTATGAGGGTGATGCCAACACCGTCGCGATCAAGTCGAACTTCACGGTCAAGGACGCGGCCGGCAAGGACGTGAGTTTCCTCGATTCCTGCAACGGGCACCCCACGCCGATGGGGCAGTACCACTATCACGCGCTCCCGACGTGTGTGACGGCCACCGTCGACACGCCGGGCGGCCCGTCGCACCTGATCGGTGTCGCCTTCGACGGCTTCCCGATCTACGGCGACCGCGGCATCGACGGCAAGCAGATCACCGCGTCACAGCTCGACGCCTGTAACGGGATCACCAGTGCCACACCCGAGTTCCCGAAGGGCGTCTACCACTACGTGCTGCTCGACACCAAGGACTCCACGTCGTCGATCCGATGCTTCTCGGGAACCGTCGACTCGTCGCTCACCGCGAGAGGCGGCGCGCCGCGGCCGTGAGGGCGCTCGAGGAGCCGGCCCATCACTGATGCGGCCTGGTGGCGTTGAAGTGGCTGAGGTCGTGTCGCTCCACGAGCACGGCGAGCGAGACGCTCTCGAACGAGTCGAGATACACCGCGCACCGTCGGGCGATCGGATCCTCGCCCGGTTCGAGGTACGCCTCGGTACGGAGTCAGAAGCCACCGGCAGCACTGTGGAACGAAGCGAGGTCACCCCACTCGTCGGGCTCGTCGAGGGGGTGTTCGTCATAGGCAGAGTAGGCGCTGTTGATCTCGGCGCTCCGGTGACGGGCGCCTCCTCGACCGGTGTCAAGCGGTCCCGTCGCGCGGTTCGAAGACGACCACGGGCGTCTCGGCCGACCGCAGGCCGGCATAGCCGTCGAGCTCGGGTTCGACCGCGGCCCAGCGTTGCCACAGTCGATCACGCTCTTGCCCCGCGGCCGCACGCGCGTGCACCGGGCGCGGATCCTCGCCCGCCAGGCGAACGACGGCATCCGGGTGCGCCTCGACATTGAGCCACCACGATGGATGGCCCTCGTCCCAGCCGTTCATCGCGAGCACGACGAGATTCGGGCCGTCCTCGATGTAGCCGAGGATGACGCTGCGATCTTGGCCGGACTTCCGTCCGACGGCCGTGAGGTACAGCGCGCCCCAGCCGCGCTTGCTCGACGTGGTCCACAGGAAGCGGCCGCCGCTGACCTTGCAGAGCACGCGGTGCACGCGCCAAAACGCGTGCTTGAACCACGCCGGCGGGAGTTTCGGCGGTCGGGTTGCCTCGGTGCCCGTGGCCGAATCTTCGGGTGAGCCGTCGCCTACGTCGTTCTCATTCATGGCTCTCAACCGTCCTCTCGGTCGGGTCTTGCTCACCGTCGAGCGTTCCGATCGTGACGACGACCTTGCCGCGCCCGTGCCCCTCATCCTCGTCGCGGAGCGCATCGGGGACCTGATCCAGCGGGTACGCCCTGCTGATGACCGGTGTGAGCTTGCCGGCCTCGATGAGGTCCTTCAGGACGAGCAGGTCCTCCTGGCGTTCACGTGACATGACGGCGCGCAATCGCTGACGCACGAACCGTGAGACCACCGCCGCCCCGAGAACCTGGCGCTCGAAACCTCCGGTCCACCGGCCCCCTCCTTCGCCCCCCACGATGACCAGCGTCCCGCGTGGGGTGAGGGCGCGGCGCAGGTGCGACAACGACCGCCTCCCCGCCGTGTCGAGGATGAGGTCATAGCGCCGCTGACCATTCGCGAAGTCGTCGCGGGTGTAGTCGATCACGTGGTCGGCTCCGAGGGAGCGGACAAGGTCCGTCTTCGTGGTGCTGCACACACCGGTCACCTCGGCGCCGAACGCCTTGGCGAGCTGCACGGCGAACGAGCCCACGCCGCCCGACGCACCGATGATCAACACCTTCTCACCGGCGTGTATCCGTCCCTCGTCGCGAAGGCCGTGGAGCGCGGCGCACGCCGAGACCGGGACCGCTGCCGCCTGCTCGAACGTGAGATTCGCCGGCTTCGGTGCAAGTTCGTCGACGCGGCCGCACGCGTACTCGGCGATGGCGCCGTCGCAGACGCCGAACACCTCGTCGCCGGGCTGGAACTGCGTCACGCTCCGACCGACGGCTTCCACGGTCCCGGCGACGTCACTGCGCAAGCAGCGGACCTTGGGCTTGCGGAGGCCAAAGCCCAGGCGCGCCAGGTACGGCAGGCCGGTCAGGGCATGCCACACGTGCGGTCCGATGCCCGCCGCCCGCACGCGTATCAGCACCCCGTCATCACCGACCACCGGCATGGCGACGTCTTCGACGGCAAGGACATCAGCGGAGCCGTACCTGTCTCTGGTCATCGCTTTCACGCGGTGCTCCTCGAGTTGAACCTACCGCCCCCACTTCGGGCCGGTCGAGGTCGACCGCGTCACGTTCGGGCGGCGACCACCGTTCCATCAATGAGCGACTCGGCGCCCGAATGGCCACTCGCGGCGCCTTGTAGGATGGCATCTGTTACAATGCACGGATGACGACGGTGACGATCGCGAAAGTGTCCCATCGGGGGCAGACCAGTTTGCCGGCAGAGCTTCGGCATCGATGGGGCATCGAGGACGGCGGCGAGGTCGCGTTCGTGGATCTCGGTGATGCCGCGCTGGTGCTGCCGGGCGGACCGGAGGCTGCGCTCTCCGAGCTGCGTCGGAGGCTTGTTCGTGATGGAGCGTACGAGGCGGGCGTTGCATCAATGACCGATCCGGACCTTGCCGATCAGTAGATCGGTCATCGACGACCGGCTCCTCATCGCCCGGTTGGTGGGGGAGCGAGTCAGGCTTCCTCGTGACGCACTCTTCACCACGAGTCTCTGGTACTACCGCGCCTGTCGGGCGGCGGTTGCCGGCGGCTCCGGACAGCTCTCGGGCCCGTTTGCCCGCCTCGCGACCGAAGAACAGGCCATCGCGATCGCGGCGATGCTCTCGCTTCCCGACGACGTCGCGCTCCCGGACCCGAGGTTGCTCGTTCCGGAGATGGTCGCGATGCACCAACGTCACGCACAGCTCAACCTCATGAACCTCGAAGCCGCGGCCGCGGCCCGCCTCCTCGACGCGCGCGTCCTGCTGTCGCCGCGCGCCGCCGAAGGAGTTCTCCCGCACGTCCTCCGCGCGGAAGGCCTTGCGTGGAAGGTGGTCAAGATCGGGTAGCGGTGTGACAACCGTGTTCGGAGGCTTGGCGAGGGCGATCGATTGTTGACGCGCGTTCAATCGAGGAGTCGGCCTATCGCGGCGACTGCCTGCTCGTCGGCGTGTTCGACGAAGTGGGCGTAGATGTTCAGCGTGGTGGACGCGTTGGCGTGGCCGAGCCGTCCGCTGACGGTTCGGATGTCGGTGCCGGCGGTCAGCAGGCTGGTCGCGTTGAAGTGGCGGAGGTCGTGGAGGCGAACGCCGTCGAGACCGAGGTCGTCGCGCAGGCGGGTGAAGGCGAGCGTCACGTAGCCCGGCCGCCAGGGTGCGGAGCCGTCGTCCGCATCGGAGAACACGAACGTGTTCGGGCCCACTGTCATGCCTGCCAAACGCGCGGTTTCGAGTTGGCGGCTGCGGTGTGCTTCGAGGGTGGCGACGGTCCCTGGGTCGAGCGTGACGCGCCGCTCGGCATGTGTCTTGGTGCCCTGCTCCACGATCGTGCCGCCGGCGTGCACCAGTCCACGGCTGATCGTGATGCGCCCGCGCTCGAGGTCCACGTGCTTCCAGCGCAGCGCGCACAGCTCGCCGCGGCGCGCCCCGCTCGCGGCGGCGAGGCGGAAGAACACGGACAACGCCGGGTTGACGCGCGCGGCGGCTTCGACGAGGCGTGCGACGTCGTTCGCGTCGGGCACTGCGACGTGATGCTTACGCGGTCGGGGAGGGGACGCGGCGGACGCGGGATTCGTTGCGAGCCATCCCCAGCGGACGGCTCGGTTGAGCGCGTGATGCAGCACCGAATGGATGCGGAGCACCGAGTTGGGCGAGAGGGCACGCTCACCCGCTCCGCCGGGTGTGCGGAGTTGCGCGTACCACTCGTCGAGCTCCGCGGCCTCGAGATCGGAGAGCGGCGTCGGGCCCCAGCGGGGCAGGATCCGGCGGTCGAGCAGATGGCGGTACTCCGCGGCGACGGCGGGGGAGAGCTCGGGCTCGGCCTGGCGGTACGAACGCTCGCAGAGCTCGCCGATTCGCAACGGGGCGGCTGTCCGAATCACCGCTCATCGACGAATCAATCGTTCCATAAATGAGCGATACGTGGTAGTGTCGTCTTATGGATCTCATGCGGCCGTTGCAGGCCGTCATCCCTGGCGCGCAAGGCCGCATCTTGGCGGTGCTGGCCGAGACGTCGGCGGAGCTGAATCTGCGAACTGTCGCACGGTTGTCGGGTGTGAGCATTGCGCAGGCTTCCAGGGTGATGCCTGTGCTCGTTGAACTCGGCGTCGTCGAGCGGCGGGAGGCACCCCCCTCCGCGCTGTTTCGATTCGTACCCGAGCACGTCGCTTCTCGTGCCATCAGCGCGTTGACCCGCGCGCGTCAAACCGTCCTCGATGAGTTCGGCGCGTCTGCCGCTCAGCTCGATCCGGCTCCGGTGAGCGTCGTGATCTTCGGGTCGGCAGCTCGTGGCGATGCCGACCGCGAGAGTGACATCGACGTTGTCATCGTTCGGCCGTCACGGATCGCCGAAGAGGACCGTCGGTGGCGCGATGGAATCGATGAGTGGCGACGCGACGCCGGGCGGCTCACCGGCAATCCGATCGAGGTGCTGGAAGTGAGTGAGGGCGAGGTCGCCCGCCTGCTGTCGAGTGGCTCGCCGCTGTGGACTGACATCGAACGGGAGGGCATCGTCGTCTTCGGCATTGCCCTCGCCGCGCTGAAAGCTCGACGCAGTGCCTAGGCGGATGCGTTCCCGACAGGTCAGCGCCGCACAAGCTCGCGCGTACTGTTCCAAGGCCGAGGAGTACCTCGCGGCCGCGTCGACGGAGTTGGAAGCCGGGCGCTCGATCGCCGCGACCAGCCTTGCCATCCATGCGGCGATCAACGCCGCCGATGCCGTGACGGGCGTGCGCATCGGACGCCGCGCCGCGGGTGAGGACCACGATCAGGTGCTCGCGCTGCTGCGAGAGGCCGGCAAGGACGGCGCCGAGGTGGAGCGGAACCTCGGCCGGCTTCTCCCGCTCAAGACGAAGGCCGAATACGAGCCCGATGAGATACCCCGTTCAGAAGCCGCGCGTGCGGTCGAACGCGCGAAGCGGTGTGTGGCGATCGCCGGCAGGGTCGTCGCCGCAACGACGGCATAGCCGAGCGTGGCGCGGTCGCGTCCGAGGCCGCCTCTACCGCGACGCCCGCGCTTGTGGCCCTATTGACAACCGAATCGGTGCGGTGCCCCGCGTGTCGTAGCGATTCGCCGGGCAAGCGTCCGTCTGCTGAATTGACCGGACCTCTCCGCAGCGGGATGCTGCATCGAGCGGCTCGCACCGGATCCGATCGGAGCTCTTGATGTCGAAGATCGTGCATTTCGAGATTCCCGTTGACGAACCGGCGCGAGCTGTCGAGTTCTACCGCGACGCGCTCGGCTGGGAGATCTCCAGCTTCGGCGACGAGCCGTACTGGCTCGTACGCGCAGGAGAGGACGACGAGCCCGGCGCCAACGGTGCGCTGATCGGCCGAGGCGACCTCCATCAGAGCCCCATACTGATCGTGGGGGTCGAGAATATCGAGGCGGCGCTGCTTCGAATCGAATCGAGCGGTGGCAAGGTTCTGCAAGGCAAACTTCCCGTTCCGGGCGTCGGGTGGTCCGCCTATGTCGCCGACTCGGAGGGCAACACCATCGGGCTGTTCCAAGACGACGCCACCGCCCACCCGTGAACCCGGCATCGCCGTTGGTGAAGGCGTCGAGTTCATCGTCCACGCCATGACCGCATGCAGAGGGTGAGGCGAGTCTCAGGCGGCGTGGGCGGCGCTCATCAATCTGCCGAGGTTCTCCGGGGCGAAGAACTCGATTGGTGACACGGTTCCCGCGGTGATGCTGACGAACATGTTCATTGCGTCCTGGTTGCCGTGCATGGCGCCGAGCAGTTGTTGCATCTCGGGCGGCGGCGGTTCCATGGTCGCGAGTTGCGTCGTGAACTCGTAGAGCGGGAGCGCTCGAGTGTCACGTGTTTGTTGGTAGTCGGCCATCGCGTCGGAGTAGGTACGCTCGCCGGTGAACGTCGCATCCAAAGCTTCCGCGCACAGCTCGGCGTCGTGGAACGCGTCGCTGATCCCCTGCGCGGTGATCGGGTCCTTGGTGTATCCCGCGTCGCCGACGAGCGCCCATCCGGGGCCGTACGGCTTGCGGAAGAAGTTGGGCACGGCACCACCGGTGAACCGTTCCTCGCGTTTCGCTCCGCGAACTTGCTCGGCGAACTCGGGCGCGAGCTCAAGGGTCTTGAGATAGTTGGCCTCGACATCGGACTTGTAGGCCGTCGACTCGGCGTTCGGCCAGCCGACCACCACGAGTGTCAGTCCGTCGTTCGTCGGGAAGGCAGCCCAACCACGGTCGGGTCGGACGGTGGTGGAAAAGCTGTCGATCGGGAGGCCACTCCAGTACGAGTAATAGGCCCACATCAGCATCGGCTTCTCGTGGTACTGCTCGGCACCGACCGCCTTGGCGACGTTCGAGTTCCGACCGTCGGCGCCGATCACGACGCGCGCGCGCTCAACGACCGACTTCCCGTCTCGGTCGTGCCCGCGGATGCCCACCACGGCGCCGTCCTCGATCATGACCTCCTCGAGGGTGAAGTGTTCGCGCACTTCGGCGCCGGCGCGAGCGGCTCCGTCGACGAGGATCTTGTCGAGAACCGTTCGGCGTGGCGCGTACGCAGTCGTGATGCCGTCGCTCGCCCGCGGGGTTCCGCTGATCGTGACGGGGCCGAAATCGAACGAGTATCGCTCGACGGGTGGACAGTTCGACGCGCTCACCTGGTCGAGGAGTCCCCATCGGTGCAGCGCCGCCACGCCCGGAGCGTGGACGAAGTGTGTCGATACCGTGTCGCTCGGGAACGACGCCCGATCGACCACGAGCACCCGATACCCCTTGCGGGCCAGCAACATCGCGGTCGGCGATCCTGCGCAGCGTGCCCCAACGACGATTGCGTCATAGCTCTTGTTCATCTGTCGTGCCTCCGGCTCGGTGTGTGCTCACTATGAACCGATGAAGCGACGGGCGCATCGGGGAGGTCCCCTATTCCGTGCCTTGTTTCGCTCGGGTGGCGTAGCCGGCGGCCTGCGCCCGGCTGCGCAGGCCGAGCTTGGCGAACACGTTGCCGACGTGGTGCTCGACCGTCTTTCGGCTGATGAAGAGACGATCCGAGATCTCGGGGTTCGAGAGGCCGTACCCGAGGAGCTCGAGCACCTCGGCTTCGCGTTTGGTGAGGGTCCCGTCGCTTCTTCCGCCGGTCGCCGGCCGAGCGCCAAGTGACCGCAACACGGCGGCGGCCTCGTCGGCGTGCCGCGCCGCTTGCAGCTTCTCGAATGCTGCGAGCGCGGCGCGAGCTTCGGCCATCGCCACCTCGGGCTGCGTGTCGACGAGGGCGTTCGCCAGCTCGAGACGCGAGGACGCGAGCTCCATCGGCAGCTGGGCACGGTCGAAGCCGGCCAGCGCCTCTCGAAGGCACGCGCGAGGGTCGCCGGCGCCGGTCGCGAGGCAGAGGCGGCCGCGTGCGAGCGCGGCGCACGCCTGCAGATAGTCGCTCGGGTGGAGTTCCGCGCAGGCAGTCAGCAGCTGCACGGTGTTCTCGGCCGAGTCGAGCGCACCCGACGCGATGTGCACGTCCACGAGCAGCATGAGGAGTGGCACGACGGCCGAGCTGGTGAGGTCGGCCCGGTCGAGCGCGCGTTCGAGCGTCTCCTTCGCGCGTGCCGTCTCTCCTTTCGAAAGTTGGATCACCGCCAGCGGACGCGTCGCGTCCTCATGACCGTCGAGGCCGTCGAGGAGCTGCTCGGCCTCTTCGTAGCGACCTTGACGAACGCGGAGGTCGGCGAGCCGGGCGAGTGCACCGCCGCGTAGCATGCGGTGCCCGAGGGCCCACAATCGCACCGCGTCGGTGAGCGCGGTATCGGCCTCGGGCCAACGCCCGGCGGCGGTGAGTACGCCGCCGTAGTGCGTGCGACAGAACGCCGACACCGCGGGAAGGTTGCGCCGCGCCGCGATGGCGTCGCCGATCCGGATCCACTGATCGGCGCGCGAGATGTCGTGCGCGCGCTCGCAGGCCGCGAAGAGCTGGCAGAAGATCTCTTGCAGTACGCAGAAGTCGTCGACGTCGCTGCCCGCGACCGCTGCCAGTGCCTCGTCGAGGAACGTCATCCCCTCCTCGGTTCGGTCGGCGTGTACGAGGCTGGAGCCGAGGTAGGCGAGCGCGACGAATTCGAGATCACTGTCGCCGCAGCGCCGACCGAGTTCGAGCGCCCGGCCAAATCGCAGGTGCTTCTCGTCGCGGTCGCCTTCGAACATGCCGTCGTTGAGAGACACCCATCCCGCTTCCACCGAGTCGGTGTCGTCGCCGAGCAAGGATTGTGCGCGGGCGATCCAGCCACCCATGACCGCACCGTCGCCGTTGATCGAGCCGTGCATGTAGGCGAGCGTGCGCGCAACCCGAACCGCGCCCATCCGGTCGTCGCATTCGCGGAATCTCGCGTATGCATGTTCCCATTGCGCGATCGCCGGCTGGAAGTCGAGCTCGATGTACGAGCACCGGGCCAGGCCTTCGAGCACATCGCCCGACCGCGGGTCGGGGCCGGCGTTTTCGAAGGCGCGCCGAGCGGCCACCGCGTCACCCGCGCGCAGCGCCGCCCGGCCCTGTGAAAGCAATGCCTGTAGCTCGTCGGTCACATCGGGATCATCGCACGACGCCCGCCGGTGCGGAATCGATACTACGAATGCGCCGAATCTTGATCGAGCTCTCACTGCCTCGGTCAGGAGCGCGAACACCTCGAACCGGCGATATGTCCCCCGTTGCCGGGCGGAGGCCGACACATTGTCGCTGAACCGCGACGGATCATCGCACCGTGGCCAAAGCGACGCGGTCGCCCCACAACGGCAGCGGTATCACCGTCGAGCCGGATCCCTCTAGACATCACATTTGCGCCCTCGGCTGAATTCGAACCAGCGACGCACGGTTTAGGAATCTCGGTCAGGCCGTCTTCCCGGTCGACCTGAATCTGTATGGGCTGGTCAGGAGGGGTGTCGAGTCCACCGCGTCTAGGCCGTCGTTGCCTGTTCCCGCCGAAAAGATGGGCGACTGGATGGGCAACTCGACGCGGCGCGAGTGATGGGGACGGAAGCGGCAGCTTGGGGTTGAGGACGAATACTGGAGGCTGATCCTCGAAGGGGTCGGCTCGGTCGAGGCATGCCGACGCGTCGGCGTTGGGCGCAAGACCGGGTATCGCTGGCGAGCCGAGCGCGGTGGCCTCGCTCCACGGCGCCTCGCGGAGGGGTGCGCGGCCAGCGCTATCTCTCTCGCTTGGAGATCACGCGCTGCGTGCGCTGGTCCAGGAGAAGCTCGAGCTCGAATGGAGCCCCGAGCAGATCAGCGCGTGGTCACTCTTCCTGGAGCAGGAGAGCTGCCGGTGTACGCGCGGCTTGTCGTCCGGGGATGGCGGCCACGAGGTTGGCGAGCACGAGAGTACCGACGGCGATGAGGACGACGGTCGTCGGGGGCACCGTGGGCCGCGTGACGGCGGAGATGTCATTGGCGAACAGGGTCCAGAGCCACCGTCCGGCGACGATGCCGATCGGGATGCCGACGAGAGTTCCGACGAGTGCAGCCACCGACGCTTGTGCGGCGACCGTTGCGCCGAGTTGTCGGTGGGTGAAGCCGAGCGTCTTGAGGAGCGCGAGGTCGCGCCGCCGCCGGCGTACCGATGCGGCGAGGGTGAGGCCGAGTGCCACGATCGCGGCGCCGGCCAGACCGGCGGTGAGGATCGCCGGCGTCGTACCCATCGATCGGTAGTTCACGATCTCGGCCGGGCGCTGTACGGATAACACATCAATGCTCCAGCTGCTGTTCGGATTCGCGTACGCGCGGTTCCTATTCATCGCGTCGGCGATGCGTTGCAGGGCTGCTCGGCCGGCTTGCGGCGGTACATCATTTCGTAGGCGGACGAGAGCCACCGGCGGACCGTAGAACTCCTTCTGGTCGTTGCGTTGTGCCTCGTCGAGCGCGCGTACCTTGGCCGTGGTCGAGAGCAGGGCACCGCGGCTCATGGACGTGTGCTGGGTTCCGAACGTTCCGATCGTCGGCATCGTGGCCGTGCCCACGACCCGCGCGGGGGTCGGGGGCACGAACAGCGGCGCGTTTTTCGGGAGCCCGTAGCTCACACGGACCGTGTCACCGACTCGCTTGTGCAGCTGGGCCAGGGTGCCCGCACCGAGGACAACCTCGTCGGGACCGTCGAGCGCGTGACCCGACAGGATGAGGGGAGTCACCGCGGCGTGGGCATCTCCTCGCAGCGCAGGGACGGGCTTGCCGTCGATGTCGACGAGTGCGGCGAAACCGAGGCCGGTCCACGCCGCGACGTTCGGATCGCGGGTAAGGGACGCCTGTGTCTGGGGAGGGATCGGCCCGCCGTTTCGGGCCTGGAGTGCATAGGTCCAGTTCCATCCGTAGAGAGCGGGGTGAGACACCAATGTGTCCAGGCTGCTGCCGAAGGTGACCGTGGCGACGACGAGCGCCACTGCAAGCGCGGTTCCCACCAGCGCGGACCGAACCGGCACCGCCCTGCCGTCCCGGCCCGGTTCGAGTGCGAAGCGGATGCCGGCAACGGCCGGTGTCGGAAGGCCGGCCGCCGTCGCGGCACGGGCCGTGCTCGATCCGCGTGCGCCACGGCGACGATCGCGTCGCGCGGCGCGCGGCGGTGTCTGTCGAGAGGCGAGCACGCCGGCGAGCGCGGTCAGTACGACGATCAACCCGACAACCCCGACTCCGAGGACGGTCCAGTCGAACGCGATTCCCGGCGTCGGGTCGACCGAACGCGCGGGTCCGATCGGCGCGAGGGGTGACAAGCCGACCGCGACGCCGCACGCGAGCAGCGACCCGACGACGATCGAACCCACGATGCCGATGAGGCCGTCGATCGCGTTCATCGCCGGATCGGCGCCGAGCCCGCGCAGCACGTCGAGATCGCCGGCCGTGACACGCAGCTGACGGCTGATCACTTGCCCTGCGATCAGCACGGTGGCGAGCGCAGCGATCGCGCCGAAGACGCCGAGCGCGATGGCTTCGGGTTTGATCGACCGCTCGGCCTGGGCCGCCACGGTCGAAGTCAGATGGAAATCGGGTGGGTAGCCTTGCGGTAGCACGCGCTGCATCGCGGCCTCCGCGGCGGGCACGTCACGCGCGCCGCCGGCGAGTTGGATCCCGGCGACCGAATAGCCCGCGAGGCACGAGGTGGGGCACTGCTCGATCCGGTGCGTGAGCGTCGGCGTGAAGAGCGCCAGCGTCGGATAACGGTCGATGTCGTCCTGGACCACGGTGTTGTTGAACGCCACGATTCCGACCAGCTTGGTGTCGATCCGGAAGTGCGGAGGGACACGCGCAGTTGCGAATCCTGGTAGGTCCGTCTGCGCGTTGGTGTAGAAGCCCAATGGCACGACGTCGCCGACGTGCAGCCGGAGCACGCGGGCGGCATCGGCGCTCATCACGATCTCATCGGCACGGCGCGGATCCGCCATGCGGCCTCGGGTGACGGCGGCCCGGTCCTGATCGAAGAACTCGCCGTCGACACTACCGATCCAGGCCACTTCCTGGACGTTGGTGTTGATCGGCGCGCCGTTCGGTCCCAATTGGAACTGGTTCGGGAACGCCGCGCGCTCGACTCGCCTCACGTGGGGGAGGTGCGCGAGGGCGCGGATCAGTCTCGGGTCGTCGGAGCCACCGAGAATCGCGACGGAGATGTCGGACGGATTTGTGCTCTGCAAGAAGGCGGGGAACGACGACTGCGTCCGTCGAGCCGCGGCGAGCGCACCCATGGCGATGCCGCCCATGCTCCCGATCAGGAGCACGATCGCGAGATACCCGGCCCACCGCCGACGAAACGTCACCCGGAAGCGGTACCAGACAACCCCCCAGAACTCGCGACTCACGGTGGACCACTCACCTCGGCCTCGACCTCCGGACGCAACAGTCGACGCTTCCTTCCTGCAGTCTGGCCCTCACGAGGCCGGCCGCCAAGGAAGTCAGCCCCTGCGCCGGCCCCGTGCTAGCACGACAGTGGTGAACCGGGCCGCACACGTCCATCGCCCGCGAGAAGACCGCGAGGTGCACCGATGTGGTGGGTGGCACGAGTGATGCGCGCCGGGCTTACGTCCTTGGCGGTGACTCATCCTCGGGCGACACTGTGACGGAGACGTGCCGGGCCGGCAACGCCTCCCGGGGGATTGGATCACGTGCCGTCGTGAGCCAGGCTCCACACGAGGCCATGAGCGCGAGCATGATGGCGACGACGCATCACGGGCCGCTCATCGCGGCCCGGGGCAATCGCGAACGATCGAATATGCCGTGAATGTCGGCCGTCGAACGAGTACCGACACACCGACGGTATCGGCAGTGCAGCCCTTGGTTCCGCGTGCGGCGAGACGCTCGAGGAGCGGGTGTTCATCAAAGTGCATGCGGTCGTACGACGAGTACACGACGACAACGTCGACGAGTCGCTTCCGGAGGAGCGCCGAGTAGCGCGTCGACGAATGGAAACGCCGGTGCGCGAAGCCTTCGGGGAAGAACTCTGAATCGAGCTTGGCGCCGGCCTTGAGGTATTCATACATCCCGACTTTGCCGTCGCTGTTACCCCGGAGTACGCGGTAGGTCTTGCCCGCGACGAAGTCTTTGGACTTGGTGAAGGCGACGTTTCGATCGGGAACTCGCCGCAGGCCCGCCCAGGCGTAGTTGGTGTCGAACACGGGCGCGAGGATCGGGTTCATCGCAAACACGAGCAGGAAGCTCGCTGCCGGTAGCCACGCGGTGTTCCACCGCAACCGGCCGCGCATCTGTTGCAGTCCGAGGATCGTCAACGGCGCGAGTAGCAAGAACGCTCGCGGGAGGACGGTATCGGCGAGATTCCAGGCCTTTGTTGCGGCCGTCGTGTATTCGTAGACGGGAGAGCCGAGCACGAGGGCGGCTGCGGGGATCACGACGATGCATGAGAGGGCATACCACTTGAGGAGCCGTTTCGGGTTTGGTTCCCAGAACGAGCCGATGACGACGAGCGTCAGGAGGATCGGGAACATGACGACGACGTGTGTGAGTTGAGCCATCGCGGCGAAGAGTGCGGCGAGGCCGAAGCGTTGGCGACGCCAGTACGCGATGGCGATGAAGCCGAAGGCCATCGCCCATACGAATGGCAACTGGTCGTTGATGAGGGCTACGACGAGACAGGGGTTGACCAATGCGGCGGCGGCCCACCATCCGCGACCGAGCTCGGGAAAGGCCCGGAACATCGCGAGGACGAGTCCGACGAAACCCAGGACCAGGCAGAGGGTGACGGCCCATTCACCGAACAGCGGCCAGAGCACAGCCGCGAACATCCACGGGAAGAACCCATACGGGAACGTGAAAGCCTGACCGTGGGCGAGCGGCATGTGCAACGGAATCCCGTGTCCGTGCCAGAGGCTCCGGGCGACGAACCAAACGTGGGCGTAGTTGCTCACCGAATCGTGCGAGACGAACAGCGGCCGCCCCAGCAGCATGGCGAGGATGCCGCACCACCCGGCCGCGACGGCGATGAACGCGACTCGCCCAACGCGAGCTTCGCCCTTCGGGCCGGAAACACGGATTGCTGCGGCCGTGCTGTTATCAGTGCTCGTCATCGTCACGGTTCGAGGACCCTCCTGATGCGCTCGGAGCAGGGTGAGACGGGGCCGACTGACAGAGTCTCGCACGGATGACCGCGGGCGGTGAGGTTGACGCGCTCCCTCCCGGTACGCGTGGAGGGGCCGACACCCCTTGTTCCCACGTCGTGCGTGTCATGCCGAGGTCGCGGGCAGGATCACGGCGAAGATCGGGCTCGGTCGGGCGCGTTCGACGACGAGGCGGCCCCCCTCGGCTTCTGTGAGCGAGCGCGCGAGCGCGAGCCCGATGCCGTGGCCTTCGCCGTTGGTCGAACGGCGAAGGAAGGCTTGGGCCAGGTCGCCGACCAGTCCCGGTCCTTCGTCGGCCACTTCGATTGCCAAACCTCCTGGTGCGTGGCGAGCCGTGATCACGACCTCGCCGGCACCATGCGAGACCGCGTTGGCGGCGAGCACGTCGAGTACTTGTCGTATCGCTGCTTCCGACGCCAACACCGGTGGGAGGTTGGACTCGGCTCGGACGGTGAGCGGACGACCGGCAGCGGCGAGAGTGCCTCGCCAAGTGTCCGCCACGCCGTCGAGGATGCTTTGGGGATCGAGAACCGAGCGAGGACCGTGTTCATCGCGAGCGAGGGCAAGTAAGTCGTCGATCGTGCGGTCGAGGCGGTCGATCTCCGAGAGCGCTGCAAGCAGTATCGGTTGGGTATCGGGTGTCGCGCGGAGCAAGCCGAACTCGAGCTGCACGCGTAGCGCCGTGAGTGGCGTCCGTAACTGGTGCGAAGCATCGGCGCTGAAGGCACGCTCCCGCTCGAGCGCGTGGCCGAGTCGATCGGCAGTGGCGTCGAGCGCGTCGGCGACCTCGTCGAGCTCGAGAACTCCGCTGCGCGGCGATCGCGCCGAGAAGTCGCCGGCGCCGAGAAGGACGGCGCTGTGTGCGAGGGCATCGACTGGGCGCGTCAGGCGCCGGGAGAGATAAACGCCGATTCCGGCGGAGACCCCCAGGGCGACGGCACCGATCATCGACATCACCAGCCACGCAGTCTTGGTACGCGATGTGACAGCGGACGCAGGCATGGCAGCGCGGACGGCGGCGACGACGGTCTCGTTACTCGTGATGGGGACGACGACGACGTAATGAGACCCGGTTCGCGTGTCGGTAACCGAACCATGTAGGGCCCGACGCACGATCGTGTCAGCGGGCTCGGGGCCCACACCCGCGATTCGCTTGCCGGTCGTGTCGTAGAGCGCGTACTGGTGATGGCCTGTCGAACGGGGAAGCTCAATTGGATCTCCCGAGGCCAGCGACGACGGACTGACTGCGAACGTGGCTTCCGCGGCCTCGCGCTCGAGACGGACGATCTCCTCATCTTGATAATTCCGTTGCACCGCGAGTCCGAGCGGGATCCCGAACAACAACACCGCGACCGTCGACGCGCCGACGATCGCGAGGAGGATGCGTCGTCTCATGGTAGGTCGAGTCGGTAGCCGACTCGGGGAAGAACGGTGATGGCCGGACGAGCGGGTCCGGCTTCAACGGCCAGCTTTCGTCGCAGTGACGAGATGTGGACGTCGAGGGTCTTGGTGGAACCGAAGTAATGCTCGTCCCAGATCTCGGTCATGAATCGTTCCCGTGTGATCGCGCGCCCGGCTTCTCTCGCGAGCAGCGAGAGAACATCGAACTCGCGCGGGCGCAGATCGAGCTCGCGGTCCCCAACGAACGCCCGCCGGGATGCCGTGTCGACGATGAGGTCGCCGACGATGATCCGCTCCGGTTCGATCTGAACGCCGCGCAGGTGGGCTCGGACACGGGCAAGGAGCTCGGCCAGCCGGAACGGCTTCGTGACGTAGTCGTTCGCGCCTGCGTCGAGGCCGACCACGACGTCGATCTCGTCGCGACGAGCGGTGAGCACGACGATCGCAGTATCGGGAAATTGGCTACGCAGCGTCCGGCACACCTCGACGCCGTCGAGGTCCGGTAACCCGAGATCGAGCAGGACAAGCTCGGGTTCGACGCGTCGGGCAAGATCGAGACCGTCGGAGCCCGTTCGAGCCCACGAGACTTCGTAGCCCTCCGTCTCGAGCGCACCCGCGAGGGCGCGTCCGATTGCCGGGTCGTCCTCGACGAGCAGGAGTCGCAGGCTCATTTCGGCCAGCGTACGGCCGCGTCCAGACCTTCGGCGCCTTGGTGCCGGAGATTTTGCCGGGCGATTACCTGGCGCAAGGTTCTCCCTCACCGTGGCTTCCGTACCGTTGGCGAGACGCCGCTTGGATCTACGGAGGTCACATGCAACGACGCTTGCTGGTCACGCTTACCGTCGTGATCGCCGCTCTCGTATTCGGTCTGGGCCTTTTCGTTTGGTGGGCTAGCACCTCCAAGTCGTCGAAGCAGGCCGGATTATCGTCGACCTCGGCCCGGCCACGCACGCCCTCTTCCACCTCGGGATCGTCCCCAGCGTCATCGCCGACCTCGTCTCCATCCGTTTCGTCTCGCAGTTCATCGTCTTTCGCAAACGGTGTGGATCCCAATGCGCCCGAGGTCGTGGTGCCGGGCGACATCCCTGACAACCAGGTGTTCGTACCCTTCACCGGATCCGGGTACGTCGTGAAGGTCCCCGAGGGCTGGGCCCGCACGGAGAACGGACCGGTCGTGACGTTTTCGGATCGGTACAACACCATCCGGATCGAGAGGGGAAGTGCCCCGGCGGCGCCAACGGTCGCGTCGGTCACCACCTCGGTGGTGCCGCAGTTGCGTACCGCCATCCCGGACTTCGCTCTCGGACGCGTCACAGAAGTGAACCGTTCGGCAGGGCCATCGGTGCTCGTGACGTATGGGGCATCCAGTGCCCCGAATTCGGTCACGGGAAAAAGGATCGTTCTCGACGTCGAGCGGTACGAATTCTGGAAGAACCAGAAGGCTGTCGTGATCACGTTGTCGGCGTCGAAGGGGTCCGACAACGTCGATCCCTGGAAGACGGTGACGAACTCGTTTGCGTGGCAGTGATGGGCGCGGCCCTCGAGGCCACCGATCTCTACCGCTTCTTCCACGCCGGCGGTGAGGAGACATTGGCGCTGCGCGGCGTGTCACTGTCGGTCGAGCCGGGCGAGGTCGTGGCCGTGACCGGTCCTTCGGGGTCGGGGAAGTCGACGTTGCTCGCGTGTCTCGCTGGGCTCGACGAGCCCGATGGCGGCACCGTCCGCGTGCTTGGCGAAATGCTGTCGAGACGGCCCGAGGAGCAACGGTCCCGCATGCGGGCGCGCTCCATCGGCGTGCTCCTGCAATCCGCGAATCTGCTCGAGCATCTCACGGTCGTCGAGAACGTGCGGCTGGCGCGGCATTTCGCGGACCGTGAGTCTTTGGTGGATACCGACGAGCTCCTCGGCCGAGTTGGGCTCCGTTCGCACCGAAACGCGAGGCCGTCGCAGTTATCGGGCGGAGAAGCGGCCCGGGCCGGGCTCGCTGTCGCGGTTGCCAATGATCCGCTAATACTTCTTGCCGACGAGCCCACCGGAGAGCTTGACCGTGGAAGCACTGAACGCGTCGTGCAGCTCCTCCGTGAGCGTGCTGCCGACGGGACCGCGATCGTTGTCGTGACGCACAACGAAGTTGTTGCCCGGTGGGCGGACCGTGTCGTGCGCCTCACTGACGGCAGGGTCGTGGCATGAGCGGCGACGTCGACGCGCTCGTTCACTGCGATCGTGTCGCTCGCACCTTTGGTACGGGGCGCGTTGCCGTCGTGGCGTTGCACGGTGTGAGCTGCGAGGTGAGTGCGGGTCAGCAGGTCGCGCTCGTGGGTCCCTCGGGCTCGGGGAAATCGACGCTGCTGCATCTCATGGCGGGCCTCGACACTCCCACGACCGGAACGGTGTCGTGGCCCGCGCTCGGTCCACGGCGCGAGCTACGTCCGGGCCCGGTCGGGATCGTCTTTCAGGGCCCGAGCCTGCTCCCTCCCCTGGATGTCGTGGAGAACGTCGCGCTCCCACTGCTCCTCGCGGGCCGACCCGAGGCCGAGGCTACGGCCGTTGCGCTCGACGCGCTCGAACAACTCGCAGCCGGCGACCTCGCGGCGAAACTTCCCGAGGAGCTCTCCGGCGGCCAGGCCCAACGGGTCGCGGTCGCCCGCGCCCTCGTGACCCGCCCGAGGCTCATCCTCGCCGACGAACCCACCGGACAGCTCGACCACGACACGGCGTCGGTCATCATCGAGGTCCTGCTGGCGACAGCACGTGAGTACGGAGCGGCGCTCGTCATCGCCACCCACGATCCCGCGGTTGCCGGCCGTTTCGAGCATTGCTGGATGATGCACGATGGCCGTCTCGATCCGACTCGTCGATTCGGTCCGCGCCCCGAAGGCACGTCGTGCTCGGTCTGATCTGGCTGCGAGGTCTCCTGTTGCGTCGGACGGGCCGTCTCGCCGCCACCGCGACCGGCATCGCGGTCGCAGTCGCGTTGCTCGCGTCGATCGGTTCCTTCGTGTCGAGCTCGAAAGCCACAATGACTCGGCGGGCGGCCGCGAACGTCAGCGTCGATTGGCAGGTGGAAGCCCAATCCGGCGCTAACCCAACCGCTGTCATGCGAACGACCCGTGGCGCTCGGAACGTGCGCGCCGCGGTACGCGTCGACTTCGCGACAACGACCGGTCTCGAAGCGACCACCGGCGACACGACCCAGACCACCGGTCCGGGTATCATCGTTGGCTTCCCCGCCGGCTACCGCACCACGTTTCCGGGCATGATCCGCGATCTCGCCGGTACCGGTAACGGCGTCCTCGTCGCGCAGCAGACCGCTTCGAACCTGCGAGTGACGACGGGCGACACGATTCGCATCGGCCGAGCCGGACTCGCGCCGGCGGCCGTCACGGTCGACGGGGTCGTCGATCTACCCCAGGCTGATTCGTTGTTCCAGACGGTGGGCGCGCCGTCCGGATCAGGGGCCCACGCACCGCCCGACAATGTGGTGCTGTTGCCGGACGCCCAATGGCACGACGTCTTCGATGCGCTCGCCGCGGTCCGGCCCGACCAAGTTCATGCGCAAGTGCACGTCAAGCTCTCGCATCGACTTCCGAATGATCCTGCAGCCGCATATGCATCGGTCAGTGGCGCGGCCCGGAACCTCGAAGTGCGACTCGCCGGAACTGGACTCGTCGGCGACAACCTCGGCGCCACGTTGAGCGCGGCGCGAGACGACGCCCTCTACGCGCAAGTCTTGTTCCTCTTCCTCGGCCTGCCTGGCGCGCTGCTCGCCGGTCTCCTCACGGCGGCCGTTGCGGCATCGGGAGCCGACCGGCGCCGTCGCGAGCAAGCCCTCCTTCGCGTCCGCGGGGCGACGAGCCGGCGGCTGATCGGGCTCGGACTCCTCGAGGCAGTGTTGGTCGGCGGCATCGGAGCATTCGCAGGCCTATGCCTCGCGTTCGGTGTCGGTGCGATTGCGTTCGGAACCGCGGGCTTCGGCGCAACGGCCGCCTCGGCGATTGGGTGGAGCGCAGCTGCGGCTCTGGTGGGTCTCGCGATCGGCGCCGGTGCGATAGCGCTCCCCGCGTGGCGCGACGCCCGGGGAATCACCGTCGTCGCGGCGCGTGCCGAGATCCGACGCCCCCTCGCGCCGCGCTGGTCTCGATACGGCCTCGACCTCGCCCTGCTCGCGACATCGGCGCTTGTGTTGTGGCTCACGAGCCGCAGCGGATACAAGCTCGTACTCGCACCGGAAGGCACACCATCGATCTCCGTCAACTACTGGGAATTGGCGGGTCCCGCGTTGCTCTGGACCGGTGCCGGTCTCCTCACCTGGCGCATCGCGGCCGCGATCCTCCAGCACGGGCGACGTGGTGTGCGCCGCGTGTTGCGCCCTGTGTCGGGCGGCCTTGCCGGCACCGTCGCGGCCGGCATGTCACGCCAACATCGCCTCCTCGCCCGCAGCCTCGCGCTCGTCGCGCTCACCATCGCGTTCGCAGCGTCGACCGCGGTGTTCAACACCACCTACCGAGCTCAAGCCGCGGTCGACGCGCGCCTCACGAATGGTGGCGACGTCACGGTCACAGAGTCACCCGGATCGGCCGTGGGTCCCGAACACGCGCAGGCAATTACAGTGGTCCCCGGGGTGCGAGGCGTCGAACCGATCCAGCACCGGTTCGCGTACGTCGGCGCCGACCTCCAGGATCTCTACGGCGTACGCCCGAACACGATCGTCGATGCAACCAAGCTCCAAGACGCCTACTTCCAAGGTGGCACCGCACGCCAGCTCATCGGCCGCCTCGCGCGCCAACCCGACGGGATCCTCGTGAGTGCCGAGACGGTCAAAGACTTCCAACTCCATCCCGGTGATTCGCTGAAACTGCGACTGCAGAACGGGCACACCAAGCAGTTTCAGCAGGTGCAGTTCCACTACCTCGGCGTCGGCAAAGAGTTCCCGACCGCTCCACGCGACAGCTTTCTCGTCGCGAACGCCGACTACGTCGCGAAACAGACTGGCAGCAATGCCGTCGGGGCATTCCTGGTCAACACCGCCGGCGAGTCTCCCAAGAGCGTCGCCGCCCGGCTGCGCGCGCTTCTCGGCCCCACGGCAACCGTGACGGACATCACCACGACACGCAAGATCGTCGGATCCAGCCTCACTGCCGTCGACCTGTCCGGACTCACTCGAGTCGAGCTCGGCTTCGCGGTCGTCCTCGCCGCGGCGGCGAGCGGGCTCGTCCTCGCGTTGGGACTCGCCGAACGACGACGGACCTTCGCGATCGCTGCCGCGTTGGGAGCCAAGCAACGACAGCTCGGCAGCTTCGTGTGGGCCGAGGCACTCTTCGTAACCGTCGGCGGCCTCCTCATCGGCACCGTCATCGCGTGGGCGCTCTCCGAGATGCTGGTCAAAGTCCTCGCCGGCGTGTTCGACCCACCGCCATCCGCGCTCTCGGTGCCCTGGACCTACCTCGCCCTCGTCGGCGGCGCGACCGTCACCGCCGTCATCACAGCCGCACTCAGCGCCATACGCAGCGCCAGCCGGCAATCCGTCAGCGTCCTCCGAGAACTCTGAGCGCCGACGATGCCGAGCGAGCGAACGTCGAAGACCCGACCCAAGCCCGGCGTTGATTGGTTGCTCCTGCGTTACGGCATGCTCACCGCTGCC
>Ga0209048_10000790_pt1 | contig 33649 bp, 26 predicted proteins | sample FrelakmetCRP12CR_FD_187146 | JGI IMG/M metagenome (GOLD analysis project Ga0209048, IMG submission 187146) | Freshwater lake sediment microbial communities from the University of Notre Dame, USA, for methane emissions studies - CRP12 CR (SPAdes)... | ecosystem: Environmental > Aquatic >...
GTTCTTGCTACACGTCGAGGCATCGAACGAAGGCTCCTCAAGACCCATGTCGAGGAACCAGCGGAACAGAATGTTGTAGTCGAGTGTTTCGCAAAATAGCCGGTCACTGCGCACCGAACACAACGCAATCAGCAGCTGCGCTTTCAGCAAGCGTTCCGGCGGAATCGACGGACGACCGATTGTGCTGTAAATCCCATCCAGCACCGGGCGAATCTGCTTGAGGGCTTCATCGGTGTACGCCTTGATCGAGCGCAACGGGTGCGTAATCTGTTCGAGCTCTCCGATCCTAAGTATCCCGGCGAGCGGCTTATTGCATGTCGTAATCCGGAACTCACCAAGCTACGCTCGCACAAGCGCCAGGCGCTGCTGGAGGCGACCACGATGGAACTCGAGAAGATCCGCGACCGCGTTGCCCGCGGGGCGCTGACGGGTGCCGCCGCGATCGGCGTGATACTCGGGCGTGTGCTCGATAAGTACAAAGTCGGCAAGCACTTCGAACTGACTATCACCGACACCGCCGTGAAGTATCAGATCCTCGAGCCCCAAGTTGCCGCGGAAGCCGCGCTCGATGGCATCTACGTCATCCGCGCCGGATTACCGAAGAAGCAGATGTCGGCGCCCGACGCGGTGCGCAGTTACAAGGCGCTCGCCCAAGTCGAGCGCGCGTTCCGCTCCTTGAAAACCGTGGACCTGAAGATCCACCCGATCCATCACCGACTCGAGAGCCGCGTCCGTGCGCACATCTTCCTGTGCATGCTTGCCTATTGCGTCGAATGGCATTTGATCGAGGCGTGGCGCCCGCTGCTGTTTGCCGATGAGGAACTGGAGGCCAAGAAGACCCGCGATCCGGTCGCACCGGCCAAGCGCTCAGCGGCCGCGCTCGAGAAAGTCCACACCCACTCGACCGACGACGGCACGCCGGCGCACAGTCTGCGTACCCTCATCGCCGAACTCGCCACCCTCGTGCGCAACACCTGCCGAACGCCGGGCGCCACAGATCATCCGGCGACCTTCGATCTCCTCACCACGCCCACCGCCTTACAGCGCCGCGCCTTCGATCTGATCGACCAAATCGCCGTGTAGTCAGAACCAGAACACCGCAAATCCATGCATGTATCTGTCACACATGGAATCTATCGCGCCACGCCAGAGAAAACTTTAGACTAGTGCCCTGCGCTAGAATCTTCCGGCAATCTCCAGGTTCCGTGCCTTGAGCAAACTGTCGGCGATCAGGCCTCGAGTGCCGATATGCGGATCTGCCGACGCGTTCGTATTGAGTATCAAGCCCCTAGTAATAGGGACTTTCATTGGACTCCGTCGAGCGGTTTAGTACGACACCAATCAGATTGCTATTTCCGATGAGCTGCTTGCATTTTTCCAAGTTGGCGCGCGCCGCGATTCCTTCGGACAACACCAGGAGCAATCCGTCGACTTGGGGCGCAAAAGCGAGTACGTCATCCGATGCCAGCAACGGCGGCATATCAAAGATCACGATGCGCCGCGGTGTCTCGGCGGAAAGCGCCTGCGAAAGCGCAGTCATCCGTGGCGAGACCAGTAGTTCCGACGAATGCTGAAATGACTGAACATTGGGGATCACGGCGAGCCGCTCAATGCCTGCAACGTTATAACAGATATCCTGAAGGCCGAGATCGTTGTCACCACTCAGGTAATCGCCCAGGCCCTTGTCGAATTTCATGCCCAAGTAGTTGGCGATTTGCGGTCGCTGCAAATCCAAGTCCACAAGGAACACCCAGGTATTGACGTCTTGCGCCAGAGCAATCGCCAGATTGATCGCCGTCAAGGTCTTGCCCTCCCCCGTGGTCGAGCCCGTCACGGCGGTGGTATACCAATTATTCGACACCATCCTCTGCAAAACGCGAGTGCGCAGGATCTTATAGGCTCGCAGAGCCGATTGATCTTCAATTTGCGGCAGGACGCAATAGCGCTCCATGGTTTTTGCATCGAGCGGGACATTTTTGAACTTTTTCGCATTGACCATCGCAATGGCGTTATCAGGGGCTTGGCCCGGACGCCGAATGCTTTCCTTCGCGCGAGATCGAGTCTGATGCGTTGGTTCACCTTGGGTCTGACGCTTCTGCAGCGCGCGCTCAATGATACTCATATGGAATTGCTACCCCGCGCTCAACGAACGACCAATAGAACCACAAAGTACAGCACCGGAACCGCGACAATCAGCGAAACCGCACCCACCGCCGCCTGCCAAGAACGGCGGCGTTTCGAAATTGAATTACGAATCTTCGGGATTGCGCTCAGCGGTATTTCATTCAACGCGGCCCGGATGTCTCGAGCCCCGCGCACGGTCGAATCAAGTCCTTCGGCCAATACGGTACTCATGAGTCCGACAACAATCGCCACAATGAGCCCCAGCAGAGCAATCGCGAGCCGCGAAGGTTTCGCGGGTACCTTCGGCAATAATGGTTGTTGCACGAGAGAGAACTTGTCGGACTCCCCCGATGTGATCGAAGCGCTCTTCACGTCCGCATCCATCCGGCGATTCATGAGCTGGTCGTACTGCGTGTGAGCCGTTCCCAGGTCGCGCGTGACCGCCTGATAGTCACGTTCAACCTCGGGTGTAGATGCCATATGAGAGTCAAGCTGCATGCGTCGGGATCGCAATTCTGCTGTGCGGGATTGCAACGCCGCAATTTGCGTGTCGAGCGCATGTACCTGGACCCGCAATTGCGCGACCATCGGCGACGACTCAGAATCGGTTGCGACGGCTTTCTCGCCCCTTGCGATACGCGCTTCCAGCGTCGCGATGTTCTTGACCATGCGCTTTACGTCCGGATGGTCATCGCTGTAGCGCTGGCGCATTTCGGCGAGAACCGCCTGCTGCGTATCAAGCTGCGACTGCAAGGAACCGTCCGTTCCAGCCGTCCGTCCCTGCTTTAGCGCGTTAATCTGATGACGCAACGCGATCATGTCGGGGTGATCCGCCGCGTATGTTTCCGCCTTGGTTTGATATTCGCTCTGAAGCTGCGCGAGGCTGGCCCCGTTATTGGACCGTTGCGCTTCCTGGAGTTGCTGTGCCGCAAAAATTCGGTTCTGCTCCAGAGTGCTAATTTCGCGCTCGGAGGCCGCCAGTTCCTGCTCGACCTGACTGCGGACGTTTAAATTGGCCTGCGCAGTCTCCGGGAGCTGATCGAAGTTCTTATGCTTGAAATCAGCCAGCTTCGCTTCGTACGCCGCGATGCGCTCGCGCACTCGATCAGCCTCACTCGCATAGAATTTCGACTCGCTGGCGGATTGCGTCAAAGCGTATTCGCGACTCACGCGCACGAACGCATCCGACAGCCAGGCAGCCTCGTGCCAAGCGACGGTCGGATCGCGGCTATCGGCAGAGACTGTGAAACCGGTGAGGATGACACGATCGCGGCCGCTCTGCGGATCGAGAATTTTTTCCGTCACCATATCGACCTTGATTCCCTTTGCCATTTGGGTCATCGCGTTGATGCGGTCGTTGACGGCCGACGGCATCACCTGACCCAACATCATGCTGAGGTTTTCGGGCCGCACAACCATCTCCGCCAGCGCGCTGATATACCGATCGGCAAATGAGTCGCCGCCGCTTGGCTGCTGATCCTGCATGTTTTGAGATTCCTTCAACTTGAATACCGCGGTGGAGCGATAAACATTCGGCAAGGCCACGGCCAGAATGGCGGCGACCAGGAAAATCGGCAGCCCCAGGCAAACCGCCAGTCGCCGACGTCGCTTGATCGCGGAAACGTAGTCCGCAAACCCGACCGAATCTTTAGATTCCATGAACCGCCTACTCCGTCAACTGAATCGACTTAATGGCAACACCTATTGATATTGGCCAAAATGAACGCCTAATTCCTCGGCCGGTCTATGCGGCTCATACCGGAGGGAAATCGTCACGGCATTTGAGCCGGCTGCTTGCGCCCCACCAGTGTATTGCTTGTAAGTTGTATAGGCGTATTCGGAAATGATCGAGAACTGCCTGTAAATGCGCCATTCGACGCCTACGGCCGCTTGTCCGTAACGCTGACCCGTGAAATTGGTGACATTGCCCAATGCAACTTGGTTGATGCCTCGCAAACCCACATACGCCGATGTTCGCCCGCTAAATTTGTGCTCGAGCCGCGCGCGTAAATCGTTACGAATAATTACGGTACCGGCCGAATCCGGACTGACGCTTCTCCCGAAATCCACAAACAAATCATAGCCTACGAATTTACGCGAAATTCCTATGCCACCGGAAACACTTGTCGCCGAGGACTGACCATATTGGGCCTCATTGAATGACGTATGTTCGACACCGAGTTTCGCATAGCTTTGTACGACTTCTGAAAGATGAGTCCTCCATTCGCCTTCGCCGCCGTAGGTATTTGCCCCAGAACCAGTAACAGGTCTAAGGTCGGATGTAATTCCGCGAACGGTTAGCGTCGATTGAGGCGTTACGTCGAATCCCAACCCCAAACTGCCGTTGTAATTCTTGAAATTCTGGATCTTCCCTTGGATTGCCTGCGAATAATCCACACCGAGGAATTGCGCTCGAACCTCCAAATGTTGCCGCGGCGACAAATCGAAATTCGCAACGGGCGCGAGCACCAACAAATTCTGGCGGACCCGCTCGGTGACGGAGGCAAGATCGGCACCAGGATTATTTTGCCCCAGCGGGACGCCGATGGCGGTGGTCGGCAAATAGCTGGTCAACACATCTTGGGACCAGAACAGTTGATTCAGGTTAAAATTTCCTCGCGGCCACAACTGCTCGAATTGCGAATCGACGTATACATTGTTCGCATCGTATTGCGATTCTCCGGGATAGTAGACGGAGTGCACTCGCGGCGTGATCTCGAAATGTGCATCCGGATTGATAATGCTCGCATGCAGCGAGGCATCTAGAATGCCGCCCGCCACGCTGATATTTTGAGCATTGCCGGAATCCAATCCGTAGTTGTCATTGTAATTGCCGGCCAAGGTCACCGCCGGATCCCAATGATAGTCGGTGGCATCCGCACACCCGATCCCAAAGCCGGCCAGTGCGACCAGGTTGGATACGATCATTACCGGCGTCGATTTACGCTTCATGGCTAGGGAACGACGACCACGTCGCCGCTCTGTAATTGAATGTCATCGGTGAGTTTTTTACCTTTCGCGACGTCCGTGTAGTCAAAATGCAATGTCGTTTTCGACGTGCCATTGTGTCGCAAAATGATAATATTACTCAGTGAAGCAAACGCGGTCATACCGCCCGCCATACTGAGTGCCTGCATCACATCGACCGACGGATTGACGATGAATTCACCGGGCTTTGCGACTTGGCCGATGACATACACTTTGTTGCCGTGAATTTCCGTTACCGATATGGATACGACCGGATCTGAAATGTATTTCGACAGCCGCTGCGTCACGATGACCTGCAGTTCCGCGACGGTCTTGCCCCGGCCATCGACTTCTCCAACCAAAGGAAACGAGAATCCGCCGTCCGGTCTGATAAGTATGGGACCTTGAAGTTCGGGTTCCTTCCAGACCGACACCTTCAATATGTCGCCGGGCTTCACCGTATAGGTCGCGTCCTGCGCCAGCGCCACGCCAGCATTTAAGGCACCGAGAATTCCGATGAAGCTGAGCCGAGTCCAGAATGACATGTCAGAAAACCTCTGAACAAACCACAACACTTAGATTGTGGCATGTCTGGGGGTACAGTTCGAGTTAAGTGTGCGATTTTCGACCCAATTCGCGGATTACACAGGCAAATTGACGTATTATCCCGCGTTTAGCCATAATCCCTGCGAGGCAACTTTGGGCGCAGCGCGTTACCCTGAAATTTCGGTCATCGTTCCTTTTTTCAACGAGGAAGAGAGCATCCGGAGTATGTACTCGGCCATCGTGGCGGCCATAGCCCCGCTCGGGGTGACATTCGAAATGGTGTTCGTCGACGACGGCAGCCGTGACAGGACTCTGGAGATCGCCACGGAACTTGCGCGTACCGATGGTCGAGTGCGCATCGTCAAATTTCGCCGCAACTATGGCCAGACGCCCGCAATGGCTGCCGGTATCGAGCACGCGCGAGGCAGTACCTTGATCACGATGGATGGCGATCTGCAGAATGACCCGGGCGACATCAGGCACCTTTTGGACAAGATGAACGAGGGCTACGATATTGTTGTCGGATGGCGACATAATCGACAAGACAAGCTCATTTCGCGCAAAATACCGTCTAAAATCGCCAATTGGCTGATCGGCAAGGTCACCGGCGTGCCGATTCGCGACAATGGGTGCTCGCTCAAGGCCTATCGGGCTTCGTTGATCAAGGCGGTACCCCTATATTCCGAGATGCATCGGTTCATCCCTGCGATGGCGTCGATTGCCGGTCCGCGCATCGCGGAAATCAAGGTACGGCATCACGCCCGGCAATTCGGCAAGTCGAAATATGGATTGTCGCGAATCTACAAAGTGCTTCTTGATCTGATGGTGATCAAGACGGTGGCCTCCTTTACTTCGCGGCCGCTGCGCTGGTTCAGCTGGCTATCCCTGCCGTTGCTGCTCATAGGAACGTTCGCCATTGGCTATTGCTTCTATTGCGCTTTGCAAAATCATGGTGCGATTCCCATCCCAATCGCGGGGACTGGCGTAATATTTTTTGGAGGGGCCCTGATCATGTTGGCGAATGGCGCCCTGGCAGAGTTCGTCTACCACTTGGGCGACATGCGCGAAAGCGAGTTCTCGCGGCTCACTCAGCGAGTCATAAAGGGTTCCGAGGCAGGCGAATGAGGTCTTGCGAATGTCTTTAATAAACCCTCGGGTACAGCTCTCGGTCATCGTGCCGGTCGGAATCCGGCATTCGGATATTGCTTCACTCTACTCCGAATACCATGATGCGATCGCACAGACCGGCCTTCGCAGCGAATTCGTTTTCGTGCTGGATGGTCGGTATCCGGAGATCGAGGAGAAGCTCCGGACATGCGCCGGCGGCGCAGTCGGAATGACGATTGTCAACCTGACGCGATCATTTGGCGAAGCGACGGCACTGATGGCCGGATTCGAGCATGCGTCCGGGGAGATGATACTCACCCTGCCCGCTTATCATCAGATCGTCGGATCGGAAATCGAGAAGCTGATATCGGCGCTAAATTCAACCGACGTCGCGATTGCCGTACGCGAACCACGCTTTGAGACTTCGCGCGAGCGCATTCGCCGCCGCGCTTTCCACGGTATCGTCGGCTACGTGACGGGCATGCGTCTTCGCGATCTCGGCTGCGGAGCGCGCGCGATGCGCCGGCAAGTCCTGGAAGAGCTATCGCTCTACGGCGATCAACACCGCTTCTTGCCGGTGTTGGCCTACCGCCAGGGATTCAGGGTAACCGAAGTCGAAGTGGCGCAATCCAAGCAGGACCGCTTCGACGGCGTGTATCAGGCGCGCGAGTATATCCATCGGATCCTTGACATCGTAACGGTGTTTTTCCTGGTGCGGTTCACCAAGAAACCGTTGCGATTTTTCGGCATGGTCGGAGCGTCTATTTTCAGCATTGGTTCGCTGCTCACCTTGTGGCTTGTCGTTGAACGCCTGTTTCTCGGACACGCACTGTCCGACCGGCCCGCACTGCTGCTCACGTCCCTCATGATCGTGCTCGGTCTTCAATTATTTGCCCTCGGCCTGCTCGGTGAACTGATCATCTTCACGCACGCACGCGCCATCAAGGACTACCAGGTCGAAAAGGTGATTCAATTCAGCGACGACGGCACTGCGCCAAACATCGAACCATTGAGCCGCCGGGCCGCGGTGGAATGATCTTCGACTGCGGCGTGATATAGCCGCCCAGCAATCTGCGATCCCGGGTAACGACATACCCGCCGCTGCCTACTCCAGAATACACGCAATATAAAGGGCTGACATTGATGGGTTGCGCGCTGTCGCGACCTAGGGTGTCGGTGCTTATCACTTGGGATTGCCGTTCGTCTCAGGTGGCTTTACCAGCGCGGATGTATTCTTCGTCAGAAGACACCGCAGCATGCGCCGGGGGATTTCGCTACCGCCCGATGAGTTCGGCCGCCTTCGTGTCGAAGTCCGGATTGTTGGTCGTGATATAACGATCGAGCCGCTGCAACTTCAACCCGTGCTTGGCCCAGACCCGCGCTACCATCATGTGTATGACTTTGAGCTCAGCGCTCAATTTGCGCGTGTACCACAGTCTTCAGGAGAGTCCACTATAAGGAGTCCAAAAACGCGGGGCAAGTCCATATTCAACAAATCCATCAACCCAGCACGCTTCTGCGTTTATCGCCTATATTATCGACTGGTAAGCGGCGCTTTAGCGCACAATTGTAGGATGAAATCATGCATCAACTTGCAAGCTTCGCAAATATTGTTCGATGTCCGAGGTGTCTATCAGATATAACATTTGCGCCGCCAGCGAAACCGCGTTGCTCGAATGTGAAATGCACATTAAATGCCACAGGATTTGTTCAGGTCGACGATCAACCAGTCTTAGTCGATTTTGAACGCAGCATATTCGCCCCAGGGGCTTACGATCAGAATAAGGGATATATCCTGGCACGGGAAAATACCGGCCGATCAATCCGCACCAGAGTGCGCCGCTTTATAACCGGTAGAAACTTAGTTGCCGAAAAAAACGGGGGGGAATTCCTGAGAAGATTGCTTCTTTTTGGAGAGCGACCCCGCGTTTTGATTATTGGCGGAGGTGCGATTGGGGATGGCGCACAAGGTTTATACGACAACGCGGATATCGATATTATCGGTACCGATGTTTACGCCTCCCCCTTCACCTGTGCGGTTGTCGATGGGCATCATCTTCCATTTTGTTCGGAGGCGTTCCATGGCGTGTGGATTCAAGCGGTGCTTGAGCACGTACTCGAACCACACGTAGTCGCCGCGGAAATATATCGAGTTCTGAAGAGCGGCGGTTTAGTCTATTCGGAGATTCCATTTATGCAACAGGTGCACGAAGGCGCCTATGATTTCTCGCGCTTTTCCCTAAGCGGGCATCGTTGGCTATTCAGACGATTCGAGCAACTGGCGGCTGGATCGGTAGGGGGTGCAGGCACTGCGTTCGTTTGGTCGTTTCGCTACTTATGTCGCGCATTGGGAGCCGGCGATAGATTTGCCACTCTTCTTGCTTCCGCGGTTTTTTATTTGCGATTTTTGGATCGGCTCGCCAGGCATCGACCGAACGCCGATGGTGCGTCCGGAACCTATTTTCTCGGCGCCAAATCCCAACGCACGTTGGTGCCTCGTGAAATGGTCCGCTATTACGAGGAGCAAATGCGGCCTTAGCGTAAACGCATCCATCTCCCTATATTTCACGATGCTGCAATTGACGCTGTCGACCCCAGTCGGCAACAAGGCGCAATCGACAACTAACCCTGTCGGATACGATCAAATACAGTGTAAGCACGCGACGCTAAATATGTTAGTGCAGGTACGCGTCCGCGCGCCTCAATGCCGCCCAAATACCCGCCCATCGCGCGTAAAAAATCGAAGTACCGGCAACCTGTCTTTCGACCGATAAGTCTTGTACGTCTTGATGCCCTCCCACTCAGCACCGTCGGCCTGACCATAATCCATCATGACCATCGACACCTCGTAGCCGCGGGCTGCGATCGCACGGGCTAACAACGTATGCTGCACATCTTCGCCGCCGACCCCAAGCATATTCTATTCCCGTGCGAGCGCCGACAAGTTACGCAGTCCGACAAAGCAGATACGTAGCGTGATGGACCCTCAATGACCGCGACGCCGCCAGTGCGGCGGCTCATGTTCGAAGACTCGGCATGAAAGTCACCAAACGCTCGCGTATACGCTCGAACAGGGTGTGTGCCTCGCGAACACGGAAAATTTTCAGGAGTAGTGCGAAGGCCGGCAAATACAACGCCGAACCCATAATGACGCCGAGCAATTTGAAATGATCGGTCATGTAGGAACCGTATGTCAGGGCTAGCGGCAACGCGGCGGCCAGAGCAACCTTGGACATTTCCTCCCAGGGAATTAATTTACGTACTGGCATGTTATAAAATTTAGTCGTAAACCAGCCAAGATAAAAACCTTCCAGCCAGCTCGATATCACGTAGGCGCTCGTGGCACCGACCAATCCCCAAATCGGCACAAGCACCACCAACAGCGTCAGATTGACCGCAATCGCCGCAACATCCCCATAAAGAAAATACCGGGTTCTATTGATGGCCTTCAATGCTATTGAAAAATCGAAGCATTCTCGAATGAGCACAATCAAAAAAATGCGCAGCACGGGCACGGCGGCCTGATAGGTTCCAGAGAACACTGTGACAATCAAGGTATCCGCGTATCGCTCGATCAGGCAGCCGATCGGCAAAAGCAGTATTGCGGCGATGACCGTTCCCCGCTGCCAGAGGGTGACCGCCTCATCCCAGGAGCGGCTACTGCGATTCACAATGGCCGGTAGCAAGGCATCGGAGAGAGAGTTGCGCAGCGTGATGATGATGGGTTCTACGTAGGTTCCGATGGTGTAGTGCGCGAGCGCCACGGGACCCATTGCCTTCGCGATGAATATGGACGCCGCGTAGCGATTTGTAATGTTTAAGAGATTCGATCCGCCTGTCGGCAGGCAGAAATGCAGCATCCGTCGCCAGTCGCCAGGTTGGGGCGTTACCGTTCCGGCTTTAGGGGCGACCAGTTTCCAAGCCACTGCCGACGCGATGAGCCGGACGCTCTCCAGTGCGATCAATCCCCGCACTACAATCTCGACATGATGGAAAAAATAGGCCAAGCTGATGACCACCATCATGCGCGACACGAGTCGGCCACTGGTATAGCCGAACACCGCGATCGGTCGCCGAGTAGCCAACCACAGGTATTCCCAAAAGTCGATATTGGTGAAGACCAGCACGTACGCTACCACTGGCCACAATTGATGGCCGATGACGGTGCCTCCGGTCGCAAGGTCGGCAATGACGACGCAAAGCACCACGGCAAAGCTCGTGAGCGCGGTAAGCTGCACGGATTGGCGAACGTACTGCCAAGATCGCGAAGGATCGGCTGGCACGAAATACAAGAGGCTATTGGGAATGCTGAACGCTGCGATCGAAGTAAGTACGCCCGAATAGACCAGAAACTCGCGATAGCGGCCGAATTCGACGACAGTGAGCAGCCGAACGAGAATTATCGGGCTAATTAGCAAGAGGCCGTAGTTGGCAAAACGGGACAGGGAGACCACCACCGCTTGTTTTGCGATTCCAACCATGTGCGCGCCGTTCGCTACGCGCCGGGAGCCGGCGTTTGAGTAATCAGCGGCGCGTCTATTTTCAGAATCTCGGTGAGCCCGTCCCGACCTAGATAAATGCGCTTGAATATATTGGAGCGGAGCATTTTGTCGATTCTCGAACCGCGCATGTAGAGGCGGCCGTCGTCCTGATCCTCCCCGCTGCCGATCACGTATATTGCGCCTCTATCCGGCTTGTTGATCAGCGCCTGGAGCTCTTCGCCGGTGCCGATCACCGGGGAGTGCGTGTAAATATCAACAATTCGACCTTGCCAATCCTCGACAAAATCCTCCGCGGCCTCCGACCCTATCAGCCAATAATCAACGTGTCCCAGATAGTAGGTCTGCTCGATCACGTCCTCGGCGAGGACGATGTCATTGCGTGCCAATCGTAAGGACTTCATAAACTTCGCGGCGCCCTGATGGTCCGGGTGAATCGTATAGCCGGCATTGACGACTCGGGCCACGACCAATGGATTGACAAAAAAGACACACAGAAGGAAGGCGGCCGCTGCCTGCCATCGCAGCGAGACACCGGCCATTTTGCTTGGCTGTGGCGACCGTGAGGCTGGCATACAAGCAAACCCACACAACAGCAGCGGTGGCAACGCGAACTCCGTGTATCTAGGTTCTGGATACCACGTAAATAGCCCAAGGCCCAGCAACGGCAGCCACACACTCAACATGAAAAACAGCCAGATATCGCTAATCTTGTGAGCCATGAATAATCGCCACAGGCTGCCGATGAGGCCGATAGCGACAATGAGAGATGCCCCCGGCGAATAGACCGCCAGATTGAGAAACGACCACACGCTCGGCAGGCCCATCATCAATCCGATGACCTTTCGTGGCGAGGCAATGCCGGATGCATGCAGAGCCGCGAATTGCGCCATGAACAATATGACGAAGACCGTCACCAGCACAAGCAATCGGCGCGCGACGTCTTTGCCATGCCGGTAAGCAAGGATCGCGCCCGCAACAATCAGCATACAGCCCATGTGATAAAACAAGGCCAATTGGCAGGCGAGACCGGTAAACAGCAGGGTGCCGGACAGCACTGCGATCCATCGGGTCGAGACGCCTCTCGCGACATAAACCGCGACCGCCGCAGCACCAATCGCAGCACCGGTGAGAATCGGAACCGACAATCGAAGTTTCTCGAGTCCCCAGCTGCGTTCGGAAATGATTTTGCCCAGACCGTGCACCTGCGGGCGTGGTGGATAGAAGCTCGAGACCCAATGACTGACCAGCGCGTAACCGAGCACAATGACCACGAACGCCACCGCGCCCGCGCCGAGCTTGCGCCTGTCCGCGTGCAGCAACCCGGGAAAGAACACGATGAATGCGCCAAACACGGCTAAGGCGTGAAATTGAATCCCGATGATCATCACAGCCACCGCGGCGATGAGCACACCGATGCGATCGGTCCGTTCCCATTCGAACACCAAAATTGTGTAAGCGGTCAGACATGCCAGGAGGAAAATGTACATGCGCGCTTCCTGCGAATCGGCGATTGATGCCGGAAGAAACGCCACCGCAGCCACAAATGCGATATTCCAGACAGGCGCGAGGAATCGTCTTCCATAAAAATACGAAAGTACGACAAGCAGCAATCCGCAAAGCACGGAAGGGATTCGCATCGCCCACTCGGATTCTCCGAACGCCATCATCGAAGCGGCCATCATGTAGAGCTGCGCGATGCCCCGCGCATAAAACATGCCGCTCGGCAGATAGGAGGTGCCGTGCTGAAGAATGTGGACCGCCGGCAAGGCCATCGTGTCCTCATCACCCTCGAGACCCCAGCCGCTCAAGCCCCAAAATCGCACCCACGCCGCCCCCAGCAATATCGCAAGTACAGCAAATATTTCCCAAGGTTGTCGGCGCCCGGCCTGCGGAGCAATCTCGAACAGCGCGGCAAAGCCGGTCAGCGCCCTATCCACAGCCGCAATTATCCGCGTAGGCATTGTTCTCATCTCAATTCGAGTTAGCGTGGGCGTTATCCGGCTTTGCAGGGCGCGAAAGGCTCGAATAAAATCTTAGCATGGCATTATCGGCTGAGGGTTCCGCACAAAGCGTGAGGTGCATCATAACTGGACATCCCCTCCGATGTGACATCAACGGTAATTCACCGGATCCCGTTGACCATCCCATAAAGCCGCAATCGCCTGGTCCTCTCCGCACAAGACGATCTTCCATACGTGCCGGGGGATATCGAATCATGAGCGATAAACGCGAACTCCCCGCTTTTACCATCGATTCATAAACTGGTGCCTGGTTCACGCGGTTAGCTGCTCAGAATGCTATATTAAGTGCGATGTCCTGAGTGGAGCGGGAGTGTTGCCGATGGGAAGATTTCTCGTGACGGGCGGATGCGGATTCATCGGATCGGCCGTCGTAAATTGCCTGTTGGAGCGCGGCGACGACGTCGCCGTAATGGACAATCTCAGCGTCGGCAAGGATCGATGGGTCGCCGCTGCGCGCAAACCCACCCTGTTGATCGAGGACATTTGCGATCCGGCTGCTTGCGACCGCGTGTTGGGCGCCACCAAACCCCATACCGTGATCCATCTGGCGGCTCATCATTTCATCCCCTTATGCGAGGACAATGCGTACGCCGCGTACCAATTGAATGTGTATGGAACACTTAACGTGTTGGAATATGCGCGGCAACATGGTGTAAGGGATTTCTTTTTGGCTTCCTCCGGGGACGTCTATCCGCCGAATTTCGTGCCGCACCGGGAGATCGATCAAGTAAGTCCCGTCTACATCTACGGTCACACGAAGATGATGGCGGAGCAAATGTGCATCCGCATTTTTGAGTCCAAAACCTGTTTCCGATCCCTGCTGATCGGACGCCTGTTCAACGCAGCCGGGCCGCGCGAGACCAACCCGCATCTGCTCGCCGAAGTCACGAAACAGATCGCGCTCGAGGGAAAGCGGTTGGTGGAGGTCGGTAATTTATGGCCGCTGCGCGACTATGTGGATGTCGATTCAATGGCAGCTGCAATAATTGACGCTACCGCGAAGATCGACGGGCTTGAAATTTTGAATTTCGGTTCGGGGCGGGCTGTCGAGGTGCGCGAAGCGCTGAGAATTCTAACTTCCGTCTTGCCTTTCAAGGTCGAAGTGAAATCCGTGATCGAGCGCCAACGAGCCAATGATCGGCCCTTCTTGTGTCCGGAAACGTCTCGATTGCGGCGAACGATTGGGCGCAGCGCAGACTCATTCAATGAACACACTGCACGCAAGATCTTTGCCGAGTATCCCGGATTGCTAGAAGCCTGACGTGGGTGCATCTTGGGTGGATCTGAATGCTGTCACCGGCCGACCTTGCCTTGCGCGGTTCGGAAAATGCACGATCGATAAAGAGCCAATACAGGAACGCGGATTTCGGCCGGTGACGTGCGAATCGGTTCGCGCGCTCGGGGCGTCGGTTCCGCTGATCGTCACCCATGGATCATACCGGCCTTGCAAATGTCGGCTGTTAGGAGCGGTTCTCGCGTCCGGGCTTTATGTTTACGGGTATCTAATCTTGCTGGACTTGTTCGGCGTGGCCGAAGCGCGAAAGATCCTGGGTCGCATCTTGAGACGAATGATGCGGCGGACCGCACCGATGGCTCTATGAGTACGCGGATATGTTTCATCGGACTTTTCAACTTGCCGGTGCTAGCGCGCGAATATAACCGGCACGGTATCGGAGGCGAGGAAGTGCAGCATACCTTGCTCGCCAGAGCGCTTAGCGCGCGTGGATTCCAAGCCTCGATGATCGTGCTTGATTATGGTCAGAGGGACGGCGAATCCTGGGACGGCGTGAGGACTCACAAGACCTACACGTCGACTGCAGGGCTCCCGGGTCTGAGATTTTTCCACCCTCGATGGACGGGGATATGGTCCGCGATGAGTCGGGCTGATGCGGATGTCTATTACGTCAGTTGCGCCGGCTTTCGCGTCGGGCTGGCGGCGATGTTTGCAAGATGGAATCGCCGCAAGACGATTTTCCGCATTGCGAGCGACTCGGATTGCCAGCCGGAGCGGCTTCTGATCGAGCAGAATTATCGGCGCGATAGACTGTTGTACGAATTCGGCTTGCGCCGCGTGGATGCGATTTTGGCGCAAAGCGAGCATCAAAGGGCTGCGATATGGCGAAATTACGGTTTGAACAGCTCGGTCGCACCAATGCTCGTCGATCACCCGCGGACGGTGTTGGAATTCGATCAGCGCTCGATTCCGGTGTTGTGGGTCAGCAATATCCGGCAGTTGAAGCGACCGGACGCGTTACTCGAGTTGGCGAACGAGTTGCCGGGCACGATGATGCACATGATCGGTGGGCCTATTGTCGGATCGACCGATTTGTACGAGCTGATCAAGACCAGGGCGGCGGCTTGCGAAAACGTGACGTTCCACGGACAAATTCCCTATCACGATGTCAATGATTATTTTGGCACAGCACGAGTGTTCGTGAACACATCTGACATCGAGGGTTTTCCGAATTCCTATTTGCAGGCCTGGGCGCGCGGTACACCGGTCGTCGCATTTTTCGATCCGGACCGGATCATTGCGCGAGAGGGGCTAGGCGTCGCGGTCAAGGATATAGGAGAAATGCGCGAAGCCGTACGGGCTCTGGTTTCGGATCGGGAACGATGGCGCGCTGCCAGCGCCCGTTGTCTGGCCTATATGATGCGCGAGTATAGCGAAGACAAATGCATTGCGCCTTATCTGGAAGTAATCGGGAGCCTGACGGGGCGCGGGGCATTGCCGTGAACAGCATGGAAATCGAACGGCCGCCGCTGGGACGTGTCCTGGCATCAGCGCATGTCTACCAACCTGATGGAGTTTCAGAGGGTTGGACGGCGTCGCAGATCGTATCCGCGCTCCGGCATAGGGGATGGCGGATAACCGTGTTCTCTGCTGCATTGCCGCGGATGCGCTTTACTCACGGGCTAGTACGAATCCAGTGCAAGACTAACGCCGACGTACCCTATTTCTCGCTCGGCAACTATCTGGAGTATTCGCTGCGGACATTGATCGCGGCGCGAAGGCTGCGGCGAATGTTCGATATCGTGCATCATGTCTCGCCGATCGTAATGCGGGTTCCGAGTTTCATGGGTATCTTGGGCCGACCATTCATATGGGGACCGGTTGGCGGCAGTATTCCGTTCCCACCAGGCTTTGAACGCTATGGGCGTCCCTCCAGTTGGGTCAACGCGCTGCGGCGGCTGGACCGGTTGCGACTTCATCTCGATCCGACGATGCGCCTCACGATGATCAGCGCGGATCGGATCGTCATTACGACCTCGGCGGCAGCAGACTTGATTCCCGATGCTTACCGGGACAAGACGATCGTCATTCCGGAAGGGATCCCGCGCAGCGCCGTGCTCGACGCCCCGCCCCCCGAGGAGCCGTATATATTTTCCAGCGGCCGACTCATCCAATACAAAGCCATGGATGTGCTCATCAAAGCGTTCGCCATGATGAAGTCCGCGGGGATCAAGCTGATGATCACCGGAGATGGGCCAAAGCGATTGGAATTGCTCGCATTGATCGACGAGCTCGGTCTCAAGGATCGAGTGCAACTACTGGGGCGTGTGACGCGAACACAGAATGCCGAATTGATGAGTCGAGCTCTTTTCTGCGCATTTCCGGCGTTACGCGAGGCATTCGGGCATGTTAATCTCGAAGCGATGGCTGCTTGGAAACCCGTCATTGTCACCGATTGGGGCGGACCGCGTGACCTGATCGTCAACGGCGTGACCGGCATCAAGGTGCTCGGTCGAAATCCCGAGGAACACGTGGAAATGTTCGCGGCGGCAATGGACCATCTGGTTGCGGATCCCGAAGCGCGCCGGCGAATGGGGGCAGCGGCCGCGCAAAGGATCCTCGAGAATTTCACCTGGTCGGTCCTCGGCGCGCAATATGACAAACTCTATCGGGAAGTTTCTGCTTGAAGGTGTCGAGGGCTTAGCGTGAGCATATTAGCAGCGAAGTCCACGCCGTCCTCCGGTCGGCTCCGCGTAGCCCTCGTCGGCGAGTATCCGATCAGCGAAGACGCGATACAGGAGGGCGGCGTACAGTCGGTCACGTTCGCTTTGGCGCACGCATTGGCGCGCCAATCCGATATCGAGTGCCACGTCGTGGCTGCAATGAACGAAGCCACGACCGGTTATCGTCAGGTTGGCGATCTGCACATACATTACGTACGCCGCCTCAAGCTGCCGCGTCTGGTGACGCTTCACTTCCATGAAGTGCCGGCTTTAACCTCGGTGATTCGGTCGATCGATCCGGACGTGGTACATGGCGAGGGTCAGGACATGCATTCGCTGGCGGCGCTGCGCGCCGGATTTCCCACGATCATCACGCCGCACGGCGTGTTCTTCATCGAATCTCGCCTGCTCAAGCGACATCGCTGGGACATCGTCGGTTCGTTGAAGATGTCGATGATCAATGCAATGGAACGAAAGGTGTTTCACAACGCGCGCGACATGATCATCATATCGAAATATCTCACCAACGTTTACGGATCGATGCTCGAGGCGCGAGCGCATTTCATCGAGAATCCGATCGACCCGTCGTTCTTCAAGATTCGGCGCGCGCCGGAACCGGGGCGCCTCCTGTTCGTCGGCACAGTCGTCCCACGCAAGCGAGTTCATGACCTCGTCGCGGCGCTGGCAAACGTTTTGGGTTCGTCTGATTCCGGGGACTCGGCACAATCAGCGTGGCGAAAGGCGCTGCAGCTGCGAATCGCGGGCCCGCTCACGGATCCGGGAAGCGTTGACTTGGTCCGCAAGGCCGTGGAATTGGCGGGGCTGCAGCAACGAGTGCATTTTCTCGGACCTGTGACGCAGGCGGAACTGTTGGACGAATATGCACGGGCGCAGCTCCTGCTTCTCGCATCGCGCGAGGAGACCGCACCGCAAGTGATTGCGCAGGCGATGGCCTGTGGATTGCCGACGGTGGCATCGGCGGTCGGCGGCGTCCCCTTCTTGGTTAACGAAGGCGCTACGGGTCTGCTTTTCCCGTTTTCCGATACCAAGGCTTGCTCGGAAGCAATAGTGCTTCTGATGAAGGATGATGAACTGAGACAGTCAATGGAAATTTGCACGACGCGGCTTGGTCAGGAACGGTTTCATCCGGATTCGGTCGCGAAGCAAAGCGTGTCGGTTTATCGAGAAGTCTTGCGGCGCGCGAAGTCGAATCCTGCGTAGATCATCGGCTTTCCTCAATATCGATCCCTGCGCTGCCGCCATGCCATGCCATGCCCGCGTTGCGAGGGGATCTTGAGGTTGGCGTTCCGAGGAGCAAAGGCGATAGCCCCGCATAGGAGAGAAGTTTGTGACAACAATGCGACTAAGGTCACAAAACGACGGGTTTAGTCTTCCTGATTGTCGGCTTAATGAGACAGGTGCCGTGACTGTCAGCGTAATGAGACAGATGCGGTAGCGCCGAATTTGTTGTCTAATTCGACCGCGTTCAAGTAATGCCGAGCGGTAAACTTTATGGATGGCGTCCGATATCCGAGAACATCGATAGATATGTTCCAAGCGGCGATCGCTGTCATTTCTTGAGGAGGCAAGTACGATGCGAAGATTTAATGCGATCTTTCTAATTGTTGGAATGCTGGCATCGCTTTCGGTAGAGGCGTTCACGCCGGACCCGTTTCCTCGGTTGGCATCGGTTAACTTTAGTGAGCCGATGAACTTCGACGATGCGAATTATCAGGCGAGCTTGGCGCGCTTCAATTTATTGTATTTTATGGTGTGGCCGGGATGGGACTCGGGCCACAGCCAGACGATGAATCAGAGCGTGGCGGCAATTAAGAATATAAACCCGAACGCGAAAGTCTTTTTGTACGGGCTGGTCGAGAGCGTTGAAGCGCAATATCAGTCCAATTCGGACTACGCCAATAAGATCAACGCTATGAACTGGTGGTTATATCCGAGCCGCACTTCGGGGACGCCGGTTCCTTCGGACTTTCCGGGAAATACGGCGATCAACATTACGAATTTTGTTCGGCCAGATGCAAATGGAAACCGCTGGACCGATTGGTATGCAAATTATGTGGTGAAAAATTTCATTGCGCCCAGCCCGGCGGTTGATGGGATCATGACAGATAACGTCTATCTTCAACCCAGAGTGAACGGCGACTGGAATTTAGACGGCGTGACCGATTCGCCTACCAATCCAACGGTGCAGCAGTGGTACCAACAGGGTTACACCCACTATTTCAACGTGATGAAGCAGCTGATGCCTGGACGCTACCAAGTCGGCAACGTGACCGATTGGCGTGCGGCCAGAGTTAATCTCAGCGCGTATTCCGGCATGCTCAATGGCGGGTTAGTGGAGGGAATGATCGGCCCCTCATGGGCTCCTGAAGGCTGGGGTGGGTGGTCCGAAATGATGCGCTCGTACCGGCAAGTTATGGGCGCAATTGCTTCGCCGCAACTGCTGATCTTTAGCCAACAGGGGTCGCCTACCGATTATCAGGGCCTTCGGTACGGGCTCACATCATGTTTGATGGATGAGGCGTATTTTGAATTTACAAATATCAATGATGTCTACTCGGGCGTCATTTGGTTCGACGAATATAATGTAAAATTAGGCGTTGAGACGTCGCTGCCGGCCAAGTCCGCTTGGCAGAAGGGCGTGTATCGGCGTGATTTCCAGAATGGAATCGCACTCGTAAACCCTAAAGGCAATGGGTCTCAGACGGTTCAACTGGAGACGAATTTCAGGCGAATTTCGGGTACGCAGGATCCGGCCACAAATAACGGGCAATTGACGAATACAGTGACGTTAAACGATCGCGACGGCATCATTCTGATGCGCCTGCAGGCATTGCCGAACGCCGTGCCGAATCCGCCGGCAACGGTAATCGTTCATTAGCCCTCAATCGCCGAACTAGGGGCAAAAAAGGCAAGAACCCAACCGACGCAGAATGCAGACGTTGGGCTCGATCCCGCCCGAATCTGCTTCCCTAGCGTTTCCAAACCCCCTATTCAGGTGAGCCGGGGGGCGGCGGGGGCTCGCGGCGCAAACTCGTTCAAATACCGTTGGGATTATGTTCCAATTCGGCTACGACTAATCCAACCACATTGGATCACGTCTGAGGCTTGCTTTTCGTGACAAAATGCGTGCCGCGCTTTTCAAAGGAGTTCCCAGCATATGAGTTTGGTGCTGCAGCATCCTCAAGGTGACGTGGTTGTCGAGGAACTCCCCAACGGCCGCAGGGAAATCAAGAGTCTAGTAAAGGACGCAAGTACGTTCGTTCCATGCAACACTTGGGTGACCGGCTACGACATCGCGTTGCTAAGGTTGATATTGGACGTGAAGGGTCCTGCATGGATATGCGACGAAATCAAGCGTGACGAAGACGCCGCCTATGTCGAAAATGTTTTGATAACCGATCTGTTGGCCTACTTCGACCCCCAGGATATCGCCGGAAAGCGAATCTTGGATTTTGGAAGCGGGAGCGGCGCCTCTAGCATGATTCTGGCGCGCCATTTCCCAAATTCCTCGATTGTCGGGGTCGAACTCGATGGGCAATTGGTTGAAATCGCCAAGGCGCGATTGGCCTTCTACAAGCATTCGAACGTTTCTTTTCTCGTCTCGCCGAACGGCAACGAATTGCCGCCGAATATCGGAAAGTTTGATTTCGTGATCATGAGCGCTGTCTACGAACATCTCTTGCCGGAGGAGCGGAAAACCGTCATGCCGCTCGTTTGGTCAGCGATCAAGCCGCAAGGGTTCATGTTCATCGATCAGACGCCCAACCGAGCATTTCCGCTTGAGCTTCATTCGACGATGTTGCCCTTTATCAATTACATGCCCCGCAGCCTCGCGCTAATCTACGCTCGAGCCTTTTCAAACAAGATTGACCCCAAGGATAGCTGGAACCAGCTGCTTCGCGAAGGTATCAGGGGCGCGACGGTTACCGAGATCGTGTCGAATCTCAAAAACTTCGGAGCGAAACTCGAGTTGCTGAAGCCATCTCGAAACGGCTTGACCGATCGAATCGATCTGTTTTATTCGAAGACGGACTTCAATCGACATGCAATGCTCAAAAAGTGTGCGCGGGGAGTGCTTAAGGGGCTCCGGATGTTGACCGGCATCGAATTGATTACCGATCTGACGCTGGCGCTGCGAAAGGAAAGCTAAATTGGCAGTGGGGCTCCCGGTTAAGGAAGACGCCGAGCGCATTGATCCGAATTCCGCACGGAAAAACAATCGGGCGGTAGCTAATGTCACATTGCTCGGACCCTCGTTAGCGGCCGTGAGCGGGGTATCGACGCATCTCCTTCAATTGATCCATTCCGATCTTGGCGCAAAGTTCGATTTGGAACATTTTCAGGTCGGTAGCGAAGGGCGTACGGAAGGTTTCGTGGGCAAGGCGGTGCGGATGCTGATCAGTCCATTTTCCCTGGCCTGGCATCTCGTTGAATGCAGATCGTCGATCGTTCACATCAACACCTCCCTCGAGCCGAACAGCTATTGGCGAGATGTTGTATATCTGCTGGTCGCAAAAGTGCTTCGCAAGAAGGTCGTTTACCAAATACATGGTGGTGCGCTGCCGGAGGACTTTTTCCGCGGACGCCGATTGCCTACGGAGGTTCTACGATGGGTTCTCGGGCGCCCCGACGTCGTCGTGTTGCTTGCGAGCGGTGAATTGTCGGCGTATCAAAGGTTTGCTCCGCGTGCGCGGCTCGCGGTGATTGCAAATGCCGTTGACATAAAAGGCTATCTTCAAGAGCGGCCGGCGCGCCGGCGAGGCGAGCCGCTGCGAGTCGTTTACATGGGCCGCCTTGTCGAAAGCAAAGGGATCCTCGATGTAGTGGAAGCCGCTCGAATCTTGAAGGATCGTGGCGTGAAGGTCATGCTGTCGATTGCCGGCTCGGGCCCGATCGAGCCGGGATTGCGCAAACTCGTGAACGAGGCGCGACTCGAGGATCGGGTTAGCTTCGTCGGAGCGGTATTCGATGGCGAGAAGGATCAGATGTGGCAGCAGTCGGATGTGTTCGCGTTTCCAACTTTTCATCGTGAAGGACTTCCTTATGCGATTCTGGAAAGCATGGCGGCCGGCGCGGTGCCGGTGACGACTCCTGTCGGCGCGATTCCCGACGTGTTGATCGACAAGGTTCACGGCTTGTTCGTTTCACCGCACGACCCTAGAGCGGTTGCCGATGCAATTCAATGGCTCGATGGGCATCGAGACGAGCTCGAAGCAATGCGTGCAGCGGGCCGGCGGCGAATTGACGAGTGGTATACGGTAGCTCGATTGGCCGGTGACTTCGCCAGGCTCTACGAGCAGGTATTGGGATTCAGCTCAGAGACCAATCGTCTATCGCGAGGTTCAACTGCGTTGTGAATCGGCAATCGTTGCGATCAGCTCCGGCAAATGATAACCGCGTCCACACTCCGCGGCTGCGAACCTATATGTAAAGGCAAGCGCGTCAGCTTATTGCGCCAGCGAGCCGTTGCGCGCCGAAATTCGATGCCTTGCACTCGCTTGTAATTGGTAGAAAATATAGTTAACTTACATTAATAATACCGCATAAGATATTGTTTTTCATATATTCACGGTGACAATTACAAATCTTGCTCGCCATTCCGCTGCGCGCTCGATCGAGCTGGCCCCGCCGTTGCGCGCGCTGCACCCCCAATCACCGGCTGGGGTGGATTTTATACAAGCCGTCATTGGACCGTTTCGACTGGATCATGGATCTCGACGGCGCGTTGCGGCAATCTACCTTGGGTAAGTCGGCGGAGTATTCAATGCGTATAAGCGTTTTTGGGCTGGGTTACGTCGGCGCAGTTTCCGCTGCGTGTTTGGCAACTGATGGCCATGAGGTCGTCGGCGTGGACAAGAACGCGTCAAAAGTTGAACTGATGAACTCGGGAAAATCACCCATCATCGAGATGAGCATCGATGCGATGATCCAATCCGCCCATTCGGAAGGCAGGCTTCGCGCCACCACCGATGCCGCCGCCGCCATTCAGTCAACCGAGCTTTCCTTGGTTTGCGTCGGCACACCCAGTGAAAGCAATGGAAGTCTTAACCTGGCCCACGTCCGCAATGTCGCCAGAGATATTGGCGCCGGGTTGCAAACGCTCGATCGCTACCACATTGTCATCATACGAAGCACCGTGCTTCCCGGCACCGTACGCGAGGTCGTCATTCCGGAGCTCGAGCGCGCGTCAGGTAGGAAAGTGGGCGCCGATTTTGGCATATGCTTCAATCCCGAGTTTCTGCGGGAAGGCACGGCCGTCAAAGACTTTTACAATCCGCCAAAAACGGTGATTGGGGAATTCGACCGCCGCGCCGGTGACGAGTTATTGGCCCTGTATGCGGGCCTGACCGCCCCGGTCATTCGGACGACTTTGGAAACTGCCGAGATGGTCAAGTACGTCGATAACACTTGGCATGCCCTTAAGGTCGGATTCGCCAATGAGATCGGCTCGATTTGCAAGCCGCTTGGAATCGATAGTTTTGAGGTTATGGATATTTTTTGCCAGGACACCAAACTGAATATCTCCCCGTATTATTTGAAGCCGGGATTCGCCTTTGGCGGATCGTGTCTGCCGAAGGATGTTCGTGCATTGCGTTACCGCGCCAAGACTTTGGATGTCGAAGCTCCGATCTTGAACTCGATTTTGCCCAGCAACGACGCTCACGTGCTCCGCGGACTTGACCTGGTATTAAGCCAGGGTAAGCGCCGTATCGGAGTGCTCGGCTTCAGCTTCAAAGCCGGCACCGATGATTTGCGGGAGAGTCCGATCGTCGAACTGATCGAACGACTGATCGGCAAGGGCTACGATTTGTTGGTTTACGATAAGAACGTGCATCTTGCTCGTTTGACGGGCGCGAATCGCGACTACATCCTCAACCACATACCGCACATCGCCAATTTGATGCGCGACAGCATCGAGCAGGTGCTCGAACATGCGGAAATTGTGGTACTTGGCAACGCCGGGCCGGAATTTACGAATATTCACTCAAGACTACGCACCGGGCAGAAGATAATCGACCTTGTCCGCGTAGATGCGGCAGTTAGGGCGGACGCGCAGTATGAGGGGCTATGCTGGTAAAGCCCAAAGCACGTAAGCGTCGCGTACTTATCATTGTCGAGAATCTGCCCTGCCCATTTGACCGCCGAGTATGGCAAGAGGCTCGCACGCTCACCAGCGCCGGGTACCTCGTTTCGATCATTTGCCCCAAGGGAAAAGGGCATGACAAGAGCTACGAACAACTGGACGGCATCGCCATATACCGGCATTCACTGCCCATAGAGGCCTCGGGTGCGCTCGGTTATGCGTTGGAATACTCATGGGCCTTGGTTGCGGAATTTTGTTTATCTCTGAAGGTATTATTCCAGCGCGGATTCGACGTCGTTCACGCTTGCAATCCGCCAGACACAATTTTCATCCTGGGGCGGATATATAAACTATTCGGCAAGAGATTTTTGTTCGACCATCACGATGTCAATCCCGAACTGTATGAGGCGAAGTTCAAGCGCCGAGACTTCTTCTATCGAATGATGCTCGCTTTTGAGCGGTGGACGTTCGCCGCCGCCGATATATCGATTGCCACCAATGAGTCCTACAAACAAATCGCCATCGAGCGCGGCAAGATGGCCGCGGAAAAAGTCTTTGTGGTGCGCAGCGGTCCCGACCTTCGTCGCGTTAAAGCGGTTCCGGCAAACGTAACGCTGAAAAAAGGACGGCGATACCTGGTCGGCTACGTCGGCGTGATGGGTAGCCAGGAAGGAGTGGACCTTCTGTTGAGCGCGGTGCGCCACATCGTTTACACCCGCCATCGTCATGACATTCATTTCGGGCTGGTCGGAGGCGGCACCGAACTGCAGGCGATGCGTGAACTGGCGCAACGCTGCGGGATTGCCGACTACGTGACGTTCACCGGCCGAGTACCCGACGACATCCTGCTCGAAATGCTGAGTACGGCAGACGTTTGCGTAAATCCGGACGTCGCCAACGCGATGAATGACCTGTCCACGATGAATAAAATCATGGAGTACATGGCTCTTGGAAAACCAATAGTTCAATTCGACCTGACTGAAGGACGAGTATCCGCCCAGGAGGCGTCCTTATATGCCAAGCGGAACGATCCGGAGGATTTGGCGGAAAAGATATTGGATTTGCTGGCGGACGAACCAATGCGCGAGCGCATGGGTCGATTCGGCCATGAGCGGGTCGAGCAGGTCCTGTCATGGGATCACGAAGCACCCCGCCTGTTGGCGGCATATGAGACGCTGTTCCAAAATGCTTAACGTCATTTTTCCATTCCGCTGACCTAGCCATGTGTGGAATTGCGGGCTATCTGGCGACGAGTATTCGCGATGACCTTGGCGCATCGCTCCGGCGCATGTCCCACGCGATTGCCCACCGTGGCCCCGATGGCGAAGGGTTTTTCGAGACTGCAGCTCTTAGCGGTGCCTGTCGCATCGGGCTGGCGCATCGGCGCCTCGCGATTATCGATCTTGCCACTGGACAGCAACCGATGTGCAACGAGGACGGGGCGGTGCAGATCGTCTTTAATGGCGAGATTTATAACTTTCAGGAGTTGCGCGAGGAGCTTATTGCTCGCGGACACCTTTTCCACACCCGGTCGGACACCGAAACGGTCGTTCATGCGTATGAGGAATGGGGTCCGGAATGCGTCTCCCGATTTCGCGGCATGTTTGCATTCGCCATTTGGGATGGGAACCGGGAGCGCTTATTCCTTGCTCGCGATCGATATGGCAAAAAGCCGCTGTTCATATACGAACGCAATGGACTCTTGTTGTTCGCCTCTGAAATCAAAGCCGTACTCACATTTCCCGGCATCGCGCCAACCGTCGACCGCGCCGCGCTCTGGGAGTACTTCTCGTACCGATACGTACCCGCGCCCGCCACGCTTTTTTCCGGTATCCGCAAGCTCATGCCGGGCACTTACCTCATTTCCGAGCGGGGAAGAGTAACTGAGACCCGTTATTTTTGGCCCGCGGATCGCGCAGCGTTCTCGGATGGTCATGCGCCGCCCAACCCTGCCGAAGAATTTCTGCGGCACCTCGAGGAGTCGGTGCGGATTCGGATGATCTCAGATGTCCCGTTCGGCGCCTTCCTTTCCGGGGGAATCGATTCGTCAGCAGTTGTCGGCCTGATGTCGAGGCATTCGAACCTTCCCGTCAAGACGTTTTCCGTGGGATTCACGGAATCCGCTTACAGCGAGCTCGGATATGCACGAACGATCGCGAACTACTTCAAGACTGATCATCACGAATTGACGGTTTCGCAGCGCGATCTGATGCAGCATCTCCCGGCGTTGGTAAGATCCCGCGATGCTCCGGTTTCCGAGCCCTCCGACATTCCGATTTACCTGCTCTCCGTAGAAGCGGCCCGCTCGGTAAAAATGGTTCTCACCGGTGAGGGATCCGACGAATTTCTCGGCGGCTATCCCAAGCATATCTTGGAACGCTACGTCCGGGCTTATCAGTGGTTCCCCGAGGCGATCAGAAACGGATTATTCGTGCCGCTGTGTCGGTTTCTGCCTTACGGCTTCCGGCGCGCCAAAACCGCGGTAGTCAATATGGGACTGGGTGACAGTAAGGAGCGGCTGCCACGCTGGTTCGGCGCTCTTACCAATTCTGAGCGACGGCAGTTGTTGGCAGTTCAAGCTCCTGAGGGCCGGCCCAAAACGGAAATCCAATTTGATACCGCGCCCGGCAATTCCCCATTGCGGCGGATCTTGTATTTCGATCAAACCAGCTGGCTGCCCGACAATTTGCTCGAGCGCGGTGATCGTATGACGATGGCGGCCTCCATCGAGGCACGGATGCCTTTTATGGATCACGAGCTCGCGGGATTCGTATCAGGTCTGAGCGACGACTGGCGCGTACGCGGACGAACCACAAAGAGAATATTGCGCGAGGCGATGCTTCGCTTGTTGCCGGCACCGATACTGGCGCGACCAAAGGTCGGCTTCCGAGTTCCCGTCAACGAATGGCTTCGTACCAGCATGAAGGACTATCTGAAAGACCACCTGCTCGGAAGCGATTCGCGGACTTATGGATACTACCAACCGCAAATGCTGCGTCGCTATCTCGACGAGCACATCGCAGGGCGGCAAAATCACGAAAAGCTGTTGTGGAGCATGCTCAACCTCGAAATATGGCATAAAGAATATGGCGTATCGGCATGAGTCTCACATGGGCAATCAAGCGCCTCTCGTCCATGGATGGCCGGGAAATAACCTACCGCATCGGGAAAGCGATTCAAGCTCGCTTGGAGCTGATGGGATTCGGGCTCGCCAGACCCACCGAACCCGCAAATCATCCCTCCCCCGCTTGGGTAGATCACATCAGTCACGATTTCGATCGATCGTTCTACTGCGCTTCCGCCGACAGGATCATGCAAGGTCGATTCGACGTTTTCGCGCTCGAGGGCACGGAACTCGGTTTTCCACCGAATTGGAATAAGGATCCCAAGACTGGAACGCAAGCGCCGCTTGCCTTCGGCAAGCTGCTGGACTATCGAAATGAGCGCCTCGTGGGAGACATCAAATACCTTTGGGAACCAAATCGGCATTTGGAACTTGTAACGCTTGCTCAGGCCTGGCACTTGACCGGTGATACCCGCTATTGCCGCGCGTGCCTAACTTTACTTGATTCCTGGTTCGACCAATGCCCGTATCCAAGGGGACCGAATTGGACCAGCAGCCTGGAGCACGCCGTGCGGCTGGTTAATTGGTCATTTGCGTGGCATCTCCTCGGGGGCGACCAGTCGGTAATCTTCGAGGGAACCGACGGTCGCCGCTTCCAATCACGATGGCTGCGATCGATCTATCAGCATTGCCATTTTATTCATGGGCATCTCTCTCGCTATTCGTCCGCCAACAATCACCTGTTTGGGGAGCTGACCGGACTTTTCATCGGTGCATTGACTTGGCCGCTGTGGGAATCAAGCAACGACTGGCGTAAAGAGGCTCAACACGAACTGGAAGTCGAAGCGCTAAAACAAGTTCACGGCGACGGTGTCGATCGAGAGCAAGCCACCTGGTATCACCATTCGGTCGCCGACATGATGTTGTTGGCGGGTCTTGTCGGCCGCGCAAACTCGATCGACTTCAGCGGCACATACTGGGCTCGATTAGAATCGATGCTTGAATTCATTGCCAGCATAATGGATGTAAACGGCAATGTCCCCTGCTTCGGCGACTCCGATGACGGTGTCATGGTTCGATTCTCGCCATCGCCAGACTTCCACGTGTATCACTCGTTGTTGGCGACCGGCGCAGTGCTGTTTTCTCGTGCAGATTTCAAGGCGAAGGCACGGCATTTTGACGACAAAAGCCGCTGGCTTCTGGGCGACTCGGCCGGTCAACGCTTCGAATCGATAAAGACCGAAAACGTGCTCCTCCCCGTGCATCGGTCATTCACGCAAGGCGGATACTACATACTCGGCGATGGCTTCGAGACTGCCCATGAGGTTCGCATTGTTGCGGATGCCGGACCCCTGGGGTATTTGTCGATAGCCGCTCACGGGCACGCGGACGCAATGTCTTTCACGCTTTCGGTTGGCGGCAATGAAATCTTGATCGATCCCGGCACTTTTGCATATCACACGCAGAAGCGCTGGCGCGAGTACTTCCGCGGCACGTCCGCGCACAACACATTGCGCGTGGATGGCGCGGATCAATCGGTTTCCGGCGGAAACTTCCTCTGGACGCAGCACTGTCAAACCAGCGTGTTGGTCTTCGATACAAGTTCGGAGAAGGAATATTTATCATGCACGCATGACGGCTACCTTCGATTGAGTGATCCGGTCGATACTCAACGCGAGCTGACTTATGATCGGCGCCTTCGGACGCTCTATGTATTGGATTCACTGGTCTGCAAGCGCCCGCATCGCTTGGAAATGTATTGGCATTTCAGTGAAAAATGCGGCGTGCAAATCCAACCTGACCTGGCGATCGTCAACAACGGCAATGCTATCCTCAAGCTGCGCTGGCCCGGCGGATTGTCGGCTCGAATTGTGCACGGTTCCGAGGCCTCTCCTATGGGCGGCTGGATATCTCACCGCTACGATCGACGCGTGCCGAGCAACACGCTGATCGTTGCCGGGAATATAACCGGCAGTTGGCGGGGTCTCACGACTATCGAAGCGGGACTCGGCGGCGTACCGCAAATTAGTTGAACCATGACCAATACCGCACTTATGTACCCGGATGAATAGTAATACCGGCGATGCGTTGCTCCGCTCCAGAAATCCGCGAGGTCTCGATGCTTCGTCAAACTCTTGAACCGGTTGACGCGCCCGGAAGGATCACTCAACGATAGGCAGGACCTCGGACGCAGGCGAATAGTTGCAAAATTCGAGAAGATCAACCAAATCCAATCATGTCCCACCTTCTCACCTGAATATAACTTTAACCGGTGACGCGAATCGTGGTGTTATAAGCATATGAGGACCTGGGGCCATTGAACGATCCCGTACGATTCACGGTTGGTTCAACGCCACGGCAACACTGAGCAGGCGGGTGTAATTCACACTCGGGAGTCTGCGCAGAAGACGGGGCGGTTCAGATGCGTGCAATTGAAGTTCTTTGACAATATGCTTTCTATTTTGAGATGGAGTCAAAGGTTTACGATCCCCCCGTAGGCGGCAACTTATCGCACATCGAAAAATGGTTTAGGCTCTTGGCCCGATGCTGATATCCAGTCGATTACATCGGTGCGGCTCGGTAAATTACGGCAATTTAATAAACGCTACGGACGAACTTATGATCAACACGCTGAAGTCACTAACCGGCTGGACCGCCGCGGCGAGTCTCGCAATGTTGGCCGCCTGCGGCGGCGGGGGCGGCGGCGGCGGGGCCCTTGCTCCGACTACGACGAACAACACGATCGTGATCACGCCTTCGCCAACCGGTACCATCAGCGTAGCCGTTGGATCAAGCCAAGCATTTAGCGCGACGTTCACAACTGACGATGGCAAGACGGCCACCAACCTGTCGATCACCTCAGGATTGAGCGCTTTACCGGCCGGTTGGACCGGTCCCACCAGCTTCACCTGCGCCTCGGTCAGCACCGGCAACGGCTGCATGGTCAATCTCACCTATAAGCCGACGGCTGTCGGCAGCGGCAGCGTGACCTTCGACTACAGCTACGTGAATAATGCCGGCACCAGCAAAACAGGCACGGCCACGGTGAGCTATGCGGCCACCAGCGCCGACAACAACAACGTCGTCGCGACCCCTTCCCCCGCGGGCCAGATCGCAGTAATGACGGGCGGTAAGAGCACGGTCAGCATTGCCTTTACGACCGACGATGGTAAGACGGCAACGAACCTGTCGATCACGGCAGGATTGAGCGCCTTACCGGCCGGTTGGAGCGGACCGGCGACTTTCACTTGCCCCTCGCTGAGCACGGGCAGCGGTTGCGTGCTCAACTTGACCTACGCGCCCACAAAGTTCGCCATGGGCACTCTCGCGCTGAGCTACTCGTACACGAACAACGCAGGCACGCCCAAGACCGGATCGATCAGCATTCCGTATATTGCCACCACCCAAAACAGCGTGATCGGAACCCCCGCGCCCGCCGGCCAAATCGTCGCGGTGCTTGGCGGCAGCCAACTGGTGAAAGTGAATTTTACAACCGACGACTCTCACCCTGCCTCGAGCTTCGCCGTCACACCGGCCAGTCTTGCCTCCCTGCCGGCCGGTTGGACCGGGCCTGCAACCTTCCCCTGCGCCTCGGTCAGCACCGGGAACGGCTGTGAACTCGGTCTCACCTATACGCCCACGCAAACTGGCAGCGGCACGGTCACCTTGAATTTCGGCTACAAGAACGACTCGGGCGCCGCCAAGACGGGGACCGTGAACATTGCCTACGCGGCCACCGTCGACAACGCGGTGATCGGCACACCCTCGCCCAGCGGCACGGTCAACGCCGTAGTCGCGACAGGGAACCAGCCCGTGACGGTGACGTTCAACAGCAATGACGGCAACCCCGCGACCAACCTGAAGATCACCGGCGGTCTCAGCCCGTTGCCGGTCGGTTGGAGCGGCCCGAGCACGCTCACCTGTGCCCTCGTCAATACCGCCGGCGGTGCGTGCCAACTCAGCCTGAAGTTTGCCCCCGCTGTCTTCGTCAGCGGCACTCTGCAGCTGAACTACAGCTACAACGCCAATTCAGGCGCTGCGCATACCGGCTCGGTGAACATCCCCTACGCCGCAACCACACATAATACGCTGGTCTGGACGCCATCGCCGAGTGCACCCAGTGCCGTGGTCAACAGCGCTCCTCTTCCGGTGACGCTGACTTTCACCACCAGCGACAACCATCCGGCTACGGCGATCAAGATCACCAGCGGTCTCAACTCACTGCCACCGGACTGGAGCAGCCCGGGCGGTAACACGTTCACGTGTGCATCGGCCAGCACAGGAACCGGCTGTCAATTGGCGTTGATCTACGCGCCAACGGTGAAAGGCAGCGGCAGCGTCGCGCTCGGATATAGCTACAACGATGATGCGGGGACCCCACAGACCGGCACGGCGAGTATCAACTACGCCAGCATTCCGCAGTCCCTGTACATCACCGACACGGTGAGCAACGTGGTGCGCTGCACGATGAGCGGCTCGGACGGCAGTCTCTCCTCGTGCGCGCCCGTGGCTACCGGCCTTGTCGCTCCGACCGGCATCGCATTCAGCGGCAAGTACGCGTACGTCACACCTGGCAAAGTGGCGACCGATGTCGATGTGTGCCTGGTCAACTCCGACGGCTCTTTGGGCACTTGCACCGGCGCCTATACGGCCAATTCGCCGAACGCGCTGGCGGTCAGCGGCGGCTACTTATATGTTTCCGATGCGGGCGGCGGCGGCAATGTGTACAGCTGCACGATCAATGCCGACGGTAGCTTGACTGCGTGCAACACGAGCAACATCGGCACGGTCGATACGACGGACGGCATAGCCGTCACTGCTAACAATGCCTTCATCGTCGACACCGTTGGCGGAAACCTGACCACCTGCACGGTTAGCTCCACTGACGGCACCTTATCCCCCTGTGCCCAGCAGACGCTTGTCGGCAGTGCCCCCGGGGGTGGCAATACCCCCAAGTCGACCCCGACGAGCGCAACCGTCTACGGTGGCAATGTGTACATGGGTACCCATGCAGCCATCTTGATCACGCCGATCTCCGTTGCGGTTGGCGGTACCTTGGTCTCGAATTACCCGTGCGCGCTCGCGTCAAAATCGGGAACGGTAGCGCCGTGTGTGATCGATGACCTAGGGCCGGTTCAAACGCCGGTGACCGGCCTCGTATTCAACAATGGCTACGCCTACGCCAGCGGATACGGCAGCGGCGGCGGGATAGGGATCTGCACGATCGAGGCGTCCGGGATCGTGGATAAATGCACGACCAGCTCGAGCTTGCCGTCGGGGTCGGGAAATTACGGCGGAATGGCGGTGCACTAACGGCTGATCGGCGGAGTCGTCCCGATCATCGGTGGAGCAAGTGATGAGCACAACAGAGCTACTCAACCGCTGGACAGTCGCGGCGAGTTTCGCGATGTTGGCCGCATGCGGTCATGGTGTTGACGTATCCGCTTCAGGGAATACGCCCGCACCGGTTACGACGAACGACAGCATCGTGGCCACGCCGTCGACAACCGGTGTCGTCAGCGCAGTCGTAGGATCCGCTGCTGCGTTTAGCGTGACGTTCACCACTGACGATGGTGCGACGGCCACCAACCTGTCGATCACGGCAGGATTGGGCACCTTGCCGGCCGGTTGGTCCGGCCCGGCGAGCTTCACCTGCGCCTCGGTCAGCACCGGCAGCGGCTGCATGCTCAATCTCAGCTACCATCCGACCGCGGCCGGCAGCGGCAACGTCACCTTGAGCTACAGCTACACCAATAATGCGGGGACCGGCAAAACGGGCACCGCCACGGTCGGCTATGCGGCGACCAGCAACGACAACGTGATCGCCACCCGCTCCCCCGCAGGCCAGATCGCCGTTATAAAGGGCGGGAAGAGCACCATCGGGATCACGTTCACGACCGACGACGGCCAACCGGCCACGAACCTGGCGATCACGGCGGGATTGAGTCCCTTACCGGCCGGTTGGAGCGGCCCCGGCACGTTCACCTGTGCTTCGGTCAGTACCAGCAATGGCTGCCAGCTCAGCCTGACGTTTAATCCTCCGGGCGCTGCCAGCGGCACGCTGCAATTGAATTACAGTTACAACGCGAATTCCGGCACAGCGAAAACCGGTTCGGTCATGATCCCGTACACCGCGACCACGCATAACAATGTGGTCGTGACGCCATCGCCGAGCGGACCGATCAGCGCCGTCGTGAACAGCGGTTCTGTTCCGGTGACGCTGACCTTTACCACCGACGACGGCAATCCGGCAACG
>Ga0209048_10000791_pt1 | contig 33649 bp, 37 predicted proteins | sample FrelakmetCRP12CR_FD_187146 | JGI IMG/M metagenome (GOLD analysis project Ga0209048, IMG submission 187146) | Freshwater lake sediment microbial communities from the University of Notre Dame, USA, for methane emissions studies - CRP12 CR (SPAdes)... | ecosystem: Environmental > Aquatic >...
GGTGGCCGCCGAGCGCGCTGGCCGCGTCGCGGTCGAGTGCGGCGTGAAGAACCTCGAGGTGCGGATCAAGGGCCCCGGCCCCGGCCGCGAATCGGCGGTGCGTGCGCTGAACGCGCTCGGGATGAAGATCACGAGCATTTCGGATGTGACTCCGATTCCGCACAACGGTTGCCGCCCGCCGAAGCGTCGGCGTATATAACCTGGAAGATTCGGTCGACGCGAAAAGCGATCTCGACCGAAAACTTTGAACTGATAGGACAGCGAAAGTGGCTCGATACACCGGACCCAAATGTAAGCTGGCGCGAAGGGAAGGCACCGACCTTTTCCTGAAAAGCGCGCGTCGCTCACTCGACTCCAAGTGCAAGCTCGAAACCAAACCCGGCCAGCACGGGGTGAGGTCGGGCATGCGCATGTCGGACTACGGCAACCAGCTGCGAGAGAAGCAGAAGCTCCGCCGCACGTACGGCATCCTCGAGCGGCAATTCCAGCGCTATTTCGGGGAGGCGGCCCGCCGCAAGGGGTCGACCGGTACGAACCTGCTGCAGCTGCTCGAATCGCGGCTGGACAACGTCGTCTACCGGATGGGGCTCGGCTCGACGCGCGCGGAAGCGCGCCAGCTCGTCACCCACGGCTCCATCACGGTCAACGGCAAAGTACTGAACATACCGTCTGCGCTCATCAAGGCGGCGGACGTGATCGGGGTCACCGAGAAGGCGAAGGGCCAGCTCCGGATCCAGGATGCGCTGCAGCTCGCCGAAAAGGTGGGCTTTCCGTCGTGGGTCGAGGTGGACGTCAAGAAGATGTCCGGCACGTTCAAGGGCGCGCCGGATCGCTCGGAATTCGGGCAGGACATCAACGAGAGCCTCGTGGTCGAATTGTATTCGAAGTAACCGATGTTCGGCGGCGGCGGCGCAGCCGCTCGCCGTCGGGTCCATCAGAAGTTTCCCGGCATAAAGGTTCCGCATGCAGAGCAATGTACTGTTGAAACCGCGCATCATCGACGTCCAGTCCAGCTCGCCGTTCCACGCCAAGGTGGTGATGGAGCCATTCGAGCGCGGGTATGGCCACACGCTGGGCAACGCACTCCGGCGGGTCTTGCTTTCGTCCATGCCCGGATACGCACCGACCGAGGTCAGGATCACGGGCGTGCTGCACGAGTACTCGGCGCTCGACGGGGTGCAGGAGGATGTCGTCGACATCCTGCTCAATCTGAAGGGCGTGGTGCTCAAGCTCCACAATCGCGACCACGTGCTGCTGAAGCTCGCGAAAACCGGAGAAGGTCCGGTGACGGCCGCCGACATCGAGCCCAACCACGATGTCGAGATCATCAATCCCGAACACCTGATCGCGCATCTCACCGCGGGCGGGAAGATCGAGATGGAGATCAAGGTCGAGAAGGGCCGCGGCTACCAGCCGGCGACGGCGCGCCTGAAGCCCGATGGCGGCCGCACGATCGGCAGCATTCTGCTCGACGCGTCGTTCAGCCCGGTGCGCCGCGTGAGCTACGCGGTCGAGAGCGCGCGCGTCGAACAGCGCACCGACCTCGACAAGCTGGTGCTCGACATCGAGACCAACGGCGTCGTCGAGCCGGAGCAGGCGGTCCGCTACGCGGCATCCGTGCTCGTCGAGCAATTGTCGGTGTTCGCCGACCTGCAGGGCACCGATCAGCCGGCGGCGGAGCGCCTTTCGCCGCAGGTCGATCCGATCCTGCTGCGTCCCGTGGATGATCTCGAACTCACGGTTCGCTCGGCGAATTGCCTCAAGGCCGAGAACATCTACTACATCGGCGATCTGATCCAGCGCACCGAGACCGAGCTGCTGAAAACTCCGAATCTCGGGCGCAAGTCGTTGAACGAGATCAAGGAAGTTCTGGCGTCGCGCGGGCTGTCGCTGGGGATGAAGCTCGAGAACTGGCCGCCTGCCGGGCTGGACCGCCCGTAACGCCCGGGCGATAACGAAGGAAGCTGAACCATGCGCCACCGTCACGGCTTGCGAAAGCTGAACCGCACCAGCAGCCATCGTCTCGCGATGCTGCGGAACATGACCAATTCGCTGCTGACACACGAGGTCATCAAGACCACGCTGCCGAAAGCGAAGGAACTGCGCCGCGTCGCGGAGCCGCTGATCACGCTCGGCAAGGAACCGACGCTCAGCAACCGCCGGCTGGCGTTCAACCGGCTGCGTGACCGCGCGGTGGTCACGAAGCTGTTCAACGAACTCGGTCCGCGGTACAAGGCGCGCCCGGGCGGCTACCTTCGCATTCTGAAGTTCGGGTTCCGCGTCGGCGACAACGCGCCGATGGCGGTCGTGGAGCTCGTCGATCGGCCTGTGCCGGCGGCGACGGAAGGCGAAGCGAAGTCGGAATAGCGCTCGCAGCGATGGATCGACAACAAAGGCCGGGCAATGCGCCCGGCCTTTTTTTTTCGGGTCTTCGCCGATGCGGCGCAGGTCGCGTCGCCGGTTTGGAGTTGCCGTCCTTAGGCGAAGCGTCGGGGCTGCCTCGGGCTTCGGTGCCATGAGGCCCGCAACGTCGCGGCGGAGCGCGCCGTCGCGGGGCGTGCGACCGATCCAAGCGCGGATAGAATAGCGGCTTCGCGTTCGGCACCGAGGCGCTCCCGGGCCTTGGATGTCGCGCAACCGATCTGCCAGACTGCGGGCGATGCCGCAGTCGGCGTCCATGGTCTTCCACCGAGGTTCCCGATGAAATCTCTCACCTGTGCGGACATTCTCGCGGGCCGCGCGCCGAAGGACAGCCCGGTTACCGTCAGGGGCTGGGTGCGCACGCGCCGCGATTCGAAGGCCGGCATCTCGTTCGTGAACGTGTCCGACGGTTCGTGCTTCCATCCCGTTCAGGTCGTGGCGCCGAACACGCTTCCCAATTACGCGGAACAGGTCCTGCACCTCACGGCCGGCTGCTCGGTCGAAGTCACCGGAACGATCGTAGCTTCGCCGGCGAAAGGCCAGCCGTTCGAGCTGCAGGCCAGCGCGATCAAGGTCGTCGGCTGGGTCGAGGACCCGGATGGCTATCCGATCCAGCCGAAACCGCACACCCTCGAATTCCTGCGCGAGGTGGCTCACCTGCGCCCGCGGACCAACGTCATCGGGGCGGTGACACGGGTCCGGCACACCATCGCGCAGTCGATTCATCGCTTCTTTCACGATAATGGCTTCGTCTGGGTGAATACGCCGATCATCACGACGTCGGATGCGGAAGGAGCCGGTGAACTCTTTCGGGTCTCGACGCTGGACCTCGCGAACCTGCCCCGGACTCCCGACGGGAGGATCGATTACGCGCAGGACTTTTTCGGGCGCGAGACGTTTCTGACCGTTTCGGGGCAGCTGAATGTCGAGGCCTATTGCATGGCGCTGTCCAAGGTCTATACGTTTGGCCCCACCTTCCGCGCGGAGAACTCGAACACCAGCAGGCATCTCGCGGAGTTCTGGATGATCGAGCCCGAAATCGCGTTCGCCGACCTCGCCGACAATGCGACGCTGGCCGAGGCGCTGCTGAAGCACGTCTTCGGGACCGTGCTCACCGAGCGCGCCGACGACATGGCCTTCTTCGAGGAGCGCATCGAGAAGGGCGTGATCGCCAAGCTGCAGGGCATCGTCGAATCGGAGTTCGTGCGGATGGATTACGCCGAAGCCATTCGAATCCTGGAGGCGGCGAAGCAGAAATTCGATTTTCCGGTCAAGTGGGGCGTGGACCTGCAATCGGAGCACGAACGCTATGTGACGGAGAAGCACGTGGGCAAGCCGGTGATCCTGATGAACTACCCGAAGGAGATCAAGGCGTTCTACATGCGCAAGAACGACGACGACAGGACGGTCGCGGCGATGGACGTGCTCGCGCCGGGGATCGGGGAGATCATCGGCGGCAGCCAGCGCGAAGAGCGCCTCGACGTGCTCGACGCCCGGATGACCGAGGCCGGGCTCGACAAGGACCACTACGGTTGGTATCGCGACCTGCGCCGATATGGAACCGTACCGCACGCGGGATTCGGCCTCGGTTTCGAGCGCACCGTGGCCTACGTCACGGGAATAGGCAACGTCCGCGACGTGATCCCGTTCCCCCGCACGCCGGGGAACGCCCGGTACTGAACCGGCCCGACGTCGCGCCGTGACCGTTCACGTCCGGCGCCGGCGCCGTTCAGATGCTCGCGTCGGCGAACGAAGCCAGGTCCGCCCGGATCACCCACCACTTCCACTTGGGGACTGCGTGGAAAGGCAGCGCCGGTCCGGTGGCGCCGCGCGCCGGGATGTCGTGCTTCATCTCCTGCGTGATGGTCTCGGGCTGGTCGACCCCGACGCTGCATTTCCAGTTGCCACGATCCTTGACCTGGCAGTCCGAGAACTTGCCGGACGGTTGCTTCGACCCAACGATCCAGTAGAGCACTTCCTGCCGGGCGCGGCTTGCCCTGAAAGTGTGGCGATCGCCGGCCTTGAGGCTGCCCGTGCAATGGACGCCCTGCCACTCGCCGTTGGCGCACTCGACGGTGTAGACGGTGCGCTCACCCTGAATCGTGATCTGGTCCGAAGCCCAGATGAAACCGCCGAAGGTGAATACGACCAAGGCCGCCGCCAGCCACTTTCGGAACATCGATTCTCCTCGACGAGAAGTCGCTCGATCAGTCGAACGGGATGCCGATCGTCGCGCCGGAATACGTGAATCCGTTGTTCGGTTCCTTGATCCCGCCGTTCGAGACGTGCTGGATGAACACCGTCGCCTCGTACCGGTTCCGGTCTCCGAAGTTGAAACCAAGGGCGAGCCTCTCGCCGAATTGAAACGCCGTGCTCAGGTCGCGCGATTCGTTGATCGTCGTATGCGACAGCAAGTGGAAGCCGATGCCTATCTCCGCGAAGGCGCCGTGCCACGAGCCCTCGCCTGGCCGCCATCGCAGGTAAGGCGTGATGTCGGCGTCCCAGAGGGTGCGATTGGCGGCATCGTGATCGCGCCCCTGCCATTGCGCGAGATCCGCACCCAGTCGCGGTTCGAGTCCGTACCGCGCCAACGCCTCTGCAGCAAACGGCAACGGCCACCCGGCACCAAGCCCGTAAACGGCGATCTTGTGGCCATAGCCGCCGGTGAGCACAAGCCGTGCGGGCTCCGCTTCGGGCTGACCATCGCCCGCCATCGAGGAATGACCGGCGAGCGCGAGGAGCAGCCCGGCGACCCATGCCGCGATACGAACGACTTTGCTCATTCCGCCAATGCGCTCTTCGCGATTTTCGCGTCCAAGCGTCATTGTCGCGCAGAACAGCGTGCCGCGCGAGCGCAGATCGGGTGCCGCGCGAGCGCAGATCGGGTGCTGCGCGAACCGTCGCGAAAGGCGCGAGGGACGATTTCTCGCAGAACCCGGTGTTGTGCGCGCGTGCGGCTACGCTGCCGCCGCCACTTTCAGCGCCTCGACGCGGATTTCCTCCGTGAGTCGCGCCTTCAGGGCCGAGAACCCGGGAGTCGTCTTCACCGTGTAGTGGCGGGGATGAGCGAGATCGACCGCAACCTCGGTCTTGATCCGCCCCGGCCGTGCGCTCATGACGACGACGCGGCCCGCCATGAAGATCGCCTCCTCGATGTCGTGCGTGACGAAGAGGACGGTCTTCTTCTCCGCCTCCCAGATTCCGAGCAGGAGTTCCTGCATCAGAGAACGCGTCTGGTTGTCGAGGGCGCCGAACGGTTCGTCGAGCAGGAGGATCTTCGGATCGTTCGCGAGCGCGCGCGCAATCGCCGTGCGCTGCTGCATCCCTCCCGAAAGCATTTTCGGATAGTGGTGCTCGAACCCCGCGAGCCCGACGCGATCGATGTAGTGAGCGGCGATCTCGTCCTGCTGCGACTGCGGCATGGCTTTCTCGCGCAGCCCGAAGCAGATGTTCTGCCGGACCGTGAGCCACGGGAAGAGCGTGTACGACTGGAACACCATTCCGCGGTCCGCGCCGGGACCCGTCACCGGCATTCCGTCAAGCACGACCCGGCCCGCGGTCGGCGCGTCGAGGCCGGCGACGATGCGCAACAACGTGGATTTGCCGCAGCCCGAAGGGCCGAGGATCGTGATGAAGTCGTTGTCCCCGATCGCGAGGGTCGTCGGCTGCAGCGCGACGGTGGGTTCGCCACCGCGCACTGCGGGAAACGTCCGGCTGACGCCGTCGATCGACAGTTTGCTCATGGTTCGCCGGGTGCCGATCGGTGCGACACGCCCTCAGGAGAGGCTCCAGGGAAAGAACCGCTGGTTCGCCCATTTGAACAGGAAGTCGGAAACGAGTCCGATCACGCCGATCACGATGATTCCGAAAATGATCTGCCCGGTGTTGAGCAGTGCCTGGCTGTCGGTGATCATGTGACCGATGCCGGACGAGGCTCCGATGAGTTCGGCGACGATCACATAGGTCCACGCCCAGCCCAGGACGAGACGCAGCGTTTCGGCGATCGCCGGGGCCGCGCTCGGCAGCAGGACGCGGCGGACCACTCCGCGTGACGACGCGCCGAGCGTGTACGCCGCCTCGACCAGGTCGCGCCGCGTGGCGCCCACGGTCACCGCGACCATCAGCACGACCTGGAAGAACGAGCCGATGAAGATGACGAGCAACTTCTGCATCTCGCCGATGCCTGCCCACAGGATCAGCAGTGGAATGAATGCCGACGCCGGCAGATAGCGGGCAAACGATACGAAGGGCTCGAAGAAGGCCTCGACCGGCTTGTAGGCGCCCATGGCGATGCCGAGCGGCACCGCGAACATCGCGGCCAGCACGAAGCCAGCGATGACGCGCCAGACGGTGATCGCGATGTCGCCGGCGAACCCGAATTGCGCGAACAACGCCCAACCCTCCTGCAGCATCGTCAATGGATCGGCGAGAAATGTCTTCGACACGAAGCCGCCGAACGTGGCGACGCTCCACGCGGCGACGAACAGCGCGAAGAAAGCGATCCCGAGCGCTGCCTTGCGGCGAGACGGGATGGGTTTGAGCGGAGTCATCGCCGATGCATCGAGCGCGGACAGGCCGTGACGCGATGGCGCCGGCCCGTCCGTCGCGGGGAATCCGCGGTATCGACCTTCGGATGCGCCCGTCGCCTCGCTGCTACGCGGTTCGCCTGGCGCACTCGTCGCCATCGGCGCCGGCACCGCGCCGAACGGTGGCGGACATCATCGCTACCTGATGTAACTGGTGTCGGCAAGCGAATTGAGATCGGGGATCGACTTCAGGATCCCGACATCGAGCAGCAGATCGGCGGCCTCCTTGCTGAATTGCTGGAACTCGCCGGCGAAGAATTTCTGGTTCGCGGCCCTGTCCTGCCAGCGCAGATACGCCGCGGACTTGCCGAACTGCTCGCTGGTCTGCTTCGTCGGCGCGCCCATGATCTCGTAGCTCTTCTGCGGATCCTTCCTGATCAGTTCGAGCGCCTCGAAGTAGCTGTTCGCTAGCGCCTGCGCGGCTTTCGGGTTGTCGGCGAGGAATTTCGGCGTGCAGCCGAATGTGTCCATGATCATCGGGTAGTCGAGCGTGGTGGCGATGATCCTGCCAGCCTGCGGATTGTCGCGGACCGTCGACAGGTAGGGCTCGTAGGTCATCGCGGCGTCGTTCTGGCCGGCGACGAACGCCTGCGCAGCCGCAGCGGGCTCGAGGTTGACGACGGTGACGTCCTTTACCGAAAGCCCGTTCTTCTTCAGGAACCAGGCGAGAGTGAAGTAGGGCGCGGTCCCCGGCGCGGAAGCGGCGACGGTCTTGCCCTTGAGATCGGCGATCTTCGCGACGTTCCCGCGTACCGCCATGCCATCCGCGCCATAGCTCTTGTCCATCTGGAAGATCTGCTTCGTCGCAACCCCGCTCGCGTTCCAGACGATCCACGTTTCGACCGTCGTGGCGGCGCACTGGACGTCGCCGGACGCGATCGCCAGGTGGCGGTCTTTCTGCGGGATCATCTTGAGCGAGACGTCGAGGCCATTCTTCTTGAAGATTCCGGCGTCCTTGGCTAGCGTCAGCGGCTGGAATCCCGTCCACCCGGACATCCCGATCGCGACCCTGGTTTCCTGTGCGACGGCTGGAAGGGCGGCGGCAAGGAGCGCGGCGGCGGCGAAGGCATACATCTTGCGCATGGGGAATCTCCGGAAAGAGGGAACGCGAACCCGGAGAATCTTGGGGGTCAACGCCCGCTTCTGTCAATGCAACTCGACGCGCCGGACGGCGATCACGCGTATCGCCGGCAGGGGGCTCGGCTCGACCACGATCGCCGTCGTGCGTTGGCGTGGGGTGAGGATGCCTCTACAATCAGTCGTCCGGTCCGCATGTGCGCCGGACATGCGCTCGGCCCCATGACGATCCGCCTATTCACGCCTGCCGACTACCGGTCGATGCCCTGGAAGAACGGCGGCGGACGAACGACGGAGATTGCCGTGTATCCGCCCGCAGCGACGCAGGACGCCTTCGCTTGGAGAGTGAGCATCGCGGATGTCGGGCGCGATGGGCCATTCTCGCTGTTTCCGGGCGTCGATCGCACGATCGTGCTGCTCGACGGCGCCGGCATGCGGTTGGCGGGTGACGGTCGCGTCACCGAAATGCGGGTGCCGTTCGAACCGTTGCAGTTCAGCGGCGACGAGGCGATCGAGTGCACATTGATCGCGGGACCGGTCCGCGACTTCAATGCGATGTTCCGGCGTGGCGAGGCGCGCGGAAGGGTCACTGTCGCGCGTCGGGGCGTCGCCCGGGTCGCGCCGGCCGACTTCCAGCTTGTCTACGCGGCAACCGGGGCACACGATTGTGTGATCGCGGGCCATCCGCCGTTGGTCCTCCAGACGGGTCACTCCGTGCTTTTCGAGCGATCGGCACTTCGCGACGTCACCTCGCTCGCGATATGTCCGCTGGGGGCCGGCGCTGTCGCCGTGGTCGTCAGCGTGGAATGTCGATGAATCTCTTTGCCGCCGATGCGCTGACTTCCCGCGGCTGGATGCGCGATGTGCGGATCGGGATTGCAGCCGACGGGACGATCGAGCGTGTGGAGGCCGGTGCGCAGCCCGACGGCGCGGAGCGCCTCGCGGGCCCATTGATTCCGGGGATGCCGAACCTCCATTCGCACGCTTTCCAGCGCGCGATCGCAGGACGGACGGGGCATGCGAGTTCGGAGGGCGACAGCTTCTGGACTTGGCGCATGGCGATGTACGCGTTCCTGGACCGTGTCGACGCCGATGCGTTCGAAGCGATCGCCGCGCAGGCCTATGTCGAAATGCTGAAGGCGGGATACACGGCGGTCGCGGAATTTCATTACGTGCACCATGACCCGGAAGGAAGGCCGTATGCCGATCCGGCGGAGCTTGCGCGGCGGATCCTGACGGCAACGGACGAAACCGGAATCGGACTCAGTTTGCTGCCGGTCTTCTACGCGCACGGCGGGTTCGCAGGCGTGCCTCCGGTTGCCGGCCAAAGGCGCTTCGTGCACTCGGTGGACGCCTATGTGCGTCTGATCGAGGTCCTCGGTCGTGATACTGTGGGCGCGGGCTGGAACCTCGGCGTCGCGCCGCACAGCCTGCGGGCGTCGACGCCTGATGAGCTCGCGGCGGTGGTCGCGGCGGCGCCAGCGGGCGCTCCCATTCACATCCACGCCGCCGAACAGGCGAAAGAGGTTGCCGATTGCATCGCCTGGAGCGGCGCGCGGCCGATCGAGTGGCTTCTCGCGCACGCGGGTGTCGACGCGCGCTGGTGCGTCGTCCACGCGACACATATGACGGTGGAGGAGGCGCGCGGGCTCGCGGCGAGCGGTGCCGTCGCGGGCCTCGCGCCGACGACGGAAGCCGACCTTGGCGACGGCACGTTCGCGGCACCCGCGTACGTCGGTGCACAGGGGGCATTCGGCATCGGCAGCGACTCGAACACGATCATCGATCCGTTCGCCGAGCTCCGGCAGCTCGAGTGGTCGCAGCGGCTTGCGTGGCAGGCGCGCAACGTCCTGGCGGGCGAGGGCATGCCGGTCGGACTGGCGCTTTACGCGGGAGCCGCGCGCGGCGGTGCGAAGGCCCTGGGGCGACGGGCCGGAACAATCGCGCCGGGATACCGCGCCGATTTCGTCGTCCTCAATGCCGACGATCCCGCGCTCGCCGGGCAGCCCGTCGAGGCGGTGCTCGACGCGGCGATATTCGGGCCTTGCCGGCGACCCGCGCGCGACGTCATGGTCGCCGGGCGTTGGGTGGTGCGCGACGGGCATCATCCGCGCGAAGACGCGGTATTCGCGCGTTACCGAGCCACGCTGGCGCGACTTTCCCGATAGGCGCACGATGAGTCCGGCGTTCGATCTGCTGATCACCGGCGCGCATCTGGCGACGATGACGGGCGATGCGCCTTACGGCGTCATCCGCGACGGGGCAGTCGGCATCGTCGGCGATCGGTTCGCGTGGGTCGGCGCTGCCCGTGACCTGCCGCCGGATACCCGTGCGCACCGCAGGCTGGATGTTCCGGGTGCATGGGCGACCCCGGGTCTGATCGATTGCCACACGCACCTCGTCTACGCGGGCAATCGCGCGAACGAGTTCGAGGCGCGTCTGCACGGCGCGACGTATGCGGAGATCGCAGGGGGCGGAGGGGGCATCAATGCGACCGTCCGTGCGACGCGCGCGGCGGATGACGACGAACTCGTCGCGGCGAGCCGCCCGCGGCTCGAGGCTCTGGCGGCGGAAGGGGTAACCACCGTGGAGATCAAGTCCGGCTACGGCCTCGACACGGCGACCGAGTGCCGGCTTCTGCACGCCGCGCGGCGGGTCGCGGCCGAGGTCGGCGTCGACGTGCGCACGACGCTGCTCGCGGCGCACGCGGTGCCCGCGGAGTTTGCGGGGCGCGCCGACGACTACGTCGACCTCGTCTGCCGCGAGACGATTCCGGCGGTTGCCGGCGCGGGGCTTGCCGACGCCGTCGACGCGTTCTGCGAGACCGTCGGCTTCACGACCGCCCAGACGCGACGGGTGTTTGCGACAGCCGGCGCGCATGGGCTGCGCGTCAAGCTGCACGCCGACCAGCTCTCCGACATGGCGGGCGCTGCGCTCGCCGCGGAGTTCGGCGCGTTGTCGGCCGATCATCTCGAGTACACGGACGAAGCAGGAGTCGCCGCGATGCGGCGAGCCGGCACCGTCGCGGTCCTGCTGCCCGGCGCATTCTATGCATTGCGAGAGAATCGGGTGCCGCCCGTCGCGGCGCTGCGCGCCCACGGCGTGCCGATGGCGATCGCCACCGACTGCAATCCCGGAACGTCGCCGGCGACGTCGCTGCTGCTGATGCTCAACATGGCGTGCACGCTCTTCCGACTGACGCCCGAGGAAGCGCTCGCGGGAGTCACGCGGCACGCGGCCCGCGCACTGGCGCTCGGCGACCGCGGCACGCTCGCGGCTGGCCAGCGCGCCGACGTTGCACTGTGGGACATCGTCACTCCCGCCGAGCTGGCGTACCGGATCGGCGGCAATCCCTGTGCCGGCATCGTCCGCGCCGGCCGGCTGATGACCAGGAGAAGCCCATGAGCGTCTGTGAACTTGTGCGCGGCGATGCGCCGCTCGTTATCGATATCCCGCATGCCGGAACGCACGTCCCGTCGGAAGTCGCGGCGCGTCTCTCGCCCGCCGCGCGCGCGGTTCCCGACACCGATTGGCATGTCGAGAAGCTGTTCGGCTTTGCCCGTCACGCCGGCGCGACGTTGCTGGTAGCGACGCATTCACGCTACGTCGTCGATCTCAATCGGGACCCGACCGGTGCGGCGCTCTATCCGGGCGCCGACAACACCGAGCTGTGCCCGATGCGGACGTTCGCCGACGAGGCGATCTACGTCATGGGCGGCGCGCCGGATGCGGGCGAGATCACCGCAAGGCGGGCAACGTACTTCGAGCCCTACCACGAGCTGCTCGCCGCCGAAGTCGAGCGCGTCCGCGCGCGCCACGGTTACGCCATCCTGCTCGACGGCCATTCGATCCGAAGCGTGGTCCCGCGATTCTTCGCCGGGCGAATTTCCGATCTCAATCTGGGAACGGCCGACGGCGCGAGCTGTGCGCCTGCCGTACAGGCGGCCGCCGACCTTGTGCTCGCCGGCGCGACGGCGTTCACGAGTGTCGTCAACGGTCGCTTCAAGGGCGGCTACGTGACGCGCCACTACGGCCAGCCGGCGCGTGGCGTCCACGCGCTGCAGCTGGAGATCGCGCAGGCGTGCTACATGGACGAATCGCCGCCCTATCGGTGGGATGCGCCGCGCGCCGCGAAGCTCGTCGCCGTCCTCGAGCGATTGGTCGCGGCGCTGCTGGCGACGCGGTGCGGACCCTGACGATGCAACGCATATTCGTCGCGGCGCATCGTATCGAGGCCTATCTGCTGGTCGATCGCCTCGCGCACGCCGGGATCAAGGCGCACGTCTTCAACGAGCACGCTTCGAGCATCGTCGGTGAAGTGCCGCCCGACGTCGCGCAGCCGCAGGTCTGGCTCGACGACGACGCCGACCGCGAGCGTGCCGACGCGGTGCTCTGCGCGTACCGGGAGGAGCGCAACCGTGCCGGCACCATCGTCTGCGGGAAATGTCGCGAGGAGAACCCGGCGACGTTCGAGCTGTGCTGGAACTGCGGCTGGTCGCTCTAGACGATGAAGAAGGCGTGGATGCGCGGTCCGTGGTCGTTGCAGACCTACGCGTACCTGGTCGTGCTCGCGGTCGCCGTGCCCCTGGTGCTGGTGCTGCTGGTGGCGCAGTACCGGCAGCTCCGCTACCTCGACGAGGAGACCGGCGATCAGGTGCTGGCCCTCGCCCGGATCGCCGCCGCCGACGCCGACCAGTGGTTCCTGGAAACCCGCGACGTGCTGGACGGCATTGCGCGGCGTGCGTCGGCGCGTGCGCTCGACAGCGCGTCGTGCGACCCGGTCTTTCGCGATTCCGAGGCGAAGAATCCGCGATGGCTCGAACTTTCGCTCACGGATCACACCGGTCGGGTCATCTGTTCGACGGCACCATCCGCGCCATCCGGTGATCCGCACGCCGCAGGCACCGCGCCGGCCCGGCGAACCGGCAACGGCCAGGGCTACTGGGTGGACGCGCTCGGGGTCGGTTCGGCGGCACCGGCGTCCACGGTCGCAATGGGTGTTCCCATGCGCGCAGCAGACGGCGCAGCCATCGGCGCTCTGATCGCGCGGATCGACGCGGCGCGTTTCGCACCTTCGCGGCAATGGGGCGGGGGACTGCTGCCGAAATCGACCGTCGTCTTTCTCGACCGCGATGGAAGGTTCGTGGCGCGCGGCGACGTTGGCAACACCGCCGCGGTCGCCCTGCCCGGGACGCGCGTCGCGGAAATTCTCCGTGACCGCGAGGGCCATCGGCGCGGCACTGCCGTCGATGGCACCGATGTGTTCTACGGGTTCGCCGAGGTCGCGGTGGCGCAGGGAAGGATGCTGGTGGCCGTTCCCGCAGCCGAGGCCGATCCTGGCGTTCACGGGGCATTGCGCCGCAATGTGCTGTGGGCGCTGGCGATCCTCGTGGTGGCGTTGTCGGCCGTTACTTGGGTGACCCGACGATTCGCGCAGCCACTGCGCGAGGTCGCGGACGTCGCCCGTCGCGTAGCGGCGGGCGATCGCGCCGCGCGGGCGAAGGAGGGCGGCCCCCTCGAGCTCGTGGAACTCGCCCGGCAGACGAACCGGTTGCAGGAAGACCTGGTGCGCAGTGGCGAGGCGCTGCGCGCCAGCGAGGCCCGCTACCGGGCGCTGTTCGAGACGTCAAACGACGCGATTCTCGGCGTCGATCACGGAAGTCGAATCGTCTTCGCCAACGATGCCGTGGAACGGATACTCGGCCATTCGCCGGCGGAACTCGTTGGCCAGGACGCCGCGATGCTGCAGCCCCCGCGCCTTCGGCGCGCGTTTCGCGCAGGGTTGCGGCAGTACCTCGATACCGGGGTGGCGGGTGGTGGTCGGGTCACTGTGGAAACCCGGGCGCTGCACAAGGACGGACGCGAAGTCGCCGTCGAGTTCACCTACAGTCAGTTGGGTACCGGCATCGACAGCCTCATCGTCGGCATCCTGCGCGACGTCAGCGAGCGACGCGCGGTGATGGCGCGGCTGCGCGAGAGCGAGGCCCGTTTCCGGGCGCTGGCCGACTCGGCGCCGGCGCTGATCTGGATGGCGGACGCGGACCAGAAATGCACGTATGTCAACCGTGCATGGACGGCGTTCACCGGCCACCCACCGGCGCAGGACCTGGGCGATGGTTGGCTCGACAGCGTGCATCCCGACGACCGGGCGCGCTGCCGGGAGGCGAATGCCGCAGCATTCGCCGCGCGGCGGGGCTTCTCGATCGAGTACCGCCTGCGGCGCCACGACGGCGAATATCGCTGGGTGCTGGACCAGGGCGCGCCGCGCATTCAGGGTAAGGATACGTTGGCCGGCTATATCGGCTCAGGCGTCGACATCCACGATCGGGTCGTCGCCGACCAGCGCGTTCGCCGGCTGACGACGCTCTATGCGGCCCTGTCGGAGGTGAACGAGGCGATCCTGAGGCTGCACACCCCGGCCGAGCTGTTCCAGCGCGTATGCGACATCGTCGTTCGCCATGGCCTGCAGGTTGCCAACATCGCCATGCTCGATCCGGATCGCCGGTTCCTCCGGCACGTTGCGGTCGCCGGTGACCGCTGGAACCTCTTTCGCGGCAGCGTGATCGCGACCGACGGCAGTGATCCGCGCCACTCGATCCCGACGATGGTCGCGCTGCGCGACGAAGCACCGTTCGTCAGCAACGACCGGGCGACCGACCCGCGGACGGTGCCGTTGCTGGATCCCGTCATGGCGAGAGAATTGCGGTCGACGGCCGCGTTTCCGTTGCGTCAGCAGGACCGCGTGGTCGGTGTGTTCGACGTGTTCGCGGACGAGGTCGATTTCTTCGATGCGGAGCTCGTCCGGCTGCTCGAGCTTCTCGCCGACGACGTGTCGTACGCGCTCGAGACGCTCGCCGCGCGGGCCAACCGCGACCGGGCGGAGACCGCGCTTCGGCAGCTCAATGCGACGCTCGAGGAGCGGGTGCGCGAACGCACGCGATCGCTCGAGATTGCCAACCGCGAGCTCGAGGCATTCAGCTACTCGACGTCGCACGACCTGCGTGCGCCATTGCGCGCGATCAGCGGTTTCACCGATATCGTGCTCGAGCGGCACGCGGGAAACCTCGATGCCGATGCGCTCGGCTATCTGCAGCGCGTCAAGTCCGCCGCGACGCGCATGTCGCAGCTGATCAACGACCTGCTGGATCTGTCGCGCATCTCGCGGGCGACGTTCGAGCGCCGCGCGACGTCGTTGACCGACCTCGCGCAGGAGATCGTGACGGAGCTGCGCGAAGGCAGCCCCGAGCGCGTCGTCGATGTGCTGATCGCACCGGGGATGGTCGCGCAGGTCGACGCGGGACTCGTGCGGCAGCTGCTCGCCAACCTGCTCGGCAACGCGTGGAAGTTCACGGGCCGCGTCAAGCACGCGACGATCGAATTCGGCACCCTCGTGCGCGACGGCCGGGAGACCTACTTCGTCCGCGACAACGGGGCCGGATTCGACATGGAGCACGCCGACAAGCTGTTCGCGCCGTTCCAGCGCCTGCACGGTGAGCGCGAGTTTCCGGGCACGGGAATCGGGCTCGCGCTGGCCCAGCGCGTGGTGACCCGACATGGCGGGCGGATCTGGGCGGAGGCGGCGACCGGCTTCGGCGCGACGTTTTTCTTCACCCTGCAGCCCTGATCGCGGCCGTCCTGCGCGATCGTCGATCGCGTGACGGTTCCGCGACGCTCGTGATCCCCTGGTCAGCGGCCGACCAGGGCCAGGCCGCGCAGCACCGCGGCCTCGAGCGAAGGAAGCATGAACGGCAGCGCGAAGAGCAGCATCAGCATCCCGACCAGCAGCGTGACCGGAAAGCCGACGGCGAACAGGTTGAGTTGCGGCGCCGTGCGCGTGAGCACGCCGAGCGCGAGATTGGCGAGCAGCAGCGCCGCGATCACGGGTAGCGCGAGTTGCAGGCCGACGGCGAACAGGTCGCGGCCCGCGGTCACCAGCCCGCGGGCGTCGATCGAGGAAAACCCGGTCGCGCCCAGGGGAAAGGCGTGGAACGTGTCGACCAGCGCGGCAATCAGCAACAGGTGGCCGTCGAGCGCGAGGAACAGCAGCATCAGAACGAGCGCGAGGAAGCTGCCGACGACCGGGGCTTCGCCGGCATTCTGCGGATCGACGAAGGCGGCGAACGACAGGCCCATCTGCAGGCCGATCAGATCCCCGGCAATATTCACGGCACCGAATACGATCTGCATCGCGAGCCCGACGGCGACGCCGATCACAAGCTGCTGCGCGATCAGCAGGACGCCGTCGGCGGAGAGCGGCGAGACCGGTGCGGTGACCGGCAGCGTCGGCGCGACCAGGACGGTGACGAGGATGGCGAGCCCGATGCGCACGGGTCGCGGGACGCTGGGATGCGAGAACAGCGGCGCACTGGAGGCGAGCGCCAGGACGCGGAAGAAAGGGAAGACGAATGCCGCGAGCCAGGCGTCGAGCTGCGCCGTGGTAACGGTGAACACCTCAGTGCCCGCCCGGCCGCCCGAAGGGCACTGTGCTCCCCCGCGGGGGGCAGCGAACGCAGTGAGCGTGGGGGCCGTTCATCTCAGCCGATCATCTGCGGAATGCTGGTGAACAGCCGCCGGATGTAGTCGGCGAGCGTCGTCAGCATCCAGGGGCCCGCGGCGACCATCACCGCGAACAGCGCGAGCAGCTTCGGGATGAACGAAAGCGTCATTTCGTTGATCTGCGTCGCCGCCTGGAAGATGCTGACGACGAGGCCGACGACGAGCGCCGTCAGCAGCAGCGGGGCGGACACCAGCACGGTCACCAGCAGTGCCTGCTCGGCGATCGTCAGCACGGTCTGGGGCGTCATTGCGGACCTTTTGGGGGCGGTCGCAGGTCGTCAGCCGAAGCTTGCAACCAGCGAGCCGATGAGCAGCGTCCAGCCGTCGACGAGGACGAACAGCATCAGCTTGAACGGCAGGGAGATCAGCACCGGCGAGAGCATCATCATGCCCATCGACATGAGCACGCTCGCGACGACGAGATCGATGATCAGAAACGGCAGGAACACCATGAACCCGATCTGGAAGGCGGTCTTGAGCTCGCTGGTGACGAAGGCGGGGACGAGCACGCGCAGCGGAATGTCGTCCTTCGTCTTGGGCGTCTGCGCCCGCGCCAGCTTGATGAACAGCGCGAGATCGGGCTCGCGCGTCTGCTTCAGCATGAACGTGCGCAGCGGCACCTGCGCGCGGTCGATGGCCTGATCGAACGGCAGCTTCTGCTGCGTGTACGGGATGTAGGCTTCGCTGTAGATGCGGTCCACGACCGGACCCATCACGAACAGCGTCAGGAACAGCGACAGGCCGATCACGACCTGGTTGGGCGGCGATGCCTGCGTGCCGAGTGCGTGGCGGAGGAGCGAGAGCACGATGACGATCCGCGTGAACGAGGTCATCAGCAGCAGCACGGCCGGCAGGAACGTCAGTGCGGTCAGCAGCAGCAGCGTCTGCACCGGCAGCGAATAGCTCTGGCCGCCACCGGCCGCCGGCGCGCTCGTCAGCAGCGGGAAGTCGCCGGCCTGGGCGCGGCAGTCGGGGACGAAGGCGAAGAAGGTCGCGAGCACGAGCAAGGTGAGCCCCGCGGCCCGGCCCGAGGCCCCTGCCGATCGCGATTGCCGGATCGTTGCGATCGTCACGGGCTTGCCTTGCCGGTCGCGCGGGCCAGCAGCGCCGAGAAGGAAGCTGCCGCCGGCACACTTTCCGGTACCGCACCGCGTGGCAGCGTCTGCAAGGCGTTCACGCGGCCGGGCGCCACGCCGAGGACGAGCCACTGTTCGCCGACCTCGACGATGACCACGCGCTCGCGCTGGCCGACGGCGTGCGAGGCGACGACGCGCAGCAGGCCTCCCGTGCCCCGGCCGGTCGGGCCGACGCGGCGCAGCAGCCACGCAAGGCCGAAGATCAGCGCCAGAACGATCGCGAGACCGACGGTCGTCTGCAGCAATTCCGGGCCGACTGTCGTCGCCGCGGGTGCGTCGGTCGCGGTGGCTACGATCGGCCACAGCGACAGCAGGAGCGCCGTCCGCGCGCGATGTCCGGATTCGCGCGGCGTGGTTTGCGATGTCATCGGCTGGTTTTCCGGAACCGTTCCGACGGTGTGACGATGTCCGTCAGCCGAATGCCGAACTTGTCGTTGACGACCACAACCTCGCCTTGCGCGATCAGGCAGCCGTTGACCAGCACATCGAGCGGCTCGCCCGCCAGTCCGTCCAGCTCGACGACCGACCCCTGCGCGAGCTCGAGGACACTGCGGATCGGAATCCGGGCCCGACCGAGCTCCACCGTAAGCTGAACCGGAATGTCCAGCACCAGGTCGATGTCGTGCGGCTGCCCCGGTCGTGCCGTCGCGCCGGACAGCTGGCCGAGAATGGCCGTGGGTGCGGACACGGGCGCGGATTCGGCGTCGGGTCGGCCCGATTGCGCGGCAGCGGCCTGCGCTCCCATCGCGGCTTCGTAGTGTTCCGCGGTCGCGGGATTGGCATTCTCAAACATGGGTTCCTCCTGCAATGACATCGTCCGGTGAGGCCAGCATCCGCTGCACGCGCAGCGCATACCGGCCATTCGACACGCCGTAACTGCATTCGAGCAACGGCACGCCGTTGACATCGGCGCGGACCATCGCGGGGATGTCGACGGGCAACACATCGCCCACCTTCGTCGCGAGCAACTCGCTCACCGTCACCGACGTCGTCGCGAGCGTGGCGGTGAGTTCCAGCGCCGCGGCCTGGAGCTGCTGTGTCAGCCGTTGCGCCCAGCTTTGATCCGGCTCGGCCTGGTCGCCCGGCCGGGTGCTCCGGACGATCCCCTGCAGCGGTGCGAGCATCGCGTAGGGGATGCAGAGGTGAAATGCACCGCTGGCCGTGCCGATCCCGATCGTGAACGTCGAAACGATGACGGGTTCCAGCGGAGTCGCAATGCTCGCGAACTGTGGATAGGTTTCGGCTCGCACGAATTCGAAATGCAGCGGATGGACCTTGGCCCACGCATTGGCGTACTCGTCGAGTATCAGCCGCAGAATCCGTTGCACGATCCGCAACTCGGTGGGGGTGAACTCGCGTCCGTCGGTGCGCGCGAGGAGGCGCCCGTTGCCACCGAACAGCGTGTCGACGGCAAGCGAGACGAGCGCGGGCTCGAACACCGCGAGTGCATTGCCGCGGAGCGCCTTCGCGTGCACGAGATTGAGGCTCGCCGGCACCGTGAGGCTGCGCATGAATGTTTCGTAGCCGATCGTCCGCGTGGGCGCGACTGCAATCTCCGGCGTTCGGCGCAGGAAATCCGCGAAGCTGGCGCGAAGCGCCCGCGCGCAGCGGTCGTTGATCAGATCGAGCGTCGGCATCGGCGCGCGCACGATCTGATCCTGCTTGCCGATCCGGTACGGGCGGACACCGTCGGCGTCCGGCGCCGCGTCGTCGGCAGCACCGCTCACGCCGGTGAGCAGCGCATCGACCTCGTCCTGGGTCAGGTACTCGTTGCCGGTGTGCGTGCCGGCATCGCCGCTGTCGGTCGCGGGCACGCTGCGCATCGAGCCGTCGGTCATGGTGTCACTGGATGACGAAGGCGGAGAGGAGGGCGCCGGAGACGCCGCGGTCCGGTGTCGAACCGGGAATCGATTCGCGGGCGGCGGCGATGAGCTCGGCGACCAGCCGGCTCTTGCCTTCCGCCGTCGCGAGGTCGCTTGGACGCTTCGCCGAGAGCAGGAGGAGGATCCGGTTGCGCAGGACCGGCATGTACACCTTGGCGCTGTCGACCACCTTGTCGCTGGCGACCTGGTAGACGATCCCGACCTGCAGGTAGTGCTCGCCGTTCTCTTCCTGGAGATTGACGGTGAACGGTTCGAGGTTGAGGAACACCGGCACTTTGGCCTCGGCCGCCTTCGCCGCCCCCTCGGACGGGGCGGGGCGCAGGTAATACCAGGCACCGGCGCCGCCGCCGATGGCGACGATCAGAAGGCCGAGGACGATCCACTTGATCGGGGACTTCTTCTTTGCGGGGCCGTCTGCGGCCGCGGGGGCCGCCGGCTTGGCGACGGAGGCAGTGAGGGTCTTGGCCATGGTGGGCGAGGGCGTCTTTCCGGAAATCGGTCGGAATTCGAGGGTGACGGCTCAATTATCGGCAAACAATCGCCGAACCGAAGAGCCGAATACGATGGTCAAAACCGGGCAATTCGGCGCCAGAAGGCGCGGCCCGCGCGCGGGACCGTACGGCGGAGTGCTCCGCCGCGTCAGGCAAACGTGTCGATGAGCGAGGTTCGCGCTCGCGCCGACCGGGGATCGGGCAGCGGGGCGATGGCGCCTGCGCCGCCGTCGCCGGGATGGCGAGCCCAATGCGGCCGACCATCGGCGGGGGCCTGCCCTCGTCCGTCGTGGACGCTGGCCTGGCCCAGGGCAATGCCCTGCGCGGCAAGCGTTTCCCGCAGCTGCGGCAGCGCCTGCTCGAGCGCGTCGCGGGTCGTGGGATGAGCCGCGATGATGCTGACCGACGCCTGGTCCGCGCGAAGGTCGACCCGGATGTCGATCGGCCCGAGTTCCGCCGGCGAGAGTCTGATTTCGACGCTTTCGTTGCGCAATACGACCTGGGCCAGCTTGCCGGTCAGTTCCTCGCTCCAGCCGGGGTGGCCGACGGGCGTGGCGACCGTGATCACCCGGACCGGGTCCGGCAGCAGGGTCGTTGGTGGCGGTGCCGACGTCGAGACGACGGCGGGCGACGAGGCGCCCTGGTTTTCGCCCGTTCGGCGGGAACGTGCGTCGCCGATACCTGATTCGGGGATTGCGTTCAGCGCGGCGCCTGGCCGCGGGATCGTGACCTCGGGTGCGCGGACGATGGTCGCGAATTCCGGCCGATCTTCGCCCGTTTCCGGTACGGACAACGGTTCAGGGGCGTGCGCCGATTCGCGCGCCGCCGTCGGCTGCGTGGCGCGCGATGCTGCGGTGGCGGGAATCGGTTCCCGACGGGAAGTCTCGCTGGTCTGCCGGGGTGCGGTGTCTGCGGCCGTCGTCAATGTCGCGGCGCGCTGGAACTCGGCCGAAACCTTGGGCGTGTCCGGGGCGCGATCGAATTCTGCGGCGACTATCGGCTTCTCGTTGTCGCCAACGGACCGCGCATCGCTCGGGGTCGGCGCGCCGGTGGCCGCCGTCGCCCGCATCGGCACCGGCGCAAACGCAAGACCCGCCCAATCGACGATGGCCGGGGCCGCAGGATCTGCGGGCGCTTCCGGTCCCGGTTCGGGTTCTTCGCGATCCGTGGTGAGAGCGGCCGACGGGAGGACGGTGGCTGGCGCACCTGCAAGCGGGGCTTCCGTCGCTGCGAGCAGCTGCGCAAAGAGTCCGGCGTCAGGCGCGTCGGAATCGACGGCGGCGCCAGCGGTGGCGCCACGCAGGGTTTCGGGTGTCGGCAGCGGTGGCGGATTCAGATTGACAGGCATGGGGATCCGTCACGTTCAGTCGTCGCCACCGAACACGCCGACGCGCATCCGGGCCGCAAATTCATCCTGAAGCTTCTGGCCGTGCCGCTGGTCGCGGCGCGCACTCGCATCGGCCCGACGCTCGTCCAGCGCCTGATACGAATCGACGCGGCGCTGATCTTCGATCCACTGCTGTTGCGCGACCTGCAGCCGCTGCCAGATCTCGGCCGTGACCTCGGCCTGCTGCGCGATCGCCCGATCGAGCTGCTGGAGGAAGCTGCGGAAATTGCGCAGGCCTTCGCCGTCGATACCCGCGCGCGTTGCCTGATCGAGCCGGTTCTGGTAATCGCGCCGGTAGTCGTACAGGAGTGCGAGTTTCGCCTGCGCTTCCGTGTGCTCGCCGACGAGCGTGCCGAGCCGTTGGGCCCGCGCGTCGCGGCGCTGCAGCGCGAGCTGCTTCAGGCGGTCGAATCCCGAGAGATGGCTCAAACGGCGCTCCGGCTGCGTTGATCGATGTCGGCGAGGAGGGCTTCGAGCGCGGCGAGCCCGCTCCCCAGGCCAGCGCGCTCCTGCATGTCCTGTTGCAGGAACGCCTCGAGCTGCGGGTAGGCGGCGATGGCCTGGTCGAGCAGCGGATCCGACCCGGGCACGTACGCGCCGACGTTGATGAGATCGCGGTTGCGCTGGTAGCGGGAATAGAGCTGCTTGAACCGGCGCACGCGGGCCATCTGCTCGCCCGAAACGAGACCGTGCATCGCGCGACTGATCGAAGCCTCGATGTCGATTGCCGGATAGTGGCCGCCGTCGGCCAGGTTGCGCGACAGCACGATGTGGCCGTCGAGGATCGCGCGGGCCGCGTCGGCGATCGGGTCCTGCGGATCGTCGCCTTCGGTCAGCACCGTGTAGAACGCGGTGATGGAGCCGCCACCGGTCGTCCCGTTGCCTGCGCGCTCGACCAGTTGCGGCATCCGCGCGAACACCGACGGCGGATAGCCGCGCGTCGCCGGCGGCTCGCCCACCGCGAGCGCGATCTCGCGTTGCGCCATCGCGAAGCGCGTCAGCGAATCCATGATCAGCAGCACGTGGCGGCCCTGATCCCGGAATTGTTCGGCGATCGCGGTGGCGTACGCCGCGCCCTGGACACGCAGCAGCGCCGGCGTATCCGCGGGCGCTGCGACCACGACGGAACGCGCGAGCCCCTCGGCGCCCAGGATCGTTTCGATGAATTCCTTGACCTCGCGTCCGCGCTCGCCGATGAGGCCGACGACGATCACGTCGGCGTTGGTGTAACGGGCCATCATCCCGAGCAGCACGCTCTTGCCGACGCCGCTGCCCGCGAACAGGCCGAGCCGCTGGCCGCGGCCGACGGTCAGCAGCGTGTTGATCGCCCGGATGCCGACGTCGAGCGTCGTGTCGATCTGAGCACGTTCGATCGGATTGATCGGCCGGCTCTGCAGCGATCGTAACTCCTGCGAGCCGACCGGCCCCAGGCGGTCGAGCGGCCGACCTGCGCCATCGACGACCCGGCCCAGCAGGACATCGCCGACCGGCAGGTATTTCCCCTGGTCCGTCGCGCGTTTGCGCGCGTGCCAGACCGCGCCGAGCCGCGGTCGCGGCTGGGAGGGTTCGATCGGGCGCACCGAGGCCCCGGGCGAGACCCCATGCAGGTCGCTGACGGGCATCAGGAACAGCCGCTCGCCGGCGAAGCCCACGACCTCGGCCTCCACGGCGCTGCCGTGGCGCTGCTCGATCAGGCAGATGCTGCCGAGCGGGAGCTTCAGCCCGACGGACTCCATCACCAGCCCCGCGACGCGGGTCAGCTTGCCGCAAACGGGCAGCGGGCCCGCGTGCGTGGCCCGGCGCTGGCATTCGCGCAGGAAACCCTGGCAGCGATCGGCGAAATCAGGCGGGCTCGAGCCAGTCATCGGAGCGGCCCAGGTTGGCAAGCAACCTGCGCCAGCGGGCAGGGACGGAAACGTCGATATCGCATTGTTCGGTTTCGATCAGGCAGCCGCCCGGGGCGATGGTGGCGTCTTCGACCAGCTGGCATCGGGGCCCGAGCGCCGTCGACACAAGCAAGGTTCGAACCAGGGCGGCGTCTGCGACATTCAGCCGCAGCTCGACGCGCTGCGTGGATTGCGGGAGCTGGCGCAGGGCCGCGCTCACGACCGGGAGGATGAATTCCCGCCGGACGGCGAGTGCCTCGCCGACCAGTTGCCGGGCGAGGACGAGCGCCAGGTCGAGGACCTCGTCGACCAGCCGCTGTTCGTGTTCGGCGGCGCTCTCGGCGAGCGTCGCGAGAAGGGCGACGAGGCGCGCGCGCTCGGCGGCGGCGGCGGACAGGCCGGCGGCATATCCGGCGGCCTTGCCCTCGGCTTCGGCCTGTGCCCGCAGACCCGCGAGCTCGTGCTCGTGCACCGCGTCGGCGCCCGCCGGGGCGGGGACCAGCGGTGCGAGTTCCCAGCGCTGGTAGGCCGACTGGCGGGCCTTCGGCAGCGGGTCAGACGAAGGCGTCGTCACCCTTGCCTCCGAGCACGATCTGACCTTCTTCGGCCATCCGCCGCATGATCTTCAGGATTTCCTTCTGCTCGGTCTCCACTTCGCTGACCCGCACGGGGCCCTTGGCTTCGAGATCGTCGCGCAGCATGTCGCCGGCGCGCTGCGACATGTTCTTGAAGATCTTGTCGCGCAACGCCTCGGGCGCACCCTTCAGCGCCACGATCAGCGATTCGGACTGGACCTCGCGGAGCAGCGACTGGATGCCGCGATCGTCGACGTCGAGCAGGTTCTCGAAGATGAACATCTCGTCGAGGATCTTCTGCGCCAGGTCGGCGTCGTGCTCGCGCACGGACTCGATCACCACCGTTTCCTGCGTGGCGCCCATGTGGTTCAGGATCTCCGCGGCGGTGCGCACGCCGCCCAGCGCCGCCTTCTGCACGTGGTCGCCGCCGGACATGAGCTTCGCCAGCACATCGTTCAGCTCGACGAGCGCGCCGGGCTGGATGCCGTCGAGCGTCGCGATCCGCAGCACGACGTCGTTTCGTGCCTCGGTCGAAAACTGCGTCAGGACCTGCGATGCCTGATCGGGCTCGAGATGGACGAGGATCGATGCCACGATCTGCGGATGCTCGCTTCCGATCAGCGCAGCCACGCTCGCCGGGTCCATCCATTTGAGTCGCTCGATGCCGCCGCCGTCGTTCCCCTGCAGGATCCGGTCGAGCAGCAGCGAGGCCCGATCGTCGCCCAGCGCGCGGGTCAGCACCGAGCGGATGTACTCGGCCGACCCCAGGCCGATCGAGGTCTGGCTCGCGGCCTCTTCGTGGAACGTCCCCAGCACCTGCTCGATGCGTTCGCGGGTGACGCCCTGCATCTTCGCCATCGCCTCGCCGATCCGGTGCACCTCCTTCGGCGAGAGATGGCGCATCACCTCGGCCGCGGCCTCCTCCCCGATCGACAGGAGGAGCAGGGCACTGTCGCTTACGCCGGCGTCATTCACCCTTGCTCACCCACGACTTGACGACATTGGCGACGATCTTCGGATCCTCCTGCGCGACGCGGCGCGCGCGCACGAGCGGATCCTCGATCATCGGGGCCGGCCCCGGCAGCGCGCCATCGGATGCCGGCGGCGGCAGGGCCTCGGCCGCGGCAGCGGCGCGCTCGGCGGCCTGCCGCAGCGCGGGCCGCAGCAGGCCGAAGACGAGGTAGCCGATCAGCAGCGCGAAGACCACGTAGCGACCGGCATCCTTCGCCATTGCGATGTTTTCGGGCTGCTTCCACAGCGGCAATTCGGGGACGGCCGCCACCGGTTCGGGTTCGTTGAATGCGGCATTGACGATGTTGAGCGAGTCGCCGCGTTCCTTGTTGAAACCCATCGCCTCGCGGACGAGCGAGTTGATCTGCTCCATCTCGGGGGCCGGGATGGCGACCGCCGTGGTCTTGCCGTCGGCGCCGGCCTGGCGGCGGTGGTTGATGACGACGGCCGCCGTCAGCCGGCGGAGGCCGCCCACCGGGTTCTTCGTGTGCTGGATCGTCTTGTCGACTTCGTAGCTCGCACTCTCGTCCTTGCGCGTGCTGGTCGGCGTCGCCGCGGCGCTGCTAGCGGCGCTCGCGGCCGCCCCTTTGCCGTCGATCGGCGCGGTGCCGGATGCCGGCGGCTGATTGGACAGCGCGCCCGGAATGCCCTGCGCGCCCGAAGCGCCGGTGGTGCTCGACTGGCTGACCTGCTGCGCGCGGAGCGCCGCGACCTTGGGGTCCTGATTCGGCTTGAACGTCTCGGCGACCGCCTCGACGCGCGTGAAGTCGATGTCGGCCGTCACCTGGACCCGCGCGTTGTTGCGGCCCACGATCGGCTCGAGGATGTCGACGATGCGCTGGATCGTCGCCTGCTCGACCTGCTTCACGTAGCTCAGCGAAGAGGCGTCGAGGCCGGCGTCATCGCCGGCATCGCGACGCCGCGATAGCAGGGCGCCGGACTGATCGACGATGTTCACGTTGTCGACCGCGAGTTCCGGTACGCTGCTCGCCACCAGATGGACGATGCCGCTCACCTGCGCGCGATCGAGCGTGCGGCCCGGGTGCAGTGTCAGCAGTACGGACGCGGTCGGCACCTGGGCGTCGCGCATGAACACCGAAGGCTTCGGGATCGCGAGATGCACGCGCGCTCCCTGCACCGCCGAAAGCGACTGGATCGAGCGCGCGAGCTCGCCTTCGAGCCCGCGCTGGTAGTTGATCTGTTCCTGGAACTGCGTCGCGCCGAATTTCTGGTTGTCGACCAGCTCGAAGCCGACGATGCCGCCCTTGGGCAGCCCCTGCGAGGCAAGCCGCAGCCGCGTGTCGTGCACCTTGTCAGCGGGGACGAGGATCGCGCCGCCGCCTTCGGCGAAGCGGTACGGCACGTTCATCTGTGTGAGCGCCGCGATCGTCGCGCCGCCGTCGCGGTCGGACAGGTTCGCGAACAGGACCCGGTAATCCGGGGCCTGGCTCCACAGCCACGCGCCGACGACGATCGCGATCGCCGCGGCGAACCCCGCCATCATCACGAGCTTCTGCTGGATTGGCAGGCGGGCGACCTGACTGAACATCCCGCGACCTGGGACGGCGACGGTGCTTCCGGAATGTTCGGCGATGGCTTCCACGGGCATGGGTGTGTTGGTTGCGGTGACGACGCATTATTGCGACGGGGCAAGTCCCGCAATCGGGGGAGGAGAGCCGCTTTCCCGCGCCATTTCCGCCGATTCCGGGGTCGCGCGCGGCGCTATGCTCGGGTCCATTGTCGAGCCGGCACCGCGGCACGGCGCCGGGAACGGAGGACCGATCTCATGGCCATCGAACCACTAGGCATGGACGCGCTGCTCGCGAAGCTCAACGCGGCGCGCGAGGCCGTCACCCGCATGCCCACGGCGGCAATGCCCGGCGGGAAGCTGCCGGGTGTCGCCGGGGCCGCTGCGTCGGCGCCGGTCGATTTCGCGGCCTTGCTGAAGTCGAGCATCGCGAGCGTCGACGGTGCCCACGCGCAGGCGACGGGCCTCGCCGAGCGCTTTCAGATGGGCGATCCCAACGTCGGGCTCGAGGACACGATGGTCGCGCTGTCGAAGGCGAACCTCTCGTTCCAGCAGATGGTGCAGGTCCGCAACCGGCTCGTGGCCGCCTACCACGACATCATGAATCTGCAAATCTGAGCACGTGTCACCGACGCGGTCATTGCCGGGCGCGCTTCTCGCGTTCGATCCGGTTGATGTAGCGCTGGATCAGCGCCCGCGTTGCGTCGTTGATCCCGAGGAACTGCCCGGAAAAGCGGACCGTGGGCACTGCACGCGTGGTATCCGGATGAACATGGACCACGAAGAGATCCGCCGTCACGGTGCCGAGGTCGGGCAATGCGATCCGGCATTGGCGGTAGACCATGCCGGCGACGGGAGCGAGCGACGGCGGCACATCGACGAGCGCCGCGCCGCCGCAACTCAGGTCGGCGACCCGTAGCATTACCGTTTGCTCGGTCCGCTCGGGGTCCGGTGTGACCTGGCAGCGCAGCGGCCGTCCGAGCGGAATCCGGATCCGGTAGTACTCGCGCCGCTGCAAACGGGTCATCGCCTCGGGCAGACGGATCCGGAACGCGGGTGCACCCTCGAAGCTGACCGCCTCCGCACGCGCCGCCGCGAGCTCGATCCGGATGTTGTCGAGCTGCGTCACGATCTCGAGCGGCGATGCCTGCAGCAGCCGCTCGGTCATCGCGCGGTCGACACCGTAATCGAAGATCACTTCCTCGAAATCGGGATTGACGGCCAGCACCGCCGTCACGATGAATTCGCGTCCGCTGTGCACGGTCACGAGCGCGCGCCGGCTCAACACCGCGCGCAGCGTGGCGACGATCTCCAGGCGGGATCGGACCTGATAGCGATCGTCGGCTTCGGACTTGGCCGCCGCCTGTGCCGGCGCGAATGCGTCCATGGCGGGCTAGGCTTCCGTGCGCGCGGCCCTCGCGGCGTCCCGATCGATCCGGTGGACCCATGCGAGCAGCTCGGCGACGGCAAGGTAGAGGGACGGCGGGATCCGGGCGTCGAGATCGACCTGCATCAGCAGCGAGACCAGTTCCCGCGACTCGTGGACGAAGAGTCCGGCTGCACGTGCGCGCCGGATGATCTCGTCGGCCAGCGGTCCGCGGCCCTTGGCGACGACCACCGGCGCGAGGTCGCCGTCGGCGTAGCGCAGCGCGACGGCGATCGGCGGGGATTTCGACGGGGAATCAATCGGCATGATTGTCGGCCACTTCGAAGCGCGCGAGCGCGAGCGCGCGACCACCGAGCGCCGTCTCGAGCGACGGACGTTCGTCCTGCAAGCGTTGTGCCGTCGCGCGGTCCGCTGCGGTGATACACACTTGCACGGAGTCGTGATGGAACGCGAGTGTCACGACGACGCGTCCGAGCATCGGCAGCGTCAGCTCGATCCGGGTCTGCCAGTGGAGATCGGCGCGCTCGTCCGGCACATCCGGTCTCGCCCCGCAGTCGTCCCCGGCAATGGTCAGTTTGGCTGGCTGGCCGGGCCAGAGCAGTCCGGCCCATGTGACCGAGCGCGCGTCGAGTGCTTCGAGCTGCTGCTGCAACAGTGGCAGGGCCCCAGCCGGCATGCCATCCGGCGACGCGGATGCTTGCCCGCGCAGGTCGGCCGACCGCTCGATTTCCCAACGTGCCTGCGGCTCGGTGGCCAGGACATCGGGCGGGTGCCCGTCGCGAACCCAGCGGGCGAGATGGGATTCGTAGAAGATTCCGCTTTGCGCGATGGCATCGGCGAGACGCAACGCCAATGCTGCGGGCACCGGCGGGCCCGGGACCAGTGGCGGCGCGGTGTCTTCCCCCGCTACGGGTCCTGAGGCCGTGGACGCCAGTGCGGCTTGCAGCAAGCGCCCGGTGGGCGACAGATCGAGCGACGTGCTGGCTTCGCCGACGGCGGCACGTGCGGATGCGCCGGGCGAGGAGAACGTCGACGCGTGCGTGCCCTGTGCATTCCGCGGTGGCGCAAACGGGCGCTCGTCGACGACGCCCCGGTCATCCCGTGACGCAACGGCGCCTGCATGATTGGCGTGTCCTTCGATCGGAGCCTGCGGAAGTGCCGAAGGCGTCGCGGTGCGCGCGGGTGGACCGCGGCGCAGCGACTCGCGGAGCGCGTCCGCGACCGGGGCCGCGCGGGTCGCCGCCGCGACGGGCGCAGGATCGCGCGTTGCGGTCGCGTCGTGCAGCGAGCGCAAGAGCACGTCGAGTGCGCGCACGCCGTTCATGGACTTTCCTCGGGCGCGGTCCGGGAGGAGTGCGCCCCGCGGTCAGAACTGCGCCTTCGACGGCGCCGACGCGCGAAGATAGGGGTCAAGCCGCGCGAGCCAGGGTTGCATCGATTCGCGAACGCGCGCGTCGGCCGACAGTATCTGTCCGACGAGCTCGAGCCGGCGGGCCCGACCGGCCGCGTCCAGCGTGGTCTCCGGATCCCCGATCATCTTGATCCGCCGGATCTGTTGCGTGCACTCCGCTTCGGCCTCGGCGAATGTCGTCCAGTCGCCCAGCCGCGCGGCCAGGGCCATCCGCCGGGATGCCCGTTCGATGTTTTCATAGCAGGCGAGCATGGCGGGCTGCATGTTCATGACGCGATGGCTCCGGTTGAGGGTCATACGGTGGCGAGTGCGGATCACGGGATTTCGAGTTCGGGTCATGGGATTTCGCGTTCGGGTCATGGGATTTCGGGTTCGGGTCAAGCGGTGGCGAGTTCGGTCCGGCCGGCGCGTTCCGCCGGCGTCTGGTCGATGGCGGCCCACGCGCCCCGCAACTCCTGCAGCAGCGCCGTCACCTCTGCGAGCCCGGCCGCGTCGTTGCGCAGGCTGGTGAGCAGCAACCGGTGACTGATGTAGTCGTAGAGCTGCAGCAACTGTTCGGCGATGACGCCGCCCTGCTTCGTGTCGACGCTCGCCATCAGTCCTTCCTGGACGATGCCGATCGCGCTCGAGATCGCGTGGCCCTTGTCCGGGATGCGCCCCGCAGCAAGGTGCGCGGTCGCGTCGGCGACCGCGCGAAGCGCGCCGTCGTAGAGCATCAGGATCAGGCGATGCGGGCTAGCGGCGGCCACGCCGGTCTCCAGTCCGACTCGCGAATAGGCTTCGACGGCACGCTGCGCATACATGGGTTCGGCCTCGGTGGTTTAACCTGCCCATGATCTATCGGCGCTGCCGCCACACACTTGAGGACGCGGATCATCCGTTCGAGTTCTTCTGCAAGGCGGCAAACTGCTGCGTGAGGTAAGTGCTCTGCGTGTTCAGCGCGGATATCAGGGTGTCAAGCGCGTTGAATTGCTTTGTGTAGTTGGCTTCGACCTGCGTCATTCGCTGGTTGAACGCGTCTTCGCGCGCCTGGATGTCGGCAATCGTCTTCTGCAGGCCGCTGGTGCGCGCTTCGATCGAGCCCTCGGCATCGAGCGCCTGGCCGATCATCTGGTCGAGGCGCGCGGCGAACCCCTGACCGAACACGATGGTGCCGCGATCACCCGACGCACCGCCGCCGATCAGAAGGCGCAGGCCCTCGATCGGCGTCCCCACCGCACCGGATAGCACCTGGCCGGATCCCGTCGCCGCGAACCCGCCGATCGTGCCGGCAACATCGAGGCCGGTCGTCGCGATCGTTGCGCCGAGGATGGACGCGACTGCGTTGCCGGCGACGGCGACGCCTCCCGCCGAGCCGTTCCGGTTCGAGGCAATCGTCAAGATACCGCCCGACTGCGTGACCGACACAGACGCCCCGACGGCGGAGAGCGCGGTCGCGCCGTTGATCCTCGCCTGCACTTCGGCAGCAAGCGCCGACGCGTCGGCGTACGTTCCGGCCGCCAGCGTCACCGTCGCCGCGGTGCCGTCGATCGTGACGTCGAGCTGGTCGTTGACGCCGGCAGTAATCGTGAGCCCGGCGGCGACCGAGCCGGCGACGCTGGCCTGGCGCCCGACCTGGGTGACGCTTAGCGCGTAGCTGCCGGGCACGGTCTTCGCGCCGAACGCGCTGACGGTGGTGAGCGCGTCGCTCGCCGTGCCGACGGCGGCGAAGAGCTGCGTGACCGCTCCAGCGTTCGCCTTCAACGCGGTGTCGAGCTTGGTGGAGTCGAGCGCGAGCGTGCCATCCGACTTGAACTGGAGACCTGCCTGCGCAAGCGTCGTGTACGTGCCGGACGAAAGCGAGCCGCCGAGAATCGCGCGCAGCTGTGTCTGGATCTGGCGCAGCGTGCCATCGCCCGTGAGCACCGATCCGTGCTTCTGCGCCGGATCGTATTTCGTCAGGTTGCCGAGCGTCGTCTGCAGCTGGTTGTAGGCGGTGACGAAGCTGCCGACGAGGGTGGCGACGTTGCCCGTGTCCGCGGCGACGCTGAGCGTGGCCGGCGTACCGACGTTGGTCTTCGCGAGGTTGAGCGTCACGCCCTGGATCGCATCGCTGACCGTGTTGCTCGATCGGCGGATCGCAATGCCGTCGATGACGAGCGCCGCGTCCTGCGCCGCGACCTTCTGTTCGACGTTGCGGCCGGCACCGGCGGATCCGGCCGGATCGTAGGCGAGCCGCGACAGGCCGGCGTCGTCGATGGCGTTGCCATCTTCGTCGGCAACGGTAATCTTGAGACTGTTGGCGGCACCCGAGGCGCCGGCGGTGAACACGAGATGATTGCCGCTGGCGCTGCCGTCGTTCACGATCGTCGCTGTCACGCCGATGTTGGCCGCGTTCACGGCGTCGCGGATGCCGGCCAGCGAGTTCTGGCCCGCGGCGATGGTCACGGTCTTCGTGCCGTTGCCGTTCGACGTGAAGCCGACTCCATCGAACGTACCGAAGTCGAACGTCAGCGTGCCGGTACCGAGCGTGTCGCCCGTGCCGGCAAACCCGGCCGACACCAGCTTTTGCGCTTGCGCCAGCTTCGTGACCTCGACCGAGTACGTGCCGGCAACCGCACCGCTGCCGGCGCTTGTGGTCAGCAGCGTGGAGTCCGACACCGACGCCGTGAGCGTCTTGAAGCTCGCGGCAGTTCCGAGCCCCCCGACCGCGCTCTGCAGCGTGGCGAGCGCGCTCTTGAGCGTGCCGTACGCGGAGATCTTCGCCTGATCGGCCGAGATCTGCGCGTCCATCAGCGTGAGCGGCCGCTTCTCCACGGTCATCAGCTTGCTCACGATGCCGGCAACGTCGAGTCCGGAACCCACGCCCGGGGACGAGAGCGATGCGGATGTGGAGGGGATCGTGGTTGCCATGGGGTTGCCTCGGAAGCGTGGTCGTCAGGCCTTGCCGCGGATGAGCAAGGTCTGCGTGCGCTCGAGCGCACGCGCGATCTCGAGCATCTCGGGCGCTGGTATCTGGCGGAGCACGCGATGATCCTGCGTGTCGACCAATCGGATCACGACTTTTCCGGTGTCGCCGTCGATTTCGAATTCGAGGGCGCTGGTGAACGCCTGGATCGTCCGATTGGCGTTCGCGACGGCGGCGCGCGCCGCGTCGGGCGAAATCTCGCCGGTACCCGTGCGGCCACCGCCGGGAAACGATAACGGTGGTTCCGCATCTCGCGCCACACCGGTTGCGGCAACGCCCTCGGGCGCTTGCGCGATCGAGGGCATCGGACCGCCGACTTGCTGGATCAGCATGGTGGCTTCTCCACTAGCCTCGGCCCCGGCCGGGATCGCCGGCCTGGGGTTTCATTGAAATTCCGTCACTTCAGCAGCGCGAGCACGCTTTGCGGCATCGCATTCGCCTGCGCGAGCATCGCGGTACCGGCCTGTTGCAGGATCTGGCCGCGGGTCAGATTCGCGGTTTCGGCCGCGAAATCGGCGTCCATGATCCGGCTACGGGCAGCGGTCTGGTTCTCGCGCGCGGACTCGAGGTTGTTGACCGCGCTGGTGAACCGGCTCTGCGCAGCACCGTACGTCGCCCGGTCGGTGTTGATCGTGTCGAGTGCCGTGTCCAGCGCACCGATCGCAGTGTTGGCGTTGGCGGCGGAGGTCAGGTCGCCTCCGACGGTCGTGACCTTGGACGTCGTGATATCCAGCGTGTCGCCGACATTCGCGCCCACCTGAAACGTCTGCGCGCCGGCGTTTGTGTCGAGGATCGCGAGGCCGTTGAACTTCGTGCTGGTCGCGATACGGGTGATTTCTGACGACAGCGCCTGATATTCCGCATCGAGGTTCGCGCGATCGCCGGCACCGTTCGAGCCGTTGGCCGATTGCACCGCCAGTTCGCGCATCCGTTGCAGCGCATCGCTGACCGTCGACAGCGCGCCTTCGGCTGTTTGCGCCAGCGAAATTCCGTCGTTGGCGTTCCGGATCGCGACGGTCATGCCGCGAATCTGGGCGTTCATCCGCTCGCCGATCGCGAGACCGGCCGCATCGTCCTTGGCGCTATTGACGCGCAAGCCCGACGACAGGCGCTGCAGCGACGTGGCGAGGCTGGACTGCGAGGCGCTCAGATTGCGCTGCGCATTCAGCGACATCAGGTTGGTGTTGATGGTTTGAGCCATTTTCGTATCTCCTGGACAGGAATCCGGCAACATTGCCGACCGACTACGGCTGCCCCAGGTCCCTCGGGATCAATACCGCCGTCAAGGGCGTTATCGGACCGGTTCGGCGAAAACTTGAGCCGGGGGGCGGGTCCGGGGTGGCGCGGTGGGGCGGATAGGGTGGGTC
>Ga0209048_10000792_pt1 | contig 33615 bp, 39 predicted proteins | sample FrelakmetCRP12CR_FD_187146 | JGI IMG/M metagenome (GOLD analysis project Ga0209048, IMG submission 187146) | Freshwater lake sediment microbial communities from the University of Notre Dame, USA, for methane emissions studies - CRP12 CR (SPAdes)... | ecosystem: Environmental > Aquatic >...
AAAGGCAAGTGGCGCGCCCGCCGCGATTCGAACGCGGGACCTTCGGCTTCGGAGGCCGACACTCTATCCAGCTGAGCTACGGGCGCACTGATTCGGGGCCGAGATAGTACCCGCCGTCACGCAACGGAGTCCAGCGTGGGGTCCACGAAGAAATCGACCTCGCCGGTTTCCAGCGAATACTCGGCGCCAGCCACCAGCAGTCCGTCCTCTTGGATCAGCTGCTCGATGATGTCCGAGCCGTGCCGCAAATGATTCACAGAGGCCCGGATATTGGCGCGTACGGCCTGATGGACCAGCGCGTCCAGATCATGCTTTAGATCCGTCGCCAACAGACTTTCCACCGAAGGCCGCACCAGGTCCACGATCGAATGCAGATTGCGCGATTGATTCTCCTTGGGCCGCTGCAGCTGCTCGAGAGTCGCTTGAATGGCGCCGCAATTCGAATGCCCCAGGACGACCACCAGGCGCGTGCCGAAATGTTCGGCGGCAAATTCGACGCTGCCGATTTGCGACGGAGCGACGATATTACCGGCCACCCGGATGACGAACAGGTCGCCCAATCCTTGATCGAAGACGATCTCGACCGGCACCCGCGAATCGGAACAGCCCAGGATGGCCGCGAACGGTTCTTGGCCCGCGGTCAACTCGATGCGCCGCGCACGGCTCGGCAGGCTGTCGCGGCTGCGAACGTCCGAGACGAACCGGCGATTGCCGTCGCGCAGCAGCGCGAGGGCTTCCGGGCCCGATATCGCCCCTGTGCTACGTTTGTTGACGGCCATGCCGTAAGCGCATCATCTTCATGGAATAGGCTGCGATCCTACTGGAATTGGCAAATGATAACTCGACCGCAAGATCCGCTGTGCGCCGACTGATCCGGCAACTCGAATCGAACAACGAAGCCGGCCGTCAACGCTGGGTACGCGCCCTTGCCTGCAGCAGCGCGCGGCGCTCCAGGCTGTCTTTGGACCAATATTCGGAGGCCTTGTAATACCCGGGCACGGCGGGAATGTCCGGCGCCAGCAGCACCCACGGCTGCTTCGATTCGGTAAAAATTTGAATGTCGGGCGGCATGCGGTCGGGTTCGTCGAGGGTTCCCACCCGCACAAAGCGAATGGCATCCCCGGCGCCCCCGTAGTTGCTCCACAGCGCGACGCGGCAGGTTGGACATCTGGCGATTTTTTGACCCTTGCCGCTCAAGCTCGGTGTGGCGATGGTCATCACTTCACCGGACACTATCTCGACGCGTTCCGCTTCGATCATCGCGTTGAGCGCGAATGCCGATCCGGTCTCCCGCTGGCACCAGCGGCAATGGCAGCAATGAACAATGAGCGGCCGGCCGCTCATGCGATAGCGCACCTGGCGGCAGGTGCATCCGCCATCGCAATGGGTGGTGTCGATCGTCATGACTTGTCCTCCCGCTCAAATTGTCGATCACCGGCCTCGTCGATCACCTTCCCCATGGTCACCAAGCCGCGGATCTGGCGGGGGAAGAGCACAGAACCCGCGCGGTTGCCGCAGTCGGTCATGCGCGGCTCTGTACCGTGCTGACGGGCCTTGCCACGGCCGCCCCGCAAGACGCCCTACTCGGCGCCGGAGGAAAGCCTGGTTTCGATTTCCTTCAGCCGCTGTTCCATGGCAGCGAGGGCGGCCTGCGTGCGCGCGAGCACGGCTGCCTGCACATCGAATTCATTGCGGCTGACCAGGTCGAGTTTGGCCAGCCCTGCCTGCAATACCGCCTTGAAATTGCCTTCCAAATCGCGTCCAAAGTTACGCACCGGGGCGGGCACCGCCTCCGCCAGCCGGCGTGCAAGATCATCCAACCCCTTGGCATCCATAAGACTCATGATATGTCCTCACTGGCGGCGAACACGCGCCGCACTCCCTTAGCGCAAATAGCCCCTAAAGCCGCGCCACGGCGGTGCACAATCCACTCCCCCGAAGGCGGGCAAGTCGCTCGCTTACGATAAATCCGCACTGGCACGGAAACTGCATTCTACAAGCTCATAGTACGCGCAAGCGATATCGGCGGCGGTTCGACTATTCGACGAATGCGGGCATGAATGCATGAAGCTGATCACCGCAGTCATCAGGCCCTTTAAGTTGGATGAAGTGCGGCAAGCAGTGGCGGATATCGGCATACAAGGCGTGACCGTTACTGAGGTACATGGATATGGCAAGGAGCACGGGCACGCGGAATGGTATCGCGGGGCTGCGGCCCAGATCGACTCGCTGCCGAGGACCAAGATAGAGCTGGCGGTCGATGACTCGGTCGCCGAACAGGTGGTCGAAGCCGTTTGTAACGTGGCGAGAACCGGGAAAATAGGCGATGGCAAAGTCTGGGTGTTCGAGCTTGAACAGGCGCTGCGAGTGCGCACCGGGGAGACCGGCCCGGAGGCCATTTAGAACCCGGCCCGGCGCGGCCCTCGATCGGTGGCCTCAATGCCGCTTTGTATGAGGGCGGCAATCCGCAGGACCGGGCGCGTGCCCCCGGTTTTGACGATTTTGGAGCGTATCGCACCGGCAACTTCAGCCAACTCCCCCCGTCGGTGCATAAGCCCTGCGGCGCCGGTATCTCAACAGAGCCCGCGCCGCCTTTTTTTCTTGGAAGCGATCCCGCTCAACGCCCGTAGCGACCCCGGATCCAAGCAAACCGCATCCATTATGCTGTGATGCAGCAATTCTCGTGCATTTCTCGTTGCAAAGCTGCATTCTTGCCCGACAAGAAAGGAGTTATCCCCTATGAAAATGGTCGTCGCCATCATTAAACCCTTCAAACTTGATGACGTGAGATCCGCCCTGGCGGAAGTAGGGGTACAGGGCATTACCGTGACAGAGGTCAAGGGCTTTGGTCGGCAAAAGGGTCACACTGAACTCTATCGCGGGGCGGAGTACGTGGTGGATTTTTTGCCCAAAGTTAAACTCGAGTTGGCGGTGGACGACGAGCAAGTCGAACGGGTGGTCGAGGCCATTATCGAAACCGCGCGCACCGGCAAAATCGGCGACGGCAAGATATTCGTCTCGGATCTTGGCCAAGCGGTGCGCATCCGCACCGGAGAAGCGGGATCTCGTGCGCTGTAATTTTCGAGCGAGGATCTGACAATGAAACGCCTTCTGTTGTGCACGGCATTGATGGTCTGGTCCGCCATGGCATCGGCGGTCGTGTACAAATGGGCCGACGCGCAGGGCAAGATCCAGTACGGTGATCGCCCGCCCGACGGCGTGCATGCCGATGTCGTCGAGTTGCTCGGCACGCACACGGCGCACGCCGCGGCGCCGGCACCGGCACCGGCGAGCGTCTCTGCCTCGGCCTTGGCTCAAAAACCGGCGGCGAACGGCGAGCCGGCCGCGAAAGACGCCAAGAAGGCGGTGGCGCAGGACGTCGCCGAATCGCGCGAGAAACAATGCACCGATGCCCAGGATCGCTACAAGAAGCTCATCGAGGGTCGACGGCTGTACAAGACCGGGACCGACGGCGAACGTCAGTATTTGAACTCCGATGAAATTGATGCCGAGCGCCTCAGCGCCAAACGCGACGTCGACGCGATTTGCAATAGCTCCACCTAGGCGGCTCGACCAACCGTCCGCATTCCGTTCCCCCGCCTGAATTTTGCCGCGCAGGGCGCAAACCCGTAGGCTACGCGTTCCAACTCAACGTGGTGGAATCCAAACCTATGCAAACGGGCTTCGTCGGACTCGGTGCGATGGGCACGCACATGGCGCGCAACCTCTACCGCGCGGGAATGCTGATGGGTGTGTGGAATCGAACCGCCGAGAAGGCCACGGCGCTCGCCCAGGAACTTGCCTGTCACGCCTTCTCAAGCCTCGAGGAACTCGCCCACAATTGCGAGGCGGTGGTGATATGCGTGTCCGCCGATGAGGATTTGAGGGCCGTGATCGCGGGTTTGGACCCGGGATTGAGCCCGCGCCTGATGGTGATGGATTGTTCAACCGTCGGCTCGGACACTGCGCGCGCAATGCATGCGCGGCTGGGCGCTCTCGGTGTGGATTTTCTCGATTGCCCGGTGAGCGGCGGCGTCGAGGGTGCCCGCGCGGCCACGCTGGCCATCATGGTGGGCGGCGACGAAGCCGCGTTTGCCCGCGCCCTGCCCATCCTTCACACGCTCGGCAAGACCGTCACGCACTTCGGACCGAGCGGCGCGGGTCAGGCAGCCAAGGCGACCAATCAGATCATGTGCGCCGGCATCATCCAGGCGGTCGGTGAGGCAATGGCGTTTGCCCATGCGGAAGGATTGCCGCTCGATCGGCTGATCGAGACCCTCGGCAAGGGTGCGGGCTCGAGCTGGTACTTCGTCAATCGCGCGCCGTTCATGGCGAATAACGCCTTTCCCGCCGGCTTTCGCGTGCGCCTGCATGAAAAGGATCTGCGGATCTGCCGCGACATGGCGGCGCGGCGCGGCGCCCGCCTGCCGGTGGTCGATTCGACCCTGCAGCAATATGCGGCGCTGATCGCGCAGGGCTTCGGCGACGAGGACATCTCGGCGATATACCGGCTGAAGAGGGCGCTATTTCCGGCAGGCAGGTCGGAATCCACGTGAGCACGGCCCCCGCCAACCGGGTGCTTCGCATTGCGACGCGAAAGAGCCAGCTTGCGCTGTGGCAGGCGGAGCACGTGGCCGCGCTCCTGCGCCGTGCGCATCCCGAAATCAGCGTCGAGCTGCTGCCGATGTCCACCAAAGGCGATCGCATTCTGGACCGCAGTTTGGCGGCGATCGGCGGCAAAGGCCTTTTCATCAAGGAGCTGGAAGCGGCGCTCGAGGACCGGCGCGCGGATTTGGCCGTGCATTCGATGAAGGATGTGCCCGGCGACCTTCCGAGCGGCCTGATGATTGCCGCCGTGCTGCCGCGCGCGGATGCCCGCGATGCGCTGATTACGAGAGGTCCCTCGAGACTCGAGGATTTGCCGATCGGCGCACGGCTCGGCACTTCGAGCCTGCGCCGCCAGGCGCAGCTCCTGGCGGCGCGTCCGGATCTGCGCATCGCGGGGCTGCGCGGCAACGTCAATACCCGCCTGCAGCGCTTGGATGACGGCGAGTTGGACGCGATCGTGCTGGCCTGCGCGGGCCTGATGCGCCTGGGGCTCGAATCGCGCATCGCCGCGCACCTCGACCCCGAGGTCTCGTTGCCAGCCGTCGGCCAGGGCGTGATCGGCATCGAATGCCGGACCGAGGACTCCGCGGCGCGCGAGGCGCTGCGCGCGCTCAATGACGCCGCCACCCGAATCGCCGTCGATGCGGAGCGGGCATTCGCGCACAAGCTGGGGGGCAGCTGCCAGTCTCCGATTGCCGCCCACGCGCAGGTCGATGGCGAAAGCGTATCGCTGGTGGGTCTGGTGGCGGAGCCCGACGGATCGCGGGTGTTGCGCCATACGATTTCGGGCAGCGCGGCAAACGCCCGGCTGCTCGGTGAGCAGCTTGCCGAACGTTTCATCGCCGCGGGCGCCGGCGCGCTGCTCGAGCGGTTGCGTACGGCGTGACGCCATGCTTGCGTTGCGCGGAGTCGGCGTCTTGGTCACCCGGCCCCAGCAACAGGCCGGGCCGCTGTGCCGCCTCCTGGAGGCACAGGGCGCCAACGCCTTTCGCTTCCCCGCACTCGAGATCAAACCGCTGACCGAACGGCGCGCACTTTCCTCGCGGCTCGGTGCGCTCGAGAACTTCGATCTCATCGTTTTCTTGAGTGCGAACGCGGTGCGCTTCGGCGCCTCGCTGCTCGAGCAAAAGCGCGATCTGCCGCTTGCGGCGATCGGCCCGGCCACGGCGCGCGCGCTCAATCAAGCCGGATATCGAGTCGCGGTGCAGCCCGCCGGCGGGTTCGACTCCGAGAGCCTGTTGCGCCATCCGAAGCTGGAGCACTTGGCAGGCAATCGCATATTGCTGGTCAAAGGCAGCGGCGGCCGTGAATTCCTGCAGGAAGAGCTCGCGCGGCGCGGCGCGCTGGTGACGCTCGCGGATGTGTATCGGCGCGAGCGCGCGAACCCGAGTTCCGGTGATTTGTCGGCATTGGAGGTGCTGTTCGCCGAGGGTGCGATTCAGGTCATCACGGCGACCAGCGCCGAGACGGCGCACTATCTGCTCGATCTGGCGACGCCCTCCCTTCGCGGTGAGCTCGATTGCGCGGCCTGGGTGGTGCCGAGCGAGCGGGTCGCGGCGCGCTTGCGCGACCGCGGGGTGTCGGGACCACTGCTGGCGGCGGACTCGGCCGAGGATCAGGACTTGGTGGCCGCCATCGTACGCTGGCGTGCGGGCGAATCGGGCGCATAGTCGAACGAATCGAAGTGCAGGCGCGCAGCCGCGACGCCGCGCCGGCCGAACTCGCCGCGCACCGCTTCGATCATCGCCGGCGGCCCGCTGGCATAGACATCGTAGCGCTCGAGCTCTTCGATCTCGCCGAGTACACGCTCGTGCACCATGCCGCGCCGCCCCTGCCAATGCGGCGATGGCTCCGAGAGAACCGGCCGGTAGCGCAGGTCGGCGCAGCGGCGCGCCATCAATTCCAGGGCGGCATGGGCGTAGAGATCGCGCTCGTTGCGCACTCCCCAATAGAGCCGCATGTCGCGGCGCAGGCCCTTCTCGGTCACATGCCGCAGCATGCTCATCAGCGGCGCCAACCCGGTACCGCCGCCGACCAGCAACATCGGTGCATCCTCCGCCGAAGACAGCCGCGTGGGCGGCCGATAGATGAAATGACCCAACGGGCCCTCGATGTTGAGCAGCGCGTTCGAGATCTCGCCGGAGAACAGATGCTCGGTGAACTCGCCCCCCGGCGCCCTGCGCACGTGCAATTCGAGCAGCCGCGAATCGTGCGGCGGCGAGGCGATCGAGAAGCTGCGCCGCCGGCCTCCGGACAGCAGAATGTCGATATACTGGCCGGGCTTGAATTCAAGGCGTTCCGCTGCGGGCAGGCGCAGGTACAGGGACATCACGTCGTGAGACCATCGCTCGGCACGCTCGATGCGGCAAGGCAAGCGCTTCACCGCCGCCAGATCAACCACGCTGACCTCGAAAGTCTCGAGCGACAGATCGGAGCGCGGATGCGCCTGGCAGAGCAGAATCAGTCCTTCCGCGGCCTCGGAATCGCCGAGTCCGAGCGGCTTGCCGTTCGGGTAGTCCACCTCGCCTTGCAGAAGCCTGGCGCGGCACGCGCCGCAGTTGCCGCTTTTGCAGCTGTGAGGCAGATTGATTCCGGCATCGAGCGCCGCATCGAGCACCGGCCGGTCCGGGGCGGCACTGAAACTACGACGGGATGTGGATAAGCTGATGCGCACTCTGGAACCCTTAGAACACCTTAGCATGCGGCCGGTCGCAGTCGTTGGCTGCGGCTACGTCGGCTTGCGTTTAGCCCGGCGGTGGCGGGAACTTAAGCACCCGGTCCGCGGCTTCGCCACCCGTCCGCAAAGCCTCGAGGACATTGCGGCGGCCGGCGCCGAGGCCGTGCAGCTCGATTTGGACGGGCCGATTGCACCCGTCGATGCGACCGGACATGTGCTCTATTACTTGGTGCCCCCCGCCCGGGAAGGAGCCCACGATCGGCGTCTCGAGCGGTTTCTCCATCAGGTCAAGGGGCCGGTCGGACGCTTCATTTACATGAGCACCACGGGCGTCTACGGCGACCGGGCGGGCGCCCTGGTGAATGAGGATACGCCGCCGGCGCCGCAGTCCGAACGCGCCGTCCGGCGGCTCGCGGCAGAGAATGCGCTGCGCGATTGGGCGGAACCCCGAGGGGTGTCGTGGTGCATCCTGCGCGTTCCGGGAATCTATGGCCCGGGACGCTTGCCCCTCGAGCGGCTGCGCGGCGGTGAACCCGCGATCCATCCGCGGGAAGCGACCCCGAGCAACCGGATTCACGTCGCGGACCTGGTCACCGTCTGTCTCGCCGCGGGGTGCGCGGCTCGCGCCGACCGCCGCATTTACAACGTCACCGACGGCAGCGACGACAGCCTAACCTCGTATCTGCTGCGCGTGGCCCGCATCGGCAATTTGCCCGAACCGCCGATGATCGGCCGCGCCGAGGCTCGCGCCCGCTTCTCGGAATCCTCATGGTCCTTTCTCGGCGAATCGCGTCGCATCGACAACCGGCGCATGCGCGAAGAACTCGGCGTCGCTCTCGCCTATGAGGACCTCGACGCGGGCATCCGCGCGAGTCTTTGATCCACCCTTCGTGCGCGCGGCGCCGGCCGGCCGGTTCGGCCGGCCGAGGGACTCACGCCGGCTGACTTCGCTTGCTGTCGAGCCATTCGCCGATCGCCTGCCACTGCTTCCAGTCGGGCCAAGCCAGATATTCGGGCAGCTCCAATACACCCATCCCACGCGCGTAGGCCCGCACATAGTTCTGGGCCTCGCGCAGACAGCCGAGATAAGGGACTTTGAGCTTGGTGAGGTATTGGTCGAGTTCCTCGTAGATCAGCGTGTATTCGCGCACCCGGTTGGCGATGACGGCGAGGCGCGCCTGCTTGCGCGACACCTTGCCGATTTCGAGCAATTCCGCCATGAAATGGCCGCAGGCCTTGATGTCGATGGCGGACGGGAGCACCGGAACGATGATGGTCTCGGCGCGCCGCACCAGTTCATTGAGCTCGGTGCCGTGCACTCGCGCGGGCGCATCGATGACCAGGATCTCGGTGTTGCGCGCCACGTTGCGCAGCCCCTCCTCATACGCAGCCACACCGCTGATGGCCGGCAGATCCGCAGGCCGCTGCGCCAGCCAATCGAGGCTCGAACGCTGCGGGTCATAGTCCGCAAGACACACCTTCAGCCCGTCTCGGGCGAACAGCACCGCAATATTGGTGGCAATCGTGCTCTTGCCGCAACCGCCCTTCGCATTCAAAACCATTACGTGGCGCATATGTCCCTTGAGATCGTTGTGGAATCGCGCAAGATTATCGCATTGAGCGGCCAAGCGCGCGCGCGCTCGAACTCGCGACAATCGGATGCATCGGCTATGCTCGCATCCATGCGCATCGAGTTTTCGAAGATGCAGGGGTTGGGCAACGATTTTTTCGTGTTCGACGCGCCGGCAGCCGGCACCCATTTCGACCCGGATACCGTGCGCGCCCTGGCCGATCGGCGCACAGGAGTGGGGTTTGATCAGGCGCTGATGCTCGAGACGCCGCGCGATACAAACAACCGGGTGTTCTATCGGATATTCAATTCCGACGGCAGCGAGGTGGAGCAATGCGGCAATGGGGCGCGCTGCATCGCGGCCCTGCTGCATGCGCGGGCGCCGCAGCTCGGCCGCGAGCTGGCCATGGAAAGCAAGGGCGGCATCGTTCGGGCGCGCGTGCTTGAAGACGGACTGGTGTCCGTGGACCTCGGCGTGCCGAACTTCGACCCGGTCTCCCTGCCGATGGACGCGCCGGCCGAGGTCCCCGTCTACACGCTGGATGTCGGCGGCGGAACCGTCGAATTCGGCGCCGTGTCCATCGGCAATCCGCATGTGGTGATCACAGTACCCGATCTGAACTCGGCTCCGGTTGCGCGGCTGGGGCCCGCGATCGAACGCCACAGCCGATTCCCCCGAGGCGCCAACGCCGGGTTCATGCAAATCGTGAATCGCGGCCATATTCGTTTGCGCGTGTTCGAGCGTGGCGTCGGCGAAACGTTGGCATGCGGGACGGGCGCGTGCGCCGCAGTTGCCGTCGGCCGCAGCCGTGGATTGCTGGACGCGGACGTGCGCGTCGATTTGCCCGGTGGCAGGGCCCAGGTTTCGTGGCCGGGTTCAGGTCAACCCGTGTGGTTGAGCGGCCCGGCGACCATTGTGTTCAGCGGAATGATCGAAATTTAACGAATTGTCATCGGGAGCTCACAAATGACGACGAGTCAGGCACGCGGTATCAAGCACGACACCATCAACGACAACAGCGTCGCGGAGTACTTGCAAACTTATCCGGATTTCTTCGAGCGCAACGGCCCCCTGCTCGCCAAGCTGCGCCTGCCGCACCTGCGCGATGCCGGAGCCACGGTGAGCCTGGTTGAACGTCAGGTGGAAGTACTGCGCGACCGCAATCAGTCGCTCGAACGCAAATTGAAGGAGTTGGTGGATGTGGCGCGCGCCAACGACGCGCTCGCCGCCCGCATTCACCGCTTGAGTCAGCGTCTCATCCAAGCGCACACCTTTCCGGAAGCGATCGACGCCGTCGAAACCAGTCTGCGCGAGGATTTCGAGGCGCGCAATTCGGTGCTGGTCCTGTTCCTCGATGCGACGCGGCCCATGGAGGCTGCTCCCAGCCGTTTCTTGCGAACAGCCAATCCCGCCGATGCGGAGATCAAGACATTCGAATCCTTGTTGCAGGCGGGCAAACCCCGATGCGGCCAGATACGCGATGCGCAACGCGATTTCCTCTTCGGCAAGGATTCGGTGGAGGTCGGCTCGGTGGCCTTGACGCCCTTGGGTCCGAAGGGGGTGCTCGGAATCCTGGCGATCGGTGCGAGCGACGCGGAGCGATTTCACCCGGGCATGAGCACGGAGTTCCTCTCGCGCATCGGCGAACTGGTGACCTACGCGCTGACGCGCGGCAACCTTTAGCCGGCGCCAAGGTGAGTGCGGAGCAACAGGACTGGATAGAGCGTTTCGCTTCGCATCTGACGCACGAGCGCCGCATGAGCGGGCATACGGTTGCCGCGTATCGGCGCGATTTGCTGAGGTTGCGCATCTTTTGCGATGCGCGAAGGATTTCGCACTGGGACACTCTGGATAACGCCCACTTGCGCGCTTTCGCGGCGGCCGAGCACGCAAGCGGTGTCGGGCCGCGCAGCATCCAACGGCGTCTTTCCGCGGTCCGCGCATTTTACGAGTTCCTGCTGCGCGAGGGGCACTGCGCACGGAACCCCGCCCGCGGCGTGAGCGCGCCCAAGACCAAGAAGCGGCTTCCCACCACCCTCGATGCGGATCAGATGGCGCGTCTGCTCGAGTTCAGGGTTTGCGATTCACTGTCGGCGCGCGACAAGGCCATGATGGAGTTGTTCTACTCCTCCGGACTGCGGTTGGGCGAACTGGTCGGCCTCGACGTCGATGCGCTCGATCTGGCCGATCGCACGGTGCGGGTCACCGGCAAAGGCAACAAGACGCGCCTCGTGCCGATCGGCCGTTTTGCGATTGCTGCTTTGAAACAATGGCTCGGCGAACGCGCCGCCCTCGTCAAGGGCGCCGCTCCCGCCAGGCACGCCGCGTCGGCTCAAGGCGGCGAATGCGCGGTATTCATCGGGCGCTCCGGCCGGCGACTCAGCGTCCGGGCGGTGCAGTTGCGCGTGGGTCTGTGGGCGCGCCGCCAGGGTCTCGGCGTGCACGTGCACCCGCATATGCTGCGCCACTCCTTCGCGACTCATCTGCTCGAATCGAGCAGTAACCTGCGGGGGGTCCAGGAATTGCTGGGGCACGCCGACATCGGTACGACCCAGATCTATACGCATTTGGACTTTCAGCACCTGGCGAAAGTCTATGACGCCACGCACCCGCGCGCGCGGCGTCAGCGCCCGCCTTGAAAGGCAGCCCCCCGGCCCCATATGTGCCGGTTCACATGAATCACGATCCAGAGCGGATTTACGGCACCACGATTTTGGCTGTTCGGCGCCATGGCCGGGTTGCAGTCGGCGGCGACGGTCAGGTGACGCTCGGGCAGAGCGTGATGAAGGGCAACGCCCGCAAGGTGCGCCGCTTGTACGCCGGCAAGGTGCTGGCGGGCTTTGCGGGCAGCACCGCGGATGCCTTCACGCTGTTCGAGCGCTTCGAGGGCAAGCTCGAGAAATTCGGCAATCTCACCCGCGCGGCGATCGAATTGGCCAAGGACTGGCGGACCGATCGCAGCTTGCGGCGGCTCGAGGCCCTGTTGTGCGTCGCGGACAGCGAGAGCTTCTATGTCATCTCCGGCAACGGCGACGTGATCGAGCCGGAACATGATTTGATCGCCATCGGCTCCGGCGGCAGCTGCGCCCAGGCCGCCGCCCACGCGTTCGTACAAGCCACCGATTTGTCGGCCCGGGAAATCGTCGAGCGTTCGCTCCTCATAGCGGCGGACATCTGCATCTACACCAACCGCAATCTCACCATCGAGGAGTTGTAGCGCCCATGTCGCAAATGACTCCGCGCGAAATCGTCGAGGAGCTCGACAAGCACATCATCGGGCAAAAGGCGGCCAAACGTGCCGTCGCCATTGCCTTGCGCAATCGCTGGCGGCGCGGTCAGGTGGCGGAAAATCTGCGCCCGGAAATCACCCCGAAGAACATTCTCATGATCGGCCCCACGGGCGTCGGAAAGACCGAGATCGCGCGGCGGCTGGCGCGGCTCGCCAAGGCTCCGTTCATCAAGGTTGAGGCCACCAAATTCACAGAAGTAGGCTATGTTGGCAGAGAAGTGGACTCGATCGTACGCGATCTTGTCGACATCTCCGTTAAAATGACCCGAGAAGAAGAAATGTCGAAAGTGCGCCATCGCGCTGCGGATGCCGCCGAGGAGCGCGTTCTCGATGCGCTCCTGCCGCGCGCTCCGGGGGCAGCTGCCGATCTCGGGCCGCGCGACGGCGATACGCGGCAGCGTTTCAGAAAGATGCTGCGCGAAGGCGAACTCGACGATCGCGAGATCGAGATCGAGGTGCGCGCGGGCCCTTTGGGCGTGGAAATCATGGCGCCCCCGGGGATGGAGGAGATGACCCAGCAATTGCAGGGCATGTTCCAAAGTTTGGGCCAGAGCCGCACTCGTGCGCGCAAATTGAAAATCAAAGATGCCTTGAGACTGCTGGTCGATGAGGAGGCATCGAAGATGATCAACGAGGAGGAGCTCAAGGTTCGCGCCGTCGAGAACGCCGAGCAGAACGGCATCGTTTTCATCGACGAAATCGACAAGATCGCCCGCCGCCAGGAAACCGCCGGGGCGGATGTGTCGCGCGAAGGCGTGCAACGCGATCTTTTGCCGCTGGTCGAGGGCTGCACGGTCAACACCAAGTACGGTTCGGTGAAGACCGATCACGTCCTGTTCATCGCATCCGGCGCCTTTCACATGTCGAAGCCCTCGGATCTGATCCCGGAGCTGCAGGGCCGCCTGCCGATTCGCGTCGAGCTCGAACCCCTGGTGGTGCAGGATTTCATACGCATTTTGACCGAACCGGATGCCTCGCTGTGCCGCCAATACAGCGCGCTGCTGGCCACGGAAGGCGTCGATTTGCGGTTCGAAGAGTCCGGTGTGCGGCGTCTGGCCGAGGTGGCCTTCGAAGTGAACGAGAACACCGAGAACATCGGAGCGCGCCGCCTGCACACCGTCATGGAGCGGCTGCTGGAAAGCCTGTCCTTCGATGCCGCGGATCGCAGCGGCACCTGCACCGTCATCGACCGGGACTACGTCCAGGCCAGCTTGGGCGATCTGGCGCGCGATCAAGATTTGTCGCGATACATCCTGTAGCCATGGGATAGACCGCTTGCGAAAGACTCCCCTGCCCACGGACATCAAACTGCGCACCCGATCGCGCATTCTCGACGTGCGTTTCGACGACGGCTCGGGCTTCGAGCTGCCGTTCGAGTACTTGCGGGTGTTTTCCCCCTCGGCCGAAATCACCGGCCACGGCGGCGGCGAAGGCATTCTGCAGACCGGCAAGGAAGAGGTGCGAATCAGCGGCGTCGAGCCGATCGGCAACTACGCGCTGCGCCTGGTCTTCGACGACGGCCACAACACCGGGCTCTATTCGTGGGCGGTGCTGCACGAATTAGGCTTGAAAATCAATGCGAACTGGGCGCGCTACCTGGAACGCTGCGCCGCAGCGGGAATCACGCGCAAAGACGGGTTCTAGCCGGACTTGAGGGCCCGGACACCGCAGTCGGCTACAATGCGCCATCACGGGGAGAGGCGCGGTGACTGACTCCGACCGCAAGGTCGATTTTGGATTCGAAAAGGTGGCTGCGACGGAAAAGGCCGCGCGGGTGCGCGCGGTTTTCACTTCGGTGGCGGGCCGCTATGACCTCATGAACGACCTGATGTCGTTCGGTGCGCATCGACTGTGGAAGCGATTCGCCCTGTCGCTCACCGGCCTCAAAACCGGGCAATCCGCGCTCGATGTCGCCGGAGGCACCGGCGATCTGACGCTCGGGCTTCTGCGCCAGGTAGGCAGGGAAGGCCGGGTGGTCCTTTCGGACATCAATCCCAGCATGCTGGAGGTCGGCCGCGACCGGCTGCTCGACTCGGGCTTCGCCGGCAATGTCGAATGCATCGTCGCCGACGCCGAGCGCCTGCCCTTTGCCGACAACTCGTTCGACTGCGTGACGATCGGCTTCGGGCTGCGCAACGTGACCGACAAGGCCGCCGCCCTGGCATCCATGTACCGGGTGCTGAAATCCGGCGGCCAGCTCCTGGTGCTGGAATTCTCGACGCCGGTGGCGCCGGGATTAAAGCCGCTGTACGACGCCTATTCGTTCGCAGTCCTGCCGAGATTGGGCCAGCTCGTCGCGCACGACGCCGCCAGCTATCGGTATCTGGCGGAATCGATACGCACCCATCCGAATCAAGAGGCGCTGCTCGAGATGCTGCGCAGCGCCGGTTTCGGGCTGGCTCGATACCACAATTTGGCCGGCGGGATCGTCGCCCTGCACCGTGGGTATAAAATCTGACATGCCCGCGACCCCCGCATGGCTCGCATCGGTCGAAGCCCTACTCAACAGAAGCATTGGCCGGTCGATGCGGGCAACGGACGCCGCCCGCCGTTTGCACAACACCTCGCTGCAAATCGATATCGAAGGCGTCTATGCGCTTCGCGCCGCCGTGGCCGCCGAAAGGCTTGCGCTCATGGCGGGCGCCGAGGGCGAAGCCGATGCGGTCATTTCCGGGTCGCCGTGGGCGCTCATGGAGCTGCTCGCCGGCGGCGTGAAAAGCACCGGCGGCGCCAGCGCCGAGGGCCGGGCGTCGACCCAAATCCGCGGCGACGCGGAGATTGCAAACCGCTATCGGGAGCTGTTCGCGTTGGCGCGTCCGGATTTCGAGGAGGAATTGTCGCGTTGGACGGGCGACGTGCCGGCGCGGCGAATGTCGCAGTTCGCGAGAGCGGCCTTCTCGTGGCTGCGCGGCGGCGCGCGAACCGCCGGGCAAAACATCGCCGAATATCTGCAGGAAGAGAGCCGGGACCTGGTCAATAGGGCGGAGCTCGAGGAATTTCTGCTGGGCGTCGATCAATCGCGCGAAATGGCCGACCGCATCGAAATCCGCCTTGCACGCCTCGAGCGGCATCTCCAAGGGTCGGCGTGATGCGGCTGCGGGTTGCCGCCCGGCTGCTTAAGATCCAACGTGCGCTGGTCCGGCACGGATTGGACGATTTCGTGCGCGCGACGCATTTGTACCGGCCGTTCCGGTTTCTTTTTTATCTGTCGCCGTGGACCTGGTTTCAACGCAGCGAGGGCGCGACCCGCGGCGAGCGCCTGCGTCTTGCGCTCGAGGAACTCGGACCGATTTTCGTGAAATTCGGCCAGGCGCTGTCCACCCGCCGTGATTTGCTGCCGGTGGATATCGCCGATGAGCTCGCCAAGCTTCAGGATCGCGTGCCGCCCTTCGACGGCTCGATCGCCGTCGCGACAATCGAGCGCACCTTCGGCCGCGCTCTCGCCGACCTGTTCACCGACTTCGAGCAGATTCCTCTGGCCGCCGCCTCGATCGCGCAGGTGCATGCGGCGAAGCTCAAGAGCGGCGAAGAGGTCGTGGTGAAGATATTGCGCCCCGGGATGCATGAGTTCATCGAGCTCGATCTCGAGGTCTTGGACGCGCTTGCGGTTCTGGCGAACCGGTACTGGGAGCCCGCCCGCCGGCTGCGGCCGATCGAAGTGGTGCGCGAATACCGGAAGACCATTCTCGACGAGCTCGACCTCATGCGCGAAGCCGGCAACGCGGCTCAGCTGAAGCGAAATTTTACCGGCTCGCGCCTGCTCTACGTTCCGGTCGTCTATTGGGACTATTGCCGGACCGACGTCATGGTCATGGAACGCATACACGGGGTCATCGTCAGCCGCGTGGAGGAGTTGCGCGCGCGCGGCACCAATATCGCGAAACTCGCGGAAAACGGCGTGGAAATCTTCTTTACGCAGGTGTTCAGGCATAATTTTTTCCACGCCGACATGCATCCCGGGAATATCTTCGTGCAAATCGAGGATCCGGAGAATCCGCGCTACGCCGCGGTCGACTTCGGCATCGTCGGCACTTTGCAGCCGCGCGACCAGCATTATCTTGCGGAAAATTTCATGGCGTTTTTCGAACGTGACTACGCGCGCGTCGCGGCCCTGCACGTCGAATCAGGCTGGGTTCCCAAGGGAACGCGGATCGATGAGCTCGAAACGGCGGTACGAACCGTTTGCGAACCCATATTCAACAAGCCGCTCAAGGAGATTTCCTTCGCACAAGTCCTGCTGCGGCTTTTTGAAACCGCGCGCCGCTTCGACATGCAAATTCAGCCGCAGCTGATCCTGCTGCAAAAGACGCTGCTCAACATCGAAGGGTTGGGACGCGAGCTGTACCCAGAGCTCGATCTGTGGAAGACGGCGCAGCCGATTTTGCGGCAATGGATGCGCGAGCGCATGAGTCCGCGCGCGGTGCTGAAACGCATGCGCTCGCATTTGCCCGACACGATTGAAGCCCTGAAGCAACTTCCGCAGATACTGCAGACGGCGGTGCGCGAAGCCTCCGAGGGGCGGCTGCGATTGCAGGTCGAGGATTCGGGCGTCGCCGCGCTGCGAAGCGAGTTGCGGCGCAGCCAATATCGCCGCGATATCGCCGTGGCAAGCGGCGTCCTGTGGCTCTCCGGCCTGTTTTGGCTCTTCTCGGTGGTGCCCTACCGGTGGCTCGGGTGGGCGCAGATGGGCGCCGCGATCGTGTTGTTCATTTGGTACCGATCATTGGAGCTCAAGACCGAATGAAGATGCGCATCGAGACCTCGACGAGCTATCGCGGCCGCAACGCGCGGACGAACTGGCCTGTCTTGTTCGGGTTCATCGCCCTTGCCTTAGCGGCCGGCGGCCTCGGCGCGCTGCTCTCGCCCGGCGGCTCGGCCGGAGCGGCCGCGTGGTACGCGGCGCTGTCGAAACCCGCTTGGGCGCCCCCGAATCGATGGTTCGGACCGGTATGGACGGCGCTGTACCTGCTGATGGGCATCGCCGCGTGGCTGGTCTGGCGCGAACGCTATCATCGCAAGCGCTCGGTCGCCCTCTTGGCTTACGCGGTCCAGCTCCTGCTCAACGCGCTTTGGGCGCCGCTGTTCTTCGGGGCCCGAAATATCGGCGCCGGCCTGTTCATCGTGGTCGCGATGTGGATGGCGATCATTTGGACCATTCGCGAGTTTCGCTCGGTGCGCCCGCTCGCCGCCGGACTTTTGAGTCCCTACGTGCTGTGGGTCACTCTTGCGATGGCGCTGAACCTGCGCATCTGGCGCCTCAACCCTTGAGCGCCGAGGGCCCGGTAGCGTGACCACTGCGGCGTCGCGCCGCTTCAATTCTCCGCACCACGCGGCGCCGCGCACGCATTTGCTGTCCAATGACAACTACTGCGTGATGATCACCGCCGCCGGCTCCGGCTACAGCCGCTGGCGCGACATCGCCGTGACCCGCTGGCGCGAGGATCCGGTCTGCGATCCGTGGGGGTTCTTCCTTCTGCTGCGCGACGTCGAGGCCGGTCAGGTCTGGTCGGCCGGATACCAACCGGTCGGATGCGAGCCGGACACCTATGATGCGGCGTTCTTCGAGGATCGCGCGCAAATCACCCGTACCGACGGCTCGATGCTCACCGCCACCGAGATACTGGTCGCGCCCGACGAGGACGCCGAAGCGCGCTGCGTCTGCCTCACGAATCGCGGCGGCGGAGCACGCGAGATCGAGGTGACGAGCTACGCCGAGGTGGTCTTGGCGAGCGCCGACTCCGACTCGGCGCACCCGGCGTTCTCCAAAATGTTCGTGCAAACGGAATTCGTCGCCCGGGACGAGGCTCTGTTGGCGACGCGGCGCGCCCGCGAGCCGGACGATCCGCCGCTTTGGATGTTTCACCACTGCGTGGTCGAAGGAGATCCGACGGGCGCATTGCAGTTCGAGACCGATCGGGCGCGATTTTTGGGGAGGGGACGGGATCTTCGCAGCGCCGCGGGCATGGTGGACACGCGGCCGCTGTCGAACACCACCGGCACCGTACTCGATCCGGTGCTCGCGCTGCGGCGCCGCGTGCGCATCGCCGCCGGCCAATCCGCCCGCATCGTCTTTTGGAGCGGAATCGCGCCCACCCGTTCCGAGGCCCTTGAGCTTCGCGGCAGATATCGCGACATGTCGGCGTTCGACCGGATCAAAGCCCGGGCGGCGGCCCGCGCTTCGGCCGAACTGCGCCGTCTCGGCGTCGATGCGGTCGAAGTTCAGCAATTTCAGCGCATCGCGAACCGGGTGCTGTATGCGGAGGCATCGCTGCGGGCTTCGCGCGAGATTCTGGGTCGTAACGCCCTAGGTCCGTCGGTGCTGCGGTTTCTCGGAATTTCAGGCGACCTGCCGATCGTGCTGGCGCAGTTCGACGATCGAGCGCATCTTGAGCTCATCGCGCAGCTTCTGCGCGCGCACCGCTACTGGCAGGCGAAGCGATTGGCCGTCGATCTCGTCGTGCTCAACGATTGCCCGGCCCGGAACGCGGCGGAATTGCAGCAGGAATTGGCCGCCGCGATCGCAACCGCGCCGGCGCAGGGGCCGGCCGGCGGCGACCCGCGCTGCGGCCGGATATTTTTGCTGTCCGGCGAGGCGTTGCCGCCGTCGCACCGCGAATTGCTGCAGACCGCGGCGCGCGCGATCTTCAATGCGCGGGCAGGTTCTGTGAGCGATCAGTTGGCTCGGCTGCGCGACGCGGATACCGTAGCGCCACCGCCGCCCCGGCGGCCGCGCGGCGGGAACCCGGCCGCGCGCGCGCACGCGCCTCTGGACACGCACGCCCCCGAGGGCGTTCCGTACCTGGAGTTTTTCAACGGCTTCGGCGGCTTCGCGGCCGGGGGGCGCGAGTACGTCACCGTCCTTCCGGCGGGACAATGGACTCCTGCTCCCTGGATCAACGTGATCGCGAATCCGCAATTTGGAACGCTCGTATCGGCCGACGGCGCCGGCAGCACCTGGTCGATCAATGCGCAACAGAATCAATTGACGCCGTGGTCCAACGATCCGGTGAGCAACCCACCGTCCGAGTCGATCTACATTCGCGACGAGGACAGCGGCGAATTTTGGAGCGCAACGCCGCTGCCCATTCGCGAGTGGGCCGATGCGTATATCGTTTGCCACGGCTTTGGATACAGCCGCTTCGAACATACCGCGCACGGCATCGACTCGGAGCTGCTGCAATTCGTGCCTCTCGAGGAGCCTCTTAAGGTGTCGCGCCTGAAGATCGTCAATCGCTCGCGGCAGGCGCGCCGGCTGTCGATCACGCATTACGTCGAGTGGGTGCTTGGGAATCATCGCGGCCGCAGCGCGCCCTTCATCGTCACCGAGATCGATCCCGAGACATCGGCGCTGTTGGCGAGAAACCCGTGGAGCGAGGATTTTCAAGGCCGGATCGCCTTCATCGACATGGGCGGGCGACAGCACAGCTGCAGCGGCGATCGGGGCGAGTTCATCGGCCGCCATGGTTCGCTCGCCGATCCGGCGGCGCTGCTCGGCCCATTGCCGCTTTCGAATCGGGTGGGCGGCGGCCTCGATCCCTGCGGCGCGATGCAATGCCGCTTCAGCCTGCGGCCCGGCGAAGAGAGCGACTTCGTGGTGATCCTCGGACAGGCGGCGTCGCAGGCCGACGCGCTGGCCCTGATCCGCCGCGCGCGCGGCCTGGACCTCGACGCCGCCCTGCGCGACGTCGCCGATTTCTGGGAGCGAACGCTTGGCGCCATTCAGGTTCGCACGCCCGATCGCTCGATGGATGTGATGTTGAACGGTTGGCTGATCTATCAAACATTGGCGTGCCGGCTCTGGGGTCGTACGGCCTTCTACCAGTCGAGCGGCGCTTATGGGTATCGCGATCAACTGCAGGACGTGATGGCGCTTTGCGTCGCACAGCCCTCGCTCGCCCGCGAGCATATTCTGCGCGCGGCCTCGCGCCAGTTTACGGCCGGCGATGTCCAGCATTGGTGGCTGCCGGCTTCCGGTCAGGGCATCAAGAACCGTGTATCCGATGCCAGGGTTTGGCTGCCGTTCGTGGTCGCACACTATCTCGAGGTCACCGCGGACTTGAGGCTACTCGATGAGGCCGTGAGCTTTCTCGAGGGCGGCCCGCTCGAGCCCGGGCAGCGCGAACTGTTTTCGGCTCCTGCAGCCACGGCCGATACCGCACCGCTTTACGAACATTGCGTCCGGGCGCTCGATTCGAGCCTTGCCGTGGGCTCGCACGGCCTTCCGCTGTTCGGCGCGGGCGATTGGAACGACGGCATGAACCGGGTGGGGGCGGCGGGCCGGGGCGAAAGCGTCTGGCTGGGATGGTTCCTGATCGCGACGCTGCGACAGTTTGCGCCGCTCGCCGACGCACGAGGCGATGCCGCCAAGTCGGCCGCGTGGCGCGAGCACGCCACTGCTCTGCAGCAGGCCATCGAGCGCGAAGCCTGGGACGGGGCATGGTACCGGCGCGGTTATTTCGACGACGGCACTGCGCTCGGTTCGGTGCCGAACCCGGAGTGCCGCATAGACTCCATCTCGCAGTCCTGGGGAGTGATTTCAGGCGCTGCACAAGCGCAGCGCGCGCAGCGCGCGATGTCGGCGGTCGACGCCGAGCTCGTCAGCCGCACCGATGGGTTGGTGCGCCTGCTCACCCCGCCGTTCGATCGCAGCGATCCGGATCCGGGCTATATCAGGGCCTACCCGCCCGGGTTGCGCGAGAACGGCGGGCAATACACTCATGCGGCGCTGTGGACTGCACTGGCATTTGCGCATCTCGGGGACGGGGATCGCGCGGGCGAACTCTGGTCGATGATCAACCCCATCAATCATGCGCGTACCCGCGAGACGGCTCAGCGCTACAAGGTCGAGCCCTATGTGGTCTGTGCGGATGTGTACTCGGCGCCCGCGCATGTCGGCCGGGGCGGCTGGACCTGGTACACGGGCTCGGCGGGGTGGATGTACCGCACGGCAATCGAGGGCATTCTGGGAATCCACCTGCGAGGAGCCGTACTTCGGATCAGTCCCTGCATTCCCCGTACCTGGCCGGGCTTCGAAATCCATTACCGACACGGCTCATCGGGCTACCGGATCGCGATTGAGAATCCGCAGGGCGTGAGCCGCGGCGTCGCTCGGGCAACCCTGGATGGACAGACGCTGCCGGGCGGGCCCTGCGACATCGAACTCGAGGACGACGGTTTGCAGCACCAGGTGCGCATTACGCTGGGCTAAAGTGCGCTCGAGATGCGAGCGGAGTTGGATTCTATTGGCGCCTTGAGCGCATTGCGGCAATCGCCCGCACGATGAACGTGCGCGCCAGGGCGCCGGTGGGCAGCATCCGGACCAGGCGCCACGCCAGTGCCGGGCGCGCGATGAACAACCCGGCGAGAATCGCGCCGGCGACGCCCAGCCCGCCGCCGCCCATCAGCGTGCGTATCGTCCGGCTGCGCGGAAACGCTCCCGACTCGCGCGCGCCCCTCCCCTCCCCGGCGAATTCATCGGGCGGCGGTTCGAGCAAGCGGCGGATCTCGGCGCGCGACTGCGCAAGCCGCGCCACGATCTCATCCCGCGTCTCGGCGCGCCGCGTCAATGGAACTCCTTGGCGTAGCGCTGCCTCATCGCGATGGGTCCTTGTCCGACAATATCCGTTCAAGAACCACGCGATCCTCCCGCCATGCCTCGCGCACCGATGCCAGGAACGGCGGCCGCTCGCGAGCGGCGCGTGCCCTATAAACCATCGCCGCCGCGGCGACGACGAGGAAGAAGAAGCCCATCCCGAGGATTGCCGCCAGCCGGTGCGGGGTGTCCCAGGTGAGCGCCACGACGGCCGCGCACCCCATGAGCGCGCTAAAGAACAAGCCGGCGGCGATGACCGCCAGGGCGGCGAAATTCTCCGCCAATTCCCGCCGTGCTCGCGCCAGATCCTCCCCGGCCAGTTCGACATAGGCCTCCAGATGTCGCAGCAACGCAGGCATAGCCTTGGGAAGTGACCACAGAATTCGCATGGGACGATCCTTAGGAGCGGCGCGCCATTAGGATTCCGACCACCGCGCCGACCGCGGCGGCAACGCCCACCGCGACCCATGGGCTCTCGCGCACGTAATCGTCCGCACCGCTCATCGCCTGCTGCGCCCGGCTGCGGGCCGTATCGGCGCCTTCCGCCAGACCTTCCTTGGCGGCGCTCACCGCCCGCATCACCTTGGTGCGCAGCCGCGCCACATCCTCATCCTTAAAATTGCCTATGCGGGCAACCAGGTCCTCCACGTCCGCAATCAAGTTCTTGATTTCGTGCACCGTGCGGTTCGCATCGTGGTCCGGGCCGCTCTGCGACGCGTTCGCCGGTTCGGCGGGCGAGTTGAATGGTGTTTCCATGAAATCCTCCTTTGGCCGACAAGATTGGCGTTTGCCGCCGTGGCGCCCCTTGCCCGTACGTCGGGCATTTGAGGGTTGCCCCAGGCATTCTTACACGAAAACTTCGGGGCGAGGAATCAGGGGATGTCGCGTGATACAGGCGGGACGCATTCGCATTTGTGCCGGCAGTACGCTACATGATGCTCGAATTGCGCTCGAACCCGCAACGCCAACAGCTGGTGAATTGCGGCTCCAGCTGCTCCTGGCATTCATCGCAAATCCAGGGCGAACCCGCCGCTGCGGACCACGCGCGCGCCAGTACGCTCAACGCATAGCGCTCGTCGCCATCCTCGACGAAGAGCTGCGGCCATGTCTCCATCATCGGCAGGTCGCCCATCGCGCCGGCCAGATACTGGTTCCTGAGCTCACATTGTATTCCGGCGGTGATCAGCACATTTCGCGCATGGGCGACCTGTATCAGGGATGCGGCCCGGTACACACGCTTCACGCGTCGGCCCCGCCTCGGCTGAAGCGAAATCTGCCGCGGTCGCGGCCACGGGGAATATTCAGACAGGCTCCTAACGCAGCGAACCCAGAAAGGCCCCAACGTCGTCGCCCCGCTCCAATGCCTCGACCAAAGCGGAGCCGACCACGACACCGTCGACATGCGGCGCGAAGCGGGCGACTTGGGCGCGCGAACGGATGCCGAATCCGGCGCACACCGGAACCGTGGAGCAGCTCCTTACGCGATCCATGTATGCGAGCACCTCGTCGGGCACCTCGGCCGATCGCCCCAGGGGTGCCCCTCCGGTGGTGCCCGTCATCGTCACCGCATAGACGAAACCCTGCGCCGCCTTGCAGAGCATCGCGAGGCGCGGCGCGGGCGTAACCGGCGTCACCATCTGCACCAGCGCGAGGCCCTCGCGGTCGAGCGCGAATTTCAGATCGCCGCTTTCCTCAAAGGGCAGATCCGGCACGATGAACCCAGCCACGCCCGCCAGGCGGGCGGCGCCGGGCAACGCGTCGAGCCCGTAAGCGAGCAGGGGATTTAAGTAACTCATCAGCAGAATGGGCGTCCTGCGCGGCTGCGGCAGCGCGGCCACTTCCTGCAAGATCCAAGGCAGTGTGACGCCATCGGCAAGCGCGACGAAGCTGGCGCGTTGAATCGTGGAGCCATCGGCCATCGGATCGGAAAAGGGCACGCCGATCTCCACCACGTCGCAGGCCGCCGCGACCGCTGCCAGGTTCTCGTGGAACTGCCGGCGGCTGGGAAAGCCGGCGGTGAGAAAACCCACCAGCGCCGGCCGGTCTTGGGCGGTCGCGCTCTGAATCGCTGCGGATATGGCGTCGCGCGGCTGCATGCCGATCTCAGCCCTTGAGCACGGTGCGCTGCAAGATGCTCATGTCCTTGTCGCCGCGACCCGAGCATCCGATGAGAATTCGCGAACCGGGATGCGCCTTCGCGTAGCGGCGGGCCCCGAATATCGCGTGCGCCGTCTCTATCGCCGGTAGAATGCCCTCGCACTTGGCGCATTCCGACAGCGCATCCAGCGCCTCCTCGTCGGTCGCCGATTCGTAGGCGACCCGCCCGCTCTGCATGAGAAATGCGTGTTCCGGACCGACACCCGAATAATCGAGTCCGGCGGATACCGAATGGGTTTCGCGCACCTGCCCAAAGGCGTCCTGCAGAATCAGCGTATAGCTCCCCTGCAGCACGCCCGGTGTACCGAACGTCAAGGAGGCCGCATTGTCGCCGAGACCGGGGCCGCGGCCGCCCGCTTCCACGCCGATCAATTTCACCCCGCTGTCGTCGAGAAACGGGTGGAACAGCCCGATTGCGTTCGACCCGCCGCCCACGCAGGCAACCGCCATATCCGGCAAGCCGCCGGCAAGCTCCAGCATCTGAGCCCGGGCCTCGCGGCCGATCACCGATTGCAGCTCGCGCACCAGATAGGGATAGGGATGCGGCCCCACGGCCGAGCCCAAAACGTAATAAGTGCCGGTGGGATCGGAGACCCAGTCGCGCAGCGCCTCGTCGATGGCGGCGCGCAGGGTTTGATCCCCGCTGGTCACCGGTACCACGGTGGCGCCCATCAGCTTCATGCGGCCCACGTTGGGCGCCTGGCGCTCCACATCGACAGCTCCCATGTAGACGACACAGGGCAAGCCCAGACGCGCCGCGGCCGCGGCGCTCGCCACGCCGTGCTGTCCGGCGCCGGTTTCGGCAATGACGCGCTTGGCGCCGAGGCGTTTCGCGAGCAGCGTCTGCCCCAGCGCGTTGTTGATCTTGTGGGCGCCGGTGTGCGCGAGGTCCTCGCGCTTCAGCCATATTTCGGCTCCCCAGCGCTTGCTCAAAGTCGGCGCGAAAGACAACGCCGTCGGACGGCCGACCCAGGTCGCCAATTCATGGTTGAACTCGGCTTGAAAGTCCGCGCTATGCAAATGGCGGTCGACGCCCGCTTGCAGGCGATCGAGGGCAGGCACCAGCGTTTCCGGAACGTAGCGGCCGCCGAAGGCGCCGTAGCGCCCTTTGACGTCGGGATAGGCGTCGAACCGCGAGGCGCCCCGGGCCGCGCCGCTCTTGGGGGCCGAACTCATGGCTCCTGCTCCAGTTGTGCGGCCGCCGCGCGCACCGCACGCACGAACGCAAGAATCTTGTCGGGATCCTTGATGCCCGGCACCTCTTCCACGCCGCTGCTCACATCGACCCCGAACGGCCGCACCACCTGCACGGCTTGCGCGACGTTCTGCGCCGAGAGGCCACCCGCGAGAATCAACTCGGTCTGGCGCGCAAGCTCGGCCGCCCGCCCCCAATCCGCGACCTCGCCGATGCCGCTGGACGGACCCTCGAACATGATGCGGGGCGGCAGCGGGTTCGGCGTCTTGCGGCCGAAACGCACGACGGGGAGCACCTTGATGTGCGAGGGGATCTTCAATTCACGCAAATCCGAGACATCGGTTTGAAAGTAATCGGGCTTGAGTACGCGGCAGATCTCGTCCACCTTCATCTGCAGCGGATGCTGTGCGACCGCAATACGCAATATGCCCGGCGGCGCGAGCGCCGCGAGTTGCGCCGCCTGCCCCGGAGTCACCTGCCGCGGGCTGGGGGCGAACACGAAGCCGATGGCATCCACATTGGCCGCCGCCGCGGCGCTGACCGCATCGGCACTGGTGATGCCGCAAATCTTGATCCACATCGGTGCAAGTGTAGCCATTTAGGGCGGCACTGTGCGCGTCTCGTCGAAGATTTCCTTGAGCAGAGAGGCCGGATCCTCCCGGCTCATCAAGGCCGTACCGATCAACGCGAGACGGTAGCCCAGGCGGCGCATGCGCCGCGCGTCCTTCCCTGAGGCCACTCCGCTCTCGGCAACCGCCGGCCAGCCGTGCGGCAGCCGCGGCGCCAACTCGGCGAACCGGTCCGGCACCACCTGCAAAGTCTGCAGATCGCGGCAATTGACCCCGATGAGCATTATTTCCCCGGGCGGCCGTCGCGCATCGAGCAATTCGCCGGCCAAATCGAGGTCCGCGGCGTCGAAGGCTTCCAGCAACACGAACAAACCATGCCGGGCGGCCACCTGGAGCAGTTCGGCGATGCGCGCGCGCGGCAACATCCGCAATATGACCAGCACGCCCCCCGCACCCGCGGCGCGAGCCTCGAGCACCTGGTAGGGGTCCACGATGAAGTCCTTGCGCATGGCGGGAATACCCAAGGGCTTGAGCACCGATGCCGCCTGTTCGAGATGCGCGAGGGATCCGTCGAAGCGCGAGGGTTCGGTCAGCACCGATACCGCGGCCGCGCCGCCGCGCGCGTAAGCGCCGATGCGCGCCAGCGAGTCCTGACCGGGATCGCCCAACATGCCCGCGGCGGGGGACCGCAATTTGAGCTCTGCGATGACATCGAAGCCGGCCGGCGACAAGCGCAGCGCCGGACCGGCGGGAACTTCTCGCGCCCGGCGCTCGATCGCGCCCAAGGGCTCACGCCGCGCCGCCTGCGCCGCGCGCTCCGCGCTCGACCGCGCCATCTCATCCAGGAAGCCGCTCATGAGCTTGCCGAGGCGGCCGCGAAACGCTGCAATTCCCGCAGCCACTGCCGCGCGCGGCCCCTGTCGATCGCGGCGCCGGCGGTCTCGATGCCCGATGCGATCGAAGCGGCGCGGCCGGCGATGAACAAGGCGAGGCCACACTGCAGGACCAGAGCCGCGCGGTGCGCGCCCCGGTCGCGACCGTCAAAAACCGCATTCAGGGCGGCAAGGTTTGCCGCGGCGTCGCCGCCCTTCAAGTCCGCCGGGGTGCAGCGCGGCACGCCCAAGTCCCGCGGATCGATTTCCTGGCGCCGAATTGCGCCGCGGGTCACCTCGAAAGCGACAAACGGGCCGATCGGAGTCGCTTCGTCCCAGCCGGCGGCGCCATGCACCACCCAGGCGCGTTCGATTGGCTCGCCGACCAGACTGTTGGCCATCAGCAGAGCGGTGCTCTCGTCGTAGGCGCCGATCAGGCGAAACCGCGGAGCCGCGGGATTGGTGAGCGGCCCGAGCAAATTGAAAACCGTGCGCACCTTGAGCGCCGCGCGGATCGGCGCCAGGGTCTTCATCGCCGGATGAAAGTAGGGAGCAAACAAAAAGGTGAAGCCGGTGGCGGCAAAACAGCGCGCCGCCTGATGTTCATCGAGCGGCAGGGCGAAGCCCAGCTTTTCGAGCAAATCCGCACTGCCGCTGCGGCTGGTGATCGAACGGTTGCCGTGTTTGACCACCGGCAGACCGCAGGCGGCCGCGAGCAGGGCCGCGCCGGTGGATAAATTGAAACTGCCGGAAAAGTCGCCGCCCGTACCCACGATATCGATGGCATCCGGAAGCGGCGGCAAATCAGGCTTGCGCGCCAGTGCGCGCATGGCGCCCGCGAAGCCGCGCACCTCCTCAGCGCTGACCCCCTTGGCGATCAGCGCGGCGAGCAGCGCGCCGGCCATGGCGGGCGCAACATCGCCGGTCGCCAGAATCTCGAGCAGGGTGGCCGCCTCGCGCTCGGTGAGATCGCGGCGTTCCAGCAAGTCTTGAAGGGTTTTGCCGGGATCCTGCATCGGGCGCTACATCTTCAGGAAATTGCCCATCAAGACCGGCCCTTCCGGCGTGAGCACGCTTTCCGGGTGAAACTGCACTCCCTCGATCGGCAGCGACCGATGGCGCACTCCCATGATCTCGCCCTCGCGGGTGCGCGCGGTGACCTCGAGCACGCCGGGAATGCTGTGCGCTTCGGCGATCAGCGAGTGATAGCGCCCCGCCTGAAAATCCTGCGCCATGCCGCTGAATATTCCCCTGGCGTCGTGCTGCACCGGCGACACCTTGCCATGCATGAGGCGGCCGGCGCGCACCACCTTGCCGCCGAATGCCTCCACCATGGATTGATGGCCCAGACAAACGCCGAAGATCGGTATGCGTCCGGCGAACGCTTGAATCATCGCCATCGACACGCCCGCATCGCGCGGCGTGCCGGGTCCCGGCGAAATGACCAGGTGCGTGTGACTCTGTCGCAGGGCCTCATCGACCGTTATCGCATCGTTGCGGCGCACGTCGACTTCGGCTCCCAGGACCAGGAAAGCCTGCACCAGGTTGTAGGTGAAGGAGTCGTAGTTGTCGATCAGCAATATGTTCGGGCGCACGCTGCTAAAGCCCCTCCGCGGCAATACTGAGTGCGCGGCGCAGTACCGCGCTCTTCGCCAGCAGCTCTTCGTACTCCGCCTTGGGAGAGCTGTCGGCGACGATGCCGCCGCCGGCCTGGTAGCTGTATGCGTCGTCGCGGAATACCAGGGTGCGAATGGTGATCGCCTGATCCATGTCGCCGTGCCGGCCGAAATAGCCGACCGTACCGCCGTAGAGCTGCCGGCCCACCGGTTCGAGTTCATCGATGATTTGCATCGCGCGCACTTTCGGCGCGCCCACCAGCGTGCCGGCCGGAAACGTGGCCGCGAATAAATCGAACGTATCGTAGCCCGGCGCCAAGGTGCCGTTGACGCCGCTGACCATGTGCATGACGTGGCTGTAGCGCTCAATGACGCGGTATGGTTGGACGCGCACCGAGCCGGCCGTGGCCACCCTGCCCAAGTCATTGCGCGCCAAATCGACCAGCATGACGTGTTCGGAATTTTCTTTCGGATCCGCCAGCAACTCGGCCTCCAGTGCCGCGTCGAGTGCGGCGTCGGCGCCGCGCGGCCGCGAACCGGCGATGGGGCGCAGCTGCGCCTGGCCATCGTGCGACTTCACCAGGGCCTCCGGCGAGGAGCCCACCACGGTGATGTTGCCCAGTTCGCAAAAATACATATAGGGCGACGGATTCAGGAGCCGCAGCGCCCGATACACCTCGAATGGCGCAAGCTCATGGCGACCCTCGAAGCGCGAGGACAAGACCAGCTGATAGACATCGCCGGAGGCGATGTATTCCTGGGCGCGCCGCACCCCCGCGGCGTGCGCGGCTTCGCCGAGCGACGGCGTGTCGGGTGAAAATCGGCCGGGCGCGAGAATGGACGGTACCGCGCCGCGCAGCGCCTGCATGACTTCGCGGCGCAGGGATTGCCGTTCCGCTTCGTTGCCGTCGTGCAGCAGCGCGACGCTGCGCGTCAAATGATCGAACACCAGCAGAGAACACGGCGCCACATAATGCGCATGCGGCACAACGGTGTCATCGAGGCTCCGTCCGGGCAGGCGCTCGAAGTAGCGCACGGCATCATAGGCCGTAAACCCCACCAGGCCGCCCGACAGCGGCACACCGGGAATCTCGGGTCTTGGCTGCGGCGCAAGCTTAAGCGCGCCGCGCAGCGCGTTCAAGAACTCCGCTCGGGTCTGCGGCCGCGGCGACTGCCGATCGCCGATGGTCAGGCCGGATGCGTCCAGCTTGACTTCGAGGCAGTCGCCGAAGCCGATGAACGAATAGCGTGCGAGGCGCTCTCCGCCCTCGACGCTCTCGAGCAAAAACCGCGGACGAAACGGCGCCAGCTTCAGATACGCCGACACCGGCGTATCGAGATCGGCGGCGATGTCAAAAGGTGTTTTCATGACTCCTTGGAAAATTGTATGGGCAAAAAAAACCCACCCCCGCAGATCAAGGCGGAGATGGGTTCTGGATATCGCCGAGTTGACTCTACGACTTAAGCGCCCAGCGCCCACTCCTGCGGGTAGGTGCGCCACCAGCGGCGGGCCGGGGATTTGTTGCCTATGGCCGACATATTCGAGGAGTATCGCCGCCCCAAGCGGGCAGCGTCAAGCTTTGGCGCCAGGGCCGCCCTTCGCGCGTTGCTCCGTTTGGCTTCCCCGCGCAGGCTGGGTTTCGAGAGTCTTCTTGAATCGCCGAGTCAGCTCGACGAAACGCGGCGTCAAACCGATGTCCTCGTATACCGGATCGCCGTGATCGTCCCGTGAAATGACCTTTGGGCCGGGCTCATAGGGCATCGCGGCCGCTATCTCATCCAAACTGACATGCAAAAGGTCCGTGACGATCTCCTCGATGCCGCGGCCTGGAAACAGTTCGGCGAGCGCGTGCAATCGAGCCGCGTCGTCCGTGGCGAGGCGAACCGCATACTCCTTCGCTGTCCGGACCGGGACCGCATCCTTTCTCCAATGCTCGAGCAGGGGCTTGAATTTCACGAGTACTCCGCCATACCGGGGGCTGTCGGGTACATTATAGACTGCGGTCCCCGGCGTGCATGCGCCGCCGTTATCATCTTGCAGCGAGGCCAATCGTGGATATCGAACCCGCCAGTGAACAGCCCGGCAGTGAACAGCGGAATTGGGCGATGGCGGCGCATCTGTGCGGTCTGCTGTGGGCCATCGGAGGCACGGGATTCATCTTCATCCCGTTCGGCGGTCTGGTCCTGTTCACCATGCTCGGACCCTTGATCATCTGGCGGATCAAGGGGCAGGCGATGCCGTTTGTGGCGCAGCAGGCCAAGGAGGCGCTCAATTTTCAAATCACGGTATTTCTGGCCGGCATGCTGTGTGCCGTGCTCATGTTTGTCCTGATCGGCTTCGTTCTTTTGTGGGCGTTGGGTCTGGCGGATCTCATTCTGGTGATCATTGCAGCCATCCAGGTGAGTGACGGCAAGGCCTACCGATACCCCCTAAGCCTGCGCCTGGTGAAGTAAGCCCCGGTGAAGTAGGCAATGGCGCACCCATCCCCCGCATCGCCCGCGATCAACCGGGCGCCGGACGGCGGCGCATTCCAGCGCGGCCTCGCCGGCCTGTTCGAATACAGCCACCGCGCCCTGCTGCTCGTCTGGACCACCAACCAGGGGCTTTCCGTCGCGCTCGCCGGGCTCACGGTGCTCGCCGGCGTTCTGCCCGCCGGCATCGCCTTTGTGGGCGCGCTGATCGTCGACGCCGTGATCCACGCCGCCGATCTGCATCGTCATAGCGGCACGACGGCATTCGGCGGCGTGGTGATGTTGGTCGCGCTCGAAGCGCTCCTGGTGGCCGCCACATCCATGACACAGCGCGGTATTTCACTGGCGCAATCGCTGCTGCGCGCTCAGCTCGGGCATCGCGTGAACGTCATGATCCTCGAGAAGGCGCTCACCCTCGATCTCGCGCAATTCGAGGACTCCGAGTTCTACGACAAGCTGACCCGTGCCAGGCGCGAAGCTTCCAGTCGCCCCTTGAGCCTGGTGATGCGCACTTTCGGCCTGCTGCAAAACGCCATTTCGTTGATTTCCTTCGGCGGCCTGCTCGTGCGATTTTCGCCGTGGGCGGTGGTACTGCTGGTGGCAGCCGGCCTGCCCGCCTTTCTCGCGGAGGCGAAATTCTCGGGCGAGGCGTTCCGCCTGTTCGGGTGGCGCGCACCCGAGTCGCGCATGCAGATCTATCTCGAGTCGGTGCTGGCCCGCGAGGACAGCGCCAAAGAGGTGCAGTTGTTCCAGTTGGGCCCGCGACTCCTGGATCGCTACCGGGACATATTCACTCGCCTGTACCGCGAAGATCGCGACCTCACCGTGCGGCGCGACGCGTGGGGATTCGCCCTGGGGTTGCTTGCCACCGGCGCGCTGTACGGCGGCTACGTGTGGATCGCGGCGGAGACGGTATTGGGCGGCATGACGGTGGGACGGATGACCATGTACCTCATGCTGCTGCGGCAGGGGCAGTCGGCGGTGAGCGCCGCACTCTCCGCGATCAGCGGTCTGTACGAGGACAATCTGTATCTATCAAATCTGTTTGAATACCTGGAGCAGCCGGCCGGCAGCGCGAGCGGCCGGCAGAAGGCGGGTCCGCTGCCCGGCGACGGAATCCGCTTCGAGGGCGTGGAATTCGTCTATCCCGATGCCTCCGCCCCGGCGCTCTCCGACATCGATCTGCACGTGCAGCCGGGCGAAAGCCTGGCGCTCGTGGGAGAAAACGGCTCGGGCAAAACCACGCTGATCAAGTTGCTCACCCGTCTTTACCGGCCGACCCGGGGCCGGATCCTGCTCGACGGACTGCCTTTGGACGAGTGGGACGAAACCACTCTTCGGCAGCGCATCGGGGTGATATTCCAGGATTTCGCCCGCTATCAGATGCTGGTGGGCGAGAACATCGGTGCCGGCGACGTTCGCGCCTTCGAGGACGAAGGCCGGTGGCGCAGCGCCGCCATGCAGGGTCTGGCGGCCGAATTCATCGAGCAGCTGCCGGCCGGCTACCGCACGCAGCTCGGCAAATGGTTCAAGGACGGGCGCGAATTGTCGGGTGGACAATGGCAGAAAATAGCCCTCGCACGCGCCTTCATGCGCAACGAAGCGGATATCCTGATTCTCGACGAGCCCACCGCGGCGATCGATGCGGGCGCCGAAGCGCAGGTTTTCGAGCATTTTCGCGAGCTCACGCGCAATCGCATCGCCATCGTCATTTCGCATCGGTTTTCCACCGTACGCATGACCGATCAGATCCTGGTGCTCGAGGAGGGGCGCATCGTCGAGCGCGGCAGCCACGCCTCGTTGATGGCGGCGGACGGCCGTTACGCAAAGCTTTTCACGCTGCAGGCGCGCGGGTATCGTTGAGCTCCAATTCACCGGCGGAATTCACATGCCCTCATTCGACGTGGTCTCCGAAATCGACACTCACGAGCTGACCAACGCCGTTGATCAGGCAATCCGCGAACTGTCGCAGCGCTTCGACTTCAAGGGCACCGACGCCGCCTTCGAGCTCGAGGAGACCACCGTGACCATGAGTGCTCCGGCGGACTTTCAATTGAAGCAGATGCTGGAAATCCTCAAGCTCAAGGTCGCCAAGCGCGGCATCGACGTCGCCTGCCTCGAGGTGAAGGACCCGGTGGTCAACCTTGCGACGGCCAAGCAGCAGGTGATTCTCAAACATGGCATCGACCAGGAAACCGGCAAGAAGGTGTCGCGGCTGATGAAGGACTCGAAACTCAAAGTTCAGGCGCAGATTCAAGGCGAAAAGGTTCGCGTCACCGGCAAGAAGCGCGACGACCTGCAGGAAGCGATCGCCTTGCTGCGCAAGACGACGTTCGAGGTTCCGCTGCAATTCAATAATTTTCGCGATTGAGGGGTACCCGCGCACCAACAAGGACCGCGGCGAACCGGCGCGAGGATCACACGCGCTCGAAGCGGGCGACCGCTTCGACGTGCCCGGTGAAGGGAAAGAGATTGAATGCGCTGAGCGCAGCGAGCCTTAGCTTGCCCGGAGAAGTCAGGCGCGCGGTGTCGCTGCGCAACGATTCGGGCTCGCAGCTGACGTACATGAGGCGATCGGGCGGATTCTCGGCCAGGTACTCGCACAGCTCGGGGTCGAGGCCCTTGCGCGGCGGGTCGGCGATCACCACCTCGGCCCCGGAAGCGGCAAGGCGCGCCGCGCCCGCCGGCCCCGGGACCACCGAAATCCTGCCGCGACTCGCCGCGTCGAGTTCGGCAAGGCCGAGCTCGAGTCCATGAAGCGAATGCGGGCTGAGCTCGTTCATTCGAATCTCGGCGGCTCGCCCCAACAGCGATAAGCCGATGGCGCCGACGCCCGCATAGAACTCGGCCACTTGCGCCCCCTGCGGGATCTGCGCGCGAACGTGCTCGACGATGCTCTGCGCCATCTCGAGATTGCTTTGCCCGAAGGCGCCGGGCGGGTAGTGAACCGCAGCCCCGCCAAAGCGCTCGACCACGCTCGCCGCACCACAGCAGTTC